>Ga0114918_10004327_pt1 | contig 12371 bp, 10 predicted proteins | sample LantaG_FD_87015 | JGI IMG/M metagenome (GOLD analysis project Ga0114918, IMG submission 87015) | Deep subsurface microbial communities from Baltic Sea to uncover new lineages of life (NeLLi) - Landsort_02402 metaG | ecosystem: Environmental > Aquatic > Marine > Oceanic > Sediment | place...
AAGCTGGATGAAAAGTCAGCTCTTCGTGCTATAAGGAAGTTCAAACTATTTGCCGAGGCATTTGAACTTGACTACTCCAAGCCTTTCGATTGGGAAGATGACTTGATCGGCATGAGAGGTTGGGTCATTCTTGGTGTCAAAAAGTCTGATGAATATGGAGATCAGAATACAGTCTCCAAATACATCACTGGTAATTAATTAACTAATCTTTGCTCTTTGAGAGGTCAAAGTGGGGCATGGGAGCAGGTAATTACTTGTAAGAGGCAAATGAAAGAGTGTGAAATATTGCTATTGGAGCCAGGAGCCTGCAGCAAAGATTTAATAATCTAAGGAGGATTAAATGAAGAACGAAGAATTTATGAGTATAGTAGATAAAGCTAACATAAGAAGCAAAAGTCTACTCACAAAGAAGGCTGTAGAATATGGTAACACAGATGATCGATTCAGCCAATTCTACCGTATATCGTTCATACAAGAAGAGCTTCCAACTCAGGCATTAACTGGGATGATGATGAAGCACGTTACGTCTGTTCTCGATATGGCTAAAGATCCTCTCGGACACAGTCAGAAGATGTGGCAGAGTAAACTTGATGATCTCCGCAACTACGCAGTGTTGCTCGAGGCATTGGTCATTGATCTAAAAGGCTTCAACAAGCCTCAGGAGGATTAACTATGAACTGGGATGCTTATTTTCATACTATATGTGAGGCAGTAGCTTCTAAATCTCCTTGTTTATCCAGGCAGATAGGAGCTGCACTTGTAAAGGATCACTCTATAATCTCAACTGGTTATAATGGTCCTCCAAGAGGCATACCTCACTGTGGGCATGATAGATATATAAGTGATAAATATCTTCAGTCATTGATGGGAGATATTTTATTACTGACTCCTATTAAGCGTAGTATAGATACTACTTGTCCTCGTAAGCTTCTTGGTTATGCCTCAGGTACTCACATGGAACTTTGCCACGCTCAGCATGCTGAGGAGAATGCAGTATCTAACGCTGCTAGATCACATGCTAACACTCTTAATTCTACCCTCTACATGAACTCTATCATTCCATGCTCTAAGTGCCTCGGCACACTTATCAATGCAGGTATTATTGAAATAGTGGTGGACGAAGCTATAGTATACGATAAGCATACCAGATTTCTAATTGACAACTCATCTATAAAGATTAGGGAGTTCATACTATGAACGATGATTATAAGCCACGCTTCTCGTTTGAAATAACTGACGAACAAAAAGAGCGTGCTGATAGACTGATTACTACCTATGGACTACGCAAGGCTATGTTTGGTCAAGTGTTGGATGATATACTTGATCTCATAGATGAATATGGAGGTGTAGTCATAGGTATAATTGCAAGTAGTAAACTTAAACCTAGAGAGATCATCCCCTCATTAAAGAAAGCAGAGGAGGTAGGAGAACATGGCAACAATAGATGATCTGAACTACGAATCTATAACAGAAATGTCTAATGACGAGGCTATTGAACTTCTACGGCAGATAAGATTGAACCGCAGAATGCCTTCAAGTAATACATCAACAAGGAAACCTAAAGCTAAAGCATCAACATCTACCATTGACGCTGCAACAGCATCTGAATTACTTAAAATATTAGGGGGAAAATAAACATGACAATTCAAGTGGGTAAGGTAGGTATGGTGCCTACATCATCTATAATTGTATCAGATCGGACCAGAGAGATAATGGGAGATCTTGAGGGACTTGAACTTAACATGAAGGAAAGTGGACTCATATCCCCATTAGCAGTACGAGATAATGGAGACAACACCTATCGACTTCTTGCCGGAGAGCGTAGGTATACTGTCCTTCAAAGAAACAATGTAGAGGAAATCCCTGTACGTATATACGATAGGGACCTCACAGAACTTGAAATGAAGATCATTGAAAAGTCTGAGAACTTCTATCGTAAAGATATGGAGTATTGGGAGTTTGACAAACTCACACTTGAAATTCATCAGATGCAGCAAACTATCCATGGAGCAAAGGCACCAGGCCCAGGTCAGCAAGGCTGGTCGATTGAAGATACTGGTAAAACCTTAGGCGGTATATCCAAGGCAGCTATCTCTCAATCAATCAAACGAGCTGAAGCACGTGAGGCATTTCCTGAGTTATTCGACAACTGTAAATCTGCAAGTGATGCATCTAAGGTGTTGAAGAAAGTGGATGAAGCAGTTATTAAACAAGTCATTGCTCAAAAACTTGAGGCTGAACCTTCAAAGGGTTCTGCTGCTCAACTTGCTAACAGTTTTATAATAGGCAATACATTTGAAGGGATTAAGAAACTCCCTAATAATATTATCCACTTGGTAGAGATAGACCCTCCATATGCCATCGACCTACACAGTGCAAAGAAATCTGAAGGAGAATCTAAATACATCAAAGATGAATATAGTGAAATCCCGATAGATGCTTATCTAAATGGTCATCCAGATCCTACCCACCCTTGGAGAGGTCTAAAGACACTATTCAAAGAATGCTACAGAGTAATGACTGAACACTCATGGCTTATCTGCTGGTTCGCACCAGAGCCTTGGTTCGACATTGTATATCAAGCTATCATCGAAGCAGGGTTCTCGACTACTCGTATGTGTGGATTGTGGACTAAGCCTTATGGGCAGTCTAAACGCCCTGAGATGAAATTGGCTAACTGTTATGAGATGTTTTTCTATGCCTGGAAAGGTAGGCCAGCACTTAACAAAGCAAGATCAAATGTCTTTGACCATGCACCTGTTCCAGCACAGCAGAAGACCCATCCTACTGAGCGCCCTATATCATTAACTACAGATATCTACGATACATTTGCATTTCCTGGATCACGTATTCTAATTCCATTCTTAGGTTCAGGCAATGGGTTGATTAGTGCATACAACCTTGGGATGTCAGGCATAGGATATGAACTTGGGAGAGGAAACAAAGATAGTTTCTTAATCAAAGTTCATAATATACTTAAGTAATTAGATCGTTTAATTTTTTAACGGTCTTGGATAAAGGAGGAAGCATGAAACTACATTGCCAAACAACAACTGCAAAAGTTGAGCTTGACTGTAACGATGATATAGTACAAATAGTACTAAACAATAAACTTATTGCCTGCTTTGATATATCATCAGTTTGGGATTTAATAGTGTGTCACTTAAGCGCTATTGATACTCATGGGTCAATCAGCTTAGAACGTAGACAGTTTGAAGCTTGGGAAGTTAAAAAGTCCACAAGCAAGTACCTGAAAAAATTAAGGAGCCCTAAATCATGAAACGAACTTATGTCCCACCATCTGGCAATTCAGATGCAGTTCTGGCTGGGTGTGGTGAGCAACCTGGTACTGATGAAATCCGTGCTAGACCTCCCAAGCCTTTTGTAGGACCTGCTGGACGAGCTCTTGATGAGTGTTTTCAGATGACAAAGATTACCAGGCGAGATATGTACCTAACCAATGTAATCAAGGATCTTGATGCACCACTTAAACATTACATAGACATCGACAACAGGGGAAAGGCTACCATCCACCCAGATGGCTACCAATACATAAATGAACTGGGTGAAGAACTAAAGAAATTATCTAACTTAAAGTGCATCATAGCATTTGGCAACATACCTTTACTTGCTCTAACAAATCGCATAGGTATTACTAAATGGAGAGGTTCTGTTCTTGAATCTACCATTGTACCAGGACTTAAAGTAATCCCTACATTTCATCCAGCTACTATCATCCCACCTAAGTTCAACTTCTTAAATCGCCCACTCATATGTGAAGACTTACTCAAAGCTAATTATGAATCAGGATTTAAACATATAGTGAGACAGCCAAGAGATATTACAGTTAAGCCTTCATTTAATGAGTCAGTAGATGTCTTAAACTATTGTTACGAAGCAGGCCTTCGAGGACAGACTATAGGTATTGACATCGAGGTTATAAGTGGTGAGCTAGACTGTATATCGTTTGCCTGGGCGTTTGACCAGTCTATCTCTATTCCTTTTCGAGGGTCTCAAGGTGAGTACTTTACCATCAACCAAGAACTTGAGCTAATGCTATTGATTGCTAAGATTATTCAAGACCCTAAAATAACAAAGGCTGGAGCTAACTTTATATTTGATACTCAATTTCTATTCCACAAATATGGGATAGTTCCAAGAGGCACACTTCACTGTACGCAAATAGCTCAGAAAATATCATATCCAGACTTCCCTGCAGGCCTTGACTTTGTTACATCTATGCATACTGACATACCTTATTACAAGGCAGACGGTAAACAATGGATGAAGATGCAGACTGGTACATGGGAGCAGTGGTGGAACTACAACGGTATGGATGCTATAGTTCCAGTCGAAGCTATTCCCAAACAGCTTGATGTGCTTAGACGTCAGCAGAACATAGAGACCTATGAACGTCAGAGAAAGCTTATCTATCCATTAATCTATATGGCAGAACGTGGAATTAAGGTAGATGTCCAAGGTATGAAAAAGTACGGAGACGAACAACAGATTAAACTTGATCAACTTAGTAACCTCCTCAATGAGGCAGTAGGACATGATATAAACTATAACTCACCTAAACAACTGATGGATTATTTCTATGGTGAACTAAAAAATCAACCATATAAGAAGCGCAATACTAAGGGTCAATATACAACCACTATTGATGTAGATGCCTTGAAGAGATTATCAAGGAAAGGTATCAAGGCTGCCCAAATCATGCTTGACATTCGTGGAGTGACAAAGCGTATATCAACTTATTTAGATATAGGAAAGGTGGATAAAGATGGAAGATACCACTCAAGTTATAAACCTGTTGGTGCTGAAACTGGAAGAATATCCTCAGGTGAGACTATCTTTGGGACTGGAGGAAACCAACAGAACTGGCCTCACGATCTACTGCGCTTCTTCTTGTTCGATCAAGGATACATTGGGTATTCTTATGACCTCTCACAAATTGAAAATAGAATTGTCGCCTATGTTGGAGGAGTTATTGCACAGATTGAAGCGTTTGAAAGTGGGATAGATCTACATTCTCTAACTGCCTCTATCATTTTTAATAAGCCTTACGATCAGATATCAAAGGAAGATGGTTCATCCCCACTTGGCGACGGACGACAGTCTGAACGATACTGGGAAAAGAAAGGTAATCATGCAATCAACTATGATGTCGGCTATAAGAAGTTTGCCTTAGTAAATGAAATGCCTGAGGCAGACGCTAAGCTTATTATAGAGTCTGTTCATAGAGGTTATCCACAGATCAGAAGTGGTTATCAAGCTATGATTCAAAATATGCTGATGACTAATAGAATGGTTACAAACTTATTTGGCCGTAACAGATTATTCTTAGGCCCTATAATTCCATCTTATCCATTTGTCCCTAAAGGCGCTTGCGATAGTACCTTCCGTGATGCTTATGCCCACTTTGCACAGAGTACTTGTGCAGACAAGATTAACGAACAGGGTGTTGAATATATCTATTATAATCCTGAGTTTAAAGAAATAGAGCTACTAGCTCAAGTACATGATTCAATAGTATTTCAAATTCCTTTAACAGTCCCTTGGGAAATTCAAGCCGAGATGTTACTAAAGATTAAATCATCGCTTGAGACTCCTCTCATATGGCATGACAGGGAAATCAAAACTCCATGTGATCTTTCAATAGGTCTTAATATGTGTAAAGATGATATGGTAGAGATAAAAAGCAAGTACATCCCAACCGGCACTACGCAGCTAGCCGACAAACTAAAGGAGGTATATGATGAGATTAGTAAAACCAAGTTATAGTATACTAAGTATTATGAATCAACCACCGATAAGTCCGTTAAATCTAATAGAGATAGCTGGGAGAGCTTGTTATGGGTTGAATAATAAGATTACCCCAGATTCTTCTGCTAAATTTGCAGAGATGATTCTCAAACGAGGACATGAATCAGTAATTGAACATTCTGCTATGACAGTTAAGTTTATAATTGATCGAGGTGTGAGTCATGAACTTGTTCGTCATAGATTATGTGCCTTTAGTCAGGAGAGTACAAGGTATTGTAACTACAAAGGTGGAGTAACTTTTGTAATACCTCCTTGGGTTAAACTATCTGAAAATAGTAATGAGTATGATGAAGGGACTGCAATAAGACTAAACCCAGGGGACACCTGGGATGACGAATCTTATGTATGGACTTGGCAAATGTATAGGGCTGAGCAAGCTTATTTAAAATTACTAGATCTTGGACGGTCTCCACAACAAGCCCGTTCAGTTTTACCCAACTCAACAAAAACAGAAATAGTAGTTACTGCAAACTTTCGTGAATGGAGACATATTTTTAAACTTAGATGTGACATAGCAGCACACCCACAAATGAGAGAGATAATGATTCCTTTATTGGCCTACTGTAAAGAAATAATCCCTGTAATCTTTGACAATATAGATTAATGGAGGCACTAATGAATGCTATGATAGAAGCTTTTCTTAAATCGCTTGACCCAATCTCAACTATTAAAATTACTAACATTGACAAGGGCACAGTTCCTATAGGTCTACTAACAGAAACTCATAAATATTTATCTACTAAGTATAAAACATACTTAGATAAGGAGGCAGGAGTAATCTATATAGGTAAAAGGATATAATCAAATGCCTGATAAAAGAATCTTACCTGACTGGTTAGATGCCTATATGGAACTGTCTGAGAACTCTGAACCACCTACACTATTTCGCAAGTGGACAGGAATATCTGCTATTGCTTCTGCATTGCAGAGGAAAGTCAGAGTCGAGTTTGGGATGTCTTTGACCTTTTATCCTAACTTCTACATTGTGTTAGTAGGTCCAAGCGCTACCGGAAAAGGTACTGCTATGCAGTATGCTTTAGATATACTCGAGCAAGTGCCGAACATCAGACTGAGTGCTCAGGCTACATCTCTTCAGGCATTAATTCGTAGAATGAAAGAGACAAACTTAACCGATATAGATCCACTCACTGGTGAGCAACAGTTTCATTCCTCTCTTACTATATTCTCTACTGAGTTTACAGTATTCTTAGGATATCAGAACAATGAACTGATCGCTGCCCTATGTGAATGGTACGACTGCCATTCAAGATGGAGTTATGAAACTATATCGAGACAGAAGGAGGAGATCATAGGAGTATGGGTCAACTTAATTGGTGGCACTACTCCAGATTCTATCCAAAGTTCTCTTCCACTTGAGTCAATAGGCGGAGGACTAACATCTAGAATTATCTTTGTATACGAAGAAAAGAGAGGCAAGCTAGTTATATTCCCATCTAAAACTCAACATGAGATAGATCTACAACACAAACTTGTGACTGATCTAGAACAGATAAATATGTTAAATGGTAGGATGCAATACACAGATGGGTTCATGAAAACTTATGCAGACTGGTGTTACTACGCAGATAAAAACCCTCCATTTTATGATAAGAAATTTGATGGGTACTGTGGTCGACGTAGGAAGCATCTAATTTCTTTATCAATGGTGTGTAGTGCTAGCCGATCTAACGAAATGGTTATCACTAAAGATGATTTACTAAGAGCTATATTCTTGATTGAGGAAGTAGAAGTTAAAATGGGACTTGTATTTAAAGGGATTGGAAAGAGTGATATATCAAGTCTGATTAATGACACTATTGTATTTGTAGAAAATTCACTAAGTGATGAAATCCCTTACTGGCAGTTTGCTAGACACTTCGAGGGTAACATGGATAAATTCACTATGGAACGAGTTCTAGTCACCCTCGAAGCAGCTAATTATGTTAAGGTAGTTAAACGACCTGGATCTGATACCTTAATTAAAATATTAGATCGTCCAAAAAATAAACGATCTAATTCTCAACCTCAACTTCCTTCAACCCCTGAAGACGAATCTTAGTGAGCTCACTTCTAAAATCATCAGTAATTACACCCCCAGCATTGATCACAGTTTGTATCTCTTTTCTCATCTGTGATCTTTGCTGAGGTGTAGTCTCATCCCACCTCTTTGCAAATACCTTAGCTCTAGGCTCTGGGGCTAGCCCTTGTAACCGTCTCCAGAATACAAAGTTAGGGAGTTCCTTTGTCTTTGTCTGAAATACAAATCTTTCTTTCAATCTGTTAAATGTATCCAGATCTTTAAAGCTCTTCATGTACTCTAATATCTCACTTCGTTCTACATCCTTATCAAACAAGTATCTATCAGTCCTAGAATCAAGACCTTCATTCTGTATAAACCTTTCAAATTCATACTTGTTGCGTACCTCATCTATAGTATCTCTATATCTGTCACTTGGATTAGTTATCCCAATGAACCTTTTTATCACAGGGAGTTTAACTAGTAATTCAGCCAGATGTTGTTTTCTCTTACTATCAGGTAGGTCTTTAGTCAATTCATAACCTCCGATAAGTAAGTCAGCCCACATATTATCTTTGGTTATTATCTCCTCTACAGCATACTTAGTACGCTCAGGTGAAAGTCCAGTATACTTACCTACATCTGTGTATAAGGCTGGAGTATCAGCTGTATGCTCTTCTTCACTCCCACCTATCGGCGCACCTGTAAGTACCTTAGGTAACTGATAGCCAGCAGGTTTATCAGTTTTTCTCCATATATCTTCATTCCTCCAGAAATCTTTATTAGTTGCATATCCAATGAGGGCACTCATAGATGGTGGTAAAGCTGTTATGTCAACAGGGGATAACTTCTTAAGTGTACTAGTTACTCTATCTACATCTACTTCATTACCCACCCACTTATCTGTACAAGCTTCGAAGAATGTCTTAAAGAATTTCTGCCCAGGGTCTAAAGGAACCTTAAAGTATATGTACCCCATCTGCCCATGTTCATCTTCGAACCCAAATCTATCCCCAAGTGGGATACATAGGTTGTCCTGTGTAGCTGAGTTACCCTTCAATGCATTATGAGTCTCCGGAGATAACTTCTGAATAGCTATATATGAAGCAGCTATTGCAGCTGCGAATTGTGCTAGCTTATATGTATTTTTCAAGGCAGTACCACTACCTGGTTTAAATGATCTAAACAATCCTCTGGTAGCCTGTGTAGCAGCACTTAAATAAGGTATGGCATTATCAGCTGCTTTTGTAGCCCACCCACCTTGGTTAAAGTCCATATAATCTCTAGCGGCAAACGTAGCTTCTTCAGTAATCTTTGAATTCTTTCTAGCCTGTTCAAGAGTTAACCCTTGCTCACTTGCTCTAGTTCTAATGACCCTATCTCTGATTGCTAACCTAGTCATAATCTCAGTAGTCTCACTATAGTAACCTAAGAAATTCTCAATAGCGTCAAAAGACCCACCTATGTGTCTGCCCTTTCTAACCAACCTTCCTTGATGTACCAAGAACTCCATTCCACCGCCTTCTTTAGCATAATCTACATACCTACCCTTTCTAAACAAAGCATCTGAGAAAGTAGCCCCTAAGTCCCATGCCATCTGTGCAGCAAATATAGGCATGTGTGAACTATAAACAGTATCCCATTTACTATCTTGAAATACCCTAGCTGCATACCAAGCATGCATTACGTCTCTTGGTAAGTTAGCAGTAGCAAATGCCCAGTTAACACCTGTAGCAAATGTCCGTAATACAGGTGACATAGATGCATATCTAAGTATTGCTGCAGCTTTGTATGATATGTTGGAATCCCTCATAACCCATTCCTTAGCCATATCTGGGGATATGTATATAGGCTTACGTACACCTTCTTCATATGCATAAATAGTAGACCATCCAACAGGCTTTTTCTTCTCCCTAGCAAATGAGTTCTCTGGATCTCTCCTTGCTAAGTCTAACAAAGTTTTGTTAGCCTTGTTATTGAAGATTCTACCATACGTTCTGTTAAATACTTCCAGTGCCATAATAGAACTATCCGGTTCAAGGATGTCTGTCTTATGGCCTCGTGAAAGGTGTTGAACACCTGAGTCATATACAGACCTTTTACGCTTATCTACCTTCGTACTGTGCTGCCTATCATATATGTCCTCAACCTTTCTAAGTCTCCTATAGTCATGAGATGCTAGTTTATCGTACTCGTCTTTGGTAATCAGCCCTTCTTCAAGTAAGTCATTCAAAGGTTTCTTCATCCACTCTATATATGAATTAGCACTTTGTTTAATTAAGGCTATTTGTTCAGGGCTGAGTTTCTCCAATAGGCCAAACATCTCTGTATATGCCGTAGCTACTTCAGGCCTCAGCCCGTCTGGGTAATGAAACTGCTTAGGAGTCTTATACTTAGCAATGTCTTTAATACGCATAGCTAGTAATAAATTATCTCTGATAGACTTTTCCCTTCCTGTCAATCCAGCATTTATCTCTTTATTCATCTGATACATTAGATTAGATGCCCAAGGGCTAGCACCAGCAGTCCCATACATTTTCTGGATTATCCTATACCCTTCATCACCAAGTTTATCGAGTAAGTCTCCACGGATATTTCCTGCACGGTCTATAAAGGTCCTGTTGAACCCCTCTCTAAGCATGTTAGCTGCATCTTTAGGCTTAAACTTCTTCATACCCTTAGCTGCCTTTGTGTATTCAGGCAGTTGCTTAGCGAGTTCTGCAAGTTGTTTTACACCTTCGATTGTAGCACCTACGATGTCATACAACTTCTTCTCTGACTTAACATTCAATCCCTCCTTAGCCATCATCTCATCCATATCTTCCCAGGGTGGCTTAGCTCGCCTTTCTTCAGTGGTCATGTTGGCTCTTTTTTGTACCAGTCTAGACTCCACTTCACCTACGTTAGCTTTGTAGTCTTCTGCAACTCGTTTTATATCAAGATATTCTTTGATAGGTTTAAATGTCTTTGCTGAATTTACATTTAAGACTTTCCCTATTGACTCAGACATATATACAGGTAGCGATGTAAGATCTGCACCTGCGAATATATAATCCTCTGTCTCTTTCCATAGCTTATCTAATCCTGCAGCTATTTCAGATGTCTTGGCACGGACTATTAACTCACTAAATATTTTATCTACTCTGTTAGCCGTTGCTAAGTGTAAACTGCTTCCAACTTCTTTAAGTTCAGCTGCCTCTCTAACAGCATGGCCTATTTCGTGAAGTAAGGGCCTACTCCCCTCAAATGGATTAATAAGGTCATCTATACTCTTGACATTGATTAAGTTTGATTTACTATTATATGCATTACCTACCTTTTCATTTACTCTAACCATTGTCTTCTTAAGTTTAGGCATAGCTTCAAACAACTTAGGATGATCTATTACATCTATTAACTTAACAGATTTCCCTGACTGAATGTATGCTAAATGTTCTGAGCTTAAAGGCTTAACCCTCACCTTACTATCATCAATTTCGTACACCCACTTTCTATCATACTTATTATACCAGAATCCAGTTTTGTCAAATAGCTCTTTATTTCTAAATATATCCTTCATTAATATCTTTGAGTCTTTAAATATCTGAGCTACCATCTTAGGTACTTGATCAACAGGGATCATCATGTTTAGTTGTGTACTTGGTAATTCCCCAGATCGTTTAATTTTTGTACGATCTGCTTTTCTTGCCCAAGTGGCTGCCTCATCTACCGTAGTCCTAAATGATAGGAAGTGATTCGGGTTATCATATAGATCTCTAACCTCTCCAATCCTAGCTGCCATCTCACTTAGTGCACCTCTAACCTTAGTAATGTCTACACTCTCATCTCCATCAAGCCACCTATTGACATCGTTAACTAACTTACCTACAGATATCTCAGGATTACCAGGCTCTATCTTTACAGTCTTGTACATCTCATGCTTAGCTTGAGTTTCTTTAGGGTCTGTATTACGAAGTGGATGATCATCAGTTGACCGGTCTAAAATGTCTGACGATCCTGTCTGACGGTCGAGTTCGGAAGGGGGTTCTTTCTTAGGGACTTTTTTCTTGGTACTCGACTCCTTAAATTCTTTAACAGCCTTAGGGTTAATAACTACATACTCAACTGGAACATCACCTTCTGTAATAACAACTCCATCATGCCCTTCTTCTTTAGCCTTCTTAAACCAATCATAATCTACTTTATCTTCATTTCTAATAATCTTGGGATTACTAAATGATATTTTAGATTCGTATAAAGTAGGAGTGTTACCTTCTATATCACCCCTATTTTTTGCGTATGCCTCTGCTACACTTCTATCTGGAGAGAATGAAGTACCTTCTTCAAACTTACCTTTACGTAAGCTCATTCCAGATCCATGATACACAGTAGCTTCAACTGGGACAAGTTTTCCAAGCTCAGGTTTTTCAATAGTTTTAACCTCTTCCTTATCTGGCAGCTTCTGCATTGCCTTATCTACCTGTACATCAAGGATAGCTTTATCAGGTTGTCTAATCTTCTTAATTCTCTTAGTCTTCGAGCTAAG
>Ga0114918_10004328_pt1 | contig 12369 bp, 29 predicted proteins | sample LantaG_FD_87015 | JGI IMG/M metagenome (GOLD analysis project Ga0114918, IMG submission 87015) | Deep subsurface microbial communities from Baltic Sea to uncover new lineages of life (NeLLi) - Landsort_02402 metaG | ecosystem: Environmental > Aquatic > Marine > Oceanic > Sediment | place...
ATTAACACGATTGATGTAGATGCCTACTACGATGACGATTGGCAAGATTTATATCAAGGTATTTTTGGCTTAGGAGCATACGAAACAAAAACACTAACCGATGCTAGAATAATTACTGCTGCCAGAGTAAGGTTCTTAAGCTCTGATGGTGCTACAAATCGTGAAGCTCGCCTGAATGATTTTGACCTTATTTCTCCTACACCTATTTCCGTAACTGCCACTGGCGTTACAACTGGCGAACATATCGTAATTACGACTGCCGATAGCGCTAATTTGACCATATCAGTTGACGGGGCGACCAGTGGCAATCTGTATGAAAGCAAGGCTCTAGGTGGCGTTACAGTTCCTAACAACGATAACGACTGGACATTCTTTCAGAACCTTGACGACTACTGGCATTACCATAAAATCACCATAGGAGGCACGCTACAACAGCACATAGAGTGGGAATATGACACTATCTTCCACGACCTATCACTCCACGACCACGATGCTACCCCCACTTTCAGGACAATCTCCAGTGATGCTGATGTAAGCGCCGATCTAGTATCATTCTCGCCAATATCTGAGGCAAAAGCGCCAGCATGGGTATTGGAAGCAGACCGAGACTTTTTCACCGATAACATAACGGCCACGGGGGATTTTACCACCACACCAAGCCCTACTTCTCCCGGCACTGAGGTTGTTGAAGTAGTATCTAAGGAAAGCGACACGCCCACGCAGCTACCTTTTACACTGATAGTTGGCTTTGTTATCCTGGCTTGTAGCGTTACCACAAGTTGGTTTCTAGCCAAGCACGGCAGCAGGAATTTGTGGATTAAGGTAATGGTAATAACAATGCTAATGGGCTTTGCCATTGCGGTAGGAATGTTTGATTTTTGGCTTTTACTGTTCTTCCTAATAATGGCGATTGCGATAGTCCTATTCTCTAGGCAGAGGGCAGGGGCATAATATGTCTTACCAATTTATCGGCTTTTTAGCAACAGCCTTTGTAGGAATGACCCTAGTAAATCGGGTGCTAGAGGGAGCGTTTATTACGGCATCAGATGTGGGCGTCCTGAATACAATGACAATAGTTCAGAAGGTAGATGTGGGATTATTCTCTATTCCAGTGCTTAACCTTGATTTCTTTAAGGGGATAACTCGTTTAGTATTATGGGATTACAGCTTCTTCGGAGGCAATGCCCAGATAATTCAATTCTTCCTTTACAGCTTCACTTTTGTGGCGAGTTTTATCTTATTTACCATCATAATCGGGCTATTGTTTAATGCCTTTAGCCGATTGCGCTGACTGGTTGCCTTCTACTATCAGTAACCACTTTTTGCCATCCACGCTAGTATATACGCTGTGGCAGTTAGGACACCTAATAACCAATCTCTTTGCATTGAACAGGGTATATTCAATTTTGGGCTTGACTTGATAGTTACATTTCGGGCAGTTCATTAGTTTTACCTTTTCTCTCTCAATACCATTACGATAGCTACCACCCCTACAATAACCGGGATAAAGTAAATCCATAGAGGGGCGGCAAGCAAGGCAGACTGTGTTCCAGGATAATCACTAAAATTTGACGAGGCTGCGATAGTAGTGTTTGCTGTGCTGGTAAAGTCAACGAACACCGGCATAATGGCGGTAATAAAAATGATGATGATGACTACACCAGCTATGATGAGACCTACCTGAACAATTTTGCTACCCATAGTTTTTATCTCCTCTTAACCTCTATTTTACCAAAAATAGCTTCATCAAGCACAAGCTCGGAGTCCTTGTATTTCCACTTCTGACCCACTAATTCAAAATAGCCACTCAAAATATAGAAGCTACCCTGGTGCTCATAACTATCAACCAAAAGCAGGTTACCTGTATTCTCAATATAAACTGAATAAGTAGCTTTATCAAGAGCCGGCATATTAGGTATTGCTCCTTGAGGACTCCTGAAGAAATTAGCATAGATACTCATACCAACCCAGAATACACCCGCAAGCACAATGAGGATAATCAGGATTAACAACATCTTTTTAAGAACACTCATTTAGTCCTCCTTCTTTTTCCTCCAATTGGCATGGCTCAATTGGAAAACACCCCAGATAATCAAGCCAACACCAACAAGCATAAAAACGATAGCAAAATTCATATTACTGCCTTCCCATTAGTCTTACTTGTCTGGCTTCTACTGCCTGTGGATGTAGATAAGCCCACACACAATCAAACTTCCCGCAAGTTTTAAGCTCATAGTCAAAGCCATAATCAAACTCACATCCGCATATAGGGCATCTTTTCTTTAGTGGTAGTCTAAATTTTTTCATTTTATTTTCTGCTCTTGGGCCTTAAGGATTTTTACTAGCTTTTTCATCTTATATAAGCCAATCAGCATACCCAAAATTAAGCCTACTAGAAAAACACAAATTACCCATACAAAACTAATATTTATCATTTACCTATCACCTCCAAAAGCAAATCCAGCGACCATCCTAACAAGCACATTAGGTTTTCTAACATTTTATCTCCTTTTACCCCCTTTATCCTTCACGCTAGAATATAACTGTAACGCTCTCAAATCAAAATCTAGGGGGGTATTTAACCTTTTGCGACCCAAACTACCTATGGTTATTATTTTGCCGCATTTTGGGCAGGTAACTTTCATTTATTTTATATTCCCCCTCTTTCCACCAATCTTTCTACTGCATCTTCAACTTCCCCTTTGATACCCCATATTACCGGGTAAAGATATGCCTTCCAATACCAAGGCAATCCATACAACTTCCACTTATCAACATCAAAACCTTGCTTTTCAAGATGCAGAATGGCTAATTCCTCATATTTGAATTTGGTTTTCATTTTCTCCGTTTTCCCCTCCTTTATTCTAACCCATAATGGAACTTCAGTTTTGGTGATTATATTGCGGGCTTGTCCATTCAACTCGGTCAATCTCATAGGTTAAAGCCTCATTGATTTGTCTTAATAATTGGCTTATGGTCATTTCTACATCACTCCTTAATCCAGATATAGTGCTAACCAGCATTCATCATCACTGGGCTCTATGTAGTAAAACTCATTATCACCGACCAATGCTCCGCAAATAGCGTGATAGTGCCCTTCCTCTATTGTCTCTTCATACCACTTGAGGTATTCTGCCCGGTGTAGTGGCACAAAGAACAAGCGCTTGCCTTGTTTCATAGCGTTGTTAATAAGCCGTAATGCCCTATCCTCACATTGATTATTAAAGACGACAACACCATCCTCATTTGCTTTGAGTATTACCATAGTGTCGGTATTATCAGAAGCCAAAAATGCCTTTAGCTCTGCCTCGTCTGTCCAATCCACCAAATTAACTATTATCTCCTCGTGAACCACAACAATCTTTTCTATCTCTACCTCAACAATCTTAACTGGGGAGGAAGGCTTTTCATATTCTGCCTTTTTCTTTTCTAACTCCATTCTCAAGGCTATAACCTCATTCACAGCCTCATACCAGTCCTTCTCTAGCCTGGCAAGTCGTTCCTCTTGTGGAGTAGGTTGCTCTATAGCTGGAGACTCTACAACTGGCTCTGGCTCACAGCTACAGGATATAAGAGGCAGTAAGCACGAGACTATTAAACAAATATATAGAACTCTTTTACTTTTCATGGTTTTTAGTCTCTCCAAACGATTACCATATAGCCATTCCATTCTCGTTGAATTAAGACAGCATTCCCTTCCTCTGTAGCCCGTTCAACAAATTGGAGTAACTCCTCTTTATCTATGCTATGGGCAGATAGTATGAAGTCGCAAGCCTTCTTGTTAAGAAGTGTATTAAGGCTTGCTTTGAATTTTGGTAATTCAAATGCTTCTCTATAGTTGAATACCTCAATATCACTACCACTTACCATTTCTCACCTCCTTAATTCCCTTACTCTTGCCCTCCAACTACTGCTGAAAGGCAAGCATATTAACAGAAGCTCGGTCACGATAAATTATTGCCAAGACGGGGCATAAAAGCGCCAAGAAGATTAACACCAGAAGAAACCCAATAGCAGCATCCATCTATATTACCTCCTTTCTGTTTATTTTACTGGGCTACTCCGCCCCTTATGTTGGTGAAACTCGCTACTTCCACCCACTCCTCATTTACCAATTCTGATACAGTTACCGGCTGGCTGAAGTCCATCTGGCTAGGTGAGAAGTTTCCAAAGCTAGTCATTTCAAGATAAGATGCGTGGAAGCCACTCGGTAGAGAAACCTCAGTGCCTTCTGGTATCTCCAGCTTGTAGGTGGCGCCATTGTCCCGACCGACTACACAAGCTGGCTCTCCCAGAGTTTGGGATTGCTGTCCATCTTCCCAAGCGACGCCTTCATAGTATCGGTCGTCAAAAAGCACAATCAGGAATTGTGAGCCTTCAACTCCACCGCACCTGTAAGTGTCAATTTCCTCAGCACCTGTAAAGGTAGCTGATACTGAGTCAAAGACAGAATTAGAACCATAGTGAGCACGAGGGAAAAGCCTAGCCCACCAAGCATCAGCAAAGCCACTATGGGTTACTGTGTATTCTACAAGCGGCTGTGTTGAATAGTAGACTTCCCAAGGGTAAATTAGGTTGGCATTAGCCTCAGCATTAAACCATCCTGCGTCAATGTCTGACTCGGATATTGACCCTACAGGGCTTCCGTCAATGCTGACACTTGCCTCACTTGAAGCACCAGCAACAGCCAGAAAGCCACTACACTCTGCTACGCTGGTTATGGTAACTGTGCCTGAGACTATCACGACATCACCAGTCATAGGAATGCTATCAATGTTAATCTCAGAAAGCTCTAAGCTAACATCAATGCTTTCACCACCCCAAGCAAGAGCTGGCACTGCTGTTACTAACATCAAGACTAGAACTAGAGCTAAAGCTATAACAAACTTCTTCTTCAATGATTTCCTCCTTTTCATATTCTCCCTCCTAAAAACGGCAAAGTAGCCAGTGCTAGAAAAGTGCCCAGTGGCAGTGCCTCTAGCCTGCCCTTGCCCTTTTTCGTTAGCAATACTGCTATCAGCCAGCAGGCTATTACCCCGAGTAATAGTGCCGGCATAACCCATAAGTAGCCGACCATCAAGCCACATAATAGACCTAGCTTTACATCACCAAGCCCCATAGTGCCCTTGGAGTATAGATACAGCACTATCATAAACGCCAGGCCAATCAACCCACCGGCTACAGAGCTCATCCAGTAGCCCCAGGTAAGAGAACAGGTAATAACAAGGCACATAGAGGGGTAAACTATGAGGTCGGGGATTATATGCCTCTTGAAGTCAATCAGCATAATGGTAATGAGAATGGTAGCGTAAACAATGGCTATTATTAGTTCAATCATAATTCTAACACTTAATTTCTATATAGTAATTTCTTTTTAGCACATCTTAATTTAGCTGTTTCTTTAGTATGGCAATTAAAGCAAAGAGCTTCCATATTTCCCAAAATAGTTTTCCCTTCCTGAGATACTGGTATAATGTGGTGGAACTCTACATCAAGGAAACTGTAATAGTCGTATATTTCCCCTGTAAAAGGATTGGCAGGCCGGCTGGTGAAATTAAAGGTATAATCACAATGGGCACATTTACCTCCCTGTCGCTGTATAATGTCTCGCTTTTCACTCAACCTAAGGTTTCGACGTGTGCGGTCCTGATAATAAACTTTGCCATCTTTGTCTCTAAAAGCTTTGAAAACCACCAAAACAACCTCCTATAAGATTCACTTTCTAAAACTGGTGCCTCTTTTGAATCTAATCTCACTCATTTTCCTCTCGGCTTTCGTGTGCCTAATAAGGGTGCCCTTCCACTTTGTCCCTTTATTTTCCTTTTCTCCACTAATAACATACGAAAAGGGGTATCTCTTAGGGGCTGTTTTTCAAATACCTTTTGCATTTTCTATTTCTCGCAATTGTTTCTCAAGAGTCTCCATCTTATTGTGTAACAAACTTAATTTTCTGTGAGTTTTAGCATCTTCAAGGTTTACCCTAATCCTCTCTTTCCTCGGTCTCCCTATATGCTTGCCTTGAGCTTTAGCCCTCGCCATACCAGCCTTAGTTCTTTCAGATAATTGTTTACTGTAGAGCTGTGCAAAGTAACCCCATATACTAACCAACACTGGCTGAAACTCTGATGGCACATTGTACCAAGTCTCAAGGTAGCTATTAACCTGAACCTTATAATCAGCAAATCGCTTTAAGATTAACATAAGCTCTAGTGGCCCCCCCCGGGTAAACCGAGACAAGTCGTAAACCAGCACCATTTGCACCTTGCCCCTATCACAATCAATCAATAGACGGTGCAGTTCTTTCTGATTACTATGCTGCCAAGCAGAGCCAGTATCCCGGTAAACATCATAAACTTCATAACTCCGAGCCTTCGCCCACTCTTTCAAGACCAAGAGCTGATTCTGCTCCGTCTGTTCCTCAGTTGAAATCCTGGCATAAAGTGCAACATAATACATAATATTACCTCATCATCTCAATATACTAGCGATTTCGTTAAAATCAGATGGTCTCCACAGATATACTTCAAAGGATGGGATTAAAGATATGTCATTGCCACTATCTAAGTGAGCCATTTTGCCACGCTGCAAGACCACAGGCTCAAGTGTTATCATACGCTGGCTCTCTTTCAGGTCCGCAAGCCACGCCTCCTGTTCAGGAGTTAGTTTGCCTTTCTCATTCTTTAATTCAAATATCAGCAATCTGGGGGGGCGAGTTGCGATGTAATCTGGGAAACCTTTATCGCCTGTCATCGCAGTTCTCCAACTATGTTCTGTTCTGGCAGGTCTAAAATGACACCACCGCCAGTGAAACATTGAAAGAAGCGATTCTACTTGTGTAGAGAAATCGTGTTCTGATATTTTAATTTTCTGACCTTGAACCTTCAAGATATTCTATCCTCCCTTTTAATCGCTTGACTTGTCCCTCTAATTTTTTAATGTGCGCTTTAGTCAAACTGTCAGTCAAGTGATACTTTGCAGTAGGTAATAACTCCAAGTCCTCTACCTGTGAGGCAAACGCCGTCTCACTAATTCCTTTTATCTTCATAACTCCCTACCGGCTCAATCATATATTCCGCTTTTTCTAATGAGTATTTATATTTGTGCCCGTTCAAGTCTCCAGCAATTAGGTCGCAGAAAGCTACCTCTTCTTTCGTCTCGGCTTTTAGAATTACGTGTTTATGGTCTTTCGCCCAAATTAGTTTCATTGCTCCCTTCTTTCACTCTCTACTACATTGCCCCAACAAATCTTTCTATCTTGCCCCTGTATCCCCGTTGATAATATAAGCAGCCTGTAGGAAACCCAAAAGCAAAGCCGCATTGAGTCCCGCTGCCCATAAGCCAGATTGACCTTAATCCACCATATTCATCAACAAGCCTCTCTATCTTCATAGACTTAAAAGCTTTAGCTATTGGGGCTAACAGAACCACATTGTCAGCAATCTCAAAACAGTGCCCCAGAAAGCGGTCATAGATAGAAAAGGGTGGGTTTGTAATAATCCAATCAACCTTATAGTGGTAATCAAAGAAGTCTCTGCCTTGCGTTATCTCACACCAATCCTTTGGTTCAGGCAGCTTATTGTAGATATTACCTTGCCCCCTACACGGCTCCAATGTTAGCCCCTGCGGAGAAAAAGTAGAGACAATCATATCAGCTATACCTACTGGCGTTTGGACAGTATCACTAGCAGTCGCTTTGCCAGTTCTATTAGGCTGTGTTGGTGTTCCCATTATTCCAATCTCCAGGGTGGGTCAGCATATATTACCTGGTACTTCTTCATAGCTCTATATCACTGTCTACTTATATTCAGGTGGCTAAACCTCACGCTTTTTACGCTTTGTGTCTACCCCTCTACACCAAGCACACTTATATAGCCACATTGAGAAAGTCCCACACATTTGTCCACTAACTAGCCTTATCTCATCCTTCTCGCAGGTCTCATTAGGAAAGTGAATAAAGCTACCAGTCAATCGTTTTCTCTTACCGCAATGCGTGCAATATCTATCTTCTGGCTTTGGCTCTGGTAAATTCTTATCTATCATCCACCTCTCCTTTCACCTATCTGAGTCATCATTTATCCTTACGGCGAAAACTACGACCATCCATGCGTATACTTTTCCCTTGTATCATCTCAAAAACCCTGTCAAAACTAGCACTCTCCAGATGCTCTTTCAACTGGTTCGGGTCAAGGTTCGCTGTAATTATGAGTGGAAGTTGGTTCTTGTAACGACCATCTATAATTGCGTAGATAGTTCTCTGAATGAAACGTGGGTCTGCTCGCTTCTCTTTCCCCACGTCATCCAGCACCACAAGGTCGGCATACACAATAGACTTTATTATATCATCCTCGGATTCCCTGATTTGGCTCTCCTCTCTGGTGAAACTGTAGGTTGCCTGTATCCTTCTGAATAGCTCTGGCTCGCTGAGGAAGATAATGCGGGGGCAGCCTTTATTACCTGTGCCAGTCCATCGGTCATAGATACGGTGGCAGATAGCAGAGGCAAGATGAGTCTTCCCAGTTCCCCAGGACTCTGTAGACCACAGGTAAAGGCTTCGGTATCCTGCTGGGTATCTATCTACTGGAAAGCCCTCTGCATAATCCCAGCATAGCTTGAAAGCCTTGTCCTGCCAACCCTTCTCAAAGGTAGAGAAGTCCGAGTTCATAAACTTGGGCGGTATACCAGATGATAGTCTGTGCTGCCGTCTTACTCTGGCTACTTCCGCTTGTCTGGCGGCTTCCTCTCTGGCTACTTCTTCATCATAGACCTGCTTGGCACAATCAGGGCAATAGCCATCACCTCGGAGTATCTTCGTTTGTAGCATACCGCCAATGTCCCAATAGTGAGCCTCGTATTCCTGCTGGCACTTACGGCATAACCTCGTCTCTGTATTGTTCATATTAAACCTCTAAGTTCATTATTGATTGGTTTAAGGCTATAAAGTCTTTTACTTCACGACTCATATAGTGTGTTTTAACATCATCCCAGTAAGACTTATATCCTCGCTCAATGATGCGTTCAGGTTTATTAAAATCCTCTGTTACTTGAAGCCGATATTGCCAGATTTGCAACCTTGCCCATTGGTGTTTTCGTTCACATTTCCTGATATGCTCTGTGATATTATCCAGAGCGTGTTGGTAATCATGGCAAGCCCGACAGAGGTTACACAGGTTATCAGACTCATCGCTACCTCCATCAGCCCTATGTCTTATGTGGTGCTTCTCTATATTATTAGTGTTACCACACCTAATACAGTTCAAATCAGCACCCCCTGCTTTTCTCCAGCCAGATATTGACTGCCGTGTATTTTCAAGTCCCTACGGACTAAGGCATCCTCTATTAGTCTCGACCTGAACTCAGCTAGGCAATCTTCCAACTCTTTCCGATTAGAGGGCAGATAGTAACCAGCCGAACTTGATGATAGTATAGGAAAACCATCACGCCTTAGCTCGGCTATGGTGAGCCTCAATGCCCTATCTTCCCTGATGTCCAGTTCCAGAAGCCGTCTTAACTCTCTGCGTGTAATGGCACTTGTTCTGCCCCTGTGTCTCTCAAGGATTCGCTTTAGCTGGTCTTTCATCCTCTTGCCTTTGGCGGTTTGTACTTCATGCCTAATGCCGTGAAGATACTTTCCTCACTTTCGCTAGCTATTATATCTCCATTCTTTTCAAGCCCAGAACCATCGGCATGAAGTTTCATTCCCATGTTACGTGCCCTAGTACAAAGCATGATGTTGTGTTTGGCACTACCAGTCCGTATCAATAGTAGGGTTGCCCAAGTTTCAGGAGTAGCCACATAGACATCAAGGACTATCTTTGCCATCTCGCACCTAATGAGTTTCTGCCCTCCCATTTTAATCTTGCCAAGTTGCTGTAGGGCGTAGATAAACTGCCCTTGATTATTCGGGATACATACTATATCTATATCGTGAACAACAGGTCTCATGCGTCTTATAGAGCCTGCTGTCTCTATCCTGTCGCAATAAGGGGAGAGCCTATCCTTAACTGATTCGGTTATAAATAATGCTTTATCTAATTCCATTGTTTAGCCTCTCAATCTGGTAATTTTCTTGGTCGCCAGTTAGCTATTATTTCGGCAAAGGTTCTTATTTGCTGTGCCGACTTGAAATCTCCAGTAGCTCCCTCAATTAAATCAGCATAATATCTGACTGCGATAGGGGCTAAAACATCTTGTGCCCTCAAGATAAATCTAGGTTCTTCACTTGGTATCGGCTTACCATCTGAAAGTTTAACAATCTTACCTTCGTATTTGTTCAATCTTTTCCTCCTTATCAAAAATAAACTCGCCATACCAATCACATTCAGGATTGTTAGGACACTCAACCCTATAGCCATTATCGTAGTGCATTACTACTGTATTAGCCCCACACTTCGGGCATTTCTCAGGCGGAAACATCTCTTTCATTTTAACCTCTCAAAATCTTGTTCTAGCCTATCCCTTATCTCTTTAATTCTCGCTGTCTCATAAAGAAAACAAGCTACCAATCTAGCATCTCCATTCTTACCATGCCAAAGGTAAATAAAATCTTCATCCTGAGTAGTGCCATATCCCATTCTATGCTGTTTATCAGCTAGTAGCCCTTGCCATCTCATAACACCTGCATGCCCTCCATTCCGTCATCGTAAGTCCTTCTCGCTGGTTTGGCTGGTTGCTTCTCCTGCTTCCAATTCTCCAAGGTCTTAGCGATGTATCTCATAGGTGCTTTCGCCTTGTTCTTTGCTGCCTGGTCTACCGCCTTCTCAAAGTCCTCACTAGAATAATTATCGGCTATGTCCTTCAACTGCTCAAGGTCATTCGGGGTGAGAGTTCTGCCCGTCTTTTGCTCGTAGAGTTCTATCATAGAGGCAATATCAGACTCTACTTTACTCGTCTTGACTTCACTTGTCTTCCCCCATCTTCTATCGGCTGAAATCTTACCAGCCATACTAGCCTTGTCCCTCTTTTCCTGCAAGAAAGCCATGTCCCGTTTGAGCCTATCGCTGTAGAAGTGGGTTTCGTTCTTTTGGAACAAACCTACTCGGATTCCCTCATCTACAAACAGCTTGACCTCTTCTGGTGATTTACCCATATCAATACTCAGTGCCTCAAAGGTCAGGTCGCTGTATTCAAGTTCGTGGTTTGATTCCTGCCTCATCTTCAAAGCAAGGAATACAAAGCCACCAAACGCCCACATATTGCCATGACGAGCACGGAGCACCTTTACCTTGGCGTCATCGTAGCTGTTGGAATCTAATTTTATATAAAACGCATCTTTCATTGTTTAAGATTACCCCACTGTTCTGCCATTGCTTTTGCTATTGCTGGTGAGTTCCTAGCTCTATTTATCTTCCTATCAGGGCTTGGTGGATGTCTCCATACAGATTGTTTTATCTCTGATTTATCCAGCCATTGAGTTCGCTGAAGTTCATCCAATCCTACTAGCCACAGACAAGTTGCCTTGCTCTCGTTACTGCCAATGAAGTAGTGGGGCTGAACTATCTGATTATATTCCTTGATGATATGGACTTTGGCATACTTATGAATTATCGGGTGCTCTACGCATACCATTGGGATTTTAGCTGACAGTAATTGGTTAAAGAAATCGCAGTCAATAAGCATCTGCTCGTATCTGCCTGGTAACTGGAATAACCATCTGACTCCACTGTTAGCCTTAATCGTGCAATCAGGATGGAATATCCCCATATCCCAGCCATCGTCTAGATGATTCATAATGTCATCCTGAATGTGTTTATGCCAACCTTCTGATGGCTGAGTATCACAAGTCCAAACATCCCAGCCTTGCTTTTCAAACTCTTGTGCCAGAGCTACAGACTTACAGCTCGGTTCACTTTCTGCTATCCATCGCCTATTTCAGTAGCAGTTCTGGCAGTGTATCTCGCTTAGTTTTATCGGACAGTTCATTTGCTCCCCCTTTCGTTTGCTACTCCAGCTTCAAATACAAATTGAACAAGCCCGACAACATCGGCTTTACTCAGCAGAGTAACCAAGCGAGCCGTGTCCTGAGCCTCAAACTTTTGCCCGTAGTATTCTAACATCAGGCTAATAGCGTCTCGGTCTGTTAAGTGCTCTGACATTATTCCCTCCCTTTCTTCTCCTGTTTTTTCCCAGCCTTGATTCTTTTGAGCATACAGGCGTCGCAGTATTTAATCCTGCTGCCCTGTTTAGCTTTGAACTCCTTGCCACAATCTTGGCAGATATAGACTACCTCGTTGATTACGTCATCCATTTTAGTTTCTTCCCCTCCTCATTTTTTCAATAATTCCAGCAATGTTTTGGTTTGCCACTCGGTTTCAGCCGACCTAGCAGCCGACTCAGCCGACCTAGCAGCCAACCTAGCAGCCGACTCAGCCG
>Ga0114918_10004330_pt1 | contig 12363 bp, 4 predicted proteins | sample LantaG_FD_87015 | JGI IMG/M metagenome (GOLD analysis project Ga0114918, IMG submission 87015) | Deep subsurface microbial communities from Baltic Sea to uncover new lineages of life (NeLLi) - Landsort_02402 metaG | ecosystem: Environmental > Aquatic > Marine > Oceanic > Sediment | place: Baltic...
TAGTACCGTGGGATTGTGTGCGGATTGTGTAGGTCAACAATGGGGGTATGGGGAACAATTGCTGGATGGGATATATAATGTGTTTAATTTCAGTAATTCTTCATCACCACCAACCTTTGATAATACAGCCACAGCCACAGGATACCCATCACCGCAACCATGGACCACAAACCAAGTGTGGGGAGATGCTCAGATTGTTTTAGGTGCTGATGGTTGTTGTTATATATTTCTGGGTGACTCGAACTCAACAGGATTTGCGTGGAATAATTTTGACCCATCAGTATGTTATGACAATTGGTTGTTAGGTCTAGCGTGTGATGGAAGTAATTCAGCAGCACCAACACAAGTTTGGGTTGACCAACTTGGACACCAAATATGGGTACCATGTGACCAAAATTGTAGAACCCAAAATATGCCAACTTACGATTGTGAGTTAGGTTTCTCATGTGTATCCCCAGTAGGGGGTGGTGGTTTTTATACGGGACCTAACGCATATCAGGATTGTTTAGTAGATTGTAACCCACAGGGGTGTGATGACTGTAGTTCGTCGTTAAGTAGTTATTTAGTACCAGCAGCTCCTGTATCATTTTTAGGTACTTGGTTAAATTCAGTTGAATATCATGACAACGAATGTGTTGTAGACCCAGATGATGGGTGTTGTTACTGTTGTGTTATTGTTGACGACTGGGCATACGACCCCCTAAGTAGCTTAATCTGTAAAGACACACACCAACCGGCAGACTTTATAAATATAGCACTTGGTAACGGTGGTGGTTGGATGCATTGTGGTTATGACCAAACAGGTAACTACTGCAGCGCTGACGGTGAATGTGAAGGGTGTTACACAACATTAGCTAGTTCATTGGGGACAACACCAATAAACTATCTTCCTTGGCCTGGGAATGTTGGTTATAATAATTTCTTTTTTGGTGACTGTATAACAAAACCAAGTATTGACGTTGATTGTTGTTTCTGTTGTGTTAAAAATGGTTTGAGTCCAGCACTCCAAAATAACTCACGTAATGGTATTGAAGGTATGTCACCACCACAACAATCAATATCTTCAATCCCTTGTAATATTATAAATGGTGTTCTAACCCCTGGATTTGATGGACATTGGGAGTCTTGTCAAGTGACCACAGATGGGGGTCCGTGTGGGATAGTTATTTATAATTAAAGGGATTGGTGTCGACTATAGTCAAACCCCCAAATTTACCACACCATACATAGTGATATAAATGTAAGGTTTTGGGTAGATATAAATTAGTAGTTAGATATTTATAATAAAATAAAGATGAGTTTAGGTATAGTAAAATATAGTGGGTGTATTCCACCTCTAATAAAAGAAGAGGTATTAATGAATGTATGTGAACGACCAGAAACCAGGTCAAATATATTTATCGAAAGAGGGAAAATGTCGGTTTTTGAGAGACCCCAGAGACTAGACAATACACCAAACATGGGAGAATTAATAACACATGGGTACGGGTTCTATAAAATAGAAAAAGAATATTAATAAATGGCATTAGGAGCATATGGAATAAAAAGACCGTCAGACGTACGTCCGGAAGACGCACAGGTAATAGTGCATTTCCAACCGAACAGAGACGCAAGTAGTAATTATATTATCATTCAATTACCAGCAACACAAGTATTGTCCCCACACACACATAACACTAGTACTGGGGGTGGTGCAAATGAAATATTGGGTGGACTATATGACTTAAAATTACCATCCGCTGTTTTTAGCCAAAAAGGGATATACACGGTATACTTAAGACCAATTGAAATAAGAACTAACATTATAGATTGTGGTATCCTATCTTCATTACCTAACGTAAAAGGGTTAGTTTTTGACTTAAACTCGATACCATTACAGTTTAGAGATAGGTTCAGACCTTCCGAACTAGTGGGATACAGAATAGAATATTTAGAATTGGACGGTTCAAAAAAGAGCAACTTCTTTAGACTAGTCACATCTAATTTTTATTGCCAACCAGTAGCAGCAAAGTTAACCAACCCAAACCAAGTATCACCACGGTACGTGTACACCAATAATAAAACTAATTTAATTTTTTGCACACTAACACCAACAAGTGCACCATCTAACAATCCAAACGCTATCCCATTTATTGGGCAACCAGGACAACGAGTAATAATAACTAATACCTTTTTTAACCCACTAGTGTTAGATGTTGAAATGGTAGACCACGACTTTGACACCCTAGCAATCGCACTATACGGGAACCAAGCAAAATCTATAGATAGTGGAATATACACCCTATATGATTTAAGTGGTACAAATAACATATACCAACAATACGACCTGTATGAAGTAAGAGATTCGTTTAATGACCAATTATTTGAGGTTAGACAAAATAGAGGAAACAACATAGATTTTAGCCAATCATTTAATAATATAATAACTAAATAATGATATAATGTCTAGTAATAGATTTAGATACCCCCCAGCCCCACCGAATGGTTTGGGTACATTTAGTGATAATTTAGTAGGTAATCAAATTACTGATGGGTCATCACAAATGACTCTAGGTAATTTTTCTACACCACAAAATTATTCTAGGCAAACTAGTAGTGCGTACGATATAGGCGGGTTCTCCGCCCCAATAACACTAGAGTCTTTAAATATAACAGACCTAGAATTAGCTAAATCATTAAGTAGTAACCAATTACAAGTATATATTAATAACGACACAAGTGACTTAACTAATTTTGTGTTATATGGGTCTTTAAATAAAAGATTAAAAGTAGCAACCCAAAACATAATAAACTTTTTTCCGGGAGCTATTTTTATTGACGGAGTATCCCCAAACTACGACACTGGTAATACTACTGCGTATGGTGTTGTTTATGACGGAGGTAGGGACCAAACCACATTCAGAACCAATGTAAATTATATATCAAACCCATTTAGTATTGAGTTTACAACTAATGGTGATATCATAACCACTAATTTACATAAAGAACAAATAATAAATAATTTAGAATTGTTTGGTTATAGTAGTGATACGATGGTAAATGTAGCAGATGGTACAGTATCTATATTAAGGAATTTAACAAGACAATATAGTGATTATTCTTTAACTTTTGGTGGTACGATTAGTGATGTTGAGTATAAGGTTTTAAAATTTAAACCACAAACCACAACTACTAACTATATAGAGTTCACCGTCAAAGGAGCTCCATTTGGGACTGCAACCACAACCACAACACAATACTATATAAAACCCAACAAACAGGAATCAGAAAAAGAATTTAAGAAATTTGGTAACATAGAATCTTTTTTAGTGAATAGAGAATGTTCACCTATCTACACAGCAAACTTTAAACTATTAAAAGAGACAGACCAAGGAGTAACTTATTTTAATAACGAATATATCACATGGACTTTACAAGATGCTATAAATATAGATATTACCACCAGTAAATACACCACTTACCTAACTAAATTAGCTGATATTGGTAACGAGTTAGACCAACAAAAAACAAACCTAATCTCTAGATTTTTAACAGCCCCAATACTAAAAGAATTTGATACTAGTGACCAAAAAGTAGAAAAAACATTACAAATATACGGGAGAAGTTTTGATGATGTAAAAACATTTGTTGATGGTATAGCTTACATGACTAATGTTACTTATGATGGTAAAAATAATATACCTAATAAGTTAATTAAGAATTTCGCTAAAACATTAGGATGGTCCACACCCACGACATTAGATAATACCACCTTCTTGGATAGTGTGTTAGGTGTGTCAAACCCAACATACTCAGGAACTAGTATTGGGAAAACACCAGCAGAATTAGATGTTGAGTTATATAGGAGAATTTTAATGAATACAGCGTACCTATTTAAATCTAAAGGTACTAGAAAATCCATCGAATTTTTATTGTCTTTGTTGGGGGCTCCACCAGCTTTAGTAGAATTTAACGAATACGTCGTATTAGCAGACTCTAAAATTAGATTACAAGAACCACTACAATATAGATATGGAGGGCCAACAGAATGGAGTGCTTCTACGGGGACTACACACTGGAACGACGTTAACAATAATAAATCAACCGGATGGGTTTCACCAAACTATTATAGACCAACAAATAGATTTGAGAGTAGATGGTCTGAAATATCAGGAGGGACATATGTAACCAATACCATAAAATTCAGTCCTATATTGTTTAATTTAGGTGTACAACCAGCGTTTTATTTGTCTAGTGGGAATACAACACACCCATTTATCGAAGGGGATTACCCACTGGATAACGAAGGGTACCCAACCAAACCAAGAGTAACCAGTAATTACTTTTTCCAACGAGGTTCTGGTTGGTTCGAAAGAAATGAAGAACATAAATCCGAGTTGGTGATGGATGAAAAGACTTCTATTTTATCTGGGTGTACCCCAAGTATCAACAATATATTCGGACCATTTACGTGGGGTGGATTTTGGACGATGGGGCAATATTCGGATAGTTTAAAATGTCCTTATTTAGATAGGTTTAGGAGATTCCCACATATGCCATTTGGGTTCGGGTTAACTAAAGTTATTGACGATAAAAAATCTTGGGCTTATATGGACCCAGGACCACAAACTAGAGACTACACCTTTAAAAGTAGAGACGCCTACTACAAAACCCATAATGAAAAATTAGTACTTAATGTAAAAAATGTAGACTTAAATTTAAATATTGGACAAGGGTTAAGTTATGATATGTGGAGGCAATCAGCACAAAGTAATTGTTTCTTTAGTGGTGGGTCACTACCTTCACTTTACCCTAATTCGGGGGGGACTTGGGACTCCACAAACCCACGATGGAACGCAAAATTACATGACTTTAAAACATTTAATAGGCATTTTTGGAGAAACTTTATAGATGTGAAAAATAGGATGACTATCAGTGACGGAAAAACTGGTGGGTACCCGACACTACAACAGATGTATTTAGATTATTTGAGGAATAATTGTGGTGATAATAATAAATACACTTACAATAAAATGTTAGAGTACGCTCAATCAATGGGGGATTATTGGGTACGAATAATAGAACAAATGATGCCCGCAACAACTTTATGGACTAGTGGTGTGAAAATACAAAATTCAGTATTTCATAGAGATAAGTTTGTGTATAGGTGTTATAATATGACCGGTACTACCATTGTAAGTGCATTGACAGGTACATTCACTGTATCACCTACAGGGTATACATCCTTTCCAGCACCACAATTCATGATGAGAATGGGTAATGTATCACCACCAACAACACCAACCACAGGAACTAAATACTACGATAACATAATAAGTGGTACAACCCCAAACCCAATCTCAACCTACTCTAATTCTTATAACATAGATAATCGGGGTAATGTGTTTGGTAGTGAAATAGTTAATGAAACTATAAAAACACTAATAGATAAATTTATAAGTAATAAACGAAAATATAGTGAGAAAGCAATATTTACAAAACAAGGAAGTGTAAATAACCTTTTATGTGTGGATGGACTAAAGGAATTTGATGGTGGTGATGATAGTTGGATACTAAACTACAATCTAAACATAGGTGGAAATAACCCTATAACACCAAACGGTAAGGTAACCCCACCGATAACACCTAACACCCCAACACGAGGAATAGGTCGAAGAACACCAATAACAAGTAGAGGTGGTATCTCGTATTAATTAAGTATTATGTCATATAAAATATATAAAAGTAGAATAGATTTAAGGGTTTTGTCCGATAAGATAAAATTTATATTTTATATGTCTGGCACTATAACTGGACCAAGTAAAAATAGTAATAAGTCCAACAACAAAACTAAAGCATTTACCTTTATTTATGATACTAATAGAGCTGTAGAGGTAGTAACCTATAACGATAATAATACTAATGAAAGGGTTTTTCTTAAATTCCCATCCAGTAATATAGAGGTAGAAAATCACAATAAAGTATTAAGTTTTGTAAAAACAGATTTGGTTTTAGAGGTTTTCAGGAATAAACAAGGTGTATTTGGGTTTGAAACGGTGACTGGGGATGGTTGGGGGGCTTTTCTCTCCCACAAAAATTATTTTGATGTTGGTACTGGTTACGGTAGTGTGGTGGGTAGTGGGGCACTTAAAAACTTACCTAAAACAACCGGAGGTAAGAACCACGCAATCCAAATGGTTGTACCTGGGATAAGATTAAATAGAAAGACAACACAAAACATATCTTTTGACCTAGACATCCTAATAGAATCCCAAAACCAATACATTAACACCTTAGGATTTAAGATAACTAAAGATAATGTGATAACCGTACAAAACGGTCTACTAGATATAAAATCACCAAAACAAATTATAAACACAAATAACGAAGTAGAGTTAGTTACCAGTTACATAAAGTTACAACCAAAAGACCTAGCTTCACGAAAAGTATTACACGATTATAAAAAACAACTCTTCAAGTACAATGTAGACGCAGAAGGGTTAAATCTAATATCTAGTAAGGTGTATACTATAGAAAACAATATAGTTCCTGATGTTAACTTAAATAGTGTAAATTTACCATCATCTAATAGGGTGGAGATACCATATAATATTTCTAGGATAGTTTTCAATAATAATATTACAGCTACTAAAAAATATTTTAAAGAAGGAAAAGAAATATACCAGTTAGGTTGGGCTGAAGAATTATTTAACAATAATCTAGTAACTAACGCAAATAAATGTTACTCTTTAAAGTTTTCTACAGAAGAACAACTAATAGCGTTCGCAGAAAAACTAAAAAACCAACAAATAGGTAATATAGAAACCTACCCAACAATAAATAAAACAGGAACGATTACAAAGGTTAAAAGAACTTACAGTAATATCTCCCAATGGGTAGAAAGAACAACACTAGACCAATTTAATGACATATCCTTCACTTATAATAGTAATGGGTTAATTAAAACAATCTTAAGTTGCCCTAGAAGAAAGACATTAATTAATGATATAGAAGGTAAACAAGATAATTTATATACCGGTGGTGGGGAACTAATATACCAAAACGGTAAAGACTATACTGGGTCGTACCACATAAACCCGAATAAAGAAATAATGGAAGGTGCGTACCATACTGACTTACCACACGAAACCCTAACTAGGTTATTTAATTATGCCCCTATTAGTACTGATAGTAAAACGGATTTCTTATTTACAACCTACACTAATAAGGTTACAGAACAATATTCTGGGTTTAGTGTTACCAGTACCGACAGATTCAAAAGCAGTGACACATACGATTTATTTTTAACTGGTTCCACATACTCCGCTAATACCATAATCCCAATCACTAATATAACCACCCTTAAAAAACTACCATTAATAGATGACATAACCAAAGAGTACAGACCATATATTTTTAATAGTGGGTATTTGGTAAATGGTGGGAATGTTCTTTTAAATGAATCAGACCCTACTAAATACCTAACCTATAATGTATCTGGTGATGGTATATATAGATTCACATATAAAGCTTACTTAGATATTAAGTACACTGACACTAACTGGTGTAATTATCTTTCACGTACCTACCCTTCCACAACTACAGGTACATACCCTAGTACAGACTATGAGATAAAAAGACTAATAAACACCTCCATAATTCAAGCAGGAGAAGGTGAAAGTGAGACGGTGGTCATAGACACCGACTATAAAGTCCATCCAGGTTATAAATTTAAACAAGCTGACGAAAAAAGAGTAAGTGATATACCAAACAATAGTGGGATACTAAATTTTAATTTTAATGTTAAATTGAATAAATTTAATTCAGGGAGTATCACATCTACCGTCATTAAAGAATTTAAAGTATTGAGGAGTGAGTTATATGGTACAGCCAACGACTACCTAACATTACCCGTAAGTCAAATAGATAAATCTTCTAGTGGAAGCAATGTCTGTGTTTTAAGTGGTGTCTCATCGTCAACTATATTCCACAAACAAATTCCAGTCACTATTGATACCGGATTTATAAATCTAACTAGTGGGGAAAGTATAACTTTAAGTTACGAAACTAGTTGGTCTGCAGATTCTAAAAGTAATTATTTCGGTGAATCAGGGACGACAAACTTAAAAGTGAATCTAGGTCACCAACTGGACGTAATGGGTAATACTAAAAACGCACCTTGGTTTAGGGGGGTAAAAGTAGCTAATAATTTCATTTATAAAAAATTATTTTTTGACTCAACTCAAAAATCAAAATTGTTTAAAATGGTCTTATCCGGAGAAGACCAACAAGTAAGTACTGAAGGAACTTTATATTTGACGGATAAAGAATGTGGTAATATAACAACACCAAAAGTAGATAAGAGCACATTTAATAAATTAACATTTTTAGACACCACAGGACCAAATAATATGTTGATATGGGACCAAAAAGTTACAACCCCAACGAATAACTGGCAAAAATTAATAGAAAATAACACAATTAGAGATTACACCCTACCTAAATGTGGGGTTGGTGTATGTCCCCTTACGGAGATGTATGAGGATGGGGTATTCTGTTTCAACCTACCAACATATAATGATGAATATGGTGGAAAATGTGATTTTACTTTCCCACAAATTAAACAATCTTATGTTGTTCAGAATACATTTAAAAATTTACTTGGGAATGATTTAGTTCATTATATAGTGGTGACACCAGAATGTAATTTTTATAAACCGTGTTCACCATCTAAGGTTAATACAGCTTATGATATCTTACATAAAAATATCCCACAAAATTGGAAATTAGTTAATGTAGATAAAAAATTAAAGATTAATGGCAAAGAGATTAAAATAATTTCTAGTGAGTCACATTATAATCCTGGCCCAACCACACTCGAAGGAGATTTTACATGTCAATACTATTGTAAGTGTGGTCAACACATAGCAGAACAAATAGGTATAGACCCAATCTACGGTGTGAGTGACGTTTACACTAAGATAGATTCGTTAAATTGTGACGAGTGTTATGAAGAAGCAAAAAAACATTGTACACAATTATATAAGACGTGTGAACCAGTTATGGTTGGTAGTTGTGATAAGGTAGATTTTGTGATAGAACCGAATGGGAAAATAATTAAAAAATCACCAGCACTAGTATCTACCACTTCATTAACGTTAATGGATAAAAATGGTGGAACCTCACGACCAAACCCACCAGGACCATGGAGTCCACCAGAAGGGTCAGAATCAAGTACTGGTGTTGAAGGAGGTGAAGACGACCCAGTAACTCAGATGACATACAAATATGTGTGTCAGGAAGGACTATGTACACCATTAACCACTTCATCCAAATACACTTCGTCCATATATAGTAGTTTAGAAACTTGTAGATTGGCATGTGAAAAATTAAACAAGTGGGTAGTGTTTAGTGAACCAAGTACACCAGCAGGAGAAGAACAAATTGTGGTGAAAGCGTTAGTTGATAAAAATGGTGAAATCACACAAAAAATAAAAGATACAGATAAAGAAGGTATTTGTAAAACAGGGTATTACTGGTGTGAAGGGAGAGGTAACTGTATAAGTGTAAAAGAACCTTGCAAATAATATTAAAAGTAAAATAAAACATGGCAAGCATAACATCAAATAGTGGAAATATAAATTTAGTTGGGGTTACTATGACGGATACCGTTAGTGGTCAATGTGGTGGTTCTATATATAACCCACAAATTTCAGGAAATAGTACTACATCACCCTATAGTGTTGTTTGGTCTGGGATAAGTAATTATAGTGCCACAACATTTAATATCTTTAGTTTGTGTGAGGGTGAGTACCAAGCAACACTAACCGATGCTACCGGTGGTACAGGAACAACAAATATTTTAATAAGTGGATATACAGAACCAACGGTTTCCGCTAGTCTAAGTAATGATGATTGTGTGTTAGACCCGAATAAAAAAGGGACTATAACAATATCCAGTTCTATTACTAGTACACCGACATATACCTATGAATTGTCTAAAGATAGTGTTTTAAAAGAACGATATTATGGTTCTACAGCTGACACTTCATACACCTTTACCGATATAGAAAACGGTATGTATACGGTAAGTGTTATCGAAGAAAAACCAACAACATTTATTGAAGAACCAGATAAAACAGGTTGTACTTATACTGATTATAACGATGGTGGTGAATATAGTGGTTGGACCATAGCTGACTTATTTACCAAATGGCAGTCATGGTCACCACTTACATACCACACCATCAATTTTCCAGCATATTATGGACCATCAATATACGGTGGGTTAAACTACGATACAGGGTTAGGTAGTGATGGTATAATGTATAGTAATAACCCATATGTTTGGTTCTATACTGGAAGTTCCACCACAAGAAAATCAAACAACTCAAAAAATTGGTATTTAGGTGCTAGTGGTTATACTATAGAGGAAGGTGATAATGTAGGACCTCCAGGACCAACCGCGACGTTTGGAGACGTAGGTTATTTTTATTATAATACAGTAATAAATAAATTTTTAATTTGGTGGTATGGGTTACCAGGTGGGTACGGCTGGTTAACTATAGACCCCAGAGTAGATTATGGCATTAACGGAAACCCAATAGCGTTTAGAGTATTGAGTGGTACAACCTACGGTATTAGTAATGTTGATGTGGATAGTAATGACTATACGGTAAATTCATCTGGTAATGTTGAACTGGCAAGTACCGTAGTAAATACAACACCAGGAGCTCTACGTAAATTCTCAACACCAACGACAGGAAATTGGAATCAAATATATGGTAAAGTTAGTCTATGCTCATATATGAACTATACATGGCAAACGTCACTCAACTCCACTAAAGCTGATGATGATGCTATAGGGTTGATTCTAGCTTCATTTAGGGATGAAATGGGTGAGTACGGACCTACCGGTGTGACACATACACTATCCATGAATTTTAGAGGGTCAACCGGCCAAATTAGTATTGTTGATAATATAGCAAATGGGGCTTATGGTAATTTTTATTATTCCGGAAACCAATTTAGAGACTGTACCTTAAGTGCTAATTGTATTAACAACCCCTACCAAACCAGCACACTACTAGGTAACGAAGGAGTAAAATCCCCATTCTACGGAGCGGATTGGGATGTTATGGGGTCGGTAAGAACTAAAATTACTAGACATGGGGAATCCGGAGAACAATTCAAAATAGAATTTACAGATACTATGGGGCCTGCTGGTGTTAAACCATCAGGGGCAGCAAACCCATATAATTCAGATTATGAAATAAATATTAATCTATTAGATAAACAAACATGGACGGGAAATACAGTATCATCAGCCTCATGGGTGGATGATTATGCTTTTTGTAAGTACCTAGGCTCAAGAAGAATTGGGATTTATTGTAGGTCACAAGACCAAGTTAGTTGGTACCACATGCAATTTAGTGGTAGTCCAGTAGAAAGATATATGAGGGTACCTGATTGTGGCAGCCAAACCGGACCCATCACTTCGGTAATTATTACAGCGACTACCGCAACTACACTAAACATTACGGAAACCAAATCTACAATACCTTACAGTACTAACGAACAAGGAGTACCACAAGTTAGACCTAAGGTTAAGGTCTCTTTGCAAACTATGCCAGTACCAACCGTAACCATAAACGGACTTAATAGACCTTATGTAACGTCTACAGATTTGGTTGGTGGTGTACCAGATTTAAACATTTATAATTTAAGTGATTGTGGGTCTTGTGAAGTACAATTTTATTTTGGTGGTGAGAATGATGAAATAATTTTTGGAAATGCTTACCCTAAGTTTAGGGTTTACCCATATCTTTTTGAAACTGATGAAGTGGCTACATTACCAGACTATGAAGCTATATTTGACACTCTACCATCATATTTCGATAAAGTGTTACAAAATACTATCGTAAGTGCAAGTACCACAATACCACTATCTAGTTTTACTAAAAGTTCATGGCAATTCATAGTAAGACCAACCTACCTCTTCAAAGATAAAAACTCAGTATCGGACTATTGGGTGGATACCGAAAGCTACCCAAACAGTGGTAAAATTGACATAAAAAAAGATTTCTATCTAGTGGTGGTTAAAAACCCACCGACCCCAGACCTAAAACTAGGAGATTTTAATGTACCAACACAAACAGGGGCATATCTCTATAGTGAAAGTATTACACTAACTAGTTTACCTGATGTACCAGGGTATATATCACCCAGTGTAGGAGCAAAAGACCCTGGACCATATTCTTCTTATACTTACACATATACTTTACATAATAACCTAGTTAATACAACTGGACCATTGGTGTATGTTAATGGTGTGTTAATGACTAGAGGTTTTAGTGGGACCTCAACCACACAACCTACAGGAGA
>Ga0114918_10004331_pt1 | contig 12361 bp, 18 predicted proteins | sample LantaG_FD_87015 | JGI IMG/M metagenome (GOLD analysis project Ga0114918, IMG submission 87015) | Deep subsurface microbial communities from Baltic Sea to uncover new lineages of life (NeLLi) - Landsort_02402 metaG | ecosystem: Environmental > Aquatic > Marine > Oceanic > Sediment | place...
CGGGTTAAACATGTTGTGTAAAGCGAAATCTCAAAACACCAACCTCGTAGGTTGGTAGTAACCTACGTCTCAAAACACCAACCTCGTAGGTTGGTAGTAACCTACGAGGCTGGTGTTTTGGTGCTGGTGTTCTGGGATTTTAATATTTTTTTCAAATATACTTGAATTTGTGAAATTCATAATGTATAGTTCATTACTATGATGTGGGAAGAAATTAACAAGAGAAAATTTCCGAGGGCTAAATACAAGTGTCTCATACGGGTTTTGGGTGCAAACAAGGCGAACCCGGTAGAAGCTTTTACCGAGAATATCGGCTCCGGAGGGATATGTGTTGTGTTGGATGTTAATATAGGGCTCTTTCAAAAAGTTAGTCTTGAGATATTTTTAGGGACGGAAAAAAGGGCTGTTTCGTGCGCGGGGGTGGTAGTGTGGGTAGTAAAAAGACACCCCATGGTTAAGTCAGAACAGCCTAAATACGATACAGGCATTGAGTTCAGTAATATGCCTGAGGAAGACAGGAGGAGTATATCAAACATGGTAAAGCACATAGTAGGGGCCGAAACTTGACTTCGTAGAATGTGCGTGATATACTTCAAGTGAATGGAGATACACTTTACAAGAGGAGGAGGTGAGTTATGAAAAAGATAGCAAAAATTATGTTTGTGTGTTGTGTTATCATAGCTATGGTAGGCATGGCTACTCAGTGTTACGCACAGGATCCTGCTAAGAAGCTCGGAAGAGGTCTTGCAAATATCCTGACAGGCTGGGTGGAACTTCCTAAAAATATCTATGACACAAGTGTTGAAGAAAACGTGCTTTCTGGTCTTACAATGGGCCTGGCAAAGGGTGTTGGTATGACTATCGTGAGAACGGGTGCTGGAGTATACGAAACAGTAACGTTCCCGTTTCCAATACCAGAAGATTACCAGCCTGTTTTAGAACCTGAATATGTGTTTAGCTGTGATTCCACCACTACTAGTAAATAAATCGCAACGGTGAGCTAATTGTCTTTAAAAGAAGGGAACGAGTCAATCGTTCCCTTCTTCTTTTTGCGGACATATTCTAACGCGATATCCGGGTTTAGAAAAGTGATTTTAACTTTTATCTTTACGAGACCGACGAATGTGATATAATAAAACCTCTCAGTTTTGGTACCGCAATCGGCGCTGTCACATTTCATCGTGCAGGTGAAATTTGTGATCCTGCCGGGGTTTAAGATTTGCGTGGCGGTTAGAATTTGTTCTTGCCGCGGAAATCAAATTTAATGGAGGATGAATGAGCGAACAAAGAAGATATATGCGTTTTAACGTGCTTATGGACGCGATATGCCGCGGGCGCGGTTCTTCAAAAAAACTTCAGATAAATAATTTTAGCAAAGAGGGAGTGGGCATTCTAAGTGAAGATTCTTTCAAGAACGGAGAGGATGTTGAATTAGAAATGACTATTCCCGGGGATAATATTCCCATATTTTTTGAAGGTAAAGTTGCTTGGGCTGGGGATTTGGAAACAGACAAAGCTTTATACAAGACTGGGGTGAAATTCAAGAAGATCGATAATCATGACAAAAGCAGAATTCTTGAGTACATATATCGAAAATGGATAGTGCCGGGCGAAAACGGGTCAAACTAAAATATGGAGGAAAAATGGGTGTAAAAGAAGAAAAGCAAGAAAAGAAGAAAATAGAGAAGGAAGAAAAGGAAAAACCTTCGGCGGAAGCGAAGAGTCAAGTTTCAGAAAAAGCGGTTTCTGCTGAAAAAAAATCAGAAAAATCTTTAGCTGACAATAAGACCGAAGAAATAAAAAAAGAAGATAAGGCGGATCCTGAAGCGAAAAAAAACGAAAAACCGGAAGTTGCAGAAAAAGAGCCTGTAAAAGAAGAATCCTCCGAAGTAAATCCTCAGACGCGGGCGGAAGAAACTAAATCCGAACCGGAAACTAAAAAAGAAGAAACAAAAGGGAATGCTAATCAGCCGAAAAGTACCACTCCTGCCAAACCGACTGAATGCGCGTCCTGCGGTAAGGCGTTACGTAAAAAACTTTGGTATTACCGGCATGGCGCATTTTATTGTACAAAAAAATGTTTTAAACGTACTCTTGAGAAGAAATCTTCCGAAGAAAAATAAGTAGTAAAGGCGAACCGGCAAACTGGCTGAACCGATGAACCAGTATCTTTCTCATCTTGAAAAACAGCAAGCAAATGTTATAATATTCCAATGAGAAACGACTGTGTTTTTTGTAAAATCGCGAATAGGCTAATAGGAGTTAACATTGTTTATGAAGACGACGAATGTGTTGCTTTTGAAGATTTAAAAAAACAAGCGCCGATTCATTTTTTAATGATTCCTAAAAAGCATATTGAATCTTTAAACGGCGTCTCTCGTGAAGACGCGGATTTAATTGGCGGTATTTTTTTGAAAATAAAAAAAATTGCTCAAAAAGCGGGTATCGCGGAAAGCGGATATAGGGTAGTTGCCAATTGTAATAAAGATGCCGGTCAGGAAGTTTTTCATTTACATTTTCACGTTTTAGGCGGACGCGAATTTTTATGGCCGCCGGGATAAGTAGTATTCGGCGAACAGTGAAAAGTATTTAGTGAATGGCAGGATGGAGGGGTAAGATGGGAGAAAAAATAGAACGTCGTAAATTTCCTCGAGTCAGGGATGAAAATATATCCGTCAAGTTGTCAGGAGAAGGTTTTAGCGCTATAACACAAAGTCTTGATGTCAGCGCGTCAGGAATTTATTGTAAGGTAGACAGAAGAATTCCTCTTATGACTAGAGTCCAAGTGCTTCTTTCTGTGCCGGGTAAAGACAAAACAAACGCTTCCAGCACGATGAATCTTGAGGGAGTGGTTGTCAGGGAACATCCCGTAAAAAAAGACGGTAATCTCCAGCACTATGATATCGCGATATTTTTTAGCGCGCTTTTGCCTAAAGAACGTAAGCGGTTGATCCAATATATTAACCGAAAACTAAAAGCATAGCTACACTTTTAAAATGATTGTTACTGAATACATATCGTTAGACGCTAAAGGGAATACTGATGTTATTGACATTACGCGGAATTGTCAAGAGCTCGTAAACTCCGCGCGTGTGAAAAGCGGTATAGTCACAGTTTTTAGTCCCGGTTCGACCGGTGGGATTACCACCATAGAATATGAGCCCAATTTAGTAAAGGATTTTAAGGCTTCTCTGGAAATTATCGCCTCTTTAGGCAAAGTTTATGAACATAGCAAAACATGGCATGATGATAATGGATCTTCTCATATACGGTCGGTTTTTATCGGCCCGTCTCTAACCGTTCCGTTTGTTGATAAAAAATTAACATTAGGAACTTGGCAACAAATAGTATTTTGTGATTTTGACACCCGCCCGCGCACGCGCCGATTAGTTGTGCAAATTATAGGAGAATAATTCAAAAGATGGGTTTTTTAATCGGGCAAAAACCGGTTAAACTGGTTGTAAGCATAATTTACAAAGATCAAGAGTTTCTGGAACACGCTGAAAGTAAATTAAAAAAAATATACGGCGGGTCTGAACTTTTGGAAAAGATCTTGCCGTTTAATTACACGAAATATTATGAAAAAGAGTTTGGTACGTCTCTCGAACGTAAACTGATATGTTTTAAAAAGCTTTTGAATAGCGATAAGATACCCGGGATAAAGCTGAAAACTAACAAGATCGAAAACAGTTTATCCGTTAAGGGGAAAAGAACGGTTAATATAGATCCGGGTTATATTACGGAGGCAAAATTAGTTCTTTTGACTACGAAAGATTATGCGCACCGCGTATACTTGAGCGGAGGCATCTTTGCCGAGTCGGCCTTATTTTTTCGAAACAATACTTTTAACCCATGGCCATGGACTTATCCTGATTACAGGTCAAAGGAAGTGATAGATTATTGTAATAAAGTAAGGCTTCTTACTAGGACAAATTCGCGCTTATGATCTAGTCACACTTTCGTGTGCCTAAACCATGTGCTCATTTAACATGTTTATAAAACGAAAACACAAATTGGTAATAGTTTTTTCATCTCTTGTTATCGCGATGGTTTTTATATCGACCTTAATCGGATATAATCTCTATACTAAGTGGAAGGGGGATGTTTCTGCCGCTAAATATAGAAATTCCATTTATGAGCTCAGCGCGGAACTTTTCAGCAAAGACGTAACTTTATCAAACGTAAGCGTTGATACCGATAAGCAGAGTATGCGAATGTCTCTGCCTTTTATTAAAGGAAGTTTAAAAAATAATTCGGTCAAAACTGTTTCCTCGGTTTTGGTGGAGGTGTTTTTTCAAAAGAGTGACGGAAGTGTCATATATAAAGATTGGATTTATCCTTTGGGCGTCAAAAAACCGCCGCTGGACGCGTTTTCATTGTTTTTTCGAAAGAGCAAGACTTACAATATTCTTCTTCCGGGAGAAGGAGTATCCTTTCGCCATCCGATTAGAAATTGCCCCAATGATATCTATGAACGGTTTTCCAACAAAACAAATTTTGCTAAGAACGATAAAAATAAAATAACGATAGTCTATTCGATCGTGGGGTTAGATATTATATGAAAAAGCTCGCGTTTTTTGTATTCGCTGTTGTCGGGATTATGATTTTTCTCGTTATAGCGGCATTTTTTTATGTTGATGTAAACGGGCATATCGGATACCGTTACAGGTTATTCGCGGACGATATTTTTTCGGGAGTTATAAAAATTGACAGGTACGTTACCGAAGACAAGATTATCTATAAGAGCAACGCAAAATATTCACGTTTTGAAAAATATCCGGAAATAAGTGAGAAGTTATTTTTAGATAAAAAAAATATGGTGCCGTTAAAATTTGTAAAAAATTCCGCGGGAGTTAAAGCTGAAAGACGTTTAACGTTATTTGTTCAGAATGAAGGCAGTTATGATCTGTTGTTTTTAGAATCTCCGGAGTTTATCGGTTTCGAGAAAATTAAATTTGATACTGCTCGAGTGATATTTTCTCCAAAAGACATAATGTTGTATATGCCGCTCATCGAAAGATATAATTTCTGGAAAAAAGGAACACAGTTCTTTGATTTATTAATTCCAATAGATAAGTCGGTGCCGCCGATTGAAGGGGAATTAGAAATCAGGTATCTCCAAGACGAGTACATATTATTTAATGATTGCAAAACCGAGGTGGAAAGTTTTGTCATTAAAAGCAATATTTTTCCCGAAATAAAGGTATTTTTGTCGAAATATATGCATCGCGTTTTGAGCGTGGAGATAGAAAAGCAAAACATAAAGTTCGTGCTTACGCAGTGTATAGAGGGGCCGGACAAAAAGATAGAGCATTTGAAAAGGAAAGTTGTTTCTTTATTAAAATGCGGAAAAATAACCGATAAAAAAGGAAAAGCGGTTCTTGAAGTTTCTACTGACGGAGAAGAGGAAGAAATCGTCGATAGCGGGCGGAAACAGGACCTTGCCGTAAAGACAAAAAAACAGAAGATTTTTGTTGAAACCGGAGATTCTTTTTTTGCCGGGGAAATATGGATTCCTTTCGGAGAGGGTAATTTCCCGGCAATTATTATTTCTTCCGAAGATACCCCGGGTTTCAACCTTGAACAGGATATACCGGATCTATTGGGGGAATTTTTTTCATCTGCAGGATTTATTACACTCACTTTTAACAATTTCGGGCGGCAAAAGAGTCAGGGGAAAAGGTTTGCCTCCCGGGATAAAAAAAATACGGCAAACATTACCGCGGCGGCTAAGTTTCTTGCCAAACATCCTTTGGTCGGGAACAGGGGTATTTCGCTTATAGGCCTGTCAGAAGGGGCCTATTCCGCTTTAAGGACCGCGTCGAGCCTTCCTGAAATAAAAGAGTGTGTTCTTTTGAATTTGCCCTTAAGCTCTGAAAAAACAGGGTTATTCAAGGAAGAAAACATAGAAAAAGAATTGGAGACAAAATGCGGCGAATTTGGGGTGAAAACCGGTTCCGCGGATGTGTTGAAGGAAAACGCGAAAAAAATCAAAAAATGGCGGGAAGATATAATTAACAAAACAGAAAAAACTTCTTTTTTTCTCGGCATAAGAATTCCTGTCAAAGAATATAAAGATTTTTTACTGAGAGATCCTTACGAAGCGGTTCTTTTATGCCAAAAACCGTTATTGCTGATTTTTGAAAAAGATAATCTGTTTTTCGATTCAGAGGCTGTTAATCTCTTACGAAAATTGCTTAACGAAAATAAATCTTCGGGCAAAGTGCATATTGTAAGAAATTTTGGAATTTACGACGAAAAAGCGCCGGAAAATGATAAGGTTCGAAATCGGATGGTAAAAAATGACGTGTTCAAATATATAGCGGAATGGATTTCTGAAAATAATGTTCAGAAAAAGGAAGAAAATATCGAAGTGACACTTAATTCTAATCCTGCAAAAGAAAATTTAACAGTTACATCGGAAGATTAATTCAATATCGTATTTTGACTGTCTTACGTCAGACTCCTGTTTGACTTTTACTGAATATTATGTTATATTCCATCACGTAGTGTTTGATTTGAATTTGGGTGGAGATGGATGATAGATAGAATCGCCGCCCGTTTTTTTTGTAATTTTCATAAATAATTGAGGGTCCGGAGATAACTCTTCGAACCCTCAATTAATTTCGTTTTTACACTATCAAAAAGGGAATTGCGGGCGGTATATCCGCAGTTAAGGTGTGATGAAGTGAAATCATTTGAGAGAAGACGGTTTGTTCGTATTAATGTTCCTTTGAAATTGATGATTAAAAGCGGGAAACGGCGGGAAAAGGGAATTACTAAGAATATTTCTCCTGTCGGATTGAGATTTGAAACAAGTAAGAAACTTGAAGATAGCGGGAAAGTGGAACTTGTTTTATATCTTCCTTCAATGGTTAATCCGATCGCTTTTAAAGCAAGAGTGGTTTGGCAGAAGAAAAAAAGTTTGGAAGACAAAGCTCCGTACGATGTCGGGGTGGAAATCGTGAGCATTGATGATAATGACAAAAACGTCTTTTTAAAATATCTTTGCGATCTATTCTACAACTCCACCTATAAGTAAGCAGGGACGAATTGAGGGTTTGGAGAAAAACTTCCCGATTCCTCAGATGTTAGTACACAGTTAACCGAAAAGGGAGGCATTTTGAAGAAATATTTTTTAGGGGTTTTGGTATCGGTATTAGTAAGTTTGTTTTTCGTTGGATGCGCCGATATTACACTGCCTAACGCGAAAGAAATGTTAAAAGATCCTTTGGGTGAAGGTTCACTTCGAGTAGGTATGACAAAGGACAAAGTTGTTTCTGTGTATGGAGAATCGGATGCCAGAAGAGTTGTGATCTCGGAAGAATGGGGTTCGTCGCGTGACGAATGGATGTATAAAGGAAGGTATTCCACTTTCCCTGTAAACGCGGGATATTTCTCGGAAGATCTGTATTTATATTTTGACGGAGAGAACCTCACAAACATAAGCAAAACACCTTTGGGAGAGGGAGTCGAAAATGTCGAAGATAACATTAAATGACGTAACAATATCGAAAGCCATAATAGAAACCTATTCAAAAAAGTTAATGAATTACCTTACGGCTGATGTTGTAATCGTGGGGGCCGGACCCGCGGGTCTTACTGCCGGTTATTATCTGGCGAAAGCCGGAGTGAAAGTTTCTTTATTTGAACGGAAACTTAGTATTGGCGGCGGTATGTGGGGCGGCGGTATTATGTTTAATGAAATTGTCGTTCAGTCTCTCGGATGTAAAATTCTTCGAGAGTTTGGTATCGAAACGAAAAAATATAAAGAAGGATATTACACGGCCGATTCTATTCAGGCGGTATCTACTCTTTGTTCAAAAGCTACTTTGGCGGGTCTGAAAATTTTTAATCTTATGGAAGTTGAAGATTTGATGATCAAGAATGATGCGGTTAGAGGTCTCGTTATTAACTGGTCGACGGTAAGTATGGCAAATTTGCATGTTGACCCGATAACCATAGAATCAAAATTTATCGTTGATGCCACAGGGCACCCTTGTGAAATCGCGCATCTTTTGGAACGGAAATCTAAGATTAAACTTGAGACTGAAACGGGAGGCGTTATCGGCGAAAAATCCATGTGGGCTGAAATCGGCGAAAAATCCATGTGGGCGAATACTAAGGAAATTTTTCCGAATGTGTATGCCGCGGGCATGGCCGCGAACGCGGTCTTTGGAAGTCCGAGAATGGGACCCATCTTCGGGGGGATGTTGATATCAGGAAAAAGGGTTGCTGAACTTATCGCAAAAAGATTAAAATAAACCGTGAATCGAAGGGGCGGGGAGTTTTTCACCGGCCCCTCGATTCACTGTGATTTAAGGAGGAGAGGACAAATATGCTGAGGTTTTTTTGTAAGTCAAAAATATCGAACGCGTTTATAACTCATAAGGAGTTGAAATATGAAGGCAGTATCGGTATAGATAAAAATATAATCGAAGCGGCTGAAATAATGCCGGGAGAACAAGTTCACATTTTTAACACAAATAACGGAGAAAGATTTACGACTTATGTTATCGAAGAAAAAGCCGGTTCCGGAAAAATTTGTTTTTATGGACCGGCCGCTCGAAAAGGCGAAATTGAAGACGATGTGATTATAGTGTCATATTGTCTTATGGAGACAAAGGAAAGTCATAATTTTGATATGAGGAAAGTTGTCTTGGGTAAGAACAATCAGTGTAAATCCAGGTAGGTTGATTTTTTTATGGAAATAAAAGTATATCCGGATCCGTGTCTTAGGATAAAAACCAAGAATGTTGATAAGTTTAACGGTGATATTGCTGAGATTTTGGCTGAGATGACGGACGTTATGTACGCGAATCAAGGAATTGGTCTTACCGCGACGCAAGTGGGTTTGGGGCTAAGCGTGTTTGTAGTTGATGCTGGAGAAGGCGTCATTAGCTTTATCAATCCTGTGATCGAAGATGTGTCAAAAGTAAAATCTAAGATGAAAGAAGGGTGTTTGAGCTTGCCGAATGTAACGGTGAATGTTGCGCGTCCCGAAAAAGTAACGGTACGGGCGCAAGACGCGCTCGGTAATTTTTTCATTAAAGATCTAAAGGGACTGACGGCAAAAGCTGTTCAGCATGAGATTGACCATCTAAACGGAAAATTGATTATTGATTATTTGGATCCCATACGTTACTTTATGACGGTCTATTCACTAAAACGGGCAAGAAATAAAATCAGTAAAACTTGTGAGGTTGTGTGTAATGATGGAAAATAAAATACAGGAACATCTCAAACAGGCGCTTAAGGGTGGAGAAAAAACTAAAGTTTCGGTTTTGAGGATGCTTATAAGCGAAATGAAAAATAAGAAAATTGCCGATAAAACGAAAGAGTTGACTGATGAAAGTGTTATAGCCATAATAAAAAAAACGGTACGCCGTCACAATGAGTCTATAGCAAAATTCGCGCGCGGCAGTCGCGTCGATTTAGTTGAAAAAGAGACCGAAGAGAAGGGGATACTCGAAGAGTATTTGCCGAAAGAGATGGAAAGTGAGGAACTAAAAAGGATAATTCTGGAGATAATTAAGGAGACTGAAGCTTCTTCAATTAAGGACATGGGGGCAGTCATGAAGGCGATAGCAATTCGCACAAAAGGCGCCGCCGATGGGAAAATAGCAAGCGAAATCGTACGAAAAGAATTAACGAAAGAAAATTAACTCTTGAGAGATGTGATTTATTGGTGGACACAGCAGTTTTTATTATATTACTTATGGCTTCGGCGTTTTTCTCCGGTTCGGAGACCGCTTTTTTGTCTATCGGCAGAATACGGTTTAAACAAATAGAAACCATAAATTCTCCGCTTTCCAGACGTGTTATATCCCTTTTGAAAGATCCCCACAAACTTCTTATTACGATCCTTATCGGGAATACTTTGGTCAACGTCGCCGCCAGCGCGGTGCTTGCCAATTTTTGTTACCGGCAAATGGGCGAAAAAGGAATCGGGTACTCCATTGTCCTTATAACGTTTATTGTGCTTATTTTCGGAGAAGTTACTCCTAAAACGTTCGCGTTGTATTACAGCGATAAGATTTCTTTTTTCGCGGCGGTACCTCTAAAAATTCTTGAAAAAGTATTTACACCCATTCGTGTGGTTTTATCATCTATCGCGTATACGATAGTTAAAGGTTTCGGAGTGAAGATTTCTGCCGGGCGTCCCAAAATAACTGAGCAGGAAATAAAATCGCTGTTTTTCTTGGGCAAGAAGAAAGGAATCGTTAAAGAAAAAGAAAAGGATATGATTGATAATATTCTGGCGTTTAAAGAGCTTAACTCCGCGGATATTATGTCTCCCCGCATAGATATTGCCGCGTTAGATCTTACTTTAACCCGGGATGAACTTATACTAAAAGCGAAGGAAAGCCAATATTCGCGTTTTCCCGCGTACATACACACACTTGATAATATTGTGGGTATAGTCCATTCTAAAGATTTTTTACTGAACACGGTAACCCCAATAAAAGATCTTGTCAAAAAACCTTTTTTCGCGCCGGAAAGCATGAAAATCGATGATCTTCTGCAGGAACTTCAGAAAAAACACACTCATATGGCGATCATTACCGATGAATACGGGATTACTTCGGGAATAGTTACCATAGAAGACATTCTTGAAGAGATCGTGGGGGAAATAAGGGATGAACTTGATTTTGAAAAGCCTCGAATTCGTAAAATGGACCAAAACAAATTTGAAGTCGACGGACAAACTCATATTGACGAGGTGAATGAAACTATAGGTCTTGATATTAGAACAGATGAAGTCGATACTATTGGAGGGTACATTGTATTGTCGGAAGGCAGAATACCGCGCGCGGGAAATAAAATTGAGATCAACGGATTTATTGTAACCGTAAATGATGTTTCGAAAAACAGGATAACAAGTTTGATAGTTGAGAGAAAAAAACAGGGTCGATTATGATAACGCTTTATATTTTTCTCATCTTAGGCGCGATAGTGGTTCAGGCATTTTTTACGGCCTCGGAAATGGCGTTTACGAGTGTGAATAAAATTAAACTGAAGCATCTCAGCGCGACCGGCAACAAATACGCGATCAAAGCCGACAATTTTTTAAAAAGAGAGGGAATGTATCTCGGCGCGACTTTGGTCGGTACGAATTTAGCTGTTATAACATCCACGGTACTCGCGACGCGAATATTCTCGGAATATTTCGGTTTAGGAGCGAGTCCTTTTATCGCGACTGCTGTTATGGTTCCGCTCACGCTGATTTTCGCGGAAATTATACCTAAAATAATGGCACGCGAATCATCAACGGCGTTCGCTTTAAAGGCGGTAAAGCCTTTAAGTTTCTTTTTGAAAATATTTTATCCGGTAGTTATTGTAGTAAACTTCGCGGCAAGAATTTTTCTTTTACCGTTTGGGAAAAAAAGAACCGGATGGAATTTGACATTTACGAAAAACGATCTCAAAAAGATATTACTTTTGGGATATGAAACGGGAGAAATAGAGGCGGATGAAGTTGAACTTATACATAAAGTCCTGGATTTCGATTCTAAAAAGGCGGAAAAATTTATGATCCCGTTATCCAGAGTTTCCTCTGTTTCAGAAGATGATACGATTTCTGAGCTGAAAAAGCTGGTAGCATTTACGGGATTTTCAAGGGTCCCCGTTTACAGGAAAACTAAGAATAACATTGTGGGAATAGCAAACATTTATGATATACTTTTTAACGGTGAAGAAGAAAAAAATTTGATAACTGATTTTATAAGAGAAACGGTGCATATTAACTGTACGGATGGGTTGGATATAGCGCTCGCGCGTCTTCAACATAAAAAGCAGCCGATGGGAGTCGTAGTTAACGCTCAGAGAGAGGCGATAGGAATTATTACGATAGAAGACATTTTGGAAGAAATAGTCGGAGAACTTGAGGATGCCGGGTAGTCTGCTGTGGTAGCGGAAAGATTAAGATCCCTACAATGTGCCCGTAAGATGAGCGCCCAAATAGAATAATCCGTAGGCACACATTGCATGTGCCCATTAGATGAGCGCCCAAATAGAATTATCCGTAGGGGCACATTGCATGTGCCCGCACAATGGCGCGCCCAAATAGAATAATCCGTAGGCACACATTGCATGTGCCCGTAAGATGAGCGCCCAAATAAAATAATCCGTAGGCACACATTGCATGTGCCCATTAGATGAGCGCCCAAATAAAATAATCCGTAGGCACACATTGCATGTGCCCGTAAGATGAGCGCCCAAATAGAATAATCCGTAGGCACACATTGCATGTGCCCATTAGATGAGCGCCCAAATAAAATAATCCGTAGGCACACATTGCATGTGCCCGCACAATGGCGTGCCCAAATAGAATAATCCGTAGGGGCACATTGCATGTGCC
>Ga0114918_10004332_pt1 | contig 12361 bp, 10 predicted proteins | sample LantaG_FD_87015 | JGI IMG/M metagenome (GOLD analysis project Ga0114918, IMG submission 87015) | Deep subsurface microbial communities from Baltic Sea to uncover new lineages of life (NeLLi) - Landsort_02402 metaG | ecosystem: Environmental > Aquatic > Marine > Oceanic > Sediment | place...
CCCTTCTTTGTCTTGCATCATTTGAGAAGGAAAGAAATAGATTTAAGATATTGAATATTATAAATATTTAGGCTATAAAAGTTTTTGCCTTGTCCACTGCAGAAGCAGCATCAGGAGAATAGCCATCTGCTCCAATTTGATCAGCATAATTTTGAGTTATAGGTGCCCCTCCAATCATTATCTTTACTTTATCTCTTAATCCTGCAGCTTCAAGGGCTTTTACCACTTCCGCCATATTAACCATGGTGGTAGTTAAAAGAGCAGACATTCCTATTATATTAGGTTTATGCTCTTTCACAGCTTCTACAAATTTATCTGCACTTACATCTACGCCTAAATCTATCACTTCAAAGCCTGCGCCCTCTAACATCATTTTTACTAAATTCTTTCCGATATCATGTAAATCTCCCTTTACAGTGCCTATGGCTATCGTACCTATATTTTTTACTCCGGTTTCAACTAACTTGGGGCGCAGGATACTCATCCCTGTATGCATCGCTCGAGCAGCGATTAAAACTTCCGGGACATATACTTCATTTTTCTTAAATTTTTCTCCAATAATAGACATTCCTTTAATTAAACCATTTTCTAATATTTCTTTAGGTATTAGTTTTTCCTCTAAAGCTTTCCCAATAAGTTCTATTACTTTTTCTGAATCCCCTCTTTGTAAAGCCTCAGATACATTATCTAAATTTACCATATTAAATTAACCTCCTAAAATTAGAGTAGGTAAGTAAGTTGCTAAAGGCGGATAGTAAGCCATCATGAAAAGTACTAGCATCATTACTGCTAAGTATGGCAAAATATACCTTGAAGTCTCCCTTACACTTCCCTTTGCAATTGCTGTTGATAAGAAAAGTATACTGCCAACTGGAGGGGTAGTCATACCGATTACCAAAGCAATTACTACTATTGCTCCAAAATGAATCGGGTCAAGACCAAATTGTGCTGCTAAAGGATATAATATCGGTGCAAGCATTACAGTTGCTGCTGCTACTTCAACGAACATACCAATAAAAAGGATAAACAGAATTACAAAAAGTACTATCAAACTAGGATTATCCGTTACTCCAGTAACCCAATTAATAAACTTAAAAGGAATATTTTCCCTTATTAATAGACTAGTGAAGGTTCCTGAAACGGCCACAATCAGAATAACAATACTTGTAGTATATGATGATTTAAGAAGTATATCTTTAAAATCCCAAATTTTTATTTCCTTGTAAATAAAAACTCCAACAAATAGCGAATAAATTGCTGCAATAATGCCTGATTCCGTAGCTGTAAAAAAACCCGAAAATATTCCTCCTAGTACGATTGCTGGTGCAAATAAAGCTGGTAACGCTTGAATAAATGAAACGCCAAGCTCACTTAAACTGGCTTTATTTTCTCCTACATATCCCATTTTTTTACATAAAAAATAACACACAACTAAGAAGCCCAAACCCATCGTCAACCCAGGTATGGCACCTGCAAGAAACAACTTTCCAATAGGTAATTGTGCAATGCTACCATAGAGAATCATTGTAATGCTTGGTGGAATAATAGGACCAAGTGATCCCCCTGCAGCAATAAGAGAAGAAACAAATCCTTTATTGTAACCTTTTTTTAATAATGTTGGAATAATTACTGAACCAATGGCAGATGTATCAGCCGAAGCTGACCCGGAAATTCCTGCAAATATAACACTGCATATTATTGCTGACATACATAACCCACCAGTGAAATGTCCCACAAGGCAATTTCCAAATTTAATTATTCTTTTGGATAATCCTCCTCTTCCCATTGCCTCTCCTGCAATAACAAAGAAAGGAATTGCCAGCCAACAAAAATTGTCAACCATTGAAAAAGATTTTTGAGCAAATAATAATAGTGGTATACCACTTAACTTTAATGCAAAAATCCCTGATAGGCCCATTGCCACAGCAACTGGGACACTACTAAATAATAAAATTAAGAAACTTACAATCAAAATGAAAATCATGTACTACGAGACCTCCCTCCAACATATTTCAGCAAGCTCAGCAATAACATCCATAGTCCATTGACTGTTGTTAAGACACCACCTAAAAATATACCAGTATACACCCAAGCAATGGGAATATTTGTTACCGGAGAAATCTGCCTAAGTGTATGAAAAATCATTTTCCACGAAGTACTTGCTAATACTAAGCCAAAAAGAAAAACACAACTCCAAATAAAAATTTCCAAAAATTTTTTTAACCAGTTGGGAAAGTAATTAACAAATATATCTACTCCAATATGGATCCCTAATGGAAAACCGAGCCCAGCTGCAATAAATGTTGCCCAAACAAATAAATAACGCATAATTTCTTCAGTCCAAATAATTGGACTATTTAATAATGTCCTGCTTCCTATTTGTAATGCACCAATTATAAGCATTGCTCCAAATATACCAGCCAACATCCACTCAAAGAACAATTGAACTTTAGCCAAAAAGGAGTTAATTATCTTTTGCATACTCACCACCCTTATTATAAGCAGGCCGGATTGATGTTTTACTACTATATCCGGCCTGCCCAAAGCTTAAAAACCTAGATAATGAACGAACGTGTATTAATTAGCTACCTGCAAAGTTCCCTTCAATTATCACCTATATAGAATAACACAAAGCACAAATTCCATCATTATCCGAAGAGACTACTTACCTTGAAGTTTCAGAATACTATCTACAAGCCCTTCCATACCCATTTGCTTCTCCCTAGCATACCATAAATCCCTCGAAGCTTTCTTTAGAGGCTCAGTATCAATTTCATATACATTTATTTTGCCTTTAAGAAACTGTATTGCTTCAGCATCTTCCTCTTGAGATAGTTTCCGCTGATAGATTGCTGCCTCTTGGCCTGCTTCTTTAACTAGTTTTTGAAGATCAGGCGTCAGGGACTGAAACTCTTTCTCAGCCACCAAGATAAAGGCTGTCGTCAGTACATGACCTGTTAGTGTCATATTCTTTACTATTTCATAAAGTTGTGACTTTACAACAACACTGGCTGGCTGTTCAAAGCCATTAATAACACCGGTCTGAGCTGCTGTATACACTTCTCCCCATGGTACCGGAGTTGGTGCTGCACCAAAGGCTTTAAAGGTTTCAACTAATACTGGGGCCCCGGGTACACGAATTTTTAATCCTTTTAAATCTTCAATAGTCTTAACAGGATATTTTTCAACTGTAAAGATATGTCGTATGCCATAGTTTAAGCTTGCAAGAGCTCTTACTCCTGTTTTTTGAACAAGTTCTTCTGATAATTTCTGCCCAATCTCCCCGTCAATTACACTGAATGCTTTTTCAGTGTTCTCAAATAGATATGGAAGCATTAGAAGATCCATAGCGGGATAAAAGTTTCCTATCAAATCTGCACCTGTAATTTCCATATCTACGGTTCCTACTTGCATGCCTTCGAACATTTCCCTGATATTTCCTAATTGACTATTTGAGTAAACTTCAATTACTACTTCTCCATTCGTTTTTTGTTTTACTAACTCAGCAAATTTTTTGGCACCTTGTCCAATAGGATCCTCATCTGATACCGCATGACCCAATTTAAATACAATGGGCTGCATTGCTATCGCTGTATTTTCTAATATCAAAACGGACAAGCATAATATTATCAGTATTAATATTAAAAATTGTCTTCTCTTATTCATAATAACACCTCTTTTTTTATTTTTATTAAAAATCACTTAACAGTTTCCCATAGCCGTTGATTTTATCTTTAATCCCAGCAGTTCTAAGTATTTTCCAAGCTGTTGCAGTTACACTAGAGATAACAGGAAGACCAACGTCCTTTTCTAGTGTCTCTATTATTTCTATACTTCTAATATTGCCACAGCTAAGTAGTATTGCATCTACTCCTTGATATTTCAGTTTTTTTGCGTAGTTGTAAGTAATTTCAGGTAGTTGTTTTCCACGATCAATGTTATCCGGTATATCCTGATATAAATAGTCTTTTACTTTAATCCCATGCTGACTAAAGAAAAAAACCTCTCTTTCAACAACCTCCTTGTCATATGGAGCTAACATAGCTATTTTTGTTGCATCGAAGTTTTTTAAGCTGGAAACAACTCCGCCTGAAGTGGTTACAATTGGGCATTTTACATGCTTACTTATAGTGTCTATTATTCTTTGTTCTCCGTCAGATCCACCGATAAAACTACCAGCAGTACACATATAACAAACTATGTCAGGATCGATTGTAGCTAGTTGCTCCGAACAGTCTTCAATTCGTTTATTCATCTCTGCCAAACCCTCATAACCAGTATCTTTAAGAAATAATCTGCTTGTATAACTGTATATTCCATTTTGAGTTGAAACAATTTGTGCAAACTCAGGTTCATAAACTGTACATGAAGATGGGAGCATTACACCAATTCTTAATCTCCAACCATGCATAATTCTTTCCTCCTTAAATGATTGTATTTCAATTTAATTTTCTAATTGTATAATATCATCATATTAGTATATTAATCACCCCTTCCCATAAAATAAATTTTTCTTGCTTAATACTTGCTCATTATTAATCACCCCTTCCCATAAAATAAATTTTTCTTGCTTAATACTTGCTCATTCGAGATCAATAATCAGAGCCTTTATTTTTTTGTGATATCAATGTTTTCGGGCATTTGTACCCCTGACTTTTTCAGGGGAAATTAATTAGGTGGCAAACTTATTAGTAACCTCAATAAAAAAATCAATTTCTTCTGGAGTATTATAATGTGCTGCAGAAAGTCGTATTAATTCTCCTTCTTGAACGCCCAGACCTTCCATAAAATGCTTTGAGTAAGCATCAGATATACGATTTTGAACCACTATTCCTTCAAAAAGATATTTATTAACACATTGACTTGAGTTTAGGCCTTTAATATTAAAAGGAATAACACAAGAACGATTTTCTAATTTATCAGTGATGCCATACATAACAATATTGTGCATAGGTCTCAATACATTAACCAGTTTATTTAGAAGTGCTGTATTGTGAGCCGCTATTGCGTTCATACCAGCAACTATTTTTGTGCGTCTTTCATCAACTAAGGTAAAATGACTCCCTAACCAGCAAATATAATCAATCACACTAGAAAAAGCTGCATACTCGCCATGGTCCATGCTTCCGAGTTCCCAATCATTTACTTTTTTTCCAATTAATTTATCGTGGGGGATTAGTGAAAACCTTTCTGACAACCATGCAAAAGCAATACCTTTTTTACCATATGCTTTATAAGGTGTAAAAACGTACACATCAGGCATAAATTCATCTAAATACAATTGAGCATGTGGAACATACTGTACTCCATCAATAATAATACAAGTATTTTTATTGATGCGTCTAGTTTCCTTTACAATAGTAGACACATCAAGATAAGAACCCGTCATGTTTGAACCATGAATAAAAGCAAGAACTGAAGTGTTTTTGTCGATAAGTTCTAGTATACTTTCTGTCTTAACAGATCCGGTTTCTTTATCGATTGGTGCGACACGCCATTCCTTCTGATTTATGTCAGCATACATTTTCATTGAGCTAAAAACTGATGCATGTTCAAGGGCAGTTGTAACAACATTTGAACCTGGAAAATGGCTTATGGCATTTCTGATAACTCGAAAAATTGCGTCAGTAGCCGATAGAGCAGGCATGATTTTTCCAGAACTTACACCTAGAAAAAGAAGTACATCATTTTCAGCTTTTGCTTTTACCTGCATCATGTGTTCTGAGCCCTTGGTAAGTCTACCAAATTGGTCAGGTAGCATAATTTCTTTTTTTACATTTTCTACCATTTCACACAATCTAAGAGAACCTGAACAGTTATCTAAATATGCCCTTTTGCCTGAATACGGACAATTATCTGTATAAGCAAATTTAGACCGAATTTCCTTCATAAGCTCTCTATCAAAGAACTCTCCTATCACATTTGCTTGCATATCTCTCAACACTCTCCTCCTCTATTTAATTTCTATATAATGTGCCTAGCTAAAATTAACAGTACTTTTTTTATTTCTCAATTCCTTTGTAGCCCCAAGGTTTACCTCCATTTTATGAGGGTTAATAATAACTCCATAAACATCTCGAGCTCTATTGATAGATACTAATCCTTCAACTACATCCCATAATACTTTTTCGGGATCTCTTGTAAACGGGTCTCCCCAGCCTCCACCACCAGGTGTTATTACTATAAGCTTGCTCTGCTTATCTAATTCTCCAGTAAACTTGGCTGGAAGTTGGACAACCTTACCATCTGGTAACACCTTAAAAGTTTTTGAACCACTTGCTTCGTGCCCACCTAAGACTCCCCATGGTCTAAGTTTTTCCCTATCGGTACCCACAGTAAGTTTAGAGTCTAGAAATGCTACCACCTCTCTTGTCATACCAAATCCACCACGATATTTACCAGCTCCTTCTGAATTTGGTACTAAACCGTATTTTTCAACAAAAAGAGGATAATTATTTTCAATTACTTCAACAGGTGCATTTCTAGTATTAGTCATATGAGTATGAACCCCACTCATCCCATCCTGGCAGTAGGTCGCTCCCTGGCCCCCTCCATAGGTCTCAACATAGTTATAATAGGAGTTCGTCTTAGGATTAAGACCTCCAATGATAACTATACTTTCTGTACCAGAGCATGCAGCACAAACTTTTTCAGGCACTGCTTTAAACATGGCACCTAACAGTACATCTACAATGCGCTGTGTTGTAATGATATTTGACTGGACGACTGATGCTGGAAATTCGGCATTTAACAAACAACCTTCAGGTACTTTCAAATTAATTGATCTGTATGCACCATCATTGGGTGGAAGACCAGGGTCTATTATGCATTTCATAACATAATAAACGCAAGCTTCGACAGTAGGTAACTTGCAATTAATTGGTCCTTTTACTTGAGGATGGGTACCAGAAAAGTCTACGTTGATAGAACTTTTCTGTATCATAATTTTAGCTCTTATATTGATTATCTCATCAGAAATACCTGTTCCTTCTAGGTAGTCCTCAAATTCGTATTCTCCTTGCGGCAATAATCTAATTCCGCTTCTCATCCTCCTTTCTGAGTAATTCATAATTTCATCCATATAAAAGGATACTTCTTCTAAAGAGTATTTCTTTATTACTTCCAAAAAACGCTTTCTACCTACATTATTTGCTGATATCTGAGCCATAATATCTCCACTGAATTCATCCTTTGTGCGCACATTTGATTTTATTAGCTCAAAGACATCTATAATAATTTCCCCGTGGCTCATTATTTTCGAAGCTGGAATTTGGATACCCTCCTGAAAAATCTCTGTAATTCCAAAGGGCATGCTGCCCGGAGCATATCCGCCCACATCAACATGGTGGGCCTGGTTAGCCACAAGTGCAATAACCCTTCCATTACAATGGATCGCGTGCATTATAGTTATATCATTAAGATGACCAGGGCCAGATGGATATGGTGTATTTAAAATAAAATGATCCCCTGGGTCCATTTGGGCAGTATTAAATTTTTGTAGGATAGATTTGATTACTTTTGGCATTACCCCTAAATGAAGCGGTGTTCCAATTTCACTCTGAGCTACTACTCTTCCATCAGAAGTGTAAAGGGCACAAGAACAATCTCGTCTGTCTTTTATGTTTGTAGAATATGCTGTACGCACTAATGCTGCAGACATTTCGTCAGTAATAGAATATAGAGTATTACGCATCACTTCCAGGGTTACAGGATCCACTTTTCTCATTGTGCTACCCCTCCAGTTCCAGTGTATATAATTAAATTTTTATAACGGTCCACTTCACATTTCTGCCCTTCCCAAATTAATGTGGTAGTATCGGACTGTTCTACAATGGCCGGACCGAAAAACACATTTCCCGGTTCCAACTGATACCGGTCATAAATTATAGCTTTTTTATAATCCCCATGCATAAATACTCTGCGCCTTCTTTTCACCGCTTGGGAAGCGTCCGGGTACTGTATAGGATAGGTGGCCAGTTCCGGCCGGGGAAGCTTTCCAATTGCGGATACACCGATATTTACTAAAGCTGTCTCTGCTTCTGGCAGCTGGTAGCCATAACAGTCTTCGTGAGCCTGATGAAAACTCTGCTGTACTTGCGCCAGAGCTGCGGGCGTTATTTCCCCTCCGGGCAGAACAACCTCAATTTCATAACCCTGGCCGAAATATCTAACTTTCGCGGTACGCACCAGAAAAGTGTCTTTACCAGCTACCTTTTCCTCCTTCATTTTACTCAATGCTTCTGTTTCCATTTGATAGTAGACCATATTGAGATGAGCAAGGTCAAGTTCACCGACTCTTCGGAAATAAGTCCGGGTAAAATCATGGCGAAAATCCGACATCAGCAAGCCCCAGGCAGACGTGGCCCCAGGTATCAAGGGTACAATTACTTTGAGGATTTGTAGGTCTTCCGCCATTTCTAAGGCATGAAGGGACCCGGCACCTCCGAAGGAAACCATGGTAAACTCCCTGGGATCATATCCCTTCTCTATAGAGATATAGCGAATTCCTTTGACCATTCCCACATTGACCACGCGAGTGATTCCTTCCGCTGCTTCTTCCACAGTGAGGCCAAGAGGATCAGCTATCTTTTCTTTAATCGCCTTTATGCTCTTTTCTATATCTACTTTCATTTTTCCGCCCAGATAGTATTCCGGGTTAATTCTACCCAATACTAAATTGGCATCGGTTACAGTAGGCTCTTCTCCGCCAAACCCATAACAGGCAGGTCCAGGCTTGGCCCCGGCGCTTTGGGGGCCAACCCGGAGACCCCCCCCAGGATCAATCCATCCAATGCTCCCACCCCCGGCGCCAATTGTATGGATGTCAATCATGGGAACTTTTATGGCATGACCACCGATTTCCGATTGATTGCTCAGAGCAAATTTCTCTTGATATGCTAAACAAATGTCAAAACTTGTTCCGCCCATGTCCACTGTAATCACATGGTCGCTTCCAGCAAGTTTTGCGAGATATACCCCGCCCACCACACCAGCGGCAGGACCGGATAAAGCAGTATTAATACACTTTTCCGCAGCCATTTTCTTGGTCATAATCCCACCGTTTGACTGCATTACATGAAGTTCTTCGCGAAAACCCAGCTTCTTCAATTCTTCTGCCAAGAGCATGATATATTTTTCCATCACCGGGTGGACGTAGCTGTTTAAAATGGTGGTGCTCATGCGTTCATATTCCCTGATTTCTGGAACAATTTCACAAGAAATGGATATTTTTAGATCCGGGATGAACTCCATGAGTATTTCCTTTAACTTTTTTTCATGAGTGGCGTTGACATAAGAATGGAGGAGACAAATAGCCACTGCCTCCACATTTTCTTTTCTTAGCTGCAGGGCAATCTCTCTGGCCTGGCTTTCATCTAGTGGGTGTAAAACCGTACCGTCATACAAAACTCTTTCTTTTACTTCGAACCTGAGATGCCTGGGCACGAGCGCTTCAGGTCTCTGGGCAAAAAAATCATACATAAGAGGTCTGTCCTGACGTACTATACTTAATACATCCTTAAAACCCTCAGTAATCAGCAGCGCCGTCTTTGCACCTTTATGTTCCAAAATGGCATTTGTGGCTACAGTTGTCCCGTGAATCAAAAAACTTATATCCTCCGGCGTAATTCCACAAAGTTCGGTAATCTTCCTTACCCCGGTTAGAATTCCCTGGGTCAGATTAGATGGTGTTGACAGTACTTTGGTCATGGACACATTTTTTTTCCCCTCATCAAACAAGACTAAATCTGTAAAGGTGCCTCCGGTATCAATTCCCAGCTTGTAAGCCATCAAAACCCCTCCTTAATGTCCAGCAATTTTATCGTCTTGAAAATGGCATCAACGGCATCCTCCCCAAAAGCGTCAGCCCCAATGCTTTTTGCCCATGCTTCATCAATTACGGCTCCACCAATTATTACTTTCAAGTTATCCCGTAATCCTTCTTTTTCTAAAAGCTTAATTACATCTTCCTGTTTTGTTCGGGTATTGGTGAGCATGGAAGAAAGCCCAAGCACATCTGGTTGGTATTCTTTGACTTTTTCCACAAAAACCTGGTTAGGGACATCCACTCCTAAATCAATAACTTCGAAACCGCTGATACTGTACATTAAGCCTACAATATTCTTTCCTAAATCGTGAATATCCCCCTGAACTGTTCCCAGCATAACTTTTCCTAATTTTTCCTGCTGTTTGCTCTGCTTCTCTAATTCAGGGTTTAAAAGTTCCACACCTGTTTTAAATACTTCAGCACCGCTAATCATTTCCGGTATAAACATTTCATGGCAGGCAAAGCGTTCTCCGATTTCATTAATTCCCTTTTTCAGACCCCCTTGAATCATTTCCAAGGGATCAATCCCTTCCTGCAGCCCCACCTTAACCCACCTTTTCACATCCTCTTCGTCAGAGACTATTACCGCCTTCTTTAAACCATTTAATACCTGATGCTTTTCCATAATAAATTCCTCCTCAATTATATGTTTTCTCTTTTTTCAACGAATTTCACGTATTTCTTTAGTTCTTTATCTACATCCTCTGGCAGGGGAGTGGGATAATGCTCTTTGAGAATCTTTTCCGCTTTTTCCCGGGCCAATTCCTGGATTTCCTTTCCCCCAGCCTCTTTCCACAAATCGTATTTTAAACGGTTTTTTAATTCAGGGATAAAGGTTTCCCTCTTAAAATGGGTTCTGGTATGCTTAGACATTAGGAACTGCCCTAAGGGCCCAACACTCTCAATTAGATCTAAAGCAAGAGTTTCTTCGGTAATTTCTATTCCCCGGGTAATGCGGCAAATGATACCGATAATTTCGTTATCAATCACCATTTTGCGGTAGTCAGCACCCATGGCGCTTTCCACTTCTCCTACACACCCGATGAGGAAATTTAGTCCGGAAAGGGTACCCATAAGAAGACTCATGCCGCTTTCATATCCGGCCTGCATGTCCAGATAGTTGGAGTCTACAAATCCTGCCGAACCGCGGCTGGGGACACCGTAAAACCTGGCGAGCTGAGCAGTAGCTGAATTCAGTAGCCATGCTTCCGGAGTGGCATAAGGTAACATGGCGTATTTCATATCAAAAGAACTGGACACATTTCCATAAACAACAGGCGCTCCTGATCTTACTAGCTGGGCAATGACAATTCCGCTTAAAACTTCTGCGTTGTGAACGGCAAGAGTGCCTGCCAGAGTAACAGGCCCGGTGGCTCCCGACTGAGCCTCTGGAGTAAAAATCACCGGCAGACCGTTCTTTACATATTCCATCATGCCTTCAAGCATATCCCTAGCATGAGCGAGCGGGGATACAGTGCTGACATTTGTCATCAGATTCGGCCTTTTCTGCATAGACTCTTTGCCCCCGGCCACAATTTCCGCCATAGTAATACAGTCACGCGCTTCGTCCAAACCAGTATTTCTCCCTTTAAAAGGCTTTTCTGTATTTTTGAACATAGCATACATCATATGTACATGGTGGACCGGCTCAGGAACATCGGAAGGATGAACCACACAATAACCCTCATCCACGTATTCCAAGGCATCTGCTATGCGAGAAAAATTTTCCGCATCCTGAATAGTGGATAACCTTCTAACACCATCAAGCCCTACTGTAGTCATGGCACTGGAACCTGTTCCGTAATGGACCTTTTTTCCTCCCATCTGGAGATCCTTCCGGGAATTTCTCCCGTGCCAGATAAAGCTTCCCGGAGCCAGGTCCACCATTTTTTCCACCAGCCAGGCAGGAAAATATACAATCTGCTTTTTAAAATCCACCTTGGCCCCGGTATCATGCAGCATTTCCAGACATTGTTGCTGAGGTACGCTGATCCCGACATTTTCCATTAGGCGCAGTGTGGCCAAATGTATCTCCTGCACCTGATCCTTTGTGAGAAATTCTATAAAACCGCCAACACTACTCATTTGAGATCCTCCTATATATGTTTTTCTAATCAGGTAAATTTACCTGCTTTCCGAGCTCCAAAATATCCAATTGGTATAATTTTATAAAAATATAAACGTTAGTAATATAAATATAGCTGTACTATTAGGTAATATCTTGCTTTTTTAAAAAAATATTATTATTCATCTGATCCACTTAGGCTATAATTGAGAATACGAAGAAAATTTAAAAAATAAGAAATAAAATATTTTTGAGTATAACTAATACGAAACTGAGAGTCTTAGAAGAGGTATAGAGAGCGTAAATTTAAACATAACATCAAGACCAATTAATCATCTTTTCATTTTTTTTTCTATAATCAGAAGGTGATATCCCCTCTATTTTTTTAAAAACTTTGCAAAAATAACTTTGATCTGAACAACCAACTTCAAAAGCGATTTGAGTGGTATTCCATTGAGTATTTTCTAATA
>Ga0114918_10004335_pt1 | contig 12351 bp, 12 predicted proteins | sample LantaG_FD_87015 | JGI IMG/M metagenome (GOLD analysis project Ga0114918, IMG submission 87015) | Deep subsurface microbial communities from Baltic Sea to uncover new lineages of life (NeLLi) - Landsort_02402 metaG | ecosystem: Environmental > Aquatic > Marine > Oceanic > Sediment | place...
TATGATTTTCGATAAAAATCAAGTACTTTTGCGATCAAATTCATTATCCGGTGAAGAAACTTGACATATTTGTCCTGAGATCATTTATAGGACCTCTTATACTCACATTCTTCATTGTGCTCATAATCTTATTATTACAGTTTCTCTGGATGTATATAGATGAGCTGGCCGGGAAAGGTCTTGATTTAGAGATAATTGCAGAGCTTCTTTACCAGTTTTCCCTTTCTTTTGTCCCGATGGCGCTTCCCCTGGCAATTTTGCTTGCAGCACTGATGACATTCGGGAACATGGGCGAATACAGCGAACTGACAGCGCTTAAATCATCGGGAATATCTCTTCAAAGGATAATGAGACCCCTCATAATATTAATGCTCTTTCTTGTAGGGGTATCATTCCTTTTTTCAAACTATGTTCTCCCCTATTCAAACAGACAGGCGAGAGGACTTTTATATGACATAAGAAAAAAACATCCGGATATAAACCTGCAGGCTGGCTCATTCAATAACGATATAGATGGATTCAGTATTAAAATAACATCTAAAGACCCTTTTACAAACCGTCTCAATAACCTTATTGTATACGATCATCGTGATAAAAAGGGTAATATCTCTGTGATTGTCGCCGATTCGGGTTATATCAGGATTACACCGGACGAGACAGCACTTGTAATGACCCTTTATAATGGTTATTCCTTCTTAGAGATGGAAGAAGAGAATCCGGGTATAGATCAGAAACGACATCCATCCAGGAAAGATGCATTTAAAGAACAGACACTTGTACTTGCACTTTCGGGATTTGAGCTTGAAAGAAGCGGGAATGATAGGTTTACTTCCAACTCATGGAGAATGAATATGTCGCAGCTTGCTCATTATATCGATTCCCTTGGAACACGATATGGTACAAAAAAACTCTCACAGATAGGTGACTTTGCCAGCAGTAAGATCTTTATTGAAAAGCAGGGATCAAGAAGCGATACACGGGAACTCAGTTTGGGTAACTCCAGAATTTTTGACACACAGGTAATTTTTGATTCACTCCAGATACCCGAAAAATTAACAACACTCACGCGGACCATTGAAATGCTGAAAGAAGCAAACATCTTTCTGACTGATAATGAAGCGTCTTTGAAAATGGATATAAGGCGTATTAAACGATATGAGGTAGACTGGCATAAGAAACTTACACTGCCGGCTGCATGTATTATTTTCTTCTTTATAGGAGCTCCACTGGGCGCAATAATAAGAAAAGGCGGACTGGGTACTCCCGCAGTAATATCGATATTTTTCTTTGTTATCTGGTATGTAATCTCATTGTCGGGAGAGAAGCTCGTGGAGGAAGATCTGATAAGCGGTGTTGCGGGTATGTGGGCGTCATCATATATACTTTTACCCGTTGGAATATTCCTTACATATAAAGCATCTAACGACTCGGTAATAATGAATATTGACACTTACCTTTTATTCTTCCGTAAAATCAAAGATTATTTATACAGGGTTACAATTACAGGAAGGATCAAAAATCCTGATAATAAACCATAACAGCATGAGTAATTACAAACTAAATACAATTGAAGAGGCAATAGAAGACATTAAGAATGGGCGCCTCCTGATAGTGGTTGATGATGAAGACCGTGAAAATGAGGGAGATTTTATCTGTGCTGCAGAACTGATTACTCCGGAGACGGTTAACTTCATGGCAAGGCATGGTCGGGGTCTCATCTGTGTTGCATTGCCCGAGGAGAGATGCGAGGAGCTCGACCTTGACCTGATGGTAGGAATAAATACTTCATTACATGAGACACAATTCACTGTATCAGTCGACCTGCTAAGTAAGGAAACAACAACAGGCGTATCTGCAAAAGACAGAGCCCTGACCATAAGAGCACTGGTGGATCATTCAACAAAACCTTCCGACCTTGGTCGTCCCGGCCATATCTTTCCGTTAAAGGCAAGAGCAAAAGGTGTTCTAAGAAGAGCAGGCCATACCGAAGCCGTAGTCGACCTGGCAATATTTGCAGGACTTAGTCCGGGCGGAGCACTTGTCGAGATAATGAATGAAGACGGTACTATGGCCCGCCTTAAAGACCTGGTGAAGCTGCGTAAAAAGTTCGGTACCAAAATAATCACAATACGCGACCTTATTATATACAAACTTGAAAGAGATTCAATAGTAGAAAGAGGCGAGCAGGTAAAACTGCCAACCAGGTATGGTAATTTCGAATTCATTCCATTCCGCCAGTCAAGCAACGGACTGGAACATTGTGCACTGGTAAAGGGCTCCTGGACAAAAGATGAGCCTGTATTGGTCCGTGTTCATTCTTCCTGCTTCACAGGCGATATTTTCGGTTCATTGAGATGCGACTGCGGTCCGCAACTTCATAAGGCCATGGAAATGGTTGAAAAGGAAGGAAAAGGTGTAGTTATCTACCTCAACCAGGAAGGCAGAGGTATTGGACTTCTCAATAAGATAAAGGCCTATCGCCTGCAGGATGAGGGTATGGATACCTTTCAGGCTAACATTAAACTTGGGTTTGCTGAAGATGAAAGAGATTACGGTGTGGGTGCTAATATCATGAGGAAACTAGGACTTGGAAAAATAAAGCTTATTTCCAACAATCCGGTTAAAAGAGCGGGTCTGGAAGGATATGGTATACAAATCGTTGAAAGTATACCCCTGATAATTGAGCCCAACCCCCATAATAAGTTCTACCTGGAGACAAAAGCCAATAAAATGGGTCATGACCTGACATGCTCCAAGCATATTGTCAGGGATTGATTTTTTTTCATAGATTTGTTATCTATCTTAATTTGCCAATATGAAAAGCCTCAGGATAGTATTCATGGGGACACCTGAATTTGCAGTTGCGACATTAGGTTCGTTGCTAATGAATGGCTTTAGTGTAGTAGGTGTTGTCACTGCTCCTGACAGACCTGCCGGACGAGGGAGAAAGATGATGAGATCGGCTGTAAAGGAATTTGCTGAATTCAGCTACCTCCCTATCATTCAGCCTGATAACCTGAAAGATCCGGCATTTATCAATACACTTAAGAAATTTAAGGCTGATATTTTTATTGTTGTAGCCTTCCGTATGCTTCCGGAAGCTGTCTGGAGACTGCCATCTATCGGTACTGTCAACCTTCATGCATCACTGCTGCCTCAGTACAGGGGTGCAGCCCCGATCAACCATGCGATAATGAACGGGGAAACAGAAACCGGCGTTACCACATTCTTATTAGATGAGAAGATTGATACTGGCAGTATACTGCTAAGAGAAAAGGTCCAGATATTCCCGTTCGAAAATGCAGGAGATCTTCACGACAGGCTGATGAGACAAGGAGCGAGGCTGGTGATCAGAACATTGGCGGGTCTCGCAGAAAATAACCTGAGACCTCAACCCCAGTCAAAATATATAATGCCAGGAGAAGTTCTTAAAACAGCACCGAAAATAATGCATGATAATTGCATTATCGACTGGACAAAAGAGGCTCTACAGATCCATAATTTCATTCGCGGCCTGGCCCCTTACCCGTGTGCAAGATCATTCCTTAAAGAAGGCTCCGAAACCCTTTTATTCAAAATCTATGAGAGTGAGCCGGAAACAGAGAAACACAGGTATAATTCGGGACATTTGATTTCCGATGGTAAGTATTTACTGAAAATTGCCTGTAAGGATGGATTTGTGAATATTCTTAATCTTCAGCTTGAAGGTAAAAACAGGATGAATACAGTTGAATTTCTAAGAGGTTTCAGGATAGCAAGACACTCTATTTCTGTTAGTTAACCGGTTTTATATTTCTCAGCCATATCTTAACACCCGCATCAGGCTCCTCTCCTTCCATCATACGGTTCAATTCGTAAAGCATATTGAGCTTTATACCATATTGCTGTGATATAGAATACATTGTGTCTCCTTCACTAACAGTGTGCAATTCTTTTCCCGGTTCTGCCCTGTCTCTTTTCGGCTGGAGATACAATATCTGGCCGTTAGCAGGTGTGAAATCGCTGCTGAGTTCATTATAACGCGACAATTCCCACCTCAAAAGCTGGAATTCCTTCTCTATCATTTCCCTGGTTTCACCATCCTGAACAATGATATATTTGATACGATTATTTTCCATTATCCTCTGAGCGGCAGATACAACTGCCTGATTTTCATTTCCGGAAGGATCCTTAAGTACTTCATCTACGTTAAAAGTATTTTCCTTTACAACCTCTTGCAATCGCCTCTCCTTCTGAGCAGTTTTTGAATTTCCCCTGTCATAAATATAAAGTGAGCTCTCTTCAATTTTCCTGATAAGCATATTAGCATAATCCGGATTGGTGGCGTATCCTGCTTTTTTGAGTCCCCGTGCCCAGTCCTTATAATCGGTTACAGGAATATCGAAAAGAAAACTGTAACGCGACCCGGAGGTCAGAAAATCGGAATGATCATAAAAAGAATCTTCAGGTCGCGAATATTTCCTGAAACATTCGTTCCTGCGGTCATCATGATGACGGATCGTGTGTCCTGTCCAGTCATCATGACATTTAATTCCAAAATGATTATTTGCTTTCCGCGCAAGAGTACTGCGTCCAAAATCCGATTCGATCATTCCCTGGGCCAGCGTAATGCTTGCCGGAATTCCGGTCCGTTTCATTTCGCTTATTGCCAGGTCTTTATATCGTTCAGTATATGCAGCCGCACTTGCCTCTCCCCCTGAAGAAGTGACAACCGGTCTTGAAGATCTGCATGCAGTAAAGAATACCGGAATAAATAAAAGTATGATAAGATATTTTTGTCCCGACATTTTTATTGTTTCAGCAAAAATAATAAAAGCATGAAGGAGCATTTGAAATAGATATTCACAATAAGAAATTATTTATCAGTATCTCTTTTACCACGGAGAACACAGGTTTGCACGGATTTTTACTCCGTGACTATTCCGTGTACCTCCGTGAAATCCGTGGTAATAATTTTTAATAGTATTAACATAAAGTTTTACAGATTATTATTATCGCTATTCCCTGTAGTCAAATAATATTTAAAATATTACTTTTGTAATCCAAACTGAATAAGTAAGTTATGATAAGGACCATAAATATCTCAATTCCTTATAAGGAATTTGATACTATTAAGGAGCTTGAATCTTCAGACCGCGAACTACTCTTGTCTGCAATGGAAGCAGCAAAAAATGCTTATGCTCCATATTCAGGATTCAAAGTAGGAGCTGCAGTAAGGCTTGAGAGTAATAAAATAGTAAATGGAACAAATGTTGAAAATGCCGCTTTTCCCTCGGGTATATGTGCCGAACGAACGGCCCTGTCGGGAGCATCTTCAAATTATCCCGGTGATAATCCTGTAGCATTAGCTTTGGCTGCAATATATGAACAGGAGTTGTCACAAGAACCTGTCTCCCCATGCGGTAACTGCCGCCAGGTAATTGCTGAAGAGGAAACAAGGAACGGAAGAAGTATCAGGATCATCCTTGGCAGCAAAAATAAAATTCGAGTTATTGAGAAGGGAAGTGATCTCCTGCCGCTTCAATTCAGCAGGGATGATCTTCCCGTCACTCCTCGCTGATAATCAGCTGAAAGCCTGCTCCGTGTATGTTCTTAATATTCAGACGGGGATCATCTGACAGCATCTTTCTGAGCTTGGTTATATAAACATCCATACTGCGGGCAGTAAAATAATCGTCGTTACCCCATATTTTCTTAAGAGCCATCTCCCTGCTAATCAATGCATTAGGATTAGCAGCAAGAAGTTCAAGCAACTGAGCCTCCTTGGGCGACAGTTTCTTTTCCTCATCACCTGCCGTAAGCGTCCTGATCTTTGCATTGAAAGTGAATTTTCCTATTTCAAAAATATCCTTTATACCGCTTTGAAAATCACTGCGGGCGACTATTGCACGTATCTTGGCAAGGAGGATATCGGTATCAAAAGGCTTTGTATATAATCATCACCTCCAACTCCATATCCCATGAGGACATCGTCTTTCAGCTTTTTAGCTGTCAGAAATATAATCGGTACTTTATTATTGATCAGTCTGATCTCGTTTGCAATAGTAAATCCGTCAACATGCGGAAGCATCACATCGAGTATACAAATATCAAAAAGGCCTCTTCTGAAATGGTCAACGGCATATTTCCCGTCATCGACCCAATCTACGGAAAAGTCGTTTATCTCGAGGTATGATTTAAGTACTGATCCAAAACTCAGGTCATCCTCTACAAGGAATATATTAACAGGCTTTATGTTCATTTCCCGTTCTCCGGTTTAAATGGTAAAAATACTACAAACCGGCTTCCTTTCCCAGGTTCGCTGTCAACTTTTATTTCTCCCTTATGGGCATCGACTATGGCCAGGGCATAATTTAACCCCAGACCGAATCCTTTTACATCATGCACATTACCTGAGGCTTGCCGGTAAAACCTTTCAAAAATCCTGTTCTGAACGCTCTTGCTCATGCCAATCCCCTTATCAGTTACCGACATGATTATACCTTTTTCATTATTCTTTGTTTCAATAAGTATTTCAGGAGCTCCCTCCGAGTATTTTATTGCATTGTCTAGCAGGTTGTTGATAAGATTTATAAGATGATCATGATCACCATAAATATCTGGTTGAGAGGCATTAAGATTGAGCTTTATGGTGCCGTTCCTCTGCAAAAGAAGTATCTCAATAATCTCTACTGTACGTTCTATAACAGTATGAAGAGAAAGTTTTTCGAATCTGAATTCTATTTCCTTCTTGTCGAGCGAGGCAATCTGCAGAATCGTTTCTACTTTCTTATTCATTCTGCTGTTTTCCTTTTTTATCATACTGATGAAATGCCTGATACTCGATTCATCACCAATTACTTTTGAGTTTGTTATGGTATCTGCAGCAAGTGATATAGTGGAAATAGGAGTTTTAAATTCGTGAGTCATATTGTTTATAAAATCTGACTTCATCTCCGATATTTTTTTCTGACGAATTATGAAGAAGAGACTCAGTGCAAATGTTGCCAGAATTATAAGTGAAAAAAGAAGCGATCCGCCCAATATTCCCACCATCGACCCCAGTACATAGTTTGTGCGTTCAGGAAAGACAACTGACAGTACCAGATCCTGACGAATTAAATTATCCGGGAATAAACGCACCTGATAATTGCTTTTCAGGAAATCATTTTTACTCGACTGCTTATAAGTGCCTTCAGTTACCACACCGTTTCTTATAAGTGCAAATTCGAAGGGCGTCTGAATATTTGAAAACATCAATGAACGTTTCAGCGCATAATCAATTGCCTGATTATCAAGTTCCAGGGTCTTTTCCCATTGATATACTTCAGAGATCATCTGCTCGCTCATATTCTGAAATTCATCCTGTCGTCTTCGAACCCACTCAATGAATTCTTTCGGCCTCACATATACTGAGCCGACATTATTTGCAACAACATCTCCGCTTTGTATAATAGTTATGCTGCCCGGATCATCAGTAGAGGTCACTATATAAGCAACCGAATCGGATGTAAAGGTAGTATCATGAGTTATAATCACCGGGGTTTCCCCGGGATTCCCGGTAACCGATTGATTTGTTATTCTGAGGCTGAAATTACCGTCACTTCCCATTGAATAACTTTCTATATTCATATAGCCTGAAATGACAGCATCTTCATTTACATGTTCAATGGGCTCTTTCAGCAGATAATCATTGAAGAAACTCATCTTTCGTGACGATTCTATGGATTGTGCTGCATCATTTATACTTGTTCTTACCCAGGCATCGAAACTATCGTTACGGATTTTTATCGCATTTCTGATCCATATCAACTGAACCCAGATGATGCCAACAATTGAAAAAAGCATCATAAAGATGAGTCCTATGAATTTCTTTCTGCTCATGCCGCAAATTTAACTTATCACAATAATAATAATACATGTTTTAACTTTTCATTAACTCTTATTAACCAGAAATTAAACGTATAATGCAGGTAATGAAGTAATTTTGATCTGAATCAAAACCAGCATACCATGAAAAGAATTGGCAAAACCCTGCTTTTAATACTGATTATATTCTCGGTTCCTCTTGCCATGGCTTCAGGCCAGGAAAAGAAGACAGAAAAGAAATAATTCCGATTAATAAATACCTCACCCCAAACCCCTCTCCCAGAGTGAGAGGGGCTTTTTAATGATATATAGAGTTTTACTGGGGGAATGAGGTCGATGATCCTATGAGAAGAGCCTATCCCGCGAATCCGCTAAATGGTGGAGAAGCGGAAGGTAAGGGGGTGAGTACATGTAAGTCAATTACTATAATGAAATTTACGCCAGATATCCGTTTCCGGAGAAGGGGCTGTTATCACCAGCTTCTCTTTCTTTACAGGATGTATAAACTCCACTCTCCTCGACATGAGGCTGATTCCTCCATCAGGATTGGATCTTGGGTAACCATATTTAAGATCACCCTTTACCGGGCACCCAATCTTTGCCAGCTGAGCCCGTATCTGATGATGACGTCCTGTATGTAGCTGTATTTCAAGCATATAATAGCGGTCCACCCTGCCTGCCAGTTTATAAGTAAGACTCGCCTCTTTAGAGCCCTTTACTTCGTTATCATATACAAATGTCTTATTCTGTTTTTCGTTTTTCTTGAGGTAATGGGTAATAGTAGCTTCATCAGCCGGGGGTCTTTCCCGTACAATAGCCAGATAGGTTTTTTTCACCTGGCCGGTTCTGAACATCTCATTAAGCCGTGTCAGTGCTTTGGATGTTCTTGCATAAATAATTACACCGCTCACCGGCCTGTCAAGCCTGTGTACCACACCGAGAAATACAGCACCGGGCTTGTTGTATTTCTGAGCGATATATTTTTTTACTTCTGTATCAAGGGATGCATCTCCTGTTTTGTCTCCCTGGGAAAGGTCAGATGATCTTTTGTTAACCGCAATGATATGATTGTCTTCGTATAGTATGTCAGGCATGACTAGTACTGTTCCTTTTCATTGGGAAACTGAAGTGTTCTCACATCATTGATATAGTTTTGGACGGCGCCTTTTATTTCTGCATAAAGGTTATGATATCGCCGCAAAAACCTTGGCGAGAATTCCTGTGTTATCCCGAGCATATCGTGAAGAACAAGTACCTGCCCGTCTGTTTTTGGTCCGGCCCCTATCCCTATTACCGGTATTTTGAGATGGCTTGTAACCTCCTCAGCCAGCTTTGCAGGTATCTTTTCAAGCACTACCGCAAAACATCCCAATTTTTCGAGAAGTTTGGCATCATCCATCAGGCGGATTGCCTCTTCCTCTTCTTTTGCCCTCACAACATATGTCCCGAATTTATGAATAGCCTGAGGTGTAAGTCCAAGATGTCCCATCACAGGAATACCGGCTGACAGTATCCTCTCAATCGATTCCTCAATCTGCTGTCCACCTTCAAGCTTCACTGCCGATGCTCCTGTTTCTTTCATGATCCTTATTGAGGATATCAACGCTTCCTTCGAATTGCCCTGATATGTTCCGAATGGCAGATCAACAACCACCAGGGCTCTTTTTACTGCTCTTACAACCGATGCGGCATGATAGATCATGTTATCGAGTGTAATCGGAAGGGTTGTATCAAACCCTGCCATCACATTCGATGCTGAATCGCCAACAAGGATGACATCAATCTCTGCTTCGTCAAGTATCTTCGCAATGGAATAATCATAAGCTGTGAGCATTGCGATCTTCTCACCTTTAAGCTTCATCTCATTAAGGACATGAGTGGTAACCTTTTTTACAGTCTCGTGTATCGACATAATGGCTAATATGTTATTACAGATCACAAAGGTATTAATTTCTTTTAATTCTGTCAGTTTGGAAAATTGTCACTGTCTTTTTGTCATATATTCCGAATGGCATAATCATTGCATAAAAAGTATATCAAATTAGAAACATTGTAAATAATTATAAAATGGGAAAGATTATTGGTATAGATCTGGGAACTACAAACTCATGTGTCTCTGTTATGGAAGGCAATGAACCTGTTGTAATTCCAAACAGCGAGGGAAAAAGAACCACCCCTTCAATTGTTGCCTTTGTAGATAAAGGAGAACGTAAGGTAGGCGATCCTGCTAAAAGGCAGGCTATCACCAACGCCAAAAACACTGTATACTCCATTAAGAGGTTCATGGGTGAAACATATGACAAACTTGATAAGGAGATAAAACGAGTAACCTATAATGTTGTTAAGGGTGATAATAACACACCGAGGGTAAAGATTGAGAACAGGCTCTATTCTCCCCAGGAGATATCAGCGATGATACTTCAGAAAATGAAAAAGACAGCCGAAGATTATCTTGGAACGGAGGTTACTGATGCTGTCATTACTGTTCCTGCATATTTCAGCGATTCACAGCGCCAGGCAACCAAAGAGGCCGGAGAGATAGCCGGACTTAATGTAAAACGGATCATTAACGAACCCACTGCTGCATCACTGGCCTACGGACTTGACAAAAAGTCGCAGGACCTTAAGATCGCCATTTTTGACCTTGGCGGAGGTACTTTCGATATTTCTATCCTTGAACTGGGTGATGGTGTTTTTGAGGTCAAATCAACAAACGGTGACACTCACCTTGGCGGCGATGACTTTGATCACCTCATCATTGACTGGATGGCTGAAGAGTTTCTGAAGGATGAAGGTATTGACTTAAGGAAAGATCCGATGGCACTGCAACGCCTGAAAGAGGCAGCTGAAAAGGCTAAAATTGAGCTTTCAAGCACAACCTCCACGGAAATAAACCTGCCTTATATTATGCCGGTTGACGGAATTCCAAAGCATCTTGTCAAAACATTGACACGTGCTAATTTTGAAAAAATATGCGACAAGCTTTTCCAGTCATGTATCCAACCATGCCAGAAAGCTCTTAATGATTCAGGCTATAAGGCATCCGACATAGATGAGGTTTTACTTGTTGGCGGTTCAACTCGTATTCCGGCTATTCAGCAGCTTGTTGAGAAATTCTTTGGTAAGGCACCTTCCAAAGGTGTTAATCCTGATGAGGTTGTCGCTGTAGGTGCAGCAATCCAGGGTGGTGTACTGACAGGAGAGGTAACGGATGTTCTGCTTCTCGATGTAACGCCTCTTTCGTTAGGTATTGAAACTATGGGGGGTGTTATGACCAGGCTTATAGAAGCTAATACAACCATACCGACCAAAAAGACAGAGGTCTTCACAACTGCAGCTGATGGACAACCTTCTGTTGAAATACATATACTCCAGGGAGAACGGCCAATAGCTTCAGGAAACAAGACAATCGGACGTTTTCATCTGGATGGCATCCCGCCTGCACCAAGAGGCGTGCCTCAGATTGAAGTGACATTTGATATTGATGCCAACGGAATTTTGCATGTAACAGCCAAAGACCGCGGTACCGGTAAAGAACAGAGAATCAGAATAGAAGCATCTTCCGGTTTGAGTGATGATGAAATCAAGAGAATGCGGGATGAGGCACAGGCAAACGCAGAAACCGATAAACAGACAAAGGAAAAGGTCGATAAGATCAATGCTGCTGACAGTATGATATTTACAACTGAAAAACAGCTTAAGGAATTTGGAGATAAGATACCAGCTGATAAGAAACCAGCCATCGAAGATGCTCTTGCAAAACTCAAAGAAGCCCATAAAACTCAGGATGTTGAAGCTATCGACAAAGCACTGGCCGAACTGAATACAGTATGGCAGTCAGCCTCTGAAGAGATGTACAAGAACGCGCAGTCTTCAGGACAGGATGCTTCACAGCCCGGACCGGAACAGCCCGGACAGGATCAAACCGGAGATAATTCAAAATCAGGTGATGATGAAGTGACCGATGTCGACTTCGAAGAGGTAAAATGAACTTATAATAATAACAGAAATTATTTAACCGCAAAGTACGCAAAGGATACACAAAGAACGCAAAGCAGGATTATTAAATGAATTCTTTGCGGACTCTGCCACACTTTGTGAACTTTGCGGTTATTTTTTTTATTTTCTGGAAATGCTTTTTGTACTTTTATGTAATATTTTGCGTTTCATTTTTATGAACATTAAAATCTTCACAATAATCTTATTATTAGCATTTTCTGCAGTTGCAATGTGCCAGACAGGTACAGAAATAAACCAGACTGACCAGCAGAACAGGAAGCAGGGATACTGGATGAAAAAATATCCAAACGGAAGCACATTGTATGAAGGAATGTTCAAAGACGATCATCCTGTTGGTGAGTTTAAGAGATATTATGAAGATAATTCCCGGAGATCGGTTCTTATTTACAGTGATGACGGGAATGTGGCAGATGCAACAATCTATCACTACAATGGTTTTATATCATCAAAGGGAAGATACATAAACCAGATGAAAGAGGGAAA
>Ga0114918_10004337_pt1 | contig 12342 bp, 2 predicted proteins | sample LantaG_FD_87015 | JGI IMG/M metagenome (GOLD analysis project Ga0114918, IMG submission 87015) | Deep subsurface microbial communities from Baltic Sea to uncover new lineages of life (NeLLi) - Landsort_02402 metaG | ecosystem: Environmental > Aquatic > Marine > Oceanic > Sediment | place: Baltic...
GTGGGGAGGTGGCGGTGGCCGGGGGCTGGGCAGGGCGGCGGGCGGGTGGGCGGCGCCCTGGAGGGAGAGGGGGAGAGGGAGGAGGGGAGGAGGCACCACCCCCAACCTGTGCGCAGGTCCCTCTCTCTCTCTCGCTTTCTCTCACCTGGGTCACCCCCGGCGTCCAGGTAGCGGCAGGCTGAAGGGGGGGGTCTGCGCGCGGGGATGCTGCAGGCACGGGTATGGGCCCGCTGGCCTGGCGGGGGGGCGTGGAGGAGGGCGCGCCGCGCTCCATGTTTTTCACGTCGGCCAATCACGCCAATGCCGCACACTCGCGTTCTCTCTCTCTCCCAAGGAATGGGCGTCTCCGACTCCCGCCCCGTCGCGGGCGACGGCCACACGGGCATCCTAACGGTCATACCTGCTTCGTCGTCCGCCCTGGCAAGAGGAGGCGCGGAGGGAGCCTCCTCCGACGCGGCCGCCCTGGCCGGAGTGCGGGCCCTCGCCCACCCGCCACCCCTGCTGGGCCTGAGCACCAACCCTCAGCAGCCGCCGGACGCGGACTGGGACGCCTTCCTGGCCGTCGCGGCTGCCCGGGACGGCTCGGACGCGGCCTCTACGTCCTTGCATGCCGCGTCGGACGCGGCGGCAACGGCTGTGGCCCGCCTGGGCGGGTGGGCGGCCGTCCGGACGGGCCTGGCGGTGCAGCGCCAGGGGGTTGTGACGTCTCGCGTGCTCGCCGCGGATGGCGCGGCGGCCGACACGATCGGCCGGCTGAAAGCCGCGGCGGCGGCAGCGCAACAGGTGGAGGCCGCTGCGGGCGGTCTGGCGGACGTGGCGGCCGCGCTGGCCGAGGCGGAAGCGCGGTGCTCGGACGCGAGGCGGGCGCTGGCGGAGGCCGAGGCCGAGGTCAGGCGGAGGAGGGCGCCCGCGACGGCGATGCCCCGCCACGGCCGGCGACCGCACCGATGATTGACAAACAAGCAGGCTCTAGGCATTGTAACAGGAAGGAAAATCAGACAGAAAAAGCAAACGCACCCCTCCACCCTAACCGCCCCTCCAAGAAAAACACGCACTCTCTCTCTTGCTCGCTCCAACCACATCCCTTTTTTCCTCTCTCACAAGAACGGCGCCCACCCCACGTACATGCGGCACAGCCGCCCCGGGTCCGCCGCCTCGTGCAGCAGGACCCGCACCTGCGCCTCCACACTCAGCGGCGCACCGTCGCCGCCGCCGTCCAGGCCCGCCAGCTTCTGGCGCACGCGCAGCAGCGCGCGAGCCGCGTCCGCGTTGGCGGGCGGGGCGGGGGCGGGGGCGCCGCCGCCGACACCCCCACCCCCCCCACCCCCACCACCCGCTGCCGTCTCGCTGGCCTCCCCACCCTGGCGCCGCCGCGCCCCCACGGGCGTCAGCTGCCACCGGTAGAGCGGGTCGTGGACGAGGACGCCGACCACGGTCGTCACCGCGTCGCGCCCGCCCCGCAGGACGGCTAGGGTGGCCTCGCAGCACCGGCGGAAGGTGCCCTCCACGCCGGCCGGCCCCATGCCGTCTACCACGTCCCGGGTCAGGCGGAAGGGGACGACCTCCGGTACGTTCAGGAAGCGCCCTTGCTCGAAGGCGACGCCCAGGTCGATGTGGATGACCTCGGCCGTGCGCGCGTCGACCAGGATGTTGTGCGCGTGGCGGTCGCCCAGGCCAATGACGTAGCCCGCCATGGAGGCGGCCGCGGTGGACCGGGTGTATGCGGTGCGGGCGGCGTGCCAGGCGGGCGGGGACCGGAAGGCCTCCGCGAACCAGTGGCGCAGGGCGGGCGGGAAGCGGGCGCAGACCGCGTCGTAGGTGGGGCGCACGGTGGCCGGGGCGGACGCGGCCGCCTGCATCTTGCGCATGGCGGCCAGGTAGGGCAGGGGCGCCTTCATGATGGTGCGTGGAGTCGTAGCAGGCGCGGGTGCGGATGCGCGCCCGCCGCCGCCGCCGCCGCCGCCGGCGACCTCGACGGGCACGGGCACCGACCGCGGCGCGTGGCGGGCGTGCACGCCGCCCCCACCTCCAAGGGAGTGGGGTCCGACCAGGATATCGTGCAGGGTCGCCGTGTCCTCCACCCACTGCAGCACGCCTACTCCCGGCGACAGGGGGACGACCCGGTAGGTGCGGACGCGCAGCGCGCGCGCCCGGGCCGCCGGGTCCGTCGCCAGCAGGGCCGTCACCAGGCACCAGGCCTGCTGCATGACCGCGTCCTGGCGGGGGTCGTCCTGCCCCGCCTTGACCAGCTCTTTAGCGGATCCGCCGTCCGAGGCGTGCACGGTGACCAGTTTGGGACGGTTGATGCCGCCCACGAAGCGGGCGGCGGACCCGAAACCCGTGAAGCGCGGGGCGCTCGAGTAGTCGGCGTCCGGGCGGACGGGCAGCGCGCGGGACGCGGGAGGCAGGTCGACGCAGGCGGCCGCCGCCCGGCGCAGGGTGGAGGGTAGGCCCACCCGGACCGCGTCCCGCGGGGCGGGCAGGGCGGCCAGCTCGATGTAGGCCTCCCCTAACGCTTGGGTCTGGGACACCAGGCGGGCGGCCGACGGCGAGGTGCGCGCGACGGCCGCCGACACGGCTGCCGCGGCCGCCGCCTTGTCCTCGTCCGCCGCCGCCTCCAGCCCGGGAACGGCCGCCGCGGCCCGGGTGGCGGCCGCCACCCGAGTGGACGCCCGGGCTCGGCGGCCCGTGGCGGCCGTGGTGGCGGCGGAGGTGGGGCCGGCGGTGGGGTCGGCCGCTGCGGCCGCTGCGGCGGTGGCCGCCGCGGCCGCCGCCGCCGCCGGCCCGCCCACCGCCACGCCGGGGCCGCCCCGCCCCCGCCCGCCGTTGGCCAGGGCGTACAGCTGCCACAGCGTGTGATGCGGGTGGTCGGTGGCCAGGCGGGCCATGAGGCGGGCGACGGCCGCGCCAAAGGCAGGGGATGAGGTCGAGGACGGGCCCTCCCCTCCACCCCCGCCGCCCAGGCGGGAGGCGACCTGATAGACCAGCGGCACGAACTTGTGGGAAGGGACGGCGACGAGGGCGGGGGACGCCGCGTCCACGACGGCCGGGTCGGTCGGCCCGGCCTCTAAAAACACAGACACCAGGCGGGCGACGGCCCGCAGGTCATACTCCCCTCCCGCAACCAGGGCGCGCCGGTAGTGTTCCAGGGCGGCCGCCGTCCAGGTCGCCTGCTGGGCGGCCAGGCGGGCCTGGTCCGCCGTGTCCGCCTCGATGACCCGGGTCAACTGGCGGTGCTGGTGGGCCAGGGTCCGCGCCTCCGCGTCGTCGGTCGGCGCCTTGGCCGCCGCCCGCGCGGCCTGACGGGCGTTAATCTCGGCCGCCTGGCGGGCCTTGGCCTCGACCACCGCCCGGGCGGCCTGCCAGTCGGGCGTCGCCCGCCGGGCGGCCGCCGCCCGGGCCAGGCCGTCCGCAAAGTCGGCCAGGCGGAAAGATGCCCGGCACGCGACGCGGGCGGCGGCGGACGGGGAAGGCGCGTCCGCGACGCCCTGGAGCGCTTGCTCCAGGAGCGCGTCCGCGTCCGTGGCCGCGTCCGTCAGGGTCGCCAGCGCCGCGCCCGCGCCCGCCGCCCGGGTCGCGCCCAGCCACTTGCCCAGCAGGGCGGTCGTGGCGGGGCGCCACAGGGGGTCCGCCGCCCCCTCCCCGCCCTCCTCGTCCAGCAGCAGTGCCCGCACCGCCCGCACCGCCGCGCCGGCCTGGCCACGCGCCCACAGTAGCTTGGCCTCCTCCACCCGCCAGGGCGCGGCGGGCGCGGTGTCGGGGGCCAGCCAGGGCGGGGCGGCCGGTGCCCCGGCCTCCGCCAGGGCCTCGATCGGCGAGCGCAGGTCGGCCAGGGCCGCCAGCGCGGCCGGCCCCGCCCCCGCGCGCCGGGCGGCCGCGGCGGCGGCGGTCAAGGCCCGCCGCTCCGCGCTGGGCGCGCCCAGTGCCCGGGCGGCCGCCCGGCGCAGGGCCAGCAGCGGCTCTGCCGCGGCGTACGCGCCGCCGTCCCGCGGGCTGGGGCCCAGGGCGGCAGACTCACGCCGCACCCAGGCCGCCTCGACGGCCGCGAGGCCGGCGCCGTCGCGGGGAGGGGCGCCGCCGCCGCCGTTGGCGCCGCCCGGCCCCGCCGCGCCCGCCGCCGCCAGGCCGACCGCGTCCTCCAGGCTGGCCAGCATCTGCAGGCGGACGATGGCCGGGTCGGCGGAGCAGGCGCCGCCGCGGCCGTCGCCGCCCACCAGGTGCCCCGCCGCCACGGGCGCGGCCGCGGCCAGGTCGGCCACCACGCCCGACCGGGCGGCCGCCAGGGTGGACCCCGCTCCCTCTGTGTCGCCGTCCTCCAGGGCGGCCAGGCAGGCGCAGATGGCGGCGTTAAAGGGTGACGATGTGAGTAGTGAGGACGGGGGCGCGCCATAGCCAGCGCCCCCCGCGGGCTCCGCACCCCCCGCCACGCCCCGCCACTGGCCCATACGCCAGGCGGCCTCGGCGCGCGCGTCGGTGAGCGGTCCGCCGCTGCCGCCGGCGCCGCCCGCCACCGCCGCGACGGCGGCACGACAGCCCATGTGGGCCAGGGCGGCCGGCAGGCCCGCCGCCCGGGCGGCCAGGGCGGCGGACCCGGGACCGCCGCCGCCACCGCCGCCACCGCCGCCAGCCGACGCAACGGCCGCCGCGTCCGTCACCGCCGCGACTGCGGCCCAGTCTCCCGCCAAGGCGTACAGCGCCAGGGCGGCCTCGGACGACCCGCCCGCCGCGGCGGCCGCAAAGTAGATGCCGTCCGGGTCGGGCGACGACCGGTGGGCGGCCAGCAGGACGGCGCCCAGGTCGGATCCCAGGCGGCGGGCGGTGTGCGGCGGGCCGGCGGCGGCCGCTGGGCCGCCGCCGCTGCCATTCCAGCCACCCCCGCCCCCGCCCCCGCCGCCCAGCAGGGGCACCCCGCCCCGGGCCTCCGCCTCCAGCTCCGCGTACAGCAGGGCTGCCGTCGGGCAGCCCGCGCCTAGGGCTGCCCCCGCCACGCCCAGGTAGGGCAGGTCCAGCCAGAAGACGGTCGGCCAGTCCACGGCCGCGGGGTCGATCACGTCGGCGCCCGCGCCCCCCTCGCCCTCGCCCTCGCCCTCGCCCGTGCCCTCGCCCTCCTCCGGCGCGTCCGGGTGGCGGGGCGGGCCGCGCGCCAGCAGGGTGTCCGCCCGCACGCTGCGCAGGTGGTCAAGGCACGCCAGCAGGATGCGGACGGCGGCGGGGGCCGGGGCGGCGGGAGAGGGGCGGTGAGAGGCGGCGCTGGATGAGGATGGCAGGCCGCCGCTGCCACTGGGCAGCAGGGCCGCCGCGACCGCCTCGCTCAGCAGGTCGCGCCGCCCCGCGCGCCCCGTCGGGTCCCACCGAGCTGCATCCGCCAGAGCTAGAGGCAGGAGCAGCTCGGCGGCGGCGGCGGAGCCGGCCGCCGCGGGCGCGACCGCCCGCAGGGCCGGCGCGGCCGCCGCGCGCAGCATGGCGGCCGCCAGGCGGCGCACCCACCGCCCGACCAGGCCCGGGCTGGCCGCCGAGGCAGCCACGGACGGCGGCTTCCACAGGATTGTGTCTGCCAGGGACGTGACCGCCGCATCATCCACCGCGCGCGGGTACAGACCCGGCCGCAGGTCGCTCTCGGGCGCGACAGGGTCGGGCAGCCAGGGCGCGGCCGCCGCGCGCGTGGCCGGGTCGGCCAGCCCCAGCGCGGCCCGCCCGGCGGGCACGCACAGCAGCGTCGCCAGCGTGTCCTGGGCGGGGACGGCGATGTGCGGCCGCCCGTCCACTGCCCGGGCGGCCAGCATGGGCAGCAGGGCCGCTAGGGCGGGCAGGACGGCGTCGCCCGCCAGGGCGGGCGTGGCCGGGTCGCGGCGGGAGGCGGACGCGGGGGCGAGCGGGAAGGGGCGGGGGTTGGCGGGTGGCTGACCGGCGGCAGCGGGCGTCACTGCGTTTCCTCCGCCCTCCACGATCGCGCGCCCGCCGTCATCCTCTAGATCCGCGCCCGGTAGCATGGTGGTCGCCACGGGGTCCACGCCGGGCGCAGCCGCGGGCGCCGGGCGGGCCGCGGCAGGGAAGGGGCCGGCCTCGGCCAGGACCGCGGCCGCGAGGGCCGCCACCTCGGCGCCCTCCCGGGAGGACGCGGCCGCCGCGGCGCCGCCCGCCCGCCCGCCCGTCGCCAGGCGGACCAGGCGGGCCGCCGCCTCCCGTACGGCCGCGTCCTCCTCCTGGGTCCAAGGGAGAGGGGGAGAAGCACCACTAGCATTGACAGCCGTGCTGAGCTCGGCCCGCAGCAGGCGCGCCGCGTCTGTGCGCGCAGGCGGCGGCACACCAGCCGCCCGCCCCGCAAACCGGACCAGGCGGCGGGCCCAGGGTTCGGCCCCGCCCCGCCCCGCCAGGGCGGCCGCCAGCGCCGACCGCACGCTTTCCAGGCCCGGCAGGCAGGCCGGCAGGGGGTCGATGCCGCCCAGGGCGGCGGCCGCGGGACCGGAGCCGCTGGCAGCGGCTGCGGCAGCGGAATCCACGAGTGCCGCCACCAGGGCCGCCAGTTCGGTCAGGCCGGCCGCCCGGGCGGCCGGTGTGAAGGCCGGGTCATTGGACGTGGAGGATGTGGCCACCCAGGGCGGGGGCAGGAGGGCCGAGGTGAGAGGGGCGGACACGAACGCCGCCGCTGGGCCCTGCGCCCGGCCGGCCGCGGCCGCGGCCGCGGCTTGGCCCACCGCGTCGACCAGGCGGGGCAGGGCCCCGGCCAGGGCTGCCCGGGCGGCCGCCCGGCCCTCCTCCTCGTCGTCGCCGCCCTCACCGCCGCCGCTGTCCTCCACCTGGGACGCGACCCAGCCCGCCAGGGCCGCCACCGCCCCCGCCAGGTCGGCCCCGCCGGGCGAGGCGACCGCCCGGGCCAGCAGGGCCAGGGCAGCGCCCGCCTGGGCGGTCCCGCCCGCGCACCGCCCCAGCAGCGCCAGCGTTGCCCGGACGGGGCCCAGGGCGGCCGCCCGGTGGCGAGGCGCCCGGACGGCCGCCAGGCGGGCCTCCGCCACCGTCAGGGCGCGCAGGGGGACCCCGCCCGCCAGGCCCCGGGTCACCAACCTCTCCGCGGCGGCGGCTGTCGCGGCCGGGTCGGCGCCCGGCGTCGGCGCGGCCACCTGCCCCGCGTTGAGGGCGACCGTGGCCACCAGCTTGCGCGCGGCCGCGGCCGCGGCGGTCGGCGTCAGCCAGGGCTGGGCCAGGGGTGGCGGCGGCGGCGACGGTGGCGGGCCGGCGGACCGTGGGCGCGTGGACGCGTAACGCAGGCCGTCGCCCACCTCCCCATCCCCGGCCACGCCCGCGCGCGCGCGGCCGAGGATGCCGACCACTGCTGACGGCAGGGCGGCCAGGAACAGGTCGTCCCGGGCCTCCACGTCAGGCAGGGCGCGCTCGACGGCGCCCCGGTTCAGGACGGCCCCCACCACAGCCGCGTCTGCGGCCGGGTCGGTACCCAGGCCGTACATGGCCGATGACGGCAGGACGGCCGCCATGAGGCCGCCCCACTGGTCTGCAAGCAGGCGGGCGAGCGGGTGGATGGGGTGGATGGGGTCCCCTTCGTCTGTCCCTCCCGCCGCACACGCGTCCGCCAGGGCTTGCAAGTCGGCCTCCCGGAAGGCGAGGGCGTAGGGCGGGACTAGGGCTGGCGCGGCGGCCCGCAGGAAGGCGGCTGGCCGGGAGACAGATGGCCCGCCCGCCCGGGCCAGGCGCCCGCCCACCGCGGCGACCGCGGCGGCGGCCAGGTCGGACGCGCCCAGGGCCACGTCCCCGGCCACGGGCTCCCGCCCGCCCGTGACGCCAGCCAGGGCATGGCCTAGGTCGGGCAGGCGCCAGGCCAGGTGGGCCGAGCGCGACGCGTAGCCCAGTCCCGCCGCGGCCGCCCGCAGACCCGCGGCGGCTGCCCTGCGCACGCCCTCGGCGCTGCTCGCCGAGGCAGCCGCCTTTTTGCGCGCTTCCTCGGTGGTCGCGCCCGCACCTGCGGCCGCCTCCGCCCGGGCCTGCCCCGCCACGCGCACCGCCTGGGCTGCCGTCGCCAGCAGCAGGTGTAGACCCCGCGTCTCGGCCGTGTCGTCCACGGACGCGGCCAGGGCGAGCGTGGCCAGCCCGGTCTCCACCCGCTGCGGGTGGGACAGGGCCAGAGAGCCCAGGCCATCGCCCTCGCCGCCACCCGCGCCCGCGACCGGGATGTGCAGGCGGTCCACGACCGCGCCCAGCACCGCCTCGCGCGCGCCGTACAGGGGCAGCATGCGCGCCGCCGCGGGCGCCGCGTCCCGGCGGGCGGCGTAGGCCACGTCGCCCAGCGGGCACAGCGCGGCCGCGATGGCCGCGTCGTGCGCGGGCTCCCCGTCCGCCCACCCGCCCGCCCCGCCCGCCGTCAGGACAGCCGCCGCCGCGTTGGCCAGGGCCGCCCGCAGGCGGGCGGGTAGGGGCTGGGCGGCCACGTCCGGGTGCGCGTTGGCGGCCGCCAGGTCCTTGCCCGGGCAGGCCCCGGCCGCCGAGGCGAGGCATTCGTGCAGGGGGCCGCCCAGGGCGCGCGCGGCGGCCGCTTTGGCGGCCGCCGCGCCGGGCGCGCCGGGCGGCGGGCGCGGCCACGCGTCCGCCAGGGCCGTCACGCCTGCCGTCGCGGCGGCCAGGCCGCCCGCCGTCCACCGCCCCCGGGCCAGCAGGTCGCCCGTCTGGGCGGTCGCCAGCGCCAGGGCCGCGTCGCGGGCGGCCGCCGACCCGGCGCACGCCGCGTCGACCATGGCGCCAAACGCCGCGGTCCACAGCGCGGTCGGCGGGGGCGGGCGGGCGCCCCGGGCGGACCCATCGTCCGATCCGGCCGTCGCGGCCGTGGCGGCGGCCAAGTGGGTGCCCGCCGCCTCTGGGTCGGGCCCGGCCGCCAGGGCCGCCAGCGCGCGCAGGCAGGCCGCCCGCCGCGCGGTCGCGCGCACGGCGGGCGACCGGCGGGCGGCGGGGGCGGCCGTCGAGGCGGCGTCCAGGTCCTCGTCGAACAGGGCGGCGGCCGCCTCCGCGGCGGCGGCGACGGGCGTGGCGGCGGTCGGTGTCGTGGCGGCAGGGTCCACGCCGCCGCCGCCGCCGGCCCCGTCGGCCGCCCCGCCTCCCCCTGCCGGCGCGACCGCCGCATCCGCGTCCGTGAACAGGCGGCCCAGCTCCCTGGCGGCGGCGGCAAAGGGCGCGGCCGCCGCGGCGGCCAGGGCGCCCGCGACGGCGGGGCTGATACTGCCGCTTCCACTTTTGCCCGTGTCCCGGGCGGCGCTGCCCAGGACGCCGCACAGGCCGGCCCACCGGCCCAGGGCGGGCCCCGCCCCGCCCTCGGCGACCGGGTCGGCACCCGCGGAGGCCAGGTCGCTGCCGGGCGCGCCCACCCGGCGGGCGACCTCCACGATTAGGGGCCCCGCCCGGGCGATGGCCGCCCCGGTCGCGGCCAACAGGGGCGAGCCGGGGCCAAAGGAGGAGGGCGGCGGCGCGGAGCCGAGTTCCCAAGCCAGGGCCGCCGCGACGGAGGCGGTGCCAAACAGGGCGGCCGCCGCCGCGTCCCGGGCCGCGGCCGCCGCCCGCCGCCGGGACAGCGGGTCCAGGACGGCGTGGTTGCCGCCTCCCGTGGCCAGTTGCGTGGTGGTGGGTGCGGGCATGGCGGTGGCGGCATCGGCCGGGCCTCCACCATCCACAGCCATCGCCTCGTTCTCGCCCACCGCCTCCCCCTCCTCGTCCGCCGCGTCGCACGCGGCTTGGGCGGCCGCCAGGGCGTTCGTCAGGGCTGTGGCGGCTTGAGAAGCAAGCGCGGCCGCGGTGCCGACCGGCAGCGTGCCCCGCAGGGGGGGCGGCGGCGGGGCCGCGGCCTCGCCCGCCACCCGGCGCGCTCGGGCGGCCGACCTCAGGCGCGCCTCCACGGTCGCCGCCTCGGCAGGCAGGGCGCGCTCCAGGAACTCGCCCTCATCGTCCGCGGCCTCCGGCACGTCCGTGCCCGCCGCCCGGATGGCGTCCGACCCGGAGGTCGCCGGGTCGGCCGGCGAGCCCCAGGCGCCGTCGCCCGGGAGGAGGGCCGCCACGCCCGCGGGCGCGGCCCAGGCAGACGCCGCGCTCGACGCCGCCCGCCGCGCCCGCTCGTGCAGCAGCGGCCGGCCTGAGGCGCCGCCACCACCACCACCAACCCGGTAGTCCAGGAGGGCTACGGCCACGGCCGCCATCAGGTCCGGGTGGGCGGCGCAGGCGGCCGGCGCCAGGACGCGGGCCAGGAGGGCCGCCCGCGTTGCCGCGTCGGCCGCGGCGGGCGGCGTTGGCGGCGCACCCGCGCCCGCGCCCCCACCCCCGTGGGGCCCACCCGCGCTCAGGTCGGGCGTGGCCAGGGCGGCCACCAGGGTCAGGGCCGCCGCGGACGGGACAGGGACGGCCAGGGGCGGGGCCGCCAGCAGGCGGACGGGCGATGCGGCGGCGAGCACGCCGGGCGGGAGCAGGCCGGCCCGGGCCCCGGCCGCCAGCGCGAGCGCGGCCGCGTCGGCGGTCGGGGCGGTCGCGGCGGGCGTAGTGAACCAGGCCGCCGCAAAGACGGTCAGGGTCGCCCAGTGGGATGCCGTGGCGGCGGCCGGGATGGGGCTCGCCCAGGCGCCCCAGTCCGCGTCCAGGTCACAGTCGTCCCCGTCGGAGGCGTCGCCGTCGCAGTCGCCCTCCCCGGGCGACGGGTCGGTGCCGCCGCCTTCCTCGGACGCGGGCGCCGCCGCGTCGTCGTCACCATCGCCCCCGCCATCACCACCACCACCCAACTTGGGCCAGTACGCGGCCAGATCGGCGGCCGCCCGCAGCAGCCAGGTGGCGGCGATGGCGTCGGCGGAGGCGGCGGCCGGGGGCCGCTGCTGCTGCTTGCCGCCGCTGCACGCCCGCTCGGGCGGGCGCGGGCCACGCCCGCCCCGCAGGGCCCTGGCCAGCCCCGCCGCCAGGGCGCGGGCGACCGCGGTCGGCGGCCGGCCACGTAGGCGTAGCAGGGCGCACATGACGGGAGCCCACCGGCCAGGGTCGGCGGCGAGGCGGTCGGGCAGCGGGGCGAGGGCGGGCTCGGAAGTCCGCGCGCGCTTGGGCGGGCGGCCCGGGGAGGGGAGCGGGCTGGCGGCGGCGGACCGCGCTTGGCCGCCGCCCGCCGCGCCCCAGGCGGCCGGGTCGCCGCCCGTCGCCGCGTCCTCCAGGGCGGCCGCCAGGGCCAGCAGGGCGCCCTGGGGCCGGCCCAGCAGGAGCGGGCCCGCGTGCGAGGGCGGCGGCGCGTTGATGAGGGGGGGGCCGGGCAGGTGCGGGTGAGGCGGCTGCAGGGGTGGCGGGGCGGCGGACGCGGCCATCGCGGCGGCGGCCGCTGCGCCGCGGTCGACCCACTCGAAGCCCGGGCGCGCGATTTCGGCGGCGACGGCGGCCCGGGCGGCCGCGACGCCGCCCGCGTCCAGCCCGCCCACCGCCAGGGCCGCCCGCAGGAAGGCGACCGCCGCGTCCCGCCCGCGCGCGTCGCCCCGGCCGGCCGCGGCCCAGGCGGCGGCCAGCACGCCGCCCGCCGCCTCGGCCAGGCGGGCCGCGCCCGGCCGCCCCAGGTCCAGGCCGTGCCGCGTCAGGAAGACGGCACCCGCCATCAGCAGGGTGGCGCACGTCCGCGCGTCCGCCCGGCCGGCCGCGGCGGACCCGAACGCGGCCGCCAGGCCAGAAGCGGCCTTAGCGCGCGCGCGGGCCGCCAAGCCCCCGCTGTTGCGGCGGACGAGGCCCGTCAGCACCGCCGCCGCGCCCGCCGGGTCCGGCCCCTTCAGCCCGGGAGCTGCCCAGGTCTCCACCAGCCCGTTCCAGGTGGACGCCGGCACGGCCCGGCACAGGGAGGGCGAGGCCAGCAGGCAGGAGCGCAGGATGGCCAGCAGGTCAGCGCCCAGGCTGCCCGCGCCGCCCGCCCCGGCCCCGGGCGGCGCGTGTGCCGCCAGCGCGTCCGCTAGATAGGACGCCAGGGCGGCCGCCCGGGGCAGCATGGGCGCCTCCGTGCCCGGCCAACGCCCGGGCGCGTCCGCCGTGGTGAGCAGGGCCTTCAGCGCGCGGACGGGGCCCGGGTCGGGCGCGCGCACGCGCGGGCGCGCGGCCGTGCCCTTCTCGGCCGCCAGGTCGGCCCGCAGGCCCGCCAGCACCGCGGACGCCAGGGCGGGCCAGGTATTGATGGGCACCGGCTCCGCCGGGTGCATGTCCAGGGTCGCCGCGTCCAGGTCGGCCAGGGTGTGGGCCGAGGCCAGGAAGTTGACCAGGTCGCGGGCGGCTTCCTAAAGGGATGGAGAGACAGAGAGAAAGGGGGGGAGGGGGGGGAGGTCGAGGAAGCGCGCAGAGTGCGGGGAA
>Ga0114918_10004338_pt1 | contig 12339 bp, 10 predicted proteins | sample LantaG_FD_87015 | JGI IMG/M metagenome (GOLD analysis project Ga0114918, IMG submission 87015) | Deep subsurface microbial communities from Baltic Sea to uncover new lineages of life (NeLLi) - Landsort_02402 metaG | ecosystem: Environmental > Aquatic > Marine > Oceanic > Sediment | place...
CGACATTTGACCGTCTATAACTAAAACACCACTCGATTGAAATGAGTTGTCTAATCGTGATACATTCCATTTATTTGTTTTGTAACCTATAGCTGCCGCATCTAAAGCAGAAATAAAACTAGGTATCCCGTAATTGTCAAAATCAGGCTCATAATCTTTTACATGGACAATAGAACGTCTTAATCTTTTGTCATTCGTAAATTTAGGATATAAAGCAACTTCTTTAGTCAGTTTATCTCCTTTCTTATAATTACCCCAATTAGGATGTATTAAAATAGAATCCTTTTCTTTCGATAAGCGACACTTTACAGATTGAACATGAAAAATACTAATAAATGATTTCTTTGCATCTGTAACTATTTCTAAATAAGAATTTCCTGAGAAATACCTGTCAGTTAAATAGTTTTCAAATATATCGTCTAAAGATTCCTCTTTATTGTTAGGATTGTCTAAGAATTCAAGAGCTACATTGTTTGCTTCGTCTATATGAAAACCTCCAGATACAATAAATGTTACCTTAGATTGAATTATTCCACGCAACCCAACCGACTTTCTATATAAAGCAGCTAATGCTTGTGGATAATAATTATCACTTCCAAATGGAATGTAAGCAAGATTTCTTTTCTTATCGTCTTTTTCTTCAGTTATTACTGGCGGCACATCACTTGACACAACAGCAGCAAATACTTCTGACTTTCGTTTGCTTTCCATTTGAATAAAAGCTATTTAGTGAATACTATTGTTCTACCTTTACAACAATGTATGAGAATCCTTGCTCATACAAATATTTTAGGTCTTGTTGTGATAACTTAGAGTTTAACTCATATTTACCTTTAGATGTGTGCAAATCCCCTTTAGATAGAGGATTTTGCACATAAACATCTTTTTTTTCTTTTGTCTTCGCCATATTAACCAACTCTCCCTAAAGTTACTGATGCTTGACCAGCTGTACTAGCCGCTGATGTAGTAGTATCTAAAACCACTGCCGCTGCACTTTGAGCTATGATATAAGTTACCATACCAGCAGCACATAATGCTTGAGTTGTGTAAACAGTTACAACAGCCCCATCCGTTACTGCATCTCCTGACACAAAATGTACTGTTGCTTCATTTGTTGAGGAATTAACATCCACTCTTGATACAACTCTAGTTTGTGGTATCCATTGAAGACTAGGGCTGCTTAAATAGTGTACATAAACTGTATCTCCTACTGCCCATCCTTTTGCTACGTTTGCCATATCTTATAATTTTATACCGGTACTGTACCTGTAAATACTAATGGTGCTTGATTGTTGATTGCTTGCAAAATTACATTTGCTCCGTTTTGGTCAGTAAACACTTTACCACTTGCTGCCGAAATCTCTGTAGCCGCTAAAGGACGACCTTCAGATGCTGATGTAGCAGGATGATTTTCTGTATAACCATAAACCCATTTAACACTATTATTATCTTCAACAATTGCAACAAGGCCACAAGGAGATATGTCTAAAACCTGTTGCATTGATGTTCTCATTAAAGTTGACATTTTACCTAAGTAAAATTCAATTTCATTAGTAACAGATGTTGATTTATTTTCTACTTTAGCATTCCATCTATGTTCTGCTGTATCTTCATCAAATGCAAACTTATAAAATACCTTTGAAGATTCCATTGTTACGGCTGTATATTCGCCTGAACTCAATGTAAATCCTGCTGCAGCAATGTCGGCTCTATTTCCTAACCATACATTCTTGCAACCTCCTGAACGAGCAGTGCAAGTTTTTACAAATCCCGAAGTCAATAAAGCTAATCCAGTTCCTGTAGAAGATGCTATAATGAAGTCATTAACAATCATATTGAAAATAACCAGACCAATAAATGCACCTATAATAGATAGTAAGTTTTTTATCTTTTTCATGTTTTTAAAGTTTTTTAATTAATAGTAACTGCTTAAAAAGCAGCTACTATATAATTAGAATGAATGTATTGCGTTCCACCTTTGTATTGTACTCTAAAGATGTTTTCTTGTTCTACTTTGTCATAAAACTCTTCAGCCATCATATCAGCATCTGCCATATCTGTACCGAATACTAAGTTTTTAGGAATTGTCATTAATGCTCTGTGAGGATAGTATCCTGCAAAGTCATCAGCGATGTGTACATCCCACTCCTCTCTTTCAATTAATTCGATTCCTCTAAATGTTAATCTCTCAACACCATTAACCAATTTAATATGAGCTGCTTCCGTTCCATCTGCTTCTAAACTTTCTCTATAGTTTTCGTAAAACGATGAAGTACAAATTACTTTAGTTTCTGCTTTGAATTTCTTCATTTCAGCAGGACGTGCTTTCCACATATCTTGTAGAGCAGTTTGTGCTTCGTCAGTTCCTAAATCAGCAGGCAATGTATTTGGTGTGGTTGCTACAGCATTACCAGCTAAATCTCCTGATACGTTAACAGATGCACTCATTGAATGTGCAACACCTTCAACTCCTGCTGTTAATATCAATCCTGCTCCTGAACTTGTTAATACATGACCGTAATGTCTAGCTGCTATAATTGCTGCATAAGCAGTTACAAAGTTTGCTACTGTTATTGTTAAGCTAGTAGCAAACGTTGCTAAATAAGCAGTGCCATTAATAGTTACGTTAGATGTTCCAGACGTTCCAGTTAATGTAGTTGTTGTTACTTGTTTTACAGCTCCATTAGCTAAAGTGATTCTTTGAGCTGCAGGAATAGCTACAGATTTGAAATCAGCAATTATTCTTGTCCAAAAACCATCATACTCTTTGTAGTCAGCATCTAATGTTGCATCAGACACAGACGTTTCTTTCAATTGGTCACCAAAGAATACTTGTCTTTGTAAATCGGCTTTTAAACCTGCCATAAATACTTCAGAAACTATTTCTTCAAATACTGTTCCTGTAATATCATCCCAATTCACACCTTTCATTAAAGCGTGCTCTTTAACCCATCCAAAGAATGCATTACCAGCTTGTTTAACTTCAGCTTTCATTTTCACTACGTTAAGAGTTTTTTGTGTTACCACAACTCCTGTAGACGAAGTAAATGAACTTCCTTGAGCATACGCTTTAGTAATTTTGCTTAATGTAGATATAAAATCTAATTTTTCAGAACCCTGAATGTCAGTTCTTACTGTAATAATATCTCTAATGTCCGACTGGATGAAAAGAGGTTTTAAAATGTATTCAGTTAAGCTTTCTTTTGAGTAGCTTAATGAGTGAGTAATTAAGTTTGCCATTTGTTTTAATTATTTAAAGTTTAGTTTTCTTTGCTAGTCATTATCAACTTATCAGATTCTGATAAACCATTAACGAATTCTTTTGCTGCTAAGTCAGAACTAGATAATTTTGCATCATCTCCTAAATTGGCATCATCTCCTGCTCCATCAGAACCATCAGCAACCAGTTTGTTGTATTTAGCTTGTAATTCTGATAACTCAGTTTCTTTTGCTATTAATTTTGCTTCTTGTTCAGTTTTGAACTCATCTACATTTGCCTGTAAACTCTCAACTACTAATTCAGTTGATGTAGCAATTAATGCTTCGATGTTTTCATCTGTTTGTTCTTCTTTAGACATTTTACTCATACCTGCTTTCCAAGCTCCAGTAACAATGTCTTTAACTTTTGTTAAATTGAATTTCATTTTATCTTGTTTTAAATTAATGTTTGCTTTTATTTTAAATTCATGTAATTCGGTTTCTGTTAACATAGCTGCCGCTTTGCTATTCGATTCAGGTTTATAGATTGAATCTACAAAACCTTTCTTTTTTGTTTCTTTTGCACTCCAAAATTCACCTTCACCTCCATTGATTGCCATTAACAATTCAGCATCCTTAACACTCATTCCTGTTCTTTTAGAATATATGCTAGCTATCTGTTTGTTGATTTCTCCTAAGAATTTCGCATCAGATTCAATTTGTGATTTTGTTCCTACTGAAACTGTTCTCGCTTCATGAACTAAAAAGAATGTGTTATCCACCATTTTAACTTCATCTCCTGCCATTGCTATAACTGTACCCATAGATGCTGTCCATCCTGTTATGTTTACAACTATTTTAGCGTTGTTTGATTTTAATAGGTTGTAGATTTTCATTCCATGTTTAACAGAACCACCTAAAGAATCTAAATCGACTATGATAGTATCAGCTTTTAAATCCTTAATATCTTCAAGGTCAGCCTCAACTTGAGCATCAGTAACTCCATCTTCAAACCAACCGCCTCCGATTGTTCCATGAATTTTAATGTTAGCAGTTTTATCTGCTTTCATTGATACTGATAACCATTTATCTTTAACTACATTCATAGTTAACAAAATAAATGACAATAAAGAAAAGTGTTTTGTAATTTATTACAATTGAAATAATTAAAATTTCAATGTAACTTTTCGGTATTTATAAATAGTATTATGTACCGTTGATATGCTCACGTTAAATTCTATCGCTGCATCCATTACTGTATTCATAGAATGACAATCATTAGCCTTGTACTTCTCATCGTAAAAATGATTTATGCACGCTTTTAAAAGGAGGTTTTTATTTATGATATTACTATCAAACAATAAATTAAAGAGGTCAATCTTGCTTTGTTCATTTATGTTTGATAAAGCATAGTTTCTTAAAGCCTCTATATTCATGTTGTCAAATGTATAAAAAAATATTTGATAAACAAAAAAAGAAGATGCAAATATTATCCAAACGCCAAGCCACTTTGTGTGTTTATTACATTATTTGCTATTCCGTTCGTTTCTGTAGCGTTGTTTATTATCTCAGTTCGTAATATAGTTTTTTCTGTTGTTTCAGCTATTATTGAGGCTAATCTTGTCATGTCAAACCCTCTGCTTGCTTCGGTCAATGTGCTATTAAAACTACTAACCGTAGGAACAGAACCTCCATTAGCAAAATAACCATTTGTTGCCGTACTTGATGTACCGAAATTTAAACTATCTAAATAATCTTTTCCTAATTCATCAACTTTCTTAGCTGAGAATATATACTCATTACCTTCCATTTCTCCTAAATGAGCACCACTTTTATGGTACATTTGAATTCCTCCCTGAGAATGTGTAGGCCCATCAACTAGTCCACCGTCAGCAAACTTAGCATTATCAACATTGGCTATTTGCTTAGTTGTTTGAATACCCACTCCAACTATCGCAGCAGCCTTTAAACCTGCATCTACCCAGCCGATACCAGTATATTGAGCGGCTAATATTTGCATTACTGCTTTAGCTGAATCAATAGCAATAGCAGCCTTTGCAAATCCTTTTTGTGTTGATGAACCCTCTTTAGCTAAAGACCCTAAATTGTTTGCTAAATTCGAAGCACCTTCTAAAACGATTTGTTGATTCCGTTGTTTTACCCTTTGTAAGTGTTCTTCATCAGCTAATTCAATATCATCATACTTTTTATTGATTACCGCAATTTGTGATTTTGTTAAATTCTTTTGCTGTAATTCTAAAGCCCGTTGTTGTTCAAGTGCAACCCTTCGAGCCTTCAAGTCCTCACCAGCTAATATCAAAGCATTGTCTATTTCTAATTGTCGAGCTTCTAAAACTTTTGCATCGTTTACCTCTTTATCAATTGCATCACTTTCAGCCTTTTTCTCTTTATCAATGGCATCCATTTCGGCTTTTTGCTCTTTTAAGGCTAAGTCTTTTTGGATTTCTAAGTCTTTACGTAATTGAATTTCTTTTGCACTATCTCCTGTAATAGCTTCTATTCTTTCATTAAATTCATTCTGAAGATTCAAAGCTGCTAATTCATTTTTAGTTAATCCATATTCTTGTTGCTGTTTTAATAAGAATTCTTGACCTTTCTTTTCTCCGTCTGCTCTTGCTTTTTCAATATCTTCAGCGTGTTTTTTAGCTTTTGAGGCAGCTTCGTTGGCATTCTTTTTAGCTTCTTTTGCTCTTTTATCAGCCGTTTCTTTATCTAATAATTCTTGCTCGGCTGCTTCTTTTTCTGCTGCAACTATTTGCTCATTCAGATTGTCATCTATTGTTTTTGTTGCCTCTTCAGATTGTTCTGCAACTCGTTCCCATCCATTACCAATTTTAACAATAGCTTGATTATATTGTTTTTGAGTGATTAAGTTAGATTCTAATTGACTTCTTAGTTCATCAGTTAAAGATGTATTCCTAGCTATGTTTGCTTGGAATTCTGCTTGCCCTTTATTCATCGCTCCTGATGTTTGAACAAATTTTTCCCCAAAATTGATAAATGTATCAAATGCACTTTTACCATTATTGATGTCAGTAAGCAATCCTAAGAAAGCGGTACCCATTTGAGTAATATTTCTTATTCCTTTACTAATTCCACCACTTCCATCTTCTAATGATAAAATAAAACCTTCAAATGCTGAGTTGGCAATAGTTATATCTCCTGCAAGGTTATTAAGCATTATATCTACCATTTCTTTAGCAGCTCCATTAGCATCAAGCAATTTATCTTCTAAATCTTTCGCAGAAACACCTGTTTGTGCTAAAATTACACCCGCAGTAGCTCCACGTTTACCAAACAAATCAAAAGATGCAGCATTTTTATCTGTTGCATTATTTATTTTTGCCATTGCAGCTTCAAAACTTATTCCCTCAGATGCTAATGTTAAAAAGATGTTTCTCAGTGAACTTGCAGATGTCGAAGCATCTATGCCTCTATCTGATAAAGTACCCAGTAATGCAGTTGTACGCTCTAAAGACACTCCTGCTGCATTTGCCGTAGCACCTACAATCGGTAAAGCTGTTGATAACTTACCAAAATCTAATGCTGAGTTACTAGCCGCTTGTGCTAATACATCATTTACTTTTCCTGCTTGAGTAGAATCTAAAGAGTATTGTTTTAATACTGCTCCTGTCAATGCTGCTTGCTCTCCTAATTCACTTCCTAATGCTGCAGAAGCATTAAGAGTTGATTCTGTCATGTTTTCAATCTGCTCAGTAGGAAAACCTAACTTTGCAAACTCTGTCTGTAATTCCAATACTTGTGTAGCAGTAAATGCTGTTGTGCTTCCTAAATCTTTTGCTTGCTGTCTTAATATAGCCATTTTTGCAGCACCATCTTCAGCTGTTTTAAATGTACTACTTAATACTGCTTCAAGTTTTGAACTCGCTTTATCAAAATCAACAAAGATATTAAATGCTTTTGATGTTATTGCCGTTACAGCCCCAATTGCTGCTGTCCATCCCAGCATAACCCCAACACTAGATGAAATTGCCTTTTTGAATCCATTATAAAACCCCGTACTTTTTTTAGTTATACCATTGTTTAATAATTGTACTTTGTTTAGTTGATTATATTGAACATTGTTTGCTTTAATTTGTCCTGTAAGTTGTTGTCTAAGGTTAATTTGTTTTGTTGTTAACGCAATAGCATCTTTTTTACCTTTATTGTAGTCACGCTCCTGCTTATTGATTTCAGCAACAGCAACTTTCATTTTATTTGTTTCTACGGTTAATTGAGCCATTTTAGACGTTTGCTCGTCCGTTCCTTTTACCTCAATCCTAAATCCTAGTACTTGTTCTGCCATTTTTATTTATATTAATGTTGTTGTTCTGCCTTTGCTATTCAATCCTTGCATATTAACCAATGCTTCATTTCCATTTGCATCAGTTATACTTGTAGTCATTGGTACGCCTATTTGCGGTTGTATCTCATCTCCTTCAATAAGAGGAAATTCTAACGCAACTGGATTACTTTCTAATTCTGTTTCGTATTCTGCACGGCTTAATAAACTTACTTTTACATAACCACTTCTCTCAGGTTGATAATTGTCTATTTTTTCTACAATGTAGTATCCTTTTAATTCAACTGGCTCTCTTATATAAACAACTTTTTTAAATTTAAAGTCTGCCCAGAGTTTTCGATTAAACCACATTGAACAAGTTGTCTTTTTCCCTTGTATTATTTCAGTTAATGTTTTTCCCCAGTATGTTTCCATCAAACCTGATTGCGTTCCTATGTTGTGAAATGCTAAATTAAATTCTGAAGTCGCTTGAGTTGTTCCTTCAACTATTACTGAATAAGGTAGTAAAGCAGGTATTATAGTTCTGTCTGTATATTCATCAAACATTCTAAACTTAAAACTATCAGCACCATCTGTTTGTGTATCATAAGAATAATACAATAATCTAGGAGCGTGATTTTCAAGCATATCAATTGGAGATACTTCTGCAAATGTACTCCAATATCTTGTAGTCCAAGGAGCTAAAGGATTTAATCCTTCTTCTATTGCATCTGTATCTTTAATTAAATAACTAGGAGATAATACACTTGTTGATATTGTAGTAATCCCTTCTTTAAATTTACTAGGTAAGGCATGACTATAATTGAATAACAAATTAGCTTGTTTTTTATTTCTTCCCCCAACAAAACCATCTGCCGAATCTTGAGCATATTTAAAATCTAATCCTCTTTTGTGAAATGATGAATTATAAGTTGTCTTAACTTCTTTAGATAAATCAATATTCTCTCCATATTCAACTGCATTTGCTATTGTATCATAGAAATTATCTCTCGGCTCTACTCTTATTTTCTTTAATACAGGGTCTGCATCCCATAATAAATTAAATATCCTACTAACATCATTTATGATGTCAATAACTTTTATTTTATCATCTACAACATCAGAAATGCTAAAAGTATCATTTTCTTTCTTAGCAGCTATTAACTCAATCGTTAATTCCATGTTTCTGTAAGCAACCTGACCCCATGAATGATAACGAGGTGATATTGAATCGTTATTAATACATTTCCAAAGCTCTATTCCTTCTCCTGCTTCTAACCATATTTCAACTGAATCATCAACTGCTATATTAGTAAAAGCGTCACTAGGCGTATGTGTCGCTATTGTGTTTTCTTGAAATACACCCGTAGTAACTTGAGTTGACACGCCAAGAGAATCATATTTTTTTACAAATATTTGATGAGTTAACTCTGTTCCTTGAGGGTCTGAAGGTGTTTGAGGATTTCCTGTTAACCATACTCCAAAATCTCCTTTAAAATTAACTTTATATGTCCCGTTTTGAGGAGCAATATATCTACCTGAATAATAATATTTACCTTGTCCTAAATCATATAGTTGAGTTCCTCCTAAATGATTAAAATTACTACTGACATCAGAAACCTCTACCCATTGATGCGATAATCCAAAAGCAGGCCCAACTTTTAAACAAATATTCATAGGCAAGGCACTTCTATAATGACCTGTTCCTCCCAGTAAGTCTTTCCCAAATCTTTGAGAAGCAATATAATCAGCAGGGTAATAATCTCCTGCATTATTATTGTCTGCATTATTACCGTAGGTTTTATTCGCAATAACTAAACTAGCAACTATATCTTCTACAGTGTTTCTAAATCGTTCTCCAAAATGAGATATAACTAATTTTTTAAAATCTGTTCCTGATAATGTTGTGCTTTCAAATGAATAATTTGCAGTTTTCAATGTTAATTCAAGTATCTTATAAAAAAACAATGCAGGTCTGAAGTCAGATGTACTTATTGAATTAGGATTTAATCTACCCCCTCTATGCTCTAAAGGAAATACCCATTCGTCTCCGTTGTCAACCGTATTTAACCAACTCGCTTTAATTATTGCAGGGGTGTATGTGATAGCATTATTCACAAAAGTTAAATCAGCTAAAGTCAAATCTTTTATAGCTTCTTTCCATTCATAATTGTTTCCAAAAAATAATAATTCAACCTGTTCTACTCCATTTATATTTGTGTTATTGATTATCCTAACCTTTCCTCTTTCTATTTCTTCTTTACCTTGAAGTATTACACAAGGCTTATCTGTATCAATATCTTTATAATTATAATGTTGTGATTGATTAAAAAAGTCATATTTCTGAGCAACCTCTTTCGATATTGGTATTTTAAAATGCCTACTTTGAACACCATATCTTTTAGTTAAGTCAGACAAATCAGATAATTGCTTTGATAAAGCAAAAACATTATTACTTAATGATGCTAATGGTATTTCAAAATCTAATGAGTTCGATGTGTCAGTTATTTTTAATACTATTTCTTCCATTTACTAATCTCCTTTTTGTACTTCATGACTATTACTAGGCTCGAATGTCAATGATAAAGTATTAATTAAACTATCATTATCTACAGTTTTTGTACTGTGAGAGGATATTTTCCTTCTTCTAAATGTATTTGCAGCTTCCCAATAATAAGTAACTGAATGATTTTTGATAAATTCCTCTAAGAATGTCAATTCAACAGCAGATAAACTTTCAGTTTCAACTTTCAATCTTTCATTTACATTGCTTTGAACAATGATATTTCCAGCATAATAACTTTTAAAAGGAGGCGCTGGTAATGGTTTCTTTATTGACTGATTTTTTGTGTTAATATTTTTAATCTTATGTCCTCCAAAATTGAAGTGGTCAAAATCTCCTAAATGATTCTGAATAAAAACAGGGTACAACATACAAGCATCTTCTATTTTGTATCTAATTGTTTCGCTTCTTATAGCATCCCCTGCATCTATTAAGTATATATCCAAATAGCTATAACTTGCAGATGAAAAATAAGATTCTGGTATCTCTATAATGCCTTTGCCATAAGTCGCAGTGTTAAACCCTGATTGAGCCGATGTAAGAACATTTAAGTCTTCATCTAACCTTTTTATAATGAAAGATAAATTTATCGCGCTTAAAAACCCTATTTGAAATGGAACGCCTCTTGGAATTCTGCAATTACTTGTTCTCATTGTTAAGAATTTCTTTGATGAACTTGAAACTGTGTAATCTGTTAAATCTTCATTCTCTTGTATTGCTGTGTTTGTTACATTATAAGTAGATGATTCTTCATAACCTGTTCCTGCTCCATCTTCTGCCCATGTTGTAGTGTAAACGCCTCCTGATAATACTACTTCATAAAACCTAACTTTTACTGAACACGCTGAAATAATTGCAGATGTAATTGCTAAAGATGTTATATTATATCTTAATTCGCTAACTAATTGTGATTGCATTATTTTTTGAATATCCAAGTCAAATGTATCTGTGGTTCCTAATTGTTGTACCGCATTTAAAGTTGTTGAATAGTTACCATTTATATAAACATCAGCTCGAATTGCTTTAATATTAGCATCATTACTAGTTACATTCCAATTAATTGGAGAATAAGCAGCGTTCATTGCATCAGGTGTACTATTTATAGTTATTGCCATTTTAAGCGAAGTTTTTAGCGTTGTTAATTAAATTTGTTAATGATATGTTTAAAGCATTATATGCTGCATCATTCAATTTTTGACTTATCAAATCTTTGTCTTTTTCAAATACTTTTTCTATAAAATCATCAGGTTTTATTCCTTCTTTTTTTATTCGTTTTTGTATATGAAAAGCAACACCTCTTGTTTCATCAATTCCTCTACCAAAGTTTTTATTATTCAAATAATCAACTAAAGCTTGGATTGGTATTCCTTTCGCTCCCGGTTGCCTTCCGCTTATAATAAATAAACCCTGTTTTCCCATGTATCCTTCAATAGTAAAAACATTAGAGCCTTTTGAAACAATCGTTTCAATACTTTCAATTAATTCTCCGGTTGCTCTATGTCCATCATCTAGTAATTGCTGTTTTATATCAGCTTTTAAATATGTAGCTATTTGGTATAACTGCATTTCTAATTGTTGTGTGAATATGTCTGCCATTTTAAAATAATTCTTTCCAAAGTAAGTTACCGTTAAATGTTGCTTGGTTTACAGCCTTAACAGCTATTGTAATCCATTCGCCTGATTCTAAATATATCTTATAATCTAATAAGCCCTCTATTATTTTATCGTTTTTACCAGCTAAATGAAATCCTCCCATTGATTTCCCTCCTGTAACGGTTGTTCCAGCAACATCAATTTCCATTACTGAATTAGTGGCTTGAATATCTGCATACGAAGGAGTACCTCCTAATGTAGCATTTTTAACAATTCTAACTGTTGCTAAGTTATTAGATGAGCTTGCTTCAATACTTACTGATAAAAGTTCTAAAAGTATATCTATAAAATTAGCCTTGCTCGCATAGGTTGTTTTGTTTCTAATCGTGAATAAAGCCGTTTCTGTTGTAACTGCTGTTTTTTGAATAATATCACTTGAAAATTGAGGTTGATGTAATTCTATTTCTTTTGTCAAACCCTCAACAAAATAAGCGTAACTAGCACATTTTAACACTAGATTTGTTGTTGTTGCTAAGTTATTAACGAACATTGTGAACCTATAATTAGGCATATAAGTAGATGGTACTGTATTTAAGTTAGCATATAGTATTTTGTGAAACAATACAAACATACCTGTTGAATCATCTTCTATGTAAAATTCTATTGCACCAGCCCCTAAATA
>Ga0114918_10004339_pt1 | contig 12338 bp, 10 predicted proteins | sample LantaG_FD_87015 | JGI IMG/M metagenome (GOLD analysis project Ga0114918, IMG submission 87015) | Deep subsurface microbial communities from Baltic Sea to uncover new lineages of life (NeLLi) - Landsort_02402 metaG | ecosystem: Environmental > Aquatic > Marine > Oceanic > Sediment | place...
ATTGCAATACCAGCGGCAGAAGCATCGTGAAAATCACTATTTGCACGAATATTTGTCGCCTGTTCCGAAGGTACAAGACAAATCAGATCAGACTTGATCCTACCGTACACACCAAGATTGTAAATGGCCTGATTGATCAACTCAAGGTCAAATGCTCCACCACCAGCATCAACGCTCGTTGCAGCGCCAGTATCACCAGCAGCAGTAAAAATACCAGTGAACATCAGGCGAGCGTCGTGGACATACCAGTTAAGAGTCGTAGCAGCTTGAGGAGTCTGCGCCGTCGCCAAATGGGTAGTGTCGCCAGTCAACATCACCTGCTCTTCACCAATGCCAATCGCGATACCAAAGTCAGAAAGAACTTGAGAAACAACATCAGGCAAAGTTTCAAGATCCTCAAGTGCCTCTTCATCAAGCATCGTATATCCCATTAGCTTCTTTGCATCCCACGTCACCGAAGAAGCAGTGAACTCAGACGGAGTAGCAGTTGTTCCATCTGGAATGTAATACGCCGCAAGAGTACTGGTTTTCTTGGGACGCTTCACCGTGCGACTATTCATTGTAAAACTGCGAACCAAACCACGCATCAAATTGATTTCCTGGACAACTTGAATCACTTCCGCAGCGATCGGAGCAGGAAGCCAATCATTTAATGCTCCACCGGAAATTACCTCAAGTGCCTTACTAATAAGTTTTCTACTCATAACTGACTCCTTTTCCGTTCAAAATTTTCAGCCTTAATTACTTTTTCACATTGCCATTCTCAGCCATGGCCATAAAATACATAGCATTGGCTTTCTTTCTATCTACTTCGGAAAGTTTCTTATGCGCTTCGTGACCTTCTGGATCATTCATAAGGTAATCCAGATATTTAACAGTGTCTTCATTTTCAACACTGTCAAGCGATTTCTTTACTACATCTTCGTTTTCGTCTTCTTTATCATCACGTTGAAAGCCCTTGCGCTGATTGTTGCTTTCTTTCAATTCCTTAACAGTCGTGCTAAGTGCGCCAATGGTTTCCATCAAACCCTTAACAGCATCAGACATACTGTCTTCTTCCTTCTCTTCGCCTTTCTTACTCTTTTCTTTGCCCTTTTCTTCGTCTTTCTTACTCTTTTCTTCATCCTTCTGATAACCTTCAACAAAAGTCTTAATAGCAGTACCCATTTCATCGAGTTTCTCAGTCAAAGGATTTACAGCCGACTTGACCATTTCGTCAAGCTTGGGCTCAATCGCTTCTACGGCCTTTTTGACCTGATCGTCGATAATCGCACCAGAATGCTCCTTCAGAATTTCTAATACAGTTTCTTTATCAGCCATTTTACCACTCCTTTTCTTTTTCACACCTTCTGTCTTACTGGAGCTCTTGGTCTTTTTACCAACTTTCCTTGTAAGACCGCCAAAATTCTTTTTAATGGATTTTTCCATAGTTTCCAAAATTGCTGCCATAGTATTACACGGCAGACCAACAACTGAAACTTCCATCAAGTCCATTTCTTTAATGTGCCAAGCTATCGGATCACCTTCACTATCTCTTTCAATTTCAATTTGCTTAAAATAACCTTTTATAGAAAACGAATTAAGCACTCCCTCTTTAAGCTTAATACGTATATCAGCAACATCATTAGCGTTTGATACTTTTACCTTTACCTTTATTCCATTACCATCAAAATAAGACTCTTCAGTGAGACCAATAGGTTGATCAGTATCGTGATTATAAAAAACCGTTTTACAACCGGGGCGAAGCAAATCTTTAGCGGAACCAGCCATTGCTTCATTTTCAATTATGTCGTCAACCCAATCCTTATCTCCTGTACAAGCATATCCTTCTATATATAAATATCCGTCAGTTTCCGATAAACTTTTTTCATCAAATCTGACATCTGCTACAAAACTTTCACTGATCCCAGCCTTCTCAAATTCTTTTTTTGTGCTTATAATCTGTTTTAGGATATCTTCTTTCTTATTTCCCATTTCTAATCCCTTTCTTCTCTTTTACACTGAATGTGATTGTATTCGCTATCCTAAAAAAGATCTATTGCAATTTGTGATTTTATTGTCGCATTGATAAATTTATCTATCTGTTCATCTGATTTTTCTTTAATCCCTTTCAAAAATATGTCGAATATAATATATTTCATATGATTACCCAAAGATTCCAAATATATATACCTAGAATCTGATTTACTTAAAAATACAGAAGGGCTAAAAGCCCTGTCTAATAAATTATTCAACATTGTTCTTTTTAATTCTATAGGCAATGTTAAATCATCATAATAATAATTTTTTCCATTGACTATCAATTGTTTGCTCTTTGATCTTTTTTGAAAGTCCTTTACCTTAGAACTCAAATCTTCGTCGCTATATGATATAACTGCGACCGCTTTCAGTTTACATGATTGTAAAAAGTTTTTCAAAATACTTTTATCGTCGTCTTTAGGCTCACTGTCAGAATTATCATCAGTACCGCTACCAGTGCCGCCAGTAATTTTACCTGTATCAGGATCGATCTGAACGCCTCCAGGAAGAACAGAGACGGGTGTATCACCCCATGCTACAGGCGATTTCCCGCGATTTGCGCGAGCTTCATTTATTGTTATAATCGCAGAAGCAACATCAGTGCTATCGATCATAGACTGTTGAATAACATCTGTAAGATCGATACCTGAAAAATCAATCTTTAAATCTTTAATGCCAAATCCCATTTGGACAATTTCTTGAGTATAATAATACGCTTCCAAAGACAAAATCGGGCGCAATGCCCCGTCCTTATAAAGTTCAACTTGTTCATGTGTATTTAATTTACCAGTTGATTTATCTACAACTCCCATTACAACAGGTTGCATTTTATAAGCGGAAAAGATTTTTGTTCTCAATTCTTCACCATACTCTTGAAACTGCATATCGCGATTATTAACATTCATTGGTGTCCAATTTACAGGAGTATTTACCGCAGCAATTTTATGAGCGTTTTTGTATCCCTTAAAATTAGAAGACCAGTAAGCTTTAAATCTTTTCAAATCAGTTTTGCTCATACCATCCATACCAAGTATTCCGGACACCATACCATTATTCAAAAAGTAATTAACATTGTATTCTGCTCTCACGATATCCGCAGCAATAGCATTCGCCAACGTATCCATTGGCTTGCTTCCATACATATTCCTCGAAGTAGGACGCAAAATCATATAAATCAATTCATCTATATCAAAGTAGACTTTTTTAGTGTCATTATAATTAAATCGTTGATCAGGATTCATTACATACGCATTTTTCGTTGGGATATTTCCGTGCTTGTCAGCGCAGATCTTTATATCAGGAGAATATAAAGCATATATTTCTGCTAATTTTCTAGTGTCTGTCAGTACCTTTTCCATTGACGCTCTACCAAATACTAAAATATCCGTACAAATTTTCTTCCTAATATCTTGGAATGATTCTTTATTGTCATTAGGATTATCTAAGAAATTTTCAATTTCCTTTGCTCGCTTAGCCAAGCGCCCTGTCAATTTTTTTGAAGGATCTTTCGGTACGACTTTGGGGACTACCTTTACACAATCCACAACAATTCTGTCCACAACAGAATTTGCCCATTCATTAAACATGTAAAAGTTCCAGCAGTCTTCGTCTGATAACTTAACCAAAGACGGTTGGATAACTCCTCCAGTATCCATATCTCTTATGAAACCAGATGAGCCTTTTTGGAAACTTCTACTGGACATGTGCTTTATATTGATTCTTTTCATTTTAGTCTAATCCTTCAAAAGCGCCAGAGCTTTCAGATGATTGTTCACAATTATAAATTGACCCCGCAAATCCATCCCACGCATCTTTCCCTCCTCCACGCGCGTGATCTACCTTTTTACTCTTTATATATTTCAAATGCTTTGCTTCATCACATAAAATATAATTATAGGGATAAATAACCCTTTCTTCTGTAATAGCTAGTTTAGCAGCAACCGGCACTTCATCAGTCCTATCAAGTGATATCAATTCCGTTTCTAATCCATAGTCTTCTAATGTCTGCTTAAAATGATGACTTTGGTATGAGTCCATTGTCACCTTTACAATATCAAATCCTTTGTCTATCAGTTTCTTTATGATACAGTTCAATATTCCATCATAATAAATTTCACCATTCTTAACTAACTGACTATCTCTTTGGCTTGCCGGTGAAATTACTCCAATACAGTCAACTTTAATAATCGGCTTTTCAACATATTTCATTGTATCATCAACATAATCACCTTTTTCTTCTAAAATTTTTATTTGAAAACCATCTAGCTCCATATCAATATAACTTTCTACATGTGATATCGTAAATGACGTTCTATCCTTATTCTTGGATAAATCAAAATGTATCATATACTCATGTGATCCTGGGGTAAACCAATTTCTAAATTCTCCATTACCAATGTAAGCATTCGCTAGACATTCATCGTATTCCTCACAACAATAGTGATTTGTATTAGTTTCTCTACTGTGATATACTGGACAATTTTTACACAATTCGCATGGGTGATTTTCTACGTAATCTGAATCAGGCCAAAATGATTCAATAACTCCAGAAGGTTGTGCGCCAAAATCACGCATAGCCCTTCTATAATTTCTACTTATCTCATTTTTATAATCCGCTATCGTTAAATTTGGATGAACATCCCAAGTTGCCATTTGAATACTATAACCATCTTCTCTTTTTTGTAATTCATAAAATCTTTTCATAACAAAATCGTCATCATATCTCGGAGTTGTAATACCAATCATTTTATAATGTTCTGGAAAACGTGTTTTGCATGAACCAAAAGCTGCTTCCCAACAGTCTTCCGCCCTTGAATCAGATTCGTCATCTGAATCATTAACCAAAAAGAAAGCCAGTTCGTCACCAACCCATTGTATGACATTAAATCCCAACCAAGCGAAAGCTTGACTGTTAGCCGACAAAGCTTCAATATTTTTATTAAAAACTACCGTATCCACTCCAGGAGGTCCATGCTTTCCAGCAAACCATGGACAATTATTCAAATGTGCTTTGAACTGTGCAAAGAAAACTTTTTTTGCTTGCTTATCATTTCTTGCAGTATTCACAAAATATATTGGAGAACCAGGAGACAGTCCATAATATTGTTGTGGACTATACATGCACAAGCATAAATATATGCCGTATAAATGCAAAATACTTGAAATATAATCTTTCCCACTATTTTCTGGATACAAATAATTAGCACAATAATTATGATTATTACCTTCACAAATAATATCGTATGTTTCTCTATAACCAATATCTTCCACACTTGTTAATTTCACCCAATGAATATTTAACTGACTTAAATATTCATTTTTAACATCTCGTTTAAATCTATAACGAGCTACCCCTGTTTTCCCTTTGGATTTTAAGTGAGCTTCTTTTGCAAAATGCAATGGGATTTGATCATTTGGCTTCATTGATAAGCCAGTATACCCTCTAACATAATCTTCTGCTTCTTTTGCATTAGGGCGCATACAATCAATATTGTCAAAAAACTTAACCAAATCTTCTTTACCACTTATCTCCAATGCTCCACCCCAGATGTCTCTTGATTCATCCCAAGACTCTAATTTTACCTTTTTCATTTTCCAATTCAATGTGGCACAGATACCTAATCTCAGTAATAATCCTTTAATCTGTTCCAGCAGAATTCTTGATCTCGAACAGTAAAAAGCTCCTGGCAAACATCTATTACTATGACAATTCTTAAACTCTATCCACCCATCTGTACTAAATAATCCGGACAATAATTCACAAATATTTCCATAACTTTCGTTCATAATTCTATCAGGAATAAATTTATCCAAAGATTTACATCCAGTCAAACCTAAATCTTCAACCATTTTATATATTTTACAGCGTTCCCAACTACCATCGTAAGTCTGTAGAATATAGGTATCTATATTATACCTATTTGTCACTGCTTGTGGATCGACCTCTTTAACACATTTTATAAATTCATTATGGATATTCTTATCAGCGCACGTTAATAAGATTCTTTTCTTATTAAACATTCCATCACCAAGCAATAAACCAATCATTCTACAAAAATATGGACTTAAATTATTTTCACTTTTATTAGATTTCAGAATCTTTCTTGGCGCAGCTATATAATCGCCAATTTCCATATCTGATATTTTTATTACACCTTTTCCTGGAACGTTTATATTGTGATTATCTGTTGCTTCTAAACGCATTCCATTCCCAAAAGTATAGCGCTTAACTTTTTGAATGCCTCTTGGTAAACAAAGTCCAGTATTCCAAAACGGTAAATTATCTTCATCTCTTGATTGAACCGTAACCAATTTTCCAGATAAATCTTCTATATTTTTAGGGCCATCCTTGGTCCAAATTACAGTACCTTCTGCCAAACAGCCTTTACCTAAAAGTAACATTGCCTCTCTTACACTATCTTGTGTAAGAGCTTTTGCGATTTCCATTATTTTAGGACGGCAACCCCTTTTGCCGTCCCATTTTTGATTCATGAAATCTCTAGACTCAATAAATGTTTGTATGTCTACAGGTTCCTCTTCCCATATATTCCCCTCTTCTACAGTTGAAAATCCAAATGCAAGGTGTTTAAATACGTCAAAAGATTCTTTTTTTGCCATTACACCTTCTTTTTTATTTTATCTGGGAGATTATGGATATCATTGATCAAAGGGTTATTTCCTTGCTTAACTTCTTCCCAAAAATCACATGCCCCATTACGCATTCTATTTAAGTGATTCTTTAGTACCTCCTGCTCTTTCATATCAAGTGTCTTCATATATTCGCTTAAAGCATGACTCATTTCACTTGCAGCTTTACCAGCAGACTTTGCGCCTTTAATAAACACTTCCGCACTCTTTGACCAGAAGCGATTTACTATGACCATTCCACCAGGAACAAAGACTGCAACCAAAACAGATAAAATTATAGCAGCCCAGAACCAAAATGTAACTTTACTCCACAATGATTTTTCTACTTCAGTTTTTGCCTTTATGATTCCTTGCAACCTACTTATTAGCATTCTATTCTCTTCCATATTTTCTTCAAACTTTGCTTGAGATAGCCTAAACTTTTTATTTTCCCTATCCAGACTCTCTATATAAGCGACTATACTCAATGGATCGCTGTCAACTTTTATTGCAGGATTACCTAAACTTCTAGCTATAGCTTCTAATAAATCATTTGCCGTTCTTAAATCTTCTTTGACAATATATTCTGAGGATTTATCATTTGCACTTATTACTTTTTTCTTTGCTAAAGCTAAACAAGATTTTTCTGCTTCTTTGTGATCAAAATTTTTCCTTGGGATTGGATCATCATTTAATTCACCTATATCTCTTTTAACATCTTTTGGGACATTATACACATCTTTCGTTCCATTCCCAAATAGATTAAAACTACATCCTGGCATAAGCATTAAAACAATTGAAAATAATATTAGATGTTTCATGATTAGACCCCTCCGTCCCTTACTCGTTCAATGAATTCAATCATCTCTGCTTTAGACAAACCTTGTTGTTTCAACAGTTTAATAATTGGATTTTCAGGTTTAGAAATTCTTTTAACCACTCTGTCCTTCCAATTAGCGTCAGGATTTATTGTAATACCAGCACCTTCTCCTGAAATTACTGATTCATGTGTGTCTGGTGCAAAGATCATTCGTTTTTTACCAAGACCTCTTGATTGCAACCAGTATTTTGAATATTCACATAAAGAATGTTCAATGCTTCTGAGACTCAATTCCTTTTTAACTGGTTCATATTTGTTATACCACTTAAATTCTATACCTAACCGTTTAAGGTGCTTATGCTGATCGTCTTTAAGCTGCCTCAGACGGCTCTCAATGGCCTTTCGCCCCTTGGTACTAGGGTAAGTTAGCCTAATGCCTTCAATGGCTCCAGGACCAACGTTTACAAAATCATTTGTCGTCCATGGGATCACCTTTGCGTAACACATATCACAATAAACTTCATAAGCAGTAAATCCACCAATACAATGGATCATTTTTACACTATTGAAGACATCATCTGTATCTTCCGCACTCTTTATTGCTTTACACAAAGATTCCAGTTTATTATAAAGATCAAAACAAGCTAACATAAAGCCTTCATATTTTCTTAATCCCTTTGGAGTAGGACAGGACAAGTGGGCAGAAGTCATAACAGATTGCCCACGATCTTGGATTGCTTTTAACTTTGCATGGACATCTTCTGGATTAAAATCATAATAATTAGGTAATCCAATTTCTTCGAATGTTTCAATCCTATTGCACAGTCTGTACAACATTAACTGGAATATATAATTCTTGAAAGCTTTCCATTCCTTTTTTTCATTACCGTCAGCCTTTTTCAGTTTAAGCTTATAAGGTTTCATGATCTTTTCTATGTACCACAGGCTGCCACGATCCAATTGTCTATATATGTTCGTATATTTAGTTGTCCTAAAGATATGATTCTCTGTCCAATCTTCTCTTGGTAATTTTTCAACAAATCTCCTATGCCAGATCATATGTCGTTCGTGCATAAATTTAAAGAATTCATCAATATTTTCTTGACAAACTTCTAAATCTTCTGAAGGATAATATTCATCACGATATGATCTTTGTCCCATCAAACTTCTCCTGTTAAAACAATATACTGACAAAAAATCTCATAAACATTATCTTCAATATTTTTTATTTCTTTTATTGCGGCTTCTTTTATCTCTGCCGCAGTGTAATCGCTAAACTTAGAATATATTTTATCCAATGCTTCTTGTTTATCTTCATCTTTTATGGTTTGAGTCCTCTGTATTTTATAATATGACCTAACAAGCTTCCTCAATGATAGCTTACCATTGATCCTAGGGATAGAGATCTTCATTATTTTATTATTACGTTTTTTCAATCGTATAATCAGCATCGATCGCGCCCCTGTCACTGTATCTACTTAAATCACCTTTGGTCTGTATTGATATTGCCAAAAGTGCTTCATGAATTTTATTTCTTTGTTCTACATCTTTTATGTTTTCGTTCATGACGTCCGATATCGCTCTAAGGAAAATTCTCAATCCTTCTGGCGTCATTATATAATCATCACTTGATTGTATTTTATGCATCCTTTCAATAATTCTACTAAGCGTCTCTATAGTCCTTGCTAACCTATCAATAGATTCACCATCTGACAAAGTAGCAACACTATCAGTTATTTCTTTAATATGAAAAAATTTCTCTGAATTACTAAATGTATCATCTTCCATCACTTGTTCCACTTGTCTTAATAATGTTTTACTATTCCTTACCTCTCTGCTATTTAACTGTTTTATATAATTGATTAAGGCCACTCGTAATGTAGAAAATTCTGGTCTTATATCAAAAATATTTTTATCATTTGCAAATGCAGTAATCAAATCACCTAATTCATTACCAAATGTTCCCTTGTATGCGGCCAAAACAGGATTGATATCTCTGCCGTGAACAAGATTGCTACTATTTCCGCCATTATGTTTGGTACAATAAAATGATCCTTTTACTGCTGGTAATTTACATCTTACCTTCTTTTTTTTATAATGCTTAACACCATCTTTATCTACATAAAATCTTAAACGAAAACATCTTAATCCACCACCTAACGAAGCTTTATGTTCAGGAGGCAGGTCAGCCGCCTTTGTCCCTAATAAATAACTATAATTCTCTATCAAGTATTCTTCTTTTTTCTTTCTTTTGCAAGACTTGGACAAACTTGCATCTTTAGTGATCATTAAATAGTTTTGATCTTTCTCTAGTGCGTTCAATTGTGCGTCCATTGTTTGTTCTTTCTGTTATACAACTGTTATACAACAAATACCGATCCGACCCATCTCAAGTGCGATGTGGATTTACGTTATATTAAAACCCCCCTTAGGGGGTTTTAGTATAACGCATTGTCACCACTCTCGCGGTTAGATCTTCATGTAAAAACAAAAAGTAAAAAATAGTAATTCTTGTTATACACTTCCTAAAATTTATAACTTTCTTAAGAATCATTAGAATGAATTATCTAAATAGATAAAATATTATTAAAAGCCGTTAATCTATTGGTATTTTCATAAGTTATTTTATAATAGTGTTTTAAAAGGAGATAGTTATGAAATACAAAACAGATCTGTTGAACAATAATGTGCCTTTGTGGGCAGTAATTTCGGATTCCAAACATATAATCCTGAGGACTATAGATAGGACGTTTGCAGAAAAGATCACTCTTTTTCTAAACAATGAAGAAGATGTATTAAGGATTCTGAATTTTGCTTATAGTGAATTTAAAGAAACTTCCTGCGATAAATGTATTCCAGTAGAAAAATGTCATAACTGTAGGTTTGTAGGAATTATTCCTAATTTAGAAAATTTGTTAAAAGAATTCAATAAATTTGAAAAGGATTAAAATGAAAGCCACATTGATTATTCCCACTTATAAAAGAAATAGTTTATTATTATTTGGATTGTATTCTGTTCATGAGTATTTAAGTTCTGCACACTTAGAAATAATCATATTAGATAACGGGCCTAAAGATGATGCTTTACCAGTAGCTCAATCATTTAATGCCAAGTATATATGGGTAAAGGAACGTAAGGGATGGTCCGGTCCTGGTCACAGCCTTAACGTGGGAGTTAAAGCAGCTTCTACTGATATAGTCATTCTTTCTTGCCCTGAAATATGGCATATGAATGATTGTATAAAATCTACGTTAGAAGAGTTCGAATTAAATGATTCAAAAATCATGGTTATGCCAACGGGTAAAGACGATGAAAACAAAGAATGTTTAGATTATCTACTTACTAAATATACCGATGTATCACCAAATTTATATGATCGTTGTTGTCATTTAAATTGTAAAGTTCCTTTCCTATTAGGCATGTATAAAAAAGATTATATAGATATAGGCGGTTATGACGAGGACTTCATGGAAGGTGTAGGAAGAGATGATCGTGACTTTGTAGAAAGAATGCTTCAAAACGGTTGTAGATATATTGAAACTCCTGGAAAGATTGTTCACCTATGGCATGAACGTCAGCCAGATGATACAGAAGCAAGAAAATACAATATTAAATTATATGAACAACGACATGGACAAATTATTCGTAATCAGAATAAAGAATGGGGTATACTTTAGTCTGAGAGCAAAGTTAGGTAAAACCTGTGGTTTTACCTACAAATTTAATTAAAGTACCACGTGACCGATCTGTATAAGTTTTGAACGGTCTTTTACCTTTGTTTACCACCACTTTTACAAGGATACGTTATGGACCTTATCACAAATTTAAGATTAGTAGAATTTGACCTGTCAAGCGCTTGTACTAGAAAATGTCCATTTTGTTCACCTGGGATTCCTAAACATCGCAGAGAAAATCCAGTTTATCTACATCCTGGCATTATTTTCGCGACTTGTATGGAATTAGTCATTAATGATTTTAAGGGATGCATCGCTTTATGTGGTCATGGTGAACCAACGATGCATCCAGATTTAATAAAAATTTCCGTGGAAATAAAAAGGATACTCCCACGCAATTCCCTTGTGTTATTTACAAACGGAGACTTACTTACTGTTAATCTTCTTAATGAATTGATGGTAGATAAAATTATTTTTGATTGTTATGATTTCCCAACAGGAAAAAAAGTTAAAGAGACAGTTCTTAAATCTAACAAAGTTGACAAAGTTTTTTGCATAGATCATGCTAGGGGAGTTAGAAAATTTAATTCAAGGGCTGGCGCTGTTTATGCCAGCGTCTGTAATAATAAACCATGTGACTTCATGGCAAGAAAAGTATTTTTAACTGCTGAAGGGGACTGGATAACTTGTTGTAATGATTATAAACAAACCAATAAATGGAGAGGGACGTTAAAAACTATGTTTAATAATCAAAAGCATATTTTTATGAGAAATCATTTAATGATACCAAATAGAGAAGTTTTAGATCCTTGTAAATACTGTGATGTTGGCACAGTTGGTCAAAATCATTGTATTATGGACGAACCGTCAATTTTAGATTGTGATTGGGACAAAAAATGACAACAAATCTTGAAAGCTATACTTCTGCCAACACAATCCCTTGGAAAGTTATTAAGCAAAAAGAGAATATAATTATCGGTCAATATATTAAACCTGCTCATCTACAACTTATCCCAACTAATAGATGCAATGGAAATTACCCATGGTGTTTTTGTGCAAACGTTAATAGATCTGAGGAAATGCCTATTGAAGAAATTGTAAAAGTTCTTGACCATTTCTGGAATCTTGGCACAAAAGCAGTCACCATTACCGGCGGTGGTGAACCTACGATTCACCCTGAAATATACAGAATGTTAGA
>Ga0114918_10004340_pt1 | contig 12338 bp, 6 predicted proteins | sample LantaG_FD_87015 | JGI IMG/M metagenome (GOLD analysis project Ga0114918, IMG submission 87015) | Deep subsurface microbial communities from Baltic Sea to uncover new lineages of life (NeLLi) - Landsort_02402 metaG | ecosystem: Environmental > Aquatic > Marine > Oceanic > Sediment | place: Baltic...
GAGACGCTCTACAATGCCCTGCTGGGGTCGATCGATCTGGAAGGGAAGAACTTCTACTACCAGAACCCCTTGGTTACAGGCCGCCTTCGCTACGACTGGCACGGCTGCCCGTGCTGCGTGGGCAACATCCCAAGGACCCTGTTGATGCTACCCACCTGGATGTACAGCAAAAGCGACGACGGGATTTACGTGAACCTCTTCGTCGGGAGCACGGTGACGGTCGAGGATGTGGCCGGCATCGACGTCGAGATGGTGCAGGCGACCGACTATCCCCGCAGCGGTAAGGTTTCGATCACCGTCAACCCGGCGGTCGAGAAGCAGTTCAGCGTCAACGTCCGCGTGCCGAACCGGAGTGTGAGCGAGTTGTATACCGGCACACCGCAGTCCGATAGCATAGCTTCGATTGCGGTCAACGGTTCCAAGATTACTCCACCGGTGGAAAAGGGTTACGCGGTGATTACACGGAAATGGAAAGCCGGCGACAAGATCGACATCGTGTTGCCGATGAAGGTTCAGCGAATCAAGGCAGACGACCGAATCGAGGCGACTCGCGGTCAGGTGGCCCTGCGTCGCGGCCCGCTGATCTACTGCGTGGAGAGCGCCGATCAAGATATTGAGGGTGTGCTCCGCCCCGGCTCCGCCTTGAAGGCCGAGTGGCGAGACGATTTCCTCGGCGGCGTGATGGTCATCAAGGGCACGTGGGCCGACGGCTCGCCGCTTTTGGCCATCCCCTACTACGTCCGGAACAACCGCGCTGCGGCGGAGGGCGACGGAGCCAAGAAGGGTGCTGTTCGTTCCTCCGTCTGGGTGAAGGAGCAGTAGTAATCAGCAAGTCGTGAACTGGGGTGCGGTGAGCGAATCGGAGGACACCGGGGCGGGGATCGACCGGTGGTCGCTTACCAGACGGAATTTCCTGGTCTGGGGGTCGTTCTTGATCTGATCGACGAATTCCACGTCAAACCGAACGTTGCGCATCCGTTTGGTGGCCAGCTTTGCGTTCCACCATGCTCGGGTTTCCTGCTCGATGGATGACGGATCGTGCCCATTCTGACCGTCCTCCAACTTCACTCGGAAAACGAATTCCGACTGGCCGGTACGGATAACTTGAAAAGCAGTGATTCCCGGGACGAAGAACTCAACGACCGCGTTTGGGTGAATGAAGTCCTCGTTTCCGGCTTCATTGACCAGGTACAAACGGTCCTCATTACGGCCGGCAAGCGTCTGGATTCTTCGGTAACCGCGATAGAAGTCGTACTTCTTCGGCGAGGCGAGCCGTAGAGCATCCGGAATCGCGTACCGTATCAGCGGCGTGGTGCGGTTGAAAAGATTCGTCACAAGAAGACGATCTGGCTGAACCTCGGTCCAGAGATCGTCCTCCAGCAGTACCATACCCTGGCTTTTGGGTTCGGAAATTCCCAAGATCATCGTTTCCGTCGTTGCATAGATATCGAGGACCGGTCTGCCGAAGACCCGTTCTGCCGTGCGACGATCGCTTGCCGGGAGGGGATCGCCACCGCACGTGATGCACCGCGGCTGGATGTTTAACGTGCCTTTTTCCTGCTCGGCAGCCAGTTCCCCCAGGAGAGAGCCGTAGCACGAAAGATTGTGAGGCTTCATCCGGTTCAGGCCGTCAACGATCTCGTTCCACGGCAGGTTGACGTCGAAAACGCGCGTCCGGCCAAAGATACCGATCTTGAGCCAATGAAGGGTCTGCGCCAGCGACACCGCCGCGAAATGTCCGTCGACGGCGCCGACGAAGGCCGTCCGCCGCGGGATCGGGCCAAATACCGGAATCGCGCGGAAGAAACTGGTATATCCCTTGATCCATTCTCTTTTCGAGTAGGCACAATAGCACACTCTGCCGGACGTGCCGGACGAATGCACGATCACGTATCGGCCATCCAACAAATCGCCCGGATTCCTTGACCGGGCCAAGAACGCCTCGACTTTGCTGAGACTGACCTCGGGCGACGTCACGATCTCGTCGAAGTTTTCGATCAGGTCGTTCTTCGACATGACGGGAAAATCTTCGGGGGTCGCCGTCTCGGGGCGAAGCCTTCTTTCCCGCATGATTCGGGCGTAGTACGGGGAATGTTGCTGGACGAACCTCAAGAGGTTAGCAAACTTCTTTCGGTTTCGGCGACGGACCGATTCTCGGTCGCGTCTCGAATTGCAGTAAAGCTCCAGTTCCCAGAAAAGAATACTCAGCGTCAGGCTCATCGTAACCCCCCAGCGCCTTAATCAACGACAAACGCCCTTTGTTGATGATCGACATTAACCGTGTGCGTCTGTTTTTGTTTTTGGAAGGGGGCAGGCTCAAGAGGCAATTCGGTTGGCAAGGATGGTAAAGTTTTCGGGTTTTTCCACTTACGCCCCCCGTTGTTTCAGACGCCTTCCTGTTCCGGATGTCCGATTCGTGCTAAGCTACGGCTCGGAACGCTCCGGTCAAGGAACCCCCCTTCAAGGAACTTATGCCATGCAATACTCGAAACTCGGCCGTAGCGGCCTGACCGTCAGTCGGCTCTGCCTGGGGACAATGAACTTTGCCAATGCGACCGGGGAGCCGGAGAGCTTTGCCGTCATGGACAAAGCGCTCGAACTGGGGATCAACTTCTTCGACACGGCCAACGTCTACGGCAAACCGTTCGGCGAGGGGCAAACCGAATCGCTCATCGGCCGCTGGCTGGCCCAGGGGGGCGGGCGACGGGAAAGCATCATCCTCGCCACCAAGGTCTTTTGCCAGATGGGCAGCAGGGTACACGACCAGGGGCTCTCGGCGGTCACGATCCGCCGGGCGTGCGACGCGAGCCTGCGCCGACTGCAAACCGACCATATCGACCTCTACCAGATGCACCACGTCGATCGCGGGATCCCGACCGAGCTCGAGCGGACAAGCACGCCTGCCAAGGATTATTGGCGGGACCTGCACAACGTCGATCACGGGGCCGGCTGGGACGAACTTTGGCAGGCCATCGACCAGTTGATCGCCGCCGGGAAGATCACGTACGCCGGCACCAGCAACTTCCCGGCGTGGGAAATCGCCCGGGGCAACACTTTGGCCGCCGCTCGCGGCAGCATGGGATTGGTGAGCGAGCAGAGCCGGTACAACCTGTCGGTTCGCATGAACGAGTTGGAAATCAACCCGGCCTGCAAGGCACTCGGCCTGGGGGTTCTCGCATGGAGCCCGTTGGCCGGGGGACTGCTCGCCGGGGCGCTGGAAAAAACAACGGAGGGTCGCCGGGCAAGTATCGATGGCGACGAAATCGAGAAGTACCGACGTCCGTTAGAGGCGTACGAGACTCTCTGCCGGGAATTCGGCGAGAAACCTGCCGACGTGGCACTGGCGTGGCTGCTGGCCAACCCGGTCGTGACCGCCCCCATCCTCGGGCCGCGGACGATGGAGCAGTTCACCGGATCTTTTCGGGCACTCGAGATCGAGCTTTCCGAGGAAATTCTGGCGAGGCTCGATCAGATATGGCCCGGTCCCGGCGGCCCGGCGCCGGAGGCTTATGCGTGGTGATGGAGAGACCATGTCGTATGATGAGAATATGGACAGTTGTTTCCCGATACATACTCCGGAGATCTGGTAATCGTTCGGTAGCGTGTTTCGTTTCAGCAATGCTGATCGCGTGTTTGGTTGCCGCCAACCCGTCGGTGGCAAGCGAACCGGTTGTCGACTCTCACCTAGTTCTTTGGCTGGATGCCCAGGATATCGACGGCAACGGCAAACCCGGGGGTATCCGGCCACGAAGTACGCCCCACGTTATAGTGGGCATTGCCATTCTAAGGTGGCGGTTGCCACCCACGCTAAGAGCCACCGAAAGTCGATCGGAACGGAACTAAAGTTGCGTTTATCCACCTTTGGTTGCTCATTGCGTTTCCTTCTTCCGATCCAGGGTTGTTGTCGCTACCTGCAACGTAACCGGCCCCAACAATCCGGACTCCATGAGTTTGGTGTCTTTGGTGAGTTTGCGGATATTGGTCCGGGTCAGTTGCTGCTCCGGCGGCAGCGAGTCGTCCCCGATGATCCGGTTTGGCCAGAAATTGACGACTTCGATTTCCAGTTGGTTCACGCCGGGCTTCACCGCGCCGCTGATGTCCACGCGGAACGGGGGTGACCAGACGATGCCGCAGGATTGGCCGTTGACTTTGACTTCAGCGAGTTCGCGGACGTTGCCGAGATTGAGCCAGAGGCGTTGGCCTTCCGGGGAAAACCGTGAATTGTTGGGCAAGTCGAACGTATTCCGGTAAATCGCCGTGCCCGAATAGAACTTAATGCCCGGCTCGTCGCGATCGGGCCAACTCACCAAGTTGGGGAACTCCACGGTTCCCGGTCCGCCCCACTTCGGATCGAATGTCACCTGCCACGAGCCGCCGAGTTCGCTCAGAGTCGAGCACTGCGTGATGTTGGTCTGCGCCGTGGCGGGGTGCTTTTCGGATGGTTCGCGGAATACGACGAACCAGGAACCGCACGGAGCGAACTCCAGCGGCAGCGACGTGCGGCCATCGGTTTCGGTGTAGGCAGCCGCGAACCGCCGACTGCCGCTTACAGCGTCCCACAATTCCGGCGATTTGCCGGCCACGCGGAAGGTGCAAATGACGCTTTCGGTGCGTTTGCTCCGGTTCGCGACGAAGTAGATGTCCGCCTCGCCGTCGCGGCGATGGATGTAGTCGAGGTCTGTTTTTGCGTCGCCGCTGCTGAACTCGAAGTCCGGCTTCACGCCGGCGGCCAACAGCACCTCGCGAGCGGTCTTGTCGGCGACCACTCGACTTGTGTTCCACAGCGAGTCGGCGATTTGTTTTACCTCGGCGTCGCTGTCCAGCAGGCTCATGGCTTCTGCCGGCTTCGGTCCGACGACCGTGGCGCCGGATTCGACCAACTCGTTCACCTTACGGAGTACAGGCAGCGAGATGGCCTTGTAATCGCGCAGTACCAATACGCGATAGCTCATGCCATCGGGCAGCACGATGCGGCCGTCCCGGACCGAGGCCCGCGTCAAGATTGCCTCCTCGGTGATGACGTCATAGTCGTAGCCGGGCAGGACGTGCGCGGGATCGGTGCGCTTGTGCTGGGCAAAATTCGGCACGTGGTCGCCGTAGTAATAGCAGACGTCGGCCACGAACAGCCCCTGTTGCAGCATGAACTGGCAGCGGTTGATGTAGCCGAAAAACGGCCCGGACTTCTCCCACCACGTTACGTTTGGGTTCAGATGCGTACCGGCAAAATACTGGATACCCGGCAGGCCTTGCTCGGCGGGCGAGCAGACGAACTCGTGCCACACGAGCCGGTTCAGACCCTCACAGCATGCCTTGTCGAACGACGGCTTGAGGTTGCTCCAGAGCGTCTCCTGCCAGTGCGGCCCGATGGTCGTAAAACCCTCAGCCGCCACATACCGTCGTCCGTAGGTGTGCGCGGCCGACGCAGGCTGCTTGACGAAGAACCGATTGTCGTCTCCGATACGATGCTTCCACGACCATGCCCAGAATTCCGACATCGGCACGTCATTGAATCCGAGGCAGCGTTGCGCGTCGATCGGCACCGCGTGCGGCCCGCCGGACTCGGGATGGATCTGCAGTCCATGCTTATGGGCTCCATCGCGAAACGGGCGATAGTGGTTGTCGACTACCAAGTCCCCCAGCGTCTTGCGAAAATCGTGGAGGAACCGGTTGCTCGCGTCGCGGTTTTCGACAATGCGGCCGGTCAGCACCGGCAACCACGGCAGCGGATCGTACCCGCGGCGCAATTGAAATTCCGCACGGAGAGTGGGGGTCCAGTTCAGCGGCTCGATCTCCCAACTGTCGGTGTGCAAATACTTCAGCGCAGTCCCGGCGAGCGGACCGGCGTCGGCGACCAGCGGCTTGACCACGGCCTCCCAATAACGGCGGAACGCACCCGCGTCGAGCACGTCGAGCGAGTACCCCGTCCAGCCTTCGCTCGATGTCGAGACATGCGCCCGATTACTGATCGTATAACCCAGTCGCAGCACCTGCCACGAACCGGCAGGCGACTCCCAACGCAAAACGCCATTCTGGTCCAGGCTGGCCGTCAGATCGATAACGTTGGCGGCCGACGTGTCTTCCTCGCCCGGATTGGCGGGCTCTTCTTCCAGCAGCAGTGTGGTGTCGGGCGCGGAGAAATGGAGCGATTTTTGGCCCGCCTTTTGTTGCCAGTTTCGGATCGGCCGCCGCCGCGCACGAGCGTTGGGCCACGAGCCGTCCCGGCCGGCAAGTTCCAACTCGGCGATCTGGACGTTGCGCGGCGCCTGCAGTGAACGCGGGTCGAAAGCGCTCAAAACGACAAGTCGAAACAGACGCCCCCGTACGGCGTCGAAGCGTACCGTGACCGCTTTCTGCTCATCGACGGTGAATGCCTTTACGGGGCGGTAATTCTTGCCGTCGTCGGAGACTTTCAGTTCGCAGTTGCGGGGGCCGTAGGCGGGGCGAGGTTGAATCGTGAGCCGGTCGATGCAGATCGGCTCGCGAAACTCGATCTCAACCCACGCCGGATGCTCGGGCGACGGCCCGGCCCCGGGTCGGACACCCGACGACACCCAGAAGGTGTCCGGGTCGCCGTCGGCGAGGTTCTTGACCGGGTGGTCCGGCTGCTCGGAGCACGCCGTCGGCTTGGCCGGGAGACCACTGTTTTTTTTGGCCGGTTTCAGTGGATACGCCACGACCAACGCGTCGCGATAGTAACCGTCGCGGCTGGGCGGTTCGGGCAGCTTCTGTTCGACCTTTGCGGGTCCGGTTACCCGGGCCTCCGACCAGACCAGCTTCTTGGCCGCGTCGTCCGCCGTGACCGTGGGGCCACCGAGGTTCCAGCCGCTTTGGATGTTCAGACTCATTTCCAGGCCCAGCCGGTCGGCTTCGCGAAGTGCGTGCCTGTAGAGTTCGCGCCACTCGGGCGAGAGGAACGTCGGCCCGTGGGGCGCCCGGTCGTTGCCGTCCTGGCTGGAGCCGTCGGCGTCGCAGATCATCGCCCCGCCGAACCCCTTGGCCTTCATCTCCTGGAGGTCGCGGGTGATCGCCTCCTTGGTAACGCAGCCGTTGAGCCACCACCAGTAGGTCCGCAGCCGCGCCTCGCGCGGGGGATCGGCCCAGCCGGATTCAAGCGAGTCGGCACCCAGAAGCGTCACCGGGAAGAGGAGAAAGGATAGTATCAGCGAGACAATAACGTTGTGTTTCATGTCATTTCCCGTGACGGATGAGGCGCTGCCGAGTCAGTGTGATGGGGCCCAACAGGCCTGAGGGTTGCAGGTCCCAGCCGGAGGCGTTGAAGCGTTTGTACATGTGGTCGACGAAATTGATGTCGTGAAACTTCTTCCAGCCGACGCCGCGCCGGTCGAGATCGCGAATTCGGTTGGCCGAGAGGTTGGTCACCTCGATGGCCAGCTTGTTGTCGCCGGGCTTGACGAGGCCCGTCACGTCGACGCGGAAGGGGTGGGCGACCAAAATGCCTGCCGGACGGTCGTTCACCCAAACGCGGGCGCTTTCGCGCACATCGCCCAGATCGAGAAGCCAACCATCGACGTTTGCTTCGGGCAGATTCACGGTGGTGGTGTACCGGGCGGCGCCGGCGAAGCGGTCGGCCTCGTCGTCGCCGAGTTCCGTCCAACATGCCAGCTTATCCGTGGAGAGATCGCCCGGCAAGATCGGGCCGCCTTCGACGAACTGAACTCGCCATGTGCCTTCGATCGTGACGGGTTCACCCGAGGGTTCCCAAATCGGCCAGGCGGGGCCGTCGACCTTCTTGTCGGGAAACGCGCGGAGCACGCGGGTTTCGCCCGGCTGCATTTGCAGATAGACCTCGGCCCGGCCGCTTTCGACACGCATCGGAGCGATGCCCGTGCCGGCCGTCATCGGGTCCATCAGGACGGCCGATCGGCAGGGCGAGGCGATCGCCACCCACGCGTCGACCGGTTCGGCCGAATGGTTGGCGATGAAATACGAGACGTGCGTGGGGCTCTTGCGGCGGATGAACTGCAGTCCGTGATCGCCCAGCGGTTCCCGGGCAATTCCCGCCGCGTCGAGCAGGCTTCGCAGGTCATCGCTGACGATTAGCTTCCCGTTTCCCACCGTCGCCACACCGCCGGCATCAAGCGAGAGGCGCCCCAGCAGTGCGCCGAGACGCTCTTTCCGCTCGGCATGGTCCTGCCAGCCCGGGACATCCTGGGGCAGCCCCTTCCAGACCAGCACGGTTGCGCCGGCCTCCGCCAGGTTGAGTAATCGCTGGGCCGTCTCGATCTTCGTGAACCTGGTCGCAGGCACCAGCACCGCGCGGTACTCGCTGCCGCCTTGCGTATGGAGCGAGTCTTCCTCGAAACGAGTGCGCAGCAACTGCCGGTCCGACACGAAATCAAAGGTGTATCCGTGGTCGATCATCCAGCGGCCGGCCTCTCCGCACGGTGTTTTTTCGACCCAGTCGGGATGATGCACCGAGAACCGCTGCTCGCGGCTGCCGCTGCTCATCCACAGGTCGTACACCGGCCAGCAAAGCAGCACGTCGTTGTGCGGACGCCCCCCCTGCAGCACGCTCTGGGACCGGGTGATGTAGGCGTTCAGCGCCGGCACGTCCCGGAAGATCGAGTTCCGGGCGTTCGCCTGGGTCGAAGCATAGAACAGCCATCCCGGCCAGATCGTCTCTTTCGGGGCGAAGCAGATCCCGTGGTAGTAGATGCAGTTGATGCCGTTTAGCAGCAGCTTATCCGACTCGGCCTTGACGTGCGACAGGGTCGTATGATAGTGGTTCCGCAGCCAGGTGAAGCTCTCCGAGATTACCACGTTGCGGCCGGCCACGTGGGCGGCCGAGGAAGCAAACCGGTTGACCAGGTCGCTCTGGCGGTCGGGCCGGATCCACTTGGGATCGCAGCGGTAACCGGGGATCTCGAACTTCGACGCCCCGAAGACTTCCGTCTCGGGGAACTCCGCGGCGGCATACATGTCGAGCAGGTTGGCCGGCGCACCGTGGGCTTGCATCCGCAAACCGCTGCCGCGTTGTTTACCCCAGCGAGCGATCTGTTCAACCCGGCCGATCAGCACGTCGGAGAGCGTTTCCCGGTAGTCGCAGACGACTCGCTGCACCTCGTCCGCGTCCCCGCGACCGGCCAGCGCGGCGGCATGCTCTTCCAGAGGGTAGCCGCGCAACCGGCGGAACGACTCCAAGAACTCCGGGCACCAGTTTCCCGGGTTTTCGAACGAGTCGTAGTAAAAGGCTCGCGGCGAGACGCCGTTTCCCTCGGCGAAGTGCTTGTCCACCCAGTCCAGGTGAAACGCGACCGCTGCCTCCGAGTACGGATTGATTGCCAGTCCTGCACCCCCGGGTCCTGCCCGTTTGACCTGGGCCTTGTTCGTTCGGGCGACGATCCGGCCGTTTTCGACAGCGAACGACTGCTCCCCATACTGCGGCGTTACGTGTGGGCCGCCCATGCGCCAGCCGGAACTGGGCGTCAGATCGATGTTCATTCCCAGCCGCTTCGCTTCGGCCACCGCGTGGTTGAACATTTCGAACCACTTGGGTGAGAAGATGTCGATGAATCGGTCTTCTTCGCCGCGGACGCCATAGATGCCGATCACGCCCAAGTTGCCCCAGCCGGCCTTGCGATAGGTCTCGAGGTTCCAGGTCAGGTCTTCCTTGGTAACCGCGTTGCCGGGCCACCACCAGTACGCGCCGGGACGGGCTTCAGGGCCGGGGGACGGCCATCCAACGTCGCCACCGGAGCCTTCCGTCGGGAGGAAGGCGTCAGGCGAGGTCCACCGCGGCGTGGTTGCCGCGTAGTCCTCCGGGCGGCCCGGCGCAGTGCCGGGGAGCTTGTTCCGTTCCTCCCCGGCTGACCACGTTAGACTAACCAGCCAAGCCAGGGATGCGAGTGCGGCAGTCTGTGCGGTACGGCAATAACTCATGAAGAATTCCTTGTCTCCCGCCGCTTTTCCGTATTTATCTCCGGCCCGACCTTCCGCCGCGTGTACGTCACAACAGGAAGTTTCTCGGTCAAATTGTCAAGGAGCAACACTTCCGCTGGCGTTCTAACGCCAAGCGGAATACTTGTTTTCTACCTCTTCTTATCTGTTCCCGGCTTCGCCTTCAAGGGGAGGTGAGATTTGGTGGACGGGTTTAGCAACTCCACGAAGTAATACTTGTTCTGCAGCCACTGCGGCATAACATCGAACCTCACTACAATTTGCGACCGCCACGGGGCCGTGCTCTGGTTTTCTAAGGGGAGAGGGCCCAGCGGCAAGAACGTTTGCAGGGTCGGGGGAATAGTTGCATACCGCCATATCAGCGGCTCGATGTACATGTTTCGGACTTTTCCCACCACGGAGACAAAATCTCCCCGTTGGGCAGTTACAATCGCCGTTTCGGCCTCCAGGGTCAACAGCGGCGCCCCTTCCTTGACCATCAGATCCGATCGCAGTGCAGCAATCTCCGCATCCACGACCGGCTTCGGCAGTGCAACGCGGCCATAACTGCGGTTGTTGTACCGGCTCCATGACATATTGCTTGCCCCGCCCATGCCGACAATATCGACAAGCATGATCGGCTGACCGACCAGCTTGTCCTTCGTCTGCAGGATCAATTCAGTCGCTGAGGCTTCCTTCAGCGCGGGCTGAAATCCTGCCGAAGCCAACAACTTTTTGACGGGAGGAACCGTAGGTTGTCTGACGCGAGCGTAGGCCTCAGCCGTCCGCTGACGCCAGCGAAGCAACGGGGAAGTGGCCCTGCGGTAGGCGTCCACTTCGGCGGCCAGTTCGGGAGACTTCGACGCGATCTCACTCAAAGCGGGCTCTACGGCCTTGGCAAGCCCGTCGTCCCCCATCAGTGGAACCAAGGTGGAAAGCACCCCGAGATAGGCGACATAGCGGTCGCGAGCCTTTTCCGCGGTGACGTTGGCGGCATCGGCTGCAATCAAGCCGCCCATCGCGGGTATCATGTCCTCGGAGAACTTTGCCTGGTTGTCTCGCAACTGTGTCCACTCGGGCTCCTCCGCTTTGATGACCCAGGTGAGACCCTGGCACCGCACGGCCGCATTCTGGGTCTTCAGCCACTGACCGGCAAAATGCCTTAGCACAAGGGGGCCAGCGACCGCTTGACCGTTCACTTCGGCCTGACCGGAATTCCGAAGCGAGGCCGTCGCTACGCCGATTTGATCCAAGATCCCCTTGAAATCGGGGGCTTGTTTGGCGCGGGCTGCGATCATCGCCGCTTCTGCCGCTTCTTTCCTCGCCGCGTAGCCCTTCGTCAAAAGCCCGGATGCAGGGTTGACGAACTTCGCAACCGAATACTTTCGTTCCTTGAAATCGTACCAACACCCCATCTCTTCCAGACTGTTCGTCGTCTTGTAGATGAGGGCTTCCATTTGATCCCACTGCTTCTGTTCTGCCAGAGTCTGCGCCCTCTCAAGCAGGGGTTTCGTCGCATTCGATTCGATGCGTAATCGGGCAAGATTCTTCCCCAGTTGTTTCGCAACGCCGGGCAATTTTCGGTATTCCGCTATGATTGCCAGAAGTTCCGTTTTCAATTCCTTGGCTCGCCATTGAAAATCGCTCCCTGTCGATTCCCCCCGGATCTGCAGTTGCGAGCCCGCCCAACTCAACTGCAACATGAGCCCCCACGTCTGTCCGATGGCCTCCAACTTGATCTGCTGCAACTGACCTTTCTCCCGCTTCTCCTGAATCTTCTTCAACTCGGCCTTGGCGTCTCGGTACAACTTCTCACCGTTTGCTTTCAGGTGCTGCTGCCGCTCTTCCGGCCGCACATCCATGGCGGCGTAGGGATCGAAATTGCTGGGAGCGGCGACACCGCGGTCGGCCAACGAAAAAGAGGCCAATAGGAACAGGAAAAAGACTGAGCCACGCTGCAAAATCATCATGAGAAAATCCCCCTATTGAAGTGATTCGCTGAACTTGCCCGTTACGGTCACCGGCTTGTTGGTCTCCGTGTTAACGACCTGGCCCTTAATCTCGCCCGCTACCGTGTTTTCATCGGCCGTGGTGATCGTCAACTCGACGGGCTGGTTGCGAGAGGAATGGTACACGGGTCCATTTTCAGTTGTTCGAACGAAGAGTTGGCCCGACACCTTTTCATTGGTCAACTCGGACAACGCGCCGCCGGAAACCTCAGCGTGAAACAGCATGGAAGGATAGGTTTCGTCGCTTTCGTCCTCGCAGTTGGCAATCTGCAACACGGTCGGCCTCCCGCCGGGAACCGCTATCAGCGAGACGTGGGCCCCGTCGATTTTGACCGGCTTATCCAGGGTCAGTTCCATCATCCCGCGTCCGCCGGCGGCTTTTGGTTGGGATGTTCCCGAAGCGTCCGGCGGGGGGGGTGGGGGGGGCGGCGA
>Ga0114918_10004342_pt1 | contig 12333 bp, 10 predicted proteins | sample LantaG_FD_87015 | JGI IMG/M metagenome (GOLD analysis project Ga0114918, IMG submission 87015) | Deep subsurface microbial communities from Baltic Sea to uncover new lineages of life (NeLLi) - Landsort_02402 metaG | ecosystem: Environmental > Aquatic > Marine > Oceanic > Sediment | place...
AGCAGTCTACTCAGTTGAACTCACAGAGAGTTCCAGGACTGAGGTTACAGAAGGCCACCGTGTCACAGAGATAATAGAGGCTGTATTACTAGAGCAAGAACCTAGTGGGCTATCAGCATCAGACATGCACACGATAGCAGTAGACTCAGTGGCAAAGCTAAAGTTTGATGGGTATATAAACTAATATGGCAAAACTAACCCAAACTAGGAGACAGTTAGTAGACGGCGAACTCGTAGACATTGAGTACGAGGAGAAGACTAGAACGAAAGTCACTCAAGAGAGCATCGTGTTTGAAGCGATCCGGCTATTCCTAAGTAGTGCGTTGTCGCTCAGCACATCACAACCCACACAGGCACAGATTGATGAGTGGTCAAATAACCTAGCAGTAGAGTTAAAACAATCTGGTCTAGTAAACTAATATGGCAGAACAAATTACAATCAGGTTTTTAGACCCAGCAGATGGGAAGACATACGATATTGTGCTAGATGAGAGCAGCAAGACAGAGCTTGCATCGGCAAGTCCTTCTGTGACTATCATCAAGACCAAAATCACAGCTCACGCAAATAATACATTTTCAGCAGACGATGCAGAGAAGATAGCGATACAAGCTGTCCAGAAAATCGAAGCTGCTGGTTTACTACTATAGTATGGGAGAAGGAGAACCAACAAACGCAGTGCTGGCAGCTAAGATGGATGGGCTTAGGGAGCTCATGGAGGTTAAGTTTAGTGCGAACGACAAGCACCATAAAGCTGTGAACGAGCATCTGAAAAAGCTGAACGGCCAGGTAGCAAGAAACACTAAGTTCAGGACAGAGAGCCTGGTGTTGGTAGCCTTCGGAGTGTTTGTTGTTCCACTAGCGATTACGATAATTTTTAAGTATATTTAGCTTATGAAACTCCTATCACAACGTGACCCCATCTGGGCGGCGAAGACGATGGGTGCGAGTACACTTACTTTAGGTCGTTGGGGATGCACTACGACATGTATCTCAATGCTCTCCGATTACTTCGGAGACTACAAATCACCAGAAGAGTTGGCTTCAAATGTTCATAACTACACACACGACGGTCTAGTCCTTTGGTGGAACTTCGAGTTCGATGGGATGAAGTTTGATAAGCGAGTCCGTGGTTCAACCAATGAACTACTACCAGAGATACGAGTAGCACTAAAAGATCCAGACCGAGGGGTGTTGTTGCAAGTAAACAACGGTGCTCACTGGGTACTAGCATACTCATCGAAGCTATTTAGCAGTGACATAGGAGTAGCAGATCCGTGGGTTGGCAAGGTTGTGCCGTGTCTCAAGACGTATCACAACATCACAGGTGCAGCGTATTTCAGTCGCAAGACTACTCTGTCACCAGTAGTAGAAGCACCTCCAGCAATACAAACCCCCTCAAAGAAGCTCATCAAGAGTGAGGATGCACCAGACATCTTCTATTACAATGGTAAAAAGAAGTTCAAGTTCCCTAACTGGTACACATTCGTGGAGCTGGGAGGCAACATGCACAACGTAGAAGTATTGCCAAACTTCGTAGTAGAACCGATAGAGAGTGGCAAGTCAATAGTATCAATTAAACCGTAACCATAATCGTATGAACAAAGAATGGTACAAATCACGAGGTGTCTGGCTAGGTATCATCACAGGGCTAGTCGGATCACTCGAACTTATAGCAACGGCAGTACAGACCGGGGACTTCTCGTCAGTTGGATTGATTACACTTATCCTGGGTATCGCTAAAGTCTGGGAACGAGTTACACGTACACTTTAACTTAGGGATTGCCGAGACTTACTCGGCCTCTCTCCCCCCATTCTTAATGGGGATGCTGCTACCACAGCAGGGGACGTTCGTCAGAACACCTCCAGCTACGGCTGGGGGGAGAGAGAATAATCAAAAAATATATGGCATCAGCAGTTATACAAACACCACAAATAATCTCCATCGAGGGATCAACAGTAAGGGTCAAGCACCCAGATATTTCTGGCTACATTCGTACATCGCTAACTGCCCCATATACGGCGGCAGGGATAACGCTTACACTAAGAGACAACGACTCATTTGCCGACAATGACTGGTTCATTATTGGTGAGATAGGGAACGCAAAGACAGAGACCGGAGATGTGAACGGTACGGTGACACGTGGAACTTCCATGACTATCACGAACTCGACTAAGTTCAGTCACGAGATCGATACATCAGTTACACGTATCATCGAACGTGGCGTTAAGATCTATGGTGCGGCGACTGATGGTGGATCTGGAACGATTATAGAGTCCATTGACGCTATAACAGCCGCTACCAATCAGTTGGCAGATGCTGCGATGATTGAGTGGGACAAGGACTTTACGGAGTATACGATCCTATCGACTGATACAACGTACGCCTTCTACTACGTCACATTCACAGACGGTACTACCGAGAGCAGTGCGTCTTCTTACGTTGCCGCTGCCGGTCTTGCATATAACTCTGCCGGAGCGTTGATTCAGGACGGACTGGATATCACACGAGCACGTGTAGATGGAGTGGATCTAACATGGCAATTCCTACTGTCAGCGTTCAACGACTGCCAGAGTGCTGTGTCTAGCTATGTTCAACCTGGTGGCACGATTAAGAACTGGCCGTTTGAGATCAATGAGGATCTAACATCTATCACGATCTTACAGAACGAGAACGAGTATGCTGTATCAGGTCTATCGTTTACTCTAAAGTACCCGGACTCAAATCAGGGGATTATACAGGTGAGGATTGGATCTGAGGAACTCTTCCCCATTGATCTAGATGAGATGGAACGTGAGCTTAACGGTAAGCCTAGAACAGAGGTAGCTACACAGGCTGCGATCGGTGCTACGACATTGGTGGTAGACGATATATCGGAGTACGCAGATTCCGGAGCGTTGTACCTTGGAACTCAATCAGCATTGGTCACATACACAGGCAAGAGTGAGGCAGCAAGCTCGTTCTCGTTCACTGGTATACCAGCATCAGGGACAGGCTCTATCACGGCCATTGCTACTGTAGACGCTGTAGTTTGGCAGAACATATCACCGGCAACACCAAAGAATTACACTCAGTTCAACAACAACTTCATACTAGAGCGACCACCAAACAGTGATACGGCCGGAAAGAAGTTGAAGGTACGTGCATATATGGAACTACCACGGATAACATCTGTATCAGACGTGACTGTTATACCGTTTACGCACATAATCAAATACTTCATCGCCGCATCGATTGAGTATAACCGAAAGAACAAAGCCGAAGGTGACTCGTGGATGTCTAGGTTTGAGTCAGAACTGGACAAAGCATCACGCAAGTATCTTGGTCAGATGCCCGATGTAACTACAACTTACCGATTTAGTACAAGCGAAAATAATATCTAGTATGCCACGCTTTAACATAATGAACTTTAGTGAGGGATTGTATAGCGATACATCTATCCATAACGTACCGTCCGGTCTTTCCCAAGGCCAAGGTGGTGGTCTTTATGTTCAAAGCAACGTAGTGACAAGCTATAAGATCGGTATACCTACGAAGCGATGTGGATACGCACTGCTTGGGGATGTACTCCAAGCTAGTAAATCAATCACCGGTCTATTCAACTACAGGGAGAGCAGCGTGGTGCAGACTCTTCTTGCTACTATCAACGATGCGACTGATGATGATACACAATTATTTGCACTATCTGGTGGGACTTGGTCCGAGATAACAGCGGCAGAAACAGCTTGGGCGAATAAGGCGAATATCAATGTAGAGATGGAACACTTCTTGGGTGAGTGTTTCTTTGTTGGCCACGGCACGACAGATGGATTTATATCACCACGCAACTACCGCCTATCAACTGATACATTTGGCACGAACAATACTACTGGTATGCCAAGTGCGAAGTTCATCAAACGGTATCGGGATAGATTGTACATAGCCAATACATTCATAGGAGGTACAGCCACACCATTTAGAATGTACTATTCAACAGTGCCTTCATCCGGGGCTATTACATGGGACACTACAAATAACTATATTGATGTTGACTATAACGAGGCAATCACTGGGATTGGATCTAACTGGGACAAGATGGTGCTATTTACAGAGTATTCTGCGTTCTTCTTTACAAACCCTCCAATCATAAAGAAACTAGCATGGGATGTTGGCTGCTCAAACCACAGAACGATCCGGAATATAGGTCAATACATGATCTGGACAAGTATGGATGGAGTACACATGTCACAAGGTGGCGGATATCCAGTCAATATCAGCGGACGAGTGAAGGATTTTGTACAGTTTGTAAACACAACCAACTCCTTTGCGGAGGTTGTAGATGAGGAATACCACCTATATATAGGAGCAGTCACAGTGAACGGAATATCTTACGCCAACACTACGTTGATCTTTAACCTTGCGACCGGAACATGGCGTGTCCACGAGTATTACGACAACATGTCCGTATTTGCTAAATACTATATCAACGGTCAGGACTTCATGATGATGGGCTCTACAAGTGGGTTCGTACACCAACTAGGTAAATACACGGACAGTACACTGGTTACTACAGATAATAGTCAGCCTATCCATTCTATGTTCCAAACTGGTGCATTAGACTTTGGCCACCCATCTCTTAAGAAGATGCTGAATAACCTCACTGTTTACTCAGACAGAGCACAGGGTCTTTCGTTGAAGGCTCGTGTCATAGACGCAAACAATCAGGGAGTATCACACTGGCAGACGCTTGGAGAACTTTCATCTTACATCACAGAGTTCTCTATCAGACCACGTGAAGGTAACTTTATACAAATAGAAGGAGTAGAAAACGGATCGAACCAATACTGGTCTCTACTTGGAATGACCTACGACGTTGACGTTATAGAAACTGCACGTAAATAGTATGCCAGCAATCACCTCAAAAGGTTTCTCAGAGAGCGTGGAGCAACAAGGCTTTGACCGCTTTCACCGCAAGGATACAGCGATGTTTCCTCCTGTTTTGGACGCACAATCTCAAATTACTCCACTGGTCTTATCAGAGGAGAAGATTGGATCGGTGCGTGTAGAGAGCCTTATAGCAGGTGAGATAACAACAGATCAACACATACGTGGAGGAGCTACCGCATACGATACCGGTACAGGATTCTGGCTTGGAGATGATGGAGGTACATACAAGTTCTTCATCGGTGCTTCTGCTGGCAATAAAATGACATGGAACGGTACTGTCCTAGCAATCACAGGCTCTATCACGGCAACGACCGGTACTATTGGTGGATGGACTATCGCCGCTACACAGTTGTCGTCTGGTTCAGTTATCATAAACTCAGCAAACGAACAGATACTACTAGGTTCAGCAACAGCTCCACTAACAGGTGTTGGGATTTTTCTAGGACTTAATGCCCCAGTCTATGAGTTCCGTGCTGGAGATCCTGCCGGAGCATATATACATTGGAATGGATCGGCATTAAACGTGAAGGGTCCGATACTCACTGACCTAGGAGCAGGCTCAGAGGTAGCTATTCAGGACTGGACATACTCCGGAGCATTTTCAGTTACAGATCTTGATACCGTAGCATGGGCAGGTGGTACATTGACGTTGATGAACGGATCTACGTTTACTATCACCGGAGCGAATACTGGCAACATGTCAGCGTTCAACTATATTTACCTAGACATATCTGTATCTACCACAGCGTTCCAAGTATCAATATCGTTCACCTCCGGATCTGGAAAGCTATTGATAGCTACAGCACAGAACGGAACCAGTGAGGCTTCTTACCTAATGATGGGTGGTAGTGGAGACTACAACTTGGACGGTGGCAACATCGCCGCCGCTTCTATTATTGCGTCAAAGATCAGTGTGGCTAGTCTATCTGCTATTAGTGCAGACATGGGTACGATCACAGCCGGTACGGTTACCGGGGCAACGATCCAAACTGCGTCGTCTGGCCAAAGGCTGGTAATGAACACAACTGGGTTGAAAGGGTACGACTCCTCCGGGGCTACTATCATAGACTTCAACACAACGGCTGGGACTATCGTGGCAATAAGCAAGGCTACTACAGGTCAGGTAGCTAACTGTCTTTTCATAGGTGACTCATCTACTGATAACCAGTCTACATTCGCAATCAACAATGGAGGTGCTGGTGCTACCAAGGACGTAATCTTTATTGAGAAGACTGGTGGTTCGATTATCAGGGATATTCTTTCGATGGAAGTCTCAACCCCTGGTGCTGGTACAAACACAGTGGGTAGCATGATAAAGATGGACTTGCAGACCACCACGGCTGCAACGTATGGAATCAACATGACGTTATCTGGTGGTAATATCTCGCAAGGGATGCGTATAGTACATAGTGCCGGAACTGTCTCTAGCAATATGTTCTTATTGCAGTCCGGTCCAGGCGGTACAGCTAATGCCCCATTGATGTACATCAACAACCTTGGTGCATCTAACGTGAGTTCATTGGTGTTGCAGAATGGATCAAGTGCAAACGATGATACGTTCTGGTCTATAAGCAACGATGGTAGTTTTAGCCCAGTACACGCACAGCAAACCGATCCAGTATCAACGAACTACTACCGAGTGAGTAAGTTTACTGGTGGTGGTACAGCCTTATCAATGTGGGTAGCGAATAACGTGAGTCCGAATGGCACACTGTCTGGGTCAGCCGGTGATATATGCTTATCGTCGAATGGAAACATTTACCGATGTACAGGAACGACCGCTTGGAGTGCTATGTAGCACGACCGAGACCAAGAAATTTATCAAAAAAAATGGTAATATATACTTATCACTATGGCAAAACCAGTGTTCACAATTGACGGTAACAAGGTCCTCCGAGATGGGGTTCTTGTTGCTACCGCTAGAAATGCGAAAGTCGCAGCTCAACAGGCAAGACAAATGGCCGGTACGCAGGGAGGTGTGTTCAGCACTACAACTACACCGACCGCACCGACCGCACCAAAAACTCAATCATCTGGCAACCTTCAGTTTTACAGAATAGGGTCAGATATTTTTGAAGCAGGAACGAATAGAAAACTAGGACCAACAGAGTGGAACAGAGATTGGTCTGGTAAGGCCAAAGAGGTACAAGCACCTGCCGATACTACTAAGACTTCCCCATCCCCAACTACACCAACATCCCCAACGGCTTCACGACCTCAATTTTATAGAGTAGGAGCTGATATTTTTGAGGCTGGTACAAATAGAAAGATCGGACCAACAGAGTGGAATCGTGACTGGTCTGGGAAAGCTACAGAAGTACAAGCCCCAGCCGGTGCAGTAGATGACACCGAGGTTGATATGTCCGGTCTAAGCCAAGATGAGATAGATGCTGCAAAGGCACTTGCTGATAAAGCACTAGAGTCTGACTTGGTATACAAGCCAAAGATTACTCCGGAAGATATTAAGACCTACATTGCAGAAGGTATAGCTTCGGCTACCGAGGAGACCGATCCATACTATAAGGAAGTTCTAAGCCGAGCTACTGAAGCGTATGTACAGGGCGTTACGTTTGAGGCACAGGCTCGTGAGCTTCAACTACAACAGCAGAAGATCAACGAGGCACGTGAGCTAAAGGCCGTACAGGACAACCTAGAGGCTCGTGGAGCTACGTTTAGTGGTGAAGCGGTACAGCTATTGGGTGATATGAGTGCATTACCGCCAGATCTACGTGAGAACGTACAGGGATTGCTACAGCAACAGCAGAGTTTGACCGCATCAACAACACAACAACGCTTCGCAGAGAACGTACAACGTCTTTCAAGTGCGGCTGAGGCACAGATCGGAACAGCCGGTATAGAACAGGCTCAAGGTAAACTACCTACATTGGCAGAAGGATTGGCACGTGGCCTTGGAACACCTACAAAGGGAACGATAGCGGCAGAACAAGTTACCGGACAACAGACACGTGGACGTGAACTTGCGAAGGGACGTGTTGCTCAAGAATTGCTTATGAGTCCTGATTTTCCCATTAATTCAGACGCTCTTAACCTATTGATCTAATATGTCGCCTCCATCACCAACAGCTACAGAACCTCAAACAAGCACAGTAGAACGAATCCGAAGCGAACTCGCTGCGTCAGGACAGGAGACTGGAGCAAGACGACAGCTCAACATCGAGCGTAACGCCGGTATAGCGTCGTCCAGAGGGCAGGCAGCCCCTTCTCTTGTTGCAACCGGACAGGAGACAGCACCGACTGCGGCAGAAACTACACCATCAACAACTCCAGTTACGGCCGGAGGAAAGTTTGTTGACGTTGTAAACCAATTGGTTACGAAGAACGTTACTGACAAACGCAACGATCTGCTCTCTCCTGAACAGAATATGGATACACAGCTTAACCTACAACGTGGTGCGTTATACGCCGCACTAGCAGGTGAAGCTACAGCTTTAACTCCGGAAGATTTGCGATGGCTAGATCCTAATCAGCAGAGACTTATAAGACAGGGAGACCAGACAGCTCTACGTTCTGCTATTATAGGTTTGAACTCTATCATGCAGGAACGAGGAGACAGAAAGAAAGATGAAGAAGCCAAGGTGATAGCTGAAGAGAAGCGATCAATGGATAGATTCAATACGCTATCTAGTCTAGGCGTGCTTGATCGTCTATCAGAAGATGATCGACGTAGCATGGAGGAACAGCTAGGTCTTCCTTCTGGAGCAATCGACAGCGTTATAGAAGACCAAGTAGAGGGCGAGTTCACATACGAACTGCGTGCTACTGAACGTGGAGGATTTGTGCAGTTTAAGAAGAACGCCAAGACAGGCGAGATTGTTGGCCAAGAGACCATTACTAAGTCACGAGCATTGGCTGGACCAACGCCTGGGTCTGACACGGTAGTATCAGACAAGATGCTACCAGATGGATCTATTGTACGAATAATCTCTGATAAGGCTGGAACAGTGTTGTCACGAACCGAGATCATATCAGGGACACCAGTAGAACCTGCGAACATACAACTCCAAAATGCAGTAGCTGATACAGTAACGGACCTTGTAAAAGCAAATACTAAATGGGGGGAGTGGGAAGGCACGGTATCTCAGATGACCAAAGATGCTAAAACAGAATACGGTTCTGTTCTAACAGATGACCAAATTGAAGCTGTTATACAAGCTCAAACATCCTCGATAGTACCAGAAGGAAGATTCTGGTCAGGCAAAGATAAGGAAGTTATCAAGTTTAAGACCAATTAGTTTATGGCAATTATCGGATCTCTAAAGGGATATGGAAACAACGATGGAATAGATAAGTTATCAGGTGATACAAAATCGCTTCCGCCGATCCTTGACCTTCAAGGCAATGTCGTCGGTGGCCAACAACCTGTTGAACAACCAAAAGTACAGGGTCCGGTAGCTCCATTTATAGGACCACAAGAACCAGCTCCAGTGTCTTCATTGGAGTCGATGAAAGCTATCCTGAATAAGCGTCCACTTACTAGAGAGGAAGAGATATTCTTCTCAGATGTGCCAGGCTCAGACGCTTTCCTTAAAACTAAGATAGGAACGCCGTCTACATCACAGAAGGCACAGATCAAAGCAAGTACACCGTCTCCTGCTGAAGCGATAAAACAACGAGAGGACGATAGATTTGATCTTATAAAGCAAGCCTCTCCAAAGACATTGCAAGAAATAAAAGGTGGGCTATCAACAGCCGGAGTAGGTTTAGAGGTGAGTATCGCCAAAGCTCAGAAGTATCTTTCTGATACTGCTGATAAACTTAACTTAGGAGTTTATACTACTGGTGCTCCTACGTTCTACATCGACAAAGAAACCGGCCGGATGGAGGAAGGGTCTTTGATAAAACATTATTTAGTTGATCCTCTTTTAGAGAAAGCACAGCAAAGTATTGAGGAGACTGCGACAAAACTAATTGCTGAAAATCCACAGTGGAAACGTAGCGAGTTCTTTCATGATGACAAAGGAATGGACGGCGTGATGAAGAACCTGCAGGATTATCCGGTTCAGTATATTTCACGTGTCGTAGCTGAGAGTGCACCAGCATTAACTGCACAGCTCGGAATTGCTTATGCCAGTGGTGGTACAGCGAGTCTAGTCTTCATGGGATCATTGGGGGCAGGAGAAACTTATGACGAAGCAGTGAAGGCTGGTAAGACTAAAGAGGCAGGTCTGATACTTGGTACAGTCCGTGGATTAGTAGAAGGATATCTTGAAAGATACGGTCTTGAAAAATTGCTAGAAGCTCCAGGAGGTCGTGCTATTATAGACGGTTTTGTTGGGAAACTATTAAAGTTTGGCGAGAAAATAGGTACTGAGGGTGGGACTGAATCATTGCAAGAACTGGCTTCAAATATCTTAGCTCAGTTTTACGATGACAATCGTGGGTTGTTTGACAATGTAGCTGCTTCTGGCTTTGCAGGAATGGTAGCCGGTGCACCACTTGCAGCACCAAGTTCATTTAGAAGCAACAGATCTACTGCAATAAAACCTATACGTGAACAGTTACTAGCAGGTGCGTACGCTGGGAAGATAGACGCTCCATACGTGGGGTCAACGTATCTACTTGGGCTTAACCATTTTGTTGTTAGTGAAGTTCTAGGCGACGAAGTAGTTGGTAATCTTATTGTGTCTAACACGGAAGGAATCACGTTAGACATGGGGTCTATCCCAGAGATGACTATAAACATGAGCAACTTAACTGACGTTGGTGTTGACATGAAGGAAGTCAAGACTGCGTTGGAAGGTTACGGCATAAACTCAGAGGTTTCAGGTAAGGCTTACGGTCCGTATGCAACGAGTGAGGAGGCTAAGAATACTATCCAAGATCACTTCATACCGTCAGAAGTTCCTACACCAATGATCGACCGGATCAATACACCGGAAGGTCGTGAGAAAATCAACATCCATGCTAATCAGATGGCACAGTTTTTGCGTGATCCAGATTCAGTAAACCCAAGTTCACAGGCTGTCAACGCATATCTTGATGGGTTTGTCAGTGACGGAGAGAAACTACAACTACTTGATGAAGCTCGTATTCAATCCGGACTAGAGGAAATGCCCGACGAGGATGCTGAGGACTGGGTAGCTAGTAAGTTTGTAAACTACGTGCGTACTGGCTATGGCGTAACCGGAGACATAGCTGAATATTTTGATAATGTAATAGAAGCTCTCGGTGCTTCAATGCGTAAGACACCTCCAACACCTAAACCAGAGGTGAAGTTTGATGTACCTATTGAGGATCGACTTAGTGAGAACACTGTTCGATTCATGCAGGAGAAGAAAAGTCTCGTTGAGGGAAGGGAGATGACGAAAGAGGAACAGTTCAATACTGATCCAGAGTTCAGAGCTAAACAGTTCATTGAGCGTAAGCCTGAAGATGCAACTCTCACACGAGAGGAAGCTGCCAAAACAGTGCAGGAATACGTCACTAGATTGAAACTCACAGGGGTTGAGACACAGTTCGCAGACCTAATCCTAACCGGAGGCGGTGAAGCGTATGCGTCTACCTTTGGTCACACGATCACGTTTACAGAAGGCATGCCGGTGTATGCGGCGGATCACGAGATGGTTCACCTCGTGCTGAACAATATCCACAACTTGGATATCTATAAGGATGAGGGGATTACACGACGACAGTTGTTAGATGCGGCCAAGGAACGGCACCCTGATACATTTGGCGATACCTTCCTAGAAGAGCAGGTAGCAGAGGACTTTGAACGGTATGTCGAGGCGAGGGTTCAAGGGGCATACACGGGGCATTTTGGAGGTCTCAAGACGTTCTACGATAAGATCTACAACCTGATCAAGAAGTTCTTTAACCGAGACAACCGAGATGTAACCACAAAGTTCTTTGAAGCTGTATACCAAGGATCGCAGGCCGCTCCGGTAATGGTGAAGACAGCGAACCAGAATGAGCTGATATCATTCGAGAACGGCAAGATGACTATCGACTTCGGAAAGGCTAAAGCGTCATACCTAGAAAAGAACAATCTAGTAGCAGTACATAACCTAAGTGAAGATAGCCTACGGTTTTCTAACAAGCTGGGTGGATTGGCCAACCCTTCTGTTGCTATTCTAGATCCGGATAAGGGGGACTTTAATACCTTCGGAGAGATATCACTTATTGGAAGCAAGCACTTCGTTGAACAGGGCAAGCTCTTTGCCGCCGATGTTTATAGCCCACGATTCCCCAGGACTACTTTTGAGATACCTGTACAAAAACTAGATGAAGTAAAAGCTGAGTTCAAGGAGTCGTTAGACCTATTAAAAGATGGAGAGGCTGACATTTATGGAACAGAGTTTTATGATGATTCAACACCATATGATTCATTAATGTTGAAGACTCAGTTTTTATTAGACAAAGGAGGAAAGCCCGATATAAGACGATCCGA
>Ga0114918_10004344_pt1 | contig 12332 bp, 14 predicted proteins | sample LantaG_FD_87015 | JGI IMG/M metagenome (GOLD analysis project Ga0114918, IMG submission 87015) | Deep subsurface microbial communities from Baltic Sea to uncover new lineages of life (NeLLi) - Landsort_02402 metaG | ecosystem: Environmental > Aquatic > Marine > Oceanic > Sediment | place...
GAGAGAGAGAGAGAGAGAGAGAGAGAGAGAGAGAGAGAGAGAGAGAGAGAGAACGGAAAGGAGGCCTCTCGGCTCTCCTTTCGTTTCCTCTTTGCTTCTTTTGCTTCCTCCTCCTCCTCTCTCTCACGCCTCGAGGAAAGAGCTCCTCCTCCCCGGGCCTTCCAGATCGAGAGCCAAGTTTTTTTCGCTCCCTCCTGGTCCCTTCTGATTCCGCTCATCTTCACTCACTCCACTCCCTCCGCTCCCGACTCCAGTTCCTCCTCCTCCTGCTCCTCCCGTCGCCCCGCTCGCCTCGTTGTCGTCCAGCGCGTCCTCGATGATCGCGTCGTCGTCCCCTTCCTGCAGGTCCCTGCGCGCCGCGGCGGACACCACCATCTTGATCGCATCGACTGACTGATAGCCAGGATGGTCGTGCGGTCTCAGGGCCAGGCACGCGTCGTTCATCGAGCCGGCCCCGGCCGGGAGACCTTTTTGGAACCAGGGGTGCGCGCTGACCTGGGCCAGCGTCGCGCGCTGCTTCGGGTCGGCGACGAGGATCTTGCCGATGAGGTCTTTCAGTTCGTCGGAAACCGGCTTCCTCGAAGGGAAGTCGTATTCGACTTTGAGGATGCGCTCCAGCACAGCCTGGAAACCCGGGTTGTTTTTGTTCTTGGCTCCCTTGTCTTTGTCCCCGGGCTCGCCGTCACCGGGCCTCTCGAAGGGGTAGGCGCAGAAGACCATGGTGTAGAGCATGACCTTTTAGAGAGGAAGGGGGGGTAAAGAGAGAGAAGAAATAGGTGAGTTTTTTTTCCCTGTTTTTTATGTTGTCGGCGCGGAAAAAACCGCATTCCTGAAGGAAAAAAAACATTCAAAAACATCTCTTACCCCTGCAGACCACACATCAGCCGCGGGCCCGTCGTAGGTGCTCGACGCCGCGGCCCTCACGACCTCCGGGGCCGTGTACCCGGGCGTCCCCACTTTAGTCTTCGGCCTCGAGTCGTCGATGTGCTTGCTGTACCCAAAGTCACACAACTTAACCAGAGGCCGCGGCTTGGACCCGTCGAGCAGCGTGTTCTCGAGCTTGATGTCGCGGTTGGCCACGCCCATCCGGTGGCAGTAGTCGAGGCCCATGACCAGCTGCTGGAAGAAGAAGCGGGCGTCGTCCTCGGAGAGGCCGCCGCGGGTGGAGACGTAGGAGAAGAGGTCCTGGAGAGAGAGATTTTTTTTTGAGATTTTTGTGAGAAACCTTTTTTCGGGTTCGTTCGTCGAAAAAAAAAGAAATGAAAACTTTCACAAAAAAACACCCTTCCTTACCCCTCCCGGCGCGTACTCCATCGCGATCCCGAGGTGCGACCGCGTCAGGAAGGCCTCCTTGAACTGGATGACATGCGGGTGGCAGAAGTTGGAGTGGTTGACGAGCTCGCGCTCGACGTACTAAGAGAAGAGTTTTTTTTTTTTTGAAAGAGGTCGAGGTTGAGTTTTTTTTTTTCATCGTTATCCATCGATGCCTTGGCTCTTTCTCTTTCTCCTCTTCCTCTCTCTCTTCTCTCTCCTTCCCTCCTCCTCCAAGTCAAGCAAACTCACCCTCCCGATCCTCTCCCCGCGAGGCAGGAACTTGATCGCGACGTGCCTGCCCGTGGCCCTGTTCCGCGCGAGCTGGACGAATCCAAACGCACCGGCGGCGAGGTCTTTCACCTTCTCGTACTTGGGGTGGTCGGCGAGCGGGTCGCTGCCGATGCCCGGCGGGGCCATCTGACGGAGACGAAGACGGGCGCGAGACGGACACGGTGCTCTTTCCCTGAGAGGGGGACGCGGCAGAAACCGATGAGCGAGGGCGCGCGAAGGGAAGCGGAGAAGAGAGAGAAAGAGAGGGAAGAAGAAGAAGAAGCTTCGATCAGAGTTGTGAGTTTTTGGGCCTCTTCACTTCTCTTTTTCTTTCTCACCCTCTCTCTCTTTTCGATGCCCGCAGACGAGGAGGAACGCGCTGCCGCAGGGCCCTCTGGCGCCTCTGCCCCTGCAGCTGCTGACGAACAGCCAGGCCCTTCTTCGGCAGCTCCATCCCCCGCCCAGCCCACGCGCCCCTCGATCAAGCGCCGCCGCAACCTGAGGCAGACGCGGGTGAATGCAGTCGGCGACGACGACGCCATTGACATCAAAGGCGCCTCCGCCGCGCCCTCGATAGACCACGCCGCGCTCCTCGAGGACACCAGGGCCCTGCAGCGGATGCGTAGCAAGCGGACCGTGAGTATCTCTGATCGGAATTATTGAGCGTGTGGAGAAAGAAAGAGAAACAAGAGCGAGCGATCTGCAAGAGAGCGTCGTGTCCCTCTTCCGTCTTTCTCAACATCTTCCTTCAACCTCCACCTCCTCCAAAACCAAAAAAACAAACAGGGGATTGACGCCGCCACGCTCCTCCTGGGCTCGTCCCGCGACCGCGTCAAGGCCTTCCTGGCAGCCTCGGGCGCAGCCTCGGACGCCGAGGCCCTGGCCGCGGCGAGCAGGCTCTCGGCGACGGAGGCAGCCCTGGGCAACACTTTCGGAGCTGCCGGCGGCGGAGGAGGAGGAGCGAGCAATGCGGTCCGGGCCCGCGAGGAGGCCGAGGCCGCCGCAGACGCCGAGGCCACGCGGTATGTCGAGAGCAGGCTCGCAGCTGCCCTTGGTCGGGCGCCGCGGTCGAATCGCATGGACGGAGACGACGATGAAGAAGGTGGAGAAGGAGGAAAAGAGAAAACAACGGGAAACAAAACTTCTGATCTGTTCGAGCCCCCCCGAGAGGCCAGGCTCTCCCTTCTCTCGGCCTCCAACGCCGACGCCGCCGACCCTTCGGCCCTGGAGCCCCGCGGCGCGGGACTGGGCGGCGACGATGACGCGAGGGGCGCGGTGGGGCTGGTCGAGGTGGCTCTCACGGCCGACGACAGGCTGCGCAACATAGAGCGGTCAGAGGCGGCGAAGCAGAAGGCCCGAGCAGCAGCAGCAGCCGCAGCAGCAGCAGCAACCGGCATTTCTTCCTCGTTCTCTCCTCCTTCATCGAACAGCAACAGGTTTGGAGGGAATGGTGACGGGTTCAGGAGGGGGGACCTGCCTGCGTCGTTCGGAGGAGGGAAGAGGAGGTAAAAGGAGGAGGAAGAAGAAGAGGTGGAGTGTAAAAACAAGACGGAAGAAACGAAACGATCCGAAACTCACTTCTTCTTTTTCTTCTTTTCCAATTGCCCTCTCTTTCGCTTTCTTTCTCTGCTCAAGAGGCGCCTCCATCGTTTCTCCGTCCATCGTCTCTGAGGGCTCGCCGATTCATATACTCTCTTCAGCATTGAGAGAGAGAGAGCAGCCCAGGGCTTGCCTTTCGAGAGCTTGGAAACGGAAAGGAGGAGAGACGAAGTGAGAAACCGAACGAAGTGAGAAATCGATCGATCGATGCGCCCGGACGCCTCTGCGGCCTCTTCTGGAGGAGCCTCGGCGTCGGCTGCGGCTGGAACCAGCGGCTCGGCCTATGACCTTCCGCCGGGGGCAGAGAGCGTGATCACACAGGTGGGTTGTGTGGAAGAAGCAGGAGAGGCAGAGAGAGGAAGGAGGAAAGAGAGAGAGAGGCGTTTTTTTTCAAAGGGCATTGCGATGGCGGCGCTCCTTTCGCTCATTTTTTTTTCTCTCTCAACCCCGACCTCCTCCGCCTCTCCGTGCTCCAATTTCAAAAAAAACAAAAACGAACTCCATCAGGTCACCTCCCTCGAGATCCAGGCGCCCTCTACGTCCCATGCAGCAGTATTGGCGCACCAGCAGCAGCTCCAACAGCAGCAGCAGCAGCAACAGGAACGGCGGCGGAGGCGACGGCATCGCAGGCACCGGACTGCTTCCTCTTCCTCCTCTCGACTCCGAAAGGGACCGCTGCAGCGGTTCCTCGACGCCTTGCGCTCCACGCTCTGCTTCTGTTTCCCCTCTGCCCACGATGAAGGAGACGAAGACGAAGACGGCGGAGGAGGAGAATCAGAGAGGCGGCGGCGGAGGGGCGGCGGCGGCAACAGCAGAGCTTCCGCCTCTGCTGCCTCTGGCCCTTCCCGCTCCCCAGGATCCACCACCTCCTCGGCAGCGGGCTCCGCCGCTTCCGTGGGCTCAGCGGGCTCCGAACTGCTATTCCTACCCCCGGCGCCACCCCCTGCCCCTCCCTTCGAAGGGCCGCCAGTGATCGGCCCTCGCTCCTCCTCCGACGCTTCAACAGGAAAAAAGACGCTCGTCCTCGACCTCGACGAGACCCTGGTGCACTCTTCTTTCAGGCCGGTGCCCAACGCCGACTTCGTGATCCCCGTGGAGATCGACGGCCGCTGCGTCGACGTCTACGTGCTCAAGAGGCCACACGTGGACGAGTTCCTGGCGCAAGTGGGTCCTCGTTTCGAAGTCGTCGTCTTCACCGCGTCGCTCGCGAAGTACGCAGACCCGCTTTTGGACCTCCTGGATGCCCGGACCGGCGCCTTCCGGTGGAGGCTGTTCAGGGACGCGTGCGTCGCCTTCGAAGGTAACTACGTGAAGGACCTGCAGTGCCTAGGGAGGCCGCTGAGCGACTCGATCATCGTGGACAACTCGCCGCACTCGTACGTCTTTCAACCGGACAACGCCGTGCCTGTCTCGACGTTCATCGACGACCCGGCGGACACCGAGCTGCTTCAGATCCTGCCCCTGCTGCTGGCGGTGGAGCGGGTTCCCGACGTGAGGCCGCACCTGGCGCACCACGTGGCGCGGCTGGCCGAGGCGCAGGCGTCGAGGGGGAGGGAAGGGGGGTGAAGTGGAGGGGAGAGAGAGAAAGGATAAGCAAAACGAACAAATGAAAAGTTTTTGTTTTTCAAGTTTTTTTTTCATTCTTTTTTTTTTAAGGAAACACACTCTCGCGAAATCAAATAGAAAAAAAGCAGCAGCATTTCTTCCACAACAAAACGACGGGACTTGTAATTTGCAGAAGAGAGAAGAAGAAGTAGAGGTTGAAAACTGACACGGAGGAGGGAAAAGAAAAGCATTTCTTCTTTTACTTAGTCCTCGCGACGAGTGCCGGCGTGCCCGGCGCTTTCGCCGCCTCTTCCCCTTTCTTCCTCTTCCCTTCCTTCTTCCCCTTCTTTAGCGGCGCCGTGCTCGACAGGTACTTGAGCGCGTGCACGTTGGCCGCCGCCGAGGCGCCCATGTCGGCCTGCAGCCTCGCCGCGGCGGCCTGCAGCGCCCGCAGAGGTGGCGCTGTCAGGCCCCGCGGCGAGTCGCGCAGCGCGCGCGCGTGCGACCGGAGCAGCGCCCAGCTCCACGCGACGCAGAACTCGGCGTGGGGCGTCTCTCCCGAGAGCAGGTCCGCGAGCGCGGCGAGCACGTCCGGGGCCGCGGAAGATGGAAGACCAGAAGCAGCGGCCCGGACGTCCTCTGGCCTGACAGCGAGCAGGCATCGTTTCATGGCGTCCCTGTCTCGCAACCTCAGGGCGAGCCTGCAAGCGCGGAGCGGCGCGCCGGAAGAGAGGGCGGCCTCGACCGCCGCCGGAGTTACCTCAGGCCCTAAATCTCCCGGGTCGAAGGTCGCTCCCGGGTCGTCCGAGAAGAGCAACACGCCGTCCGCCGGCGAAGCCACCGCCAGGTGGCGGCCCGTGGCGCTCAGGGCGAGGGCGGTGGCGCGGACGGGAGGAGGAGACGAGGACGACTTGACTCCGGAGACGCTCGTGCCGGGCAGCGGCGCCGACGGATTTCCCCCCTTCCTCGCCCCCCCGTTGCCCTTACCCAGGACCATCTCGTCGTCGTCGTCGTCGTTGTCCGATGGCAGCTCCGACACGGGCACTCCGGCGTTGGTGAGCCTGGACGTCTCCCCGCCTCGGAGCCCGCCGCCGGCCCCTCCGGGCAAGCCGTCCAAGACCCCGGGCCTCGACACGTCGGCCGAGAGCGAGATCCGGCGGAGGAGCACCTTCTCGGCGAAGTCGTAGAGGCACACGAACCTCGACGCGCCACCGGCTACCAAGGTAGCTCCGTCCGCAGAGAAGGCCAGCGACGTGAAGCTGGCAGCCGCTGCGGCGAGCGAGCCCCCGACAAGGCCACCGGCGGCGCTCGGCCTGCCCAGGTCCCTTTTCCCCTCGATCGTTCCGACGACGGCGGCCTCCGCCGGGTCCCAGAAGGTTATGCCGCCGTCGCTCGTCGCTGAGGCCAGGCTCCTGCCGCCAGGGTGCCACGCCAGGGCCAAAACGTCGGCGGCGTGCGGCAGGGACTCCAGGGCGCCCTTCCCGCCGAAGACGTCCCAGGTTCGGACGGTCTTGTCCCAGGACCCCGTCGCCAGCGTCGACGCCGGCGCCGCTCTGGCCGAGGCCGCCGCGGGGGCGAAGGCCGCGCAAGAGACGGGGCCCTCGTGGCCCGAGAGCACGTCGAGCACCCTCGAGGTGCGCACCGACCACACCACCACCTGGAACGCAGAGGAGGCCCCTCCTCCCGAAACGGAAGAACCAACGGCGCCCGAAGAACCCGCGGTACCGGCAGCGACGACGTCGCCTCCAGAGTCCACCGCCAGACACGAGAGCTGCGCCCTCTCGGGGGGCACCAGCGTCCGGAAGCAGCGGTACCGGGCCAGGTCCCAGGTGCGGACTGTGCCGTCTAAGGAAGAGGAGACCAGCGCTCCCGCGGACCCGGGAAGGTAGGCGACGCCAGAGACGCAGGCGGAGTGGCCTCTCAAGGTCGCGTGGCAGGTCCCCGCTGCCGGGTCCCAGAGCCTGACGTCTCCGTCTGTCCCCCCGGTGGCGAGCGCCCCGCCGCTGCTGCCCGCCACGTCCGTGGAGAAGGCCAGAGCGGAGACGCCGGGCCCGCTGTCCCCCAAGCCCAGGGCAGCGGAGCGAGCGGAAGCGGAGGCGGCCGAGGCCGAGGCGTGACCCGCTTGCCTCAGCACAAAGACCTCGCTCCTCCAGTCCCACACCACCAATTGCCCGAGGGCGGCTGCCCCCACGGCCAGCCACTCCCCGTCCTCGGAGAAGCAGAGAGAGGTAAGGGGCGCTTTGGAAGCCGAAAGGGCGTGCAAGGGAGCGAACGAGGGCAGCTCCCGGAGGTCGAAGGCTCCAGAGGAGAGGCCTGCAGCGAAGAGTCCGGCTTTGGGGTGGAAGGAGGCGCAAGTGACTTTGGCCCCGCGCTGGTTGAGGTAGTTCTTAGCCCCCAGGCGCCACACGCCGCGGGCGAAGCGGTGGCGGTCGGCGAGGGAGGAGGAGGAAGGAGGGGAGGGAGGAGGAGCCGGTGCTTCGGTCGCTGTTCCCTGGGCGTAGGTCGAGCGCCGGGCACGCTTCTTCCTCGCTTCTCCTTCTCCTTCTCCGTCGTCGTCGTCGTCGCCATCTTCCTCCACTTCATCGCCCTCCTCTTCATCGTCCTCATCCTCATCATCGCCCCCCCAGGCGGCAGCGGCAGCAGCGGCGACGGGATCGATCCCATTGTCTTCCTCTTTGTCGAAGCACCAGACGCAGAGGGTCCCGTCCCTCGACAGGGAGTAGAGAGCGGCGGGCGGGTGCGAAGAAGCCTTGCCGTCTCCCTCTTCGGCAGAAGAGACGGCCAGCGGCGCCTGCGCCGAGGCGCCCTCGGCGAAGCATACCGCCACGGGGGGCTCCTTGTGCGCAGCCAGCGTCGGGGGAACGAAGCGCAAAGTCTTCCATTTTTTACCGGAACCCGCGTTTTCGGGGAAGCGGATCGGGTCGAGCGACCACACCCGCACAGCCAGGTCCCGGGAGCCACCCGCCAGCCAGTGGCCGCAGGGGGACCAGCAGAGGCAGGTGACCTCCCCGGAGCAGTGGCCGTACGTGCGGTGCAGGGCGAGAGGGGAGGGCACTTTAGGGGTTGCAGGAGAAGCTGCTCCGTTCGCTCCTCCGTTCCCCGAGGAAGAAAGAGGCGTCGTCCACACCTGCACGAGCCTCCCGACGGCTACGGCGAGGTACCTCCCGCAGGGCGAGAACACCGCCGCGGTGACGGGGGCCTTGAAGGTGATCCTGCCGAGGACGACGGTGGAAGCGGGCTGCTTGTTAGAGAACCCCGCCTTTGATTTCAGCTGCCCCTTCATGCTCGAACCAGTGCCGCTCCGGCGCAGGAGGAGCAGGATCCCCCTTCCCGATCGGTCGACGGAGAGCAGGATGCGCCCCGTGGGGTCGAGGGCGAGCGTGCGGACCTGTTTTGTTTGAGTGGAGGAGGTGTGATTGTGGAGGTTGGAGAGGGGGAGAGAGAGGAGATGTTGAGAGGGAAAAGGCGTTGCCGTTTGTCGTCGTCGCCGTCGCCGTCGCCATCAATGCTTTTTCTCTTTCTCTTCTCTCTCTCTCTTTCCTCTCTCAACTCCTCTGTTTCCCTTACCTGCTCCCTGTTCTCATAGGGCAGCGTCGATACCGACGACGAGATGAGGTCAAACTGGTTGTTTGTTTGAGTGGTGGAGAGGAGAAAGAAGGGATGAGAACATTGAAAAGAAAAGCTAGCCGTCGTTTTTTTTTTCTGTCTCTCGGCAGATGCCGCCATCGTTGCCGCTCTTCTGCGTCGCCGTGGAGCTTCTCTCGCTTCTAATTCGAATTCGAGCGATCGTGAAAGACATTTTTGGTCCCATCATTGGGGACCACGAGCTCTCGAAGCGATCAGAAGCACCCCCAGCACGCTGCGGCATTCGTCGCCGTCGCCGCAGCCGTTGCCCCCTTCTTCGGCGGCTCGACCTTTCGAACTTCTCCCCTATATTTACCTCGTTCACCCTGTTCCCGACGGGAGCCAGCAGCGAGTCCCCCTTGGACAGCAGGATGGTGCCCCCCCTGTAGGGCGCGCCTAGCAGGTTGGTGAAGCGGAAGTTCATTTTGTTTTTCTTCTTCTTCTCTCTTGCAGGGAGGTTCGAAGAGAAGAGAAGAGTGAGGCGAGCGGCGGCGGCGGAGGTCGAAAAATTTCCGGCGACTCTCGCTCTTCACTTTTCGAGCGTTCGAGCCCTTTCGGAAGAAGAAGAAGAAGCTCACTCTCTTCTCATCTCCTTCCACACACACGCCCCCGCGCGACCCCCCAGCGCCACGCCCCGTTCCCTTCCGCCCGCGCTCTCGTCGAGAAGGAACCCGCGCCGAGCCCCCGAGTGAGCCGCACAGGCCCCAGCGCGTGCGCATCGTCGGGCTTTGCCAAGGTGAGAGAGAGCTAGAGATGGCCGCAAAGAAGTTTTTTTCGAAGAAGCGTTTGAGGCGAGAGAGTTTTTTTTTCGACGAAGACGACACCTCTCTCTTTCTCGCCAGCGCTCCTCCAATCGACTACCGCGCCCTCCCGCTGTTTCGACGACCGTTTCGGTCGCCGCCCGTGCTCTGACCGTGCTCCGTGTCGACGAGACGGCGATGGAGCCGTCAGAGAGAGCATCGGCGCCCTGCCGAGCTCGGGAGAGGCCGCGGCGATTTGCGTTTTTTTGCATTTTGAGCGCGCCTCGATTTTCGAGCAAGACAGGAGAGCGACGTCGTCGCTCTTTTCTTCCGTGTTCCGGCCGCCGATTCTTTCGCTCTTCCTGCTCTTGACCTCCCCCTGAAAGCGCGCGTTCTCGACCCGTCCCTGTGCTCGTTTCGTCGTTCTTCCACCGCCAAGGCATGCACTGGATCTTTATCTATCGCATGACAGCGAAAAAGAGCAAAAAGCACCAGCGGCTTTGACGGGAGAGAGGCGCGGATGATTCGAAGCTCGAAGAGCTTGTCGCTGCGTTTGCGCGTCGAAATCGAAGAGAGAGCGGCGACGGAAGGAAGAAAAAGAGCCCTCGCTTTGAGAGGAGGAAAAAAAACTCAACCTTCCCCCATCAACACCATCTCTCTCCTCCCTCAACAGCCACCACCCAGCCAAAGATGAAGACCATGGAGGTGCCCGTCTACCGCCCCACCCTCAAGGAGATGGAGGCCGGCCTCGAGGCCTACGTCCACCGCATCGAGCGCGAGGGGGGCCGCTTTGCCACGGCCGGGCTCGCGAAAATCGTGCCGCCGGCCGGGTGGACGCCGAGGAGGGCCGGGTACAACAACCGCTGGGACGTGACGATCGACAGGCCGATCAAGTGAGTTTGTTGTTTGCTTTTTAGTGATGGGAAGGGAAGGTAGATGAGAGACGGAGAGAGACAAAGAGCGAGAAGAAGGAAGGAAGGGAAGAATCGAAATTCGATCAAGCTCCGTTTCGATCGAGAGAGGTCGATTATTCGATTTTTTTCTTTTTTCAAACGACGACAGGCGCTTTTTTTTCCTTCTTTCTCTTTTGCTCACTCTCTCTTCTTTCTTTCTTTCCTTCTTCCTTCTTCCCCCTCCAACAACTCAGGCAACACGCCACGGGCACGCGCGGCCTCTACCGCACCCTGCTGGTCGAGCAGAAGCCCATGTCGGCCCGCAACGACTTCCAGGCCCTGGCAGAGGCAGAGGAGGCGGCTTTGCCGGCCGGCGAGCGGCTGCCGTCGCGGGCCGAGGCCAGAGCCGACCCGGAGAGGTACGAGGTGATCCTGACCGCGCGCGAGCGCCGGTTCTGGAGGTCGATCACGATGCAGCCGCCGCTGTACGGCGCCGACGTGGCGGGCACGCTGTGGGACGAGCCCCGTGGGGGCTCCGCGGCGAGCTCTTCCTCGGGAGCCGGAGGAGCCGGTTCTGGAGCCTCTTCGACGGCAAACACATCGAACCCTGCCGTCGACCGATGGAACATCGGCCGCCTCGACTCGCTGCTGTCGCGCACGCTGCGCAAGCACGACGCCGAGATCCCGGGCGTGTCGACGTCCTACCTGTACTTTGGGATGTGGAGGTCGATCTTCGCGTGGCACACCGAGGACATGGACCTGGCTTCGGTGAGGAGTTTTTTTTTCTTTTCTTTTTTTCTTTTTTTGCAAGTCGGGTTTTTTTTCTTCGTCGAGAGAGCGATAAAAAAACAACTCACTTTTTCTTTTTCTTTTCCTCTCTCTCTTCCACCAACCCACCACCACCACCACCACCACCGAACGCATCCACAGGTCAACTACCTCCACTTTGGCGCCCCCAAGCGCTGGTACTGCGTCCCTCCGGCCCACCGGGGACGCTTCGAGCGCCTCGCCCGAGGTTTACTGCCGGACGTCTTCCGCCAATGCCCCGAGTTCCTGCGCCACAAGGAGCTGATGATCTCCCCGCAGCTGCTGGAGGCGCACGCCATCCCCGTGGTGCGATGCACGCAGGAGCCGGGCGAGTTCATGATCAACTTCCCGGGGGCCTACCACGCGGGCTTCAACCACGGGTGGAACTGCGCCGAGTCGACCAACTTTGCGACGCGGGCGTGGGTCGCGGTCGGGGCGAGGGCCAGGGCCTGCGCCTGCTCCCCGGACTCGGTCACGATCCAGATGGAGCTCTTCCTGCCGCACGCCAACCCTGCGACGAAGAAGGTGATCCTGGACAACCTGCCGTCGGACTCGGAGAGCGAGAGCGAGGAGGAGGAAGAGAGTGACGAGGAGATGAGCGAGAGTGACGACGACGACGTTTCGGCGTCGCCGTCTGCCGCGAGCGGCGGCGTGCGTTCCGTCTCCGAGGCCTCTTCTCGCGGGCATCACCACGCGGCCTCTTCCGACGACGACGACTGCTGCGCTCGCTCGCCCGTGCGCGCGAGGGGGCGCCCCACCAAGGCGGTCCTGGCAGCTGCTGCTGCGGCGGCGGCCAAAAAGGCGCGCAGCGGCAAGCGCAAGCCCCCTGCTGCGGCGGCCAAGGCAAAGACGGCGACGACAAAGGCCGTCACTGTTAAACGCATCAAGGCTTCCGGAGGAGGCGTCTCCAAGCGCGCCTCCCCTCCCGCCGCTTCGATGAAGCGCCGCATGGGGCCTCCCCCTCCCAAGCCGCCTCAGCAGCAGCAGCGCCGCGTGTCTCCGGGGGCTTCCGCCGGAACCAACACCACGTCGACCTCGACCGGAACCGCCTTCGGCTTTGCCGCCGCTGCCGCGAAGATGGCCAACAACGTGACGGCCGCCGCCCTGCTGCTGCTGCCCGGCTTCGCCTCCCTGCGCGCCAACTCGCGCACGAGAGGTGCGCCGCCGCAGACGCGCGCGGGAAGGCCCGTGTCTGCGCCTCGCAAGCTGAGCCTTTAGAGAGAGGGAAAGAAAGAGAGAGAGACAGAAGAGAAAAGAGAGAGAGAGACAGAGATTTTCCAACAAAAAAAAGAGAGAAAAAAGATAAAAAACTTGATCTGCCAAAAACCAAAAACGAACGACCAACGACACTTGCCCCCTCCCAGACACAACTTTTCCCTAAAAGTCCCTCCCCGCCCGTTCTTCAATGCGGTTTTCAGAGATTCTCCCTTTATGATTTTTTTTTTTTTTTTTAAACAAAAATTTTCGAGTGGTTTTTTTTTTCAAAAACAAAATTGAGTTTTTTTCGGTTTCTTTCTCTTTTCTCTCTCCAAGTCGTCCA
>Ga0114918_10004345_pt1 | contig 12329 bp, 7 predicted proteins | sample LantaG_FD_87015 | JGI IMG/M metagenome (GOLD analysis project Ga0114918, IMG submission 87015) | Deep subsurface microbial communities from Baltic Sea to uncover new lineages of life (NeLLi) - Landsort_02402 metaG | ecosystem: Environmental > Aquatic > Marine > Oceanic > Sediment | place: Baltic...
CTCGGACGCAAGGGACCCTCGATCAAGCTATCACCGCAGCCCTCGACACCGTCACCCCTTCCGACGCAAAAGGCTGGTTCTCCTCATGTGGATATCCGACATCTCATTCGTGAAATGCTCTAATGTTAAGATTTATAAAACCAGCCGGTTTTCTCTGGCATTATTCTCGGCCGGCCCGGTATCATGCCCGCGGTTGCGGTCGTGACTTGCAGGTCTCCCTCCACCTGCAGTTTGATCGTAACTTTTGCGCGATGCCGGGCCTCCCTCCGCCCGGCATCGTTTTTCTTTGCTGACACGCCTAAATGGGGCGCCGCCGGGGCGGTACGCCATTATCGCCGAGTCCTCAGGCAGTCGCCTCCGCCAGGGCGGCGCGGATGCGCTCCGGCACTTCCACCGCGACGTCGCGTTTCTCGCTCACGCTCGTCACCAGCGCCTCGATGGTGAACGTGTTGACCACCGATTCCGCCAGCGGCATGCCGGGCCTCGCCCGGCCGGCGATGACATCCGCGAAGTTCGCCATCTGCGGCACGAAGCTGTTGCACGGGCCGATGTGGTGAAGGTCGCGCCGCACGTCCGCCCAGCCGACGGTATGGTGCCGCTCGATGGTGATCTCGTCGAGAATCGTGTAGGCGATAGGCAGGTTGAGCGTGGCCGTGCTGCCGCTGATTTGCAGGTCCTGTAGGAACGCCTGCGTCTTGGAGCTTTCGATGATGCCGATCCGCCCGTTGTCGTACTCGATGAGCCCGTACATGCGGTTGATGACGTCGTACTTCTCGCTGACGCCGCCGTAGCAGACGACGCGCGTCGGCACATCGTCGGCGAAAAGCCGACACGTGTTGACGCAGTAGCAGGCGAAATCGTACGGCGTGCCGCCGTTGAGATCCTTCCTGTAGCGCCAGTTGAGGTTGGCGTCCGCCGGGTCGGCCGTCTCCCCGTCGACCTCGCTGAAGCACGCCCGCACGCAGTCGACCTCGCCGATGTCGCCGGCTGCGATGAGCCGCTGGAGCTTCTTGATCGCCGGGTGGTGGCGATACATGAAGCCCTCCATCACGAACGCGCCATGCTCGGCCGCGAGGTCGAATATCTCGACGGCCTCGGCGCCGGTCAGCGTGAGCGCCTTCTCGCACAGGATGTTCTTCATGCCGGCTTTGAGGCACGTCTCGATTTGCTCGCGGTGCTGGCCAGGCCAGGTCGCAAGCACGACCGCGTCCAGGTCCTCCTTGGCGAGCATCCGCTGGTAGTCCGTGTAGGAATGTTCGCAATTGTACTGCTTCGCCCAAGCGTCGGCTTTGTCGGCCTGCACATCGCAACAGGCGACGAAGCGGACCTTGTCGGGGTTCTCGTTGGCGGCGATTCCATGGGCGTGGGATATCCCGCCGCACCCGACGATGCCGAGTTTCACTCTGTTCGTGTCGGACATTGTGAACCCTTCTTGTAGTAGCATCGCGTCGCTGTGGGCGGCGATTGTAGGCGTTAGGCGACGGTGGCCACAACGGAAATCACGCCGAGCGCCGACCGGCCGAGCAGCGCGAGTTGACCCGGTATTTTTAGATTCGCTCGCCGGGCAAGTATGCCGGCCCTATTCTCCTTCACCGCAGGCTGACGGTGCGGCGACGATAGCACCGCGCGGGTGAGCGAAATAAATGCGGAGTTCCCCCGCCGCAGATTGCAGAATAGCACCACACTCGTCTGCCACTTGCTTTGCACCCACCGATCTGTAATCTGCGGGGATGGAAAGGAGCCGTCATGGATGCGTTCTCCATCACCACCGGGTTCCGCGCACTGGCAAGCCACGTCACCGATTACATCGCCGAGAAGCTCTCCTGTCAGGCCGTCGAGGGCTTCGCCGAGATGGTCTCCTGCGGCGGCATCCAAGGCGGCCAGCGGGTCGCGACATACGCCGAGGGCTCGCCCCACGAGTGGTTCCTGCCGCTGTCGGCCGATGGGCCCCTGCTGTGGAAGACGGCCAAGGTGGGCGAATCCTCGCTGCCGAGCGTAGGGTTGGTGATGGGGATGGGCTTCGGCAACGGCTCGCCCATGCCGCAACAGACAGGCCAGTGGGACATTTACGTCAACGACCGCCTGGCCGTTTCGGTGCGGGTCGTGAAGCACTCCCAGCTTTGGCGGACAGAGGAATGCTCGCTGGCCTTTGCCGCCCATCGCATAGAATCGGCCGAGCCGTGGGGATCGCTGCACCTGTCGGATGTGCTTACCAGCGAGTCATTTGCAGCCTTCGGCCCGGCCATGCTAATTGTGCCGCGACAGTGGCTTACAGCCGGTCGCCCGGCGGTCATCCGCGTGGAGGCCAACGCCCGCGAGCCCTCGACGCGATGGCTCCAGATAACCTCCCAGTCGCGAATCCTGTCCGACAGTGACATGTTCGACCTCGTTGAAGTCGCGCTGGGCCGACGACCTTCCGTCTATGGCAAAAACGTCTACTTCGGCGATATTCATAGCCATTCCGGCCAGGTCCGGGACGAGCACAGCGGCGGGTGTGGGACCGGAACTCGCGAAGAGAACTACAATTACGCACTCGGCCCGGCTGGGATCGACTTCTACTGCCTATCCGACCACGAAGGACAGGTTGCCCCCGATCGCATCGAGGAGTTCTTCGCCCTTGCAGACCGGTACAACACGGATGGCCGATTCGCGTGCCTTCGCGGCTTTGAGTTCACTTCGCTGGTCTATGGACACCGCAACATCTACTTCCGCGGGGCTGGCGGAACCATCATTAACGCGTCTAAGGACTGGAACACACTGACTTTCGATCCCGACCGCGCCACCACGCCGGCTGAGCTTTGGGCGGCCCTGGAGGCCCTCAACGAGCCGTTCCTCTCCGTGCCGCACCATACGTCGACGACCTCCCACCCGTTCAACTGGGACATGTTCAACCCCAGGCACGAGCGGCTGGCGGAGGTGTACTCCTGCTGGGGATCGAGCATGTACTACGGCGACATCCCGCGCGGTATCTCCGACCGCTACCGTAACTTAGACGTTCGCGACGCCCTGGCTCACCGCTGCCGCGTGGGGTTCATCGCCTCGGGCGATGGCCACGATGGCCAGCCTGGCAACGCCCAGAGCCCCCTCTCGAAGCACTTCTTCCGCCACGGCGGCAGCGGATGGGCCGCTGCGATCTGCGATAACCTCACGCGGGAAAACATCTTCGATGCTCTTTACGCCCGGCGGTGCTACGCTACGACCGGCGTGCCGATTGGCCTGTCCGTCCAGCTCAACGGCGCCCCCATGGGCTCAGAGATGCCCGCCCTTGCGCGCAACGTCAGGCCGGTACTACAGATATCTTGCAATGGTTGCAATGGCATCGATCACCTCCGCATCGTCAAGAACGGCCAGGTCGTCTGCACCCACTGGGCCCACGGGCAGTGGCGAGCGGAGCTGGAGTGGAGCGATGAGGCCTACACCCCCGGCGAGCCGTGCTACTACTACGTCCGTGCGGTGCAGGTCGACCGCGAATCTGCCTGGTCCTCCCCCATCTGGGTCGGTTAGCCCTATTGTTGGCGACGCCCTTGCCCGCGCGCAACCATTGCCATGATAAGGACTAGCGGCGCTATTCCTTCCGCAGCTTTGCGCGTGGACTGGCGATGTGTGGGCTGCGATGTTCCCCCTGACATCCCACTCACCCGGCCACGCCTCCCGCCGCACGCGAGTCAACAATGCGCCCCGCGTTAACCCCTGTCCGGATCATCTCTTATTCGATGACGGCGCCTCTGGCCGCACCTAGCCGTGCTTGACTGCCTTCGCTGCCCGCCGTAACGCCTCGCCCGGCGGGCGGTGCCCCTCCGACCGCCGCCGGGCTACGCCCAGACCCGCGCTACGTGAAATACTATATCTTCATAATACCCTTAGCATCCACAGGTCAAAACACTGCACGATACAATGTGCCACCGGTGCGGGGAACTCGGTTTTTCGCCAATTGGCAGCCCGCGTGGCCTGCGGCGGGACAGGCTGGTCCGGCGTAGCCTTCGCGAAGGCGGAAGCCCCGCCGCGCGATACGAAGATGCGTGAAATGCTCTTGGAGGCCAGGGGTACAGCGCACGCCGTTCTTTACGTCGCTGCCAACGGGCCCACTTTGGCGTTGCAGGCCGTTGGATCCACGCCGCTGTCGCCACCTCAACAGGCATTTCATCATCATAAGTCCTGCATTTCCCAAGGTCGCCTTGTGCCTGGCACCCGCATGGGCGATGCCGACCGGCTGGGCGGCGCGGCGGCCAGGCAGCCCCCCACGGCCCTAGGGCATACATAAGCCATGTCAGTCACACGGGTTAGTTCCACCTTACGTCTTGTCAGTCGGCGCCCTTGGGTCGAGGTTACGGCCGGTGGCCGAACGCCTGCTGATCGTTCATGAAATATTTCTCATACTTATCATAAGATCGCCTTTTGACGCGTCGATATACCACTGCCTGCGACCGCCCGGTCGCCTGCCAAGGTGGGCGGCGCGCGCTCCGTCGATGCTGTTATCCTTTAGACCACAAGCCCTTAGGGCTGTCTCGCCACCCGGCGGCAAACAGTGCCGTCCTTGGCCACTGCATACCCCTGAAGAGGGCGATTCTACGAGAAAAACTAGATGTCACTCCGGCCCGCCCCCCTCCGGGCAGGCGGTAGCTGTCAACCGACCCACCGAGGCGTGTGGCGGCCGCCAGGCGTGGCCGAAAGGGTGATAGCAATGGCTAAGCCCTTGACTGAGTTCGACATACAGATTGCCTTCAGCGAAGTACGCCTCCAGTTGATGGCCATCGCAACACGACACCCCGACGAGCTCCAAGCCATGGTGGCAATTGGAGATATCCTCGCCAGGCTCCAGCCTGTTTGCAGGCCTCTAGCCAGCCGCCAGCCCGAACCACCTCCAGCCACACTCCCACCGGAGTCCAAGCCCCACGCCGGCAGCTACGGCCGGCAGAAGCTCTACTATCGCGTTATCTCCGTGCGCGGCCTATGCTTAGCAGAGGACTGGAAGGAAGCCAAGCAGCCCTACTACGTCCCTATGGCGATCTACGAGCAGGCCGCAGAGGTCCTCGCCAGATCCGCTGCGGCCCGCCCAGTGCCATTCGAGTGGCTATCCCAGGAGCTCGACCGGCTCACCTCGGGGGCATCTGCATATATGTTACGTGCGTGCCTAAGGTTCTGGCGCCAGGCCGATCCGCCTTTGGTGACCATGGCTCAGCGCCGATACATGGTGGAGTCTCCCGAGACATTCCGCCAGGAGGCCATGCGTCTGTGGGAGGCAACACCCACGCTTGCGGATTGACGTAACCGCTGGGGCCATCAGCTTTTGCGCCTGCGGCAGCACCGTGGCCGTCGTGCCGGACCGCGTGGCGGCTCGCAGCTTAACTCCCGCTCGCATAAGCCCTTGCCTTAAGGCCCCTAACGGCGGATGTCGCCTTGGGGCGACCTCTGCCGCACGCTCTAACACGTTGTCGATTCAGTCTTTACCAGCCGCCTCGTCGCCAAGCCCCCGTGCACAATGCTCCACAGGGCGCCGAACGTCACCTTGCTGCGATAACATTCGTCTGTATAAGGTCTTACGGCTGCGACAGGCACGGGTTGGGATCCGCCTGCCAGCCGAGGCCCATTTTCACGCAGCTACGCCTACGGCCTTCGGCTTGGCGATCGCCGCTAGCTCTCTCGCCTTCCGATTATGGCAATATAGGGGGTTTGCCGCATCTTTGTGCTTGCCATTGCCGTCCGTTGCCGTCCGCGGCTGTACCGGCCGTGCCGGCTGCGCCCACCCGCGGCCGGCTGCGCCCGCGCCTGCCCGCTGCTGCCCACCCAGCCGAGGGCCCATCGCCCGCCGAAGAGGAATATCCCGACACCGCCCTTGACAGTTGCGGCCATCATAGTGTGTTTCCCGCTGCCGCCCGGGGGCGGGTGGCGTTATGCATGGGCGAGACGCCCATGCCACGGCTACCCGCTGCCTGCGCGGGGGCGGGTGGCGTTATGCATGGGCGAGACGCCCATGCCACGACTACCCGCTGCGCGCCCGGGGGCGGGTGGCGCTATGCATGGGCGAGACGCCCATGCCACAGCTACCCGGCGGCCGCGCCCTGGTCCACCACCGCGCCAACCAGGCGACGCGGCGCCAGCCATCTCACAGGCGGGTTGACCGCGCCAGTCGCAGTCTCCCGGCGCGAGTTCGCCTCCTCGCCCAGCCCCGCCGTCGGGGCAATTGTCTGCACTTCAGCCACGGAAAACATCTGGCACTTTCGGGCGGGTTGAGGTACAATGTGGCCGGAGTTGAATCGGAGAGAGCACCTCCAGCCTCCGTTGCGAGGCATCAAGAAAAGCTAGAGGGCTTTACACAGGAGCGGCACTATGAGACCCGCCGTGGTCGGTCTTTCGACCATGCTGCTGGTCGCCGTAGTTGCATTTGGCGGCCAAGCGCCGGAGGTGATTTCCGGCACGGCGTCCTTCGTACAGGACGGCGCCAACTGGACGATCACAACGTCCGACCAAGCGGTGATCCACTGGGGCAGTTTTTCGGTGCCCGCCGGCAGCACTACTCGCTTCGTGCAGCCGGGCGCGAGTTCGGTTGTGATCAACCGCGTGGTTGGTTCGTCGGCGAGTTTCATCAACGGTGTGCTGACGGCCAACGGCAGGCTGGCGCTGATCAATCCCAACGGCATTCGCATCGGCTCGACGGGCGTTGTGCGGGCGCAGGGCTTTCTCGCCTCGACCCTCGCCAACGTCAGCAACGAGCAGATCTTCGTCGGCAGGGGCCTGCACTTTAAGGGCGCATCGGCCGCGTCCATCGAGAACTACGGTCGTATCGAGGCCCTTGGCGGCGACGTTCACCTCATCGCCCGCCGCGTGGTCAATGCCGGCACGGTTAGCGCGCCTCGCGGGCGGGTGGGCATGGCCGCCGGCAACGAGGTGCTGCTCACGCAGGACGGGAAGTTGTTCGTGAAGGTCTCCGACGACGACGTAGCGACCGGCGGGACGGGCGTGGACGCCGGCGGCGTGGTCGAGGCCGTCCAGGTCGAGCTGGCCGCCCACGGCAACATGTACGCCCTGGCGATCAACACCAGGGGCATCGTGCGTGCGACGGGGATTTCCCGGTCGGCCGACGGGCGAATCACGCTTCGCGGCGCGGGCGGGACGGTCCGCACGAACGGCCGGCTGGCGGCGAAGACGGTCGACGAGCAGGGCGTGAGCCGCGGCGGCACGGTTCAGATCGTCGCCCGCGACATCGAGATCGGCGGATCGACGGTAATCGACGTGTCGGGCGCGGCCGGCGGCGGGACCGTGCACGTCGGCGGCGGCAGCAGAGGGGCCGGACCCCTGCCCAACGCCCGGAACACGTGGGTCAGGGCCGGCGCGCAGATCATCGCCGACGCGACCGGCAGCGGCGACGGCGGCGAGGTGGTCGTCTGGGCCGACGGGATTGCGGAGTTCTTTGGGCGAATAACCGCCCGCGGCGGCCCGTCCGGCGGCGACGGCGGATTCGTGGAGGTCTCCGGCAAGGACAGACTCATCTTCCGCGGGACAGTGGACACGGCCGCTCCCGACGGCGCGGCGGGGACGCTGCTGCTGGACCCGACGGACGTGGTGCTGCGCCCCGGCAGCGGCGGCAAGGGTGAGGACACGCTTTGGGGCGGCCGAGGTGATGACAAGCTCGCCGGCGGGGGCGGGGATGACAAGATATGGGGCGGGCGAGGTGATGACAAGCCCGACGACGAACGCGGCAACGACAGGCTGTGGGGCGGTCGCGGTGACGACGTGCTCTCCGGCGGACGCGGCGACAACAAGCTGTGGGGCGGTCGCGGCGGCGACGCGCTTTGCGGCGGGGGCGGGGATGACAAGATATGGGGCGGCCGAGGTGATGACAAGCCCGACGGCGAAGGCGGCGCCGACGTGCTTTGCGGCGGGCGCGGCGACGACGTGCTGTCCGGCGGGGGCGGGGATGACAAGATATGGGGCGGTCGCGGCAACGACGCGCTTTGCGGCGGGGACGCCCCTGACAAGATCATCAACAACCTGTCCGATTTCTGCGGGCCCTGCCGCCCCGAGTGCGCGCCCAATGCGTCCCCACGTCCTCCGCCGCCGGGCAGACCGCCACAGACGCGGCGGCCGCCGGTGTGGTGGGACATCACAAACCGCACGGAGGAGTGGATCACGGCCTCCGACGACGGGCACATCACGCCCGCACTGGCGGAGGTCCTGCGGGAGTACGAGCCGGTGCGGTTCTGGGCCGAGCCGCTGGCGGACGTGATGGACATGATGAACGCCCACTTCGACGGCGTCGTGCTGGCCCGGGAGCACATGAACTTCTACGCCTGGCGGTAGCGGGCTGGCGGAACGCCGTTGTCGCGGGCGAGCCCCGGCCAGTCCGCTTTCGCGTTCGGGGCGACCCCGGCGGCCGCGCTGGCCGCGGGTGAATATTTTTCTTGATAATGCCGCTGTTCTGCGTCATTAGTCTGCGTGTGAAGTAAAGTTCGCTATTGTCGAACAACCGGACAAAGGATTGACCGGCACTATGCCCAAGGACAAGGCGCGGCCGCTCGGCCAGACTGGGGCTGTCACGAAATGTTTGCATCTCCGCGCGCTAGCGGGCGCGGTTGCGGTGTTGTTGTGCGCATTGCCCGCGTTGGCGCAGAACCTGAACCCCGTTCGCCCGCAGGACTACAAGCCCGTCGAGACGCCGAAGCGCCCGCAGCCAAGGCGGGCGCCCACTGAGCTGCCCGAGCCGGTGATAGACGTCCCGGCGGACGACACGGTAGTCGTCGAGGCGCTCAAGGCCGTCGTGTTCGTTTCCGACCCACATGCGTTGACGCTGCGGGCCCCGGAAGAGGGCGGCGTGGTAACCGAGGCGGTCGAACTGCTGGACTGCGAGGAGTTCCGCAGCCAGATTGAGCCCTACATCGGCAAGCCGCTGACGTGGCGGAATATCAGGGAAATCATCGAGACGACGATCATGTACTACCGCAGCAACGATCGCCCGTTCGTCGACCCGATCCTGACTGAACAGGACATCGAGGCCACCGGGGTGCTGCAACTGCTGATCGTCGAGGGCCGGGTCGCCCAGGTGTCCGTCGAGGGCAACAAGTGGTTCACGGACGAGCAGATCCGCGACAGCCTGCGCCTCCAGCCGGGCGACGTGATACGAACGAGGCAGTTGCTCGCCGACATTGACTTCATCAACCGCAACCCATTCCGCTACGTGAGGCCCGTTTTTACGCCGGGCGAGGGGTTGGGCGCGACCAACGTCATCCTCCAGGCTGAGGACCGGCTGCCTTACCGGTTCTACGTGGGCTACGAGGACACCGGCAGCAGAGAGACCGGCCTGGATCGGTACATCGTCGGCGTCAACATGGGCAACGTGCTCAACAAGCAGATCGAGCTGGGCTACCAGTTCGCCTCGAACCATGCCCTGGACACGATCGGCGTGCACTCGGCCTACCTTCGCGTGCCGCTGGCCAACCGGCACATATTCGCCCTCAACGCCAGCCTTGCCCATTATCACGCCCGGCACCGGAACGTCGACTACCAGGGCAATAGTTGGCAAATCAGCCCGCGGTACATCATCCCGTTCGCCCCGGCCCAGCGGTACCGCAGCGAGGTGCAGTTGGGGTTCGACTTCGAGCGGAACACCAACCACCTGGACTACCTCGGAAGCAACGCATACGACGGAAGCGTCGACACCACGCAGTTCGCCCTGGAATACGCCGGCGCCATGGAGGACGACCTGGGCAAGACGAGCTTCACGTGGGCCGCCTACTGGAGCCCTTGCAGCATGTCCAGCAAGGCCGACAAGAGCGACTACCACCGCGCCCGCTCCGGCGCCGACCCGGAGTACTTCTACAACAATCTGAGCATCGAGCGGGTCTGGGACCTGCCTTACGAGGCGTCGCTGGTCAACCGGTTCATCGGGCAGTTATCGACCGATCGCCTGTTAGGGGGGGAGCAACTGGGCCTGGGCGGGTTCAACACCGTCCGCGGCTACGACGAGCGGGAGGTAAACTCCGACGAGGGGTTGATACTCTCGGTGGAGCTTCGCAGCCCGGAGGTGCGGTTCGCCCAGATCGCCGGCAAGCCGGAGACCGAAAGCAGCCTGCAATTCCTGACGTTCTGGGACTATGGCCTGGCGCACAACATCTCGCGCTACCCCGGCGAAGACAAGGACACCACCTTGCAGTCGGTCGGCGTGGGCGTGCGGTACAAGCTCGGTGAGCACGTGAGCTTCCGCATGGACTACGGCTTCCGGTGCGAGGACCTGCGGGAAGAGACGGGCTTCAACGATCAGGGACGGTTCCACATCGGCCTGCTGGTGGCGTATTGACGCCCTCACCGGCCGCACGAATGGCTCACCAGGCGTGCCCCCCGGGCCGCGTGTGGGGGCGAGGCCAAAAGATGGTGAAAAAATTACAGAAAGTTCTTGCGGGCGCCGGTCCGATACTACTAAGATTTTCGCGACTGTAGCCTCGGTTCGTCCTTGCGTTACGTCGCGAAGACCCAGGTGACGGGTCGCGCCGGTTGGGTTTTAGCCTGTCGCCGGCGTAGCAGCCGCGGCGAGGGCTTGTACATGCTTCGACGTGAGGACTTACCGGCAGGCGGATCGACGCCTCGCGGGCGCGAGGCAATCGGCCGTGTGCCGACCGAGGTGACTTCGTGAACATTTGCGATATGGCCGACTTTCGAAGGAAGGAGCCGCCGGCGATGACTAAGACGACACTACTGACAACTATCGCAGCTCTGCTACTCGCTGTTGCGGGAACGTGCTTCGCCGCTGACGACGACGCGGTTGTGGCTGATGTCCCCGCCGCCGATGACGCGGTTGTGGCTGATGTCCCCGCCGCCGACGCGTCAACGCCCGCAGCCGCTGAGGACAGCTTCCTCGACCCGGACCTGACGGGCCCGGCTGACGATGAGGACGCCGATGTCGACCCCTTTGAGAGCACCTTCAGGTATCTCAAGGCCAAGTACGGCACGGAGACGTTGACAGACGACTGGTTCGGGTACGGCGAGAAGCTCGGGGATTACGGTGTCGAGGTAAGCCTGGCGTTCACGCAGATGTGGCAGATAAACGCACGGGGCGGCCTGGCGACGCATCGGCATTCCGGCAGGTGGGCGGCCAACTACGACCTGTACGCCGAGTTCGACCTGGAGAAGATCCTCAGCCTCAAGGGCGGGCTGATGTACGTATTGGTGGAGGGCAGCTGGTCCAACCGTCTGGACCGCACCTCCATCGGCAGCGCCGTAGGCAACATCAACAACAACACCACCGGCGGCGAGGAGGCCATCTACGTCTCCGAACTGTGGTATCAGCAATCGTTCTTCAACAACATGGTAAACGTCCGCCTGGGCAAGGTCGACCTGACCAGCGGATTCGAGACCCAGCAGTTCTCGCTCGGCTTCGACCAGAACGCCTTCGCGTTCGACGAAACCAGCCAGTTCATGAACTCCGCTCTTAACACCAACCCCACGATTCCCTTCCCGAATCAGGGCCTGGGTGTGATGGTCCTGTTTCGCCCGACGAAGCTGTTCTTCGTAGCCGCCGGCGTTGCCGACGCCCAGGGCGATCAACGCGAGACGGGCTTCAACACGGCGTTCCACGACGAGGACTACTTCTTCGCCATCTTCGAAACGGGCCTGACGCCGGTGATCGACTCCGCCAACGGCCTAATGCCCGGCGCCTATCGCGTGGGCTTCTGGTACGACCCGCAGGATAAGCCCAGGCTCAACGGTAGCGGCGCCAAGCACGACGACATGGGCTTTTACCTAAGTTTCGACCAGGTGGTCTTCAAGGAGAACGTTTACCTCAAGGACGAGCAGGGCCTCGGCGTGTTCGCCCGGTACGGCTTCGCCGACAGCGACGTTAACGCGATCAAGTGCTTCTGGAGCGCCGGCGCCCAGTATGAGGGCCTCGTCCCCACCCGCGATGAGGACGTGTTCGCTTTCGCCTTCGCCCAGGGCAAGGTGGACAGCGACGCCGGGTACAACAAGGAGCTCGAGACGATCATGGAGATCTACTACAACGCCCAGTTGACTCCGTGGTTCAACCTCACTCCGTCCATGCAGTACATCTGGGACCCCGGCGCAGTTCACGGCGTCGGCGACGCAATTGTCTTAGGCGTGCGGATGCAGATGTTCTTCTAATTGTCTGCCGAGCCGCGCGCTCGGCTTGCGAGCGAAAGGGCGGGCCCGCCGGGCCTGCCCTTTTTTTTAGGGCCACGCCCCAGGCCAGCACCAGGCAAGAACGCCGGGCTCCTGGCGGACCTTGCTCGCCCTTGAGCCCCAACGGGGCGCCTTGCGTAGCCCAGGGCGTAGGCCCGCCGCAGGCGGGTCAAGCCCTGGGTTATCGTCGCCACGGCGGCAAG
>Ga0114918_10004346_pt1 | contig 12328 bp, 19 predicted proteins | sample LantaG_FD_87015 | JGI IMG/M metagenome (GOLD analysis project Ga0114918, IMG submission 87015) | Deep subsurface microbial communities from Baltic Sea to uncover new lineages of life (NeLLi) - Landsort_02402 metaG | ecosystem: Environmental > Aquatic > Marine > Oceanic > Sediment | place...
CGGACTTCTTCGAGTTCTTACCCGTTGGGACCACGCTGAAAAGCGAGATCCGTATGCACCGCTCCGCTTTGCGAAACAACGCAGGCAAGTTTCGAACATAGTCCTCGTCAATCCAGGCCTCAATCATGGCTAGGCGCTGGTAGTGAAGCAGGCGCCGTAGGTGGACATCTCAGTCGCCGTCACGTCGGTTGCAATCGTGGTGGCGCATGCAAGACCCATCAAGTAGGCGGCGTGGTATGACACGTACAACTTCTCGCCTGCCGTGATGGTTTCGAGCGTGCTGTACGAGAGGACCGTGTCCTCCATCGCAAGGGCTGCGGCCTCCAGGTCCCACGCCGTCTTGACCGCGGTGTCGAGACCAGTGAAGGCGGTGAGAGCTGCATTGATGACTGCGAAGGAAGAACCCAGCATGCGCTCTACAAAGTAGGCGTTCCAGATCTTTTTCGCGGGCATCATAGCCACGATCTGCGTGTGGAGATCGAAGGTCTTCCCAACCTTGGCTGTGATGTTACCCACAGCGGCGGTTCGGATTCGTGAATCACCTTGGGAAGTGGACTGGGGGTTTGCCGGGGTTAGCCAGCGCCGGACAGGTTGTCCACCCTTCGCGTGAGCGAGCGGGAAGAAAACGAGTGCGTCTGCGATTTTACCTCGTGCCTCTGCGGAGAGAAGCGGAAGAACTACCTTGGCCATGTTGTGCGGATACTCGCCGTGTTCACCTGACTTGGGAGTGTATGCGTAATGCAGCGGGCGTCAATTCCAATCAACAGGCCGCAAATGCAGATGAGCCGCTATGTTTGAGCCTGTTGTTTTGATTGTCGACATTGGGTGTCAGTTTGGTGTTGACTCGGAAAGGTGGTACGGTGTGCATTAACTCAGATTCAAAGGGGGCCTCAGATGCCGAAGTACGATCCAGGAGTACACATCGCAATACCGAACTATCGAGGGGTTGTGGTGCAGAGGTTGGCCGGTTGGCTGTTCACGCAGGAGTGCAAACCGGGCGAGACATTAGCACTCGATATGTACGGTTCACAGCCGGTGGATGCGTGTCGAAATACGTTGGTACAGCACTTTCTGCAAGGGTCAAATCTCGAGTGGATGATAATGATAGACGACGACATCGTGCCGTGGCCGGCGTTGCTGGGAATGAAGGATCTCGGTCTGCCGATCGTTTCTGGATTGACGTACACACGGAAAAACGGTATCCCGATTGCCTGCTGCGCAATGAAGCGTAAAGGGAATTGGACGGAGATGGGCGGTGTTTCAGAGAATCAGGACAAGCCGGTCGAGGTGGTTGGAGTTGGAGCGGGTGCGCTCATGATTCATCGAAGCGTGTTTGAGAAGATCAAGCCCCCGTGGTTCAAGTTCACGTACAAAGACAATGGAACTGCTGCGCAGGGTGAAGATTTCTACTTCAGCCAGAAGGCAAGGAAAGCCGGATACAAACTCTACGTTGACACGAAATGCCCATGCGGTCACGTCCATCTGGCCGACATCCGAGAAGCAGGCGCGCAGCTCCAGATGGCAATCGATAGCAAGACAACGGATGAGTTTCAGGACAGGTTGGGTTTTCCACAACCCCCCAGGAAGGGGAAAGGTAGGACGGTGTAGCAATGCCGATTGTTTGGTACAACCTCCCCGAGGACAAGTGCAAACAGGGCTCCACGCGGATCCCGATCGGTGTTGAGGCGCACGGCGCCGTCGCTGATGTTTGCTACCGGTCGATGCCTACAGGCCAGCAATGTACAGTTCGCTACGAGCCCACAAACAGACGCACCGCTGAGCAGATGACTTGGCGGTGTATCTTTGCTCGATTTGCCGCGGCTTGGAAAGCGCTGTCGGATGAAGACAAGGCGGAGTGGACCCGGCGAGCGATGGCGGCTCGGGCACGTCCACGGTGGGCGAGCGGATACGTGTACTTTCTGTCGAAGCGGCTCAAGCTGTATCACAATCGCAGTCTATTCACGGTCGGCACTTCAGCCGTTGGAACGGATTATATTTTGTATGGCGGTTTGTTCGAGGTTGGCGTGTCGTTGATCGGTTCAGGCGACAAGATTCCGTAGGGGGTGAAAGAAGAATGGCCAAGGTGACAGATGCAGCCATCGCGGTAATCGTCGGGTATTTCGAGACCGGCGACAAGCCGGGCGGTGCGCAGTACGAGGCATTGATTGCGGCAATTCAAGAAGCTGCTCAAGACCATGAGCACGGTCCTTCGGGTGGGACTGGAACAGGGACGGGCGACGCAAGTGCGATTAATAACCTCGCGTTCGGGCCTGATGCCTCGAAGACGGCAACGCCTGCAGTTGGGCAAGTGTACATAGCGACGGACACAACGAAGCAGTACACGTGTTTCTTGGTCAACGTGTGGACGCAGATTTACCCGTAACGATTATAAAACACAAGGAGTGAGCAACATGGAACGAATCAAGTATGAGAGTTGTCCGGTCTGCAAATCGAAGGAGTTCGAAGAGCTTCGCAAGGGCTACGTCCAGGAACACCCGAACTGGGTCAAAGGGACTGAGGCATTCATTCAGTGGATGGAGTGCGGTTCTTGTGGCCACGTCTTTACGGATGGTTATTTGAGCGAAGAGGCGCGGGCGAAGATGACCAAAAAGGTGCACCTTGCACAGAGACCCGGTTGGAATCCGGAAGTTGCACGAGTTTCTTTGGGAACGACAACCACAGCCGTGCAACTACTCGACAGGTCTGTTGGCAAACGTTGGCTCGATGTCGGATGCGGTGATGGAACACTGATGGGTTTTGTTGCTGAGTGCGGCTACAAACCGTATGGGATTGACATCCGTCCTGACGCGGTCCAGATGTTGAAGGCGGCTGGGCTCGATGTCGATCTGTTGGATTTTGCGGACCTTCCCGAAGGCAGGCCTTTCGACGTGGTTTCGATGCGCGACGTTATCGAGCACATGCCTTTCCCTGTGGCTGCAATCGAGAAAGCGGCCCGCTTAACGATGCCTGGTGGCTTGTTGGTCATTTCAACCCCATCGCGTGAATCCCTCGCGTGGAAGCTCCCACGAGCAAACGGCGAAAGTCCGTACTGGTGTGAATTGGAGCACTATCACATATTCTCGGCCGATTGTCTACGAAAAATACTTCAGGATGCCGGGTTTGAACAGGTGCTTGCTCATCCGAGTGCGCATTACCGGGTAAGTCTCGAAATCATCGCACGTCGGCAATAGCGCCGAAAAAAAGATTCGGAGTCAAGGAGGAACCGTGGCTAGGGTAAAGAATCCGCTGCTCTCCAGCGAAGCACGAGGGGCGCTAGGCCGAGCGATGATCTACCAGCAACAGAGCGTAGCCGGTGCAATTGTAAAGGGCTACGCAGTACCAAGCGGGCTTGTCACAGTTGCTCAGCTTGCTCAACGCGCGTTGTATCGTGGCGCTCTCGATGGTTGGGCGGCTCTCAGCGATGAAGACCAGGCAGAGTATCAGACAAGAGCGGCAGAACAACGACTCTTGGGAATCAACCTATACATTCGGGAGAATCTGGGGCCATTGTCCTGGGTGATCGGCATTGGAGTACTCGGGGAGGTGAAGATCGGATGAGCAAAGTAACAGACGCAGCAATCGCCGCGATTGTAGCCAAGTTCGAAAATGGCGATGTGCCAGACGGTACAGACTTCAGTACCTTGATTACAGCAGTCCAGGAAGCAGCTCAAGATCACGAACACAATGCGGGTGGTGGATCCGGGGCGGGCACCGGTGACGCCGGCCAGGTAGTCTATCCGGCTGGCATCAGTGGTCTTTTCTTGGATGGCGCCCTCTCCCCCATGATCCTAACGGGTGGCGAAATCCAAAACGGTACGAATGCAGGCACGCTCAAAGTGACTGCCTTGACTGCGCTCCTCCGGGCGAGTACAGACGAAGACGGTGTGCTAACCGTGGTCTCTAAGGCCGAGGAAGACAACATAGCGATCAGTGCGGCCGAAACAACCTATCACGTCGTTCTGCAGTACAACAGTGGCACGCCGTTGATTGTTCTACAGGCTGGGTCTGCGAACGGCACGACAGAAATCGGTATTGGAAAGGCGATACGCAACGCCGCCAATTTCAGGTGGCACCGGTGTAGTGGGATGCGCCTGTCGAACGGAGTTGCGAAGCTCCATCAACGCGCGGCCAAGTTGCGTGACATCGAGCTGCTCGGCGGATCCGCTATTTCAGATGAAGGCTCCCTAAACTTCGAGATGACAGCGGGCGATGCCTACGAGGGTGCGAATCACTACGCCCTTGACGCTTTCGCTTCACTCACGGACAAGTTCACGCTCATCTACTACGGCGACACCCCAACGGCCTGGCAGCTCGTTGCAGATCAGACGGCGATCCCCAACGATGAGTACAACGACTATGGCGCGGATCCGGGGCTTGTCGACATCGCAAGCAACCAGTACACCTGCTTTTGGGTGTATCAGACGCCATGCAACGGAAACGTATACGTGGCCTACGGTCGAAGCTCTGACAAACTCGCAGCGGCTGAGGCTATCCAACCACCCTCGACGTTGCCGCTTTTTCTGGCTGAGTTTGGAATGTTGGTCGGTTGTATCATCGTTCAAGAAGGCGGTTCAACCTTTGCAACTATCCAAATGGTAACCGATCGTTTCTTTAGCGGTACGGCGGTTGCAGACCATGGAGAGCTGTCAGGGCTCGATGATGATGACCATTCTGCGTACGTCAAGCGCGTGGAAATTGGAGTGCTTCCAAAGACGGCCGATGAGTCCGTCACAAACTCAGTCGTGCTGCAGGATGATAACCACTTGTTCCTTTCGGTTGCAGCTTATGAGACCGTGTACTTCGTTATTCAGGCTTTGTTCACTTGCATAACGAGCCCGCCTAATGTTGGCTACGGTTTCACGTTTCCTGCTGGTGGGGCCCTGTATCGCGGGGACACGAGCCGCACTGGGGGCGCAATGACAGTCGTCGTATCGGGAGTGCAGGTGGGGGCTCTTACCTGCACCGCAAACAAGGTGAATCAGTGGCCACTCCGAATGTTTTACGTCGGCGGGGCCACTGCGGGTACGGTTCAATTTCAATGGTGCCAATACATCACATCCGCGAATGCGTTAACGTTGCTTAAGGGGTCACAGATACAGATCTGGCGGAATGTATAATAGAAGCACGGGAGGTGAACTGATATGAGCCGGTACAACGAGGACATAGTCGCGGATCTTCAGTGCCGCTTCTCCGAAGGGGAGACGCCGACATGGGAAGAGTTCTATGATTGGATCGAAGACATACTCGACGGATTCAACGAGCATACACACGACGGCGTGACATCCGGTGACGGCGCCAAGATCGTGGCCACGTCAATCGACGGGATAGACGAGTACGAAGACGTTCGAGACAACACAGGCGCCTCGGCGATTGTTCTTGCGTTGAAGGCTCTCTCTGATGCGTACGACGCTCATATCCTCGACGATGCAGCCCATCACGCACGCTACACCGATTCAGAGGTCGAAACAGTGATCGATACAGAGCTTGAGACCTTGGGTAGTATTGAAACGGTCATCTACGACAGCATTGTCTATCACGCAGGTCTGCCAGGAGCACATCACACGCGATACGCTGACTCTGAAGTTGAGGCCGTAATCGACACGGAGCTGGAGACCCTTGGCAGCATAGAAACGGTTATCTACAACAGCATCCAATATCACGATGGACTGGTGGGAGCGCATGCAGGCGTTGGCGGACTCGCTAGCCGGATAGCTGACATCGAGGGCGATTACGTGGTGGAAGATGACCTTGACGATTATTACACGGTCACTGAGATCAACAGTATTCTGCTCGACCTCGAAGGCTGGGTGGACTTCTATTACGCAACTAAAGTCGCTCTCGGTACTCTCGACGGACGGGTCGAAGACATCGAAGCCGACTACCTGGTCGCGCTGGATCTTTCAACACACGCGATTGCGGTTACTGCGGTACATGGTGTCGGTGCGTATAACGTGGCGTCAACAGATGACATCGACGGATTGGATGACCGTATCCAAGACATCGAAGACGACTACGTTGTCGCGTCAGACCTCCTCGACTACTGGACGTTCGGCGATCAGGATGACTTTGTTGCCTGGGCGAAAGACCGCTGGGATTGATAAAGGAGGATTACGAATGGCACTAACGGATTTGAGGATACCAATCAGAATGGGAGAAGAGGATCAAATCGTGGTTAAGCTGTCGTCTGCTGGGGATGTTGAGATCCGGCAACTTGGGCAGGCGATCACGGTTAGGAAAGAGGATCGAGCAGAGTTGATAGACGCTCTAATCGTCGCGTACAAGGCTGTCGACCAGAACGGACGACGGCAACAACAAGCACCAGGGAGGTAGATCCAGATGGACGAAACATTCGGTGGGATTCGAGTTGAGTACAAAGTGGCGGGCGGGCCGGTGAAGGTCAGCGGAACAGGAGCACCCGAGGGCTTGGAGCTTTTCGGGTTGTACTCTGCACTGCGTTCGATCTACAACCAGAAGAACCTCATCCACGGCCGGGACGCGGAAACGGCGATCCTTCGCAAGATCGAGCTTCCGCCCGTGAAGGCAGATAAGAGGATCTGATGGCCCGAGTCGTGGATCAGGTCATCCCCCCGGAGTATGCGGACCTTTTCGCGCTGTACATGGATGCGGAGCGACCAAATACAAGTTGCCAGCTCACAAAGCACCGTGACGGTCGGAAGATGACACAACCACTGCGCACTGTTATGCAGGCATTCCGTGAGGGTGGCCGGATGTGGTCTACGAAGACGAAGGATCAGCGTGAGCCTTGGGAAACAGCGGGTGAAGCGTTAGGGATGAACGGACGGGCGTACTTCATGAAACAGTGGCTTTGCGGTACGTTCTCCGTTGGTCCGTTCGAGGTTGGAAAGAGCATGATCGTTGGATGGGGCTCGGTAAGCGGCGCTTACGTGACATCGCGGACGAGGCATTGGGAAAGCGGCGAGCTGATTGCGCTCAAGGTGAATTATCAGGTCGGATACTCGATTGTTGGCGGTGAAGCCGCGATAGGGTAGGAAAACGGTGGGAAAACGGCCGGAAGCGTGAGCATTGCCCTTCGTAGTAGGCTCAGAATGGTTGGGCGTGTGAATATGCGAAGTGATTGTTTCAGGCGATAACGTGGCTCTCAGTCGATCCGATGATCGGGGGCTATTGACCGAGAAGCCGGGCTGCGAAAGCACAACCCGGCTGTCTCTTTTGGGCGGTTCGGCCAGCGTGCTAGACTGGATCCGCCTCTATTCGATCGGGTAGCGAGTAGACGGCAACTGTTGCGCCTGGGAACTCACTGTACTTCTTCGCGGCGACTTGGAAGACAATCTGCGAATCATCTCTCCAAAGTACGCCGGTTAGAGCGTCCTCCATTGCTCGAAGTAGTTTCGTTGTGTCTGGCCTTGTCTTCGGCCACGGTGGCGCGGATGCTTTGAGTTTCTTGGCGTTCTTGCCTGAGCCGTAATGCGATTGCGGCCGGAGGAAGTAGAAACACGTTTCCAAGATGAGCGGACCGTCGAGGAGTTCCGTGAGCTCAATCGCCTGATTTGCTGCAGCCTGCACGTCGGCTCTCCACGGTTTGCCCTTCTTGTTGTCGTCCGTCACGATCGCTTTGCCTGACTGCTTGTTGACGAAGGCCCGCTTCGAGCCTGCCGTCTGTGGTTGGCCTGCGACTGAGAACTGCACAATGAGTCTTGCACTCTCTGGCCGAATCATCCCGCCACCCACCTTTCACTCTTCTCGAAGAAATCGAGCGCATCGCGGCCGGTCTCGAAAGTAAGCAACAGGCGAGAGAACCCGCGCTGCCCATGTGTGAGACAGGTCCGCTTGAAAAGGTCGTCTTTGAAAGCAAGACGCCATGCCTTGGCCCACTCGTCGGAAACTGCGGGGAGTGGTAAGCAATTCAGAGGCGGTGCCTGGTTCGTGTGTGGGAGCGAGAAAGGCAGATCACAGATACTACAAGCAACTGCCTCCGGGGTCTTGTCCGACACGTACCGCAATTCCTCACGGCGCGCGTTACACACAGGACAACGCCAATGTGGATCGACAATGACGCATGGCGGTTTAATCCCCTCCCCCCTCCATCGCTTCAGTGTGTCTTTGTTCGGTAGCATCAGAGCCTCCCTAGAAATCGAGCTGCGGTGAGCCGGCTTCGATGGTTTTTGCTTTCTCGACTTCTGCGGCTTCTGCAGTGTCGGCCTTCTTTTTGCCGTACAACTCCTCGCCGACCGCTGGGCCTGGTGGGGTCTGTTGTGTCTCGATACCCAGGACGGTTTCAAGCGCCTCTCCCGCGTCTACCCGCTTCGCCCACGTGCAAACCTTGGCCTTGTCCGCTGCTGTCGGTTCCTTACCTTCACCGAGTTCAAGCGCCGTGTAGATCATGGCCCATGATGCTCCGTGCTGGCCGAGAACGTAGGCACCCTCGGAGTACGTGTAATCCTTCGGCGCCGTTCCTTCTGCCGGCGCTGTGGCAGACTTGCTTTCTGGGATTAGGGATTTCTTCGGCTCCGGCTCCGGCTCGTGGTTCGTCACGTCGGTTGGACTACTCGGCGGCGTTGGAACTTCTTCCGTCTTCGGTGCCGGCGACTCCGGTTTTGGCTTTGGTGTAGATGGAGGTGGATCCGGCTGCACCTTTGGTTCCGGCTTCGGTGGCTTCGGTGGCTTCGCATCTGCCGGCGCTGGAGCATTGGGGAAGATCTCGGAGATTGGAATGTCTTCAACACGGATCGAGGTTGCATAGCCCAAGAGCGTGTCGATGTGTTCCCAGGTTACATCCTGAGCGCCCTTGATTCCGAGCGCGACGAACACCCGCGCCTTCTTGACGCCCTTGTCTTCAAAGAATGTCAGCGCCGAGTTCAGCCGGGCTTCGAGCCCTTGATCCTCTCCGCGAGCGACCTTTTGCGCAGCCGTGAGCACCTCGTCCACAAATGCACCTGGGATGACCTTGAAGATGGCATTTCGGATTCCGATCGCAATCCCCGCCATCGAGGTTGTAACGATCATGCTGTCGGAGTAGCGGTGGTTGTTTGAGTCGATGATGCTGCGCGTTACCTCGACGGAAACGGAAACGTTGGTTTCTAGGTCGTGGCACACACCTTGACAAGTGACGATCCGGTCACCAACTGACAGCACGCGGCCGCCATAGCGGAGGTTTCCCCATGATGTGGCCATGATCTCTGCAACGCGGATCGATGGCCCTGTGATCTTCTTGCCTCCTTGGGGCACCGAGTACGTACACTTCGAAGCAATGAGCGGTGAGTAACAGGCCAGCGTTTTTGCCTTGTCCAGTGCCTCAGACAATGAGCGCGGGAACTGCTTCGCCGTTGCTATCTGCATGTCGATCTGAGCCCGCTCAATGATGCCAAGTGGCTGTTGTGGCATGACCTCGACGGCTGCCCCGGTATTCGGCCTCTCGCCACCCTGTACCCATTGTTCCTCTGTTTCGCCAACTGAAAATACGTCAACTTTCATGGTTACCCTTCCTTTGGTGCGCAGACGGCCTTCTTGGGGTCTGTGAGGATCCCGACCGATCTTGAGTTTCGCGCCCGCGTGACTGCGCCCGCTTCGTCTAGCTGTCCGATAAGTGATTCCATGGCGGCTTTCTTTTGCCCGTACTCTGTGGACTCGTAGACCGCCTTCTGTAGTGTGCTCTTGGAGCAAGCAGACATAGCGCGTACCTGTTCCTCTGAGAACATTTCAACGAGGATCGGCCATGCCTTTTCCATAGCGATTGAGGTTTTGCCTGCACGCTCCGTGACACCGATCCACGAACCATCTTCACCCTCGATCGCTTGAGCGCCGGACTCGTACAACTGCACGGCCAGCTCATCGAAGAAGGAGTACAAAACCTTCTGCAGGAAGCGGCCCTGTTTGATGGCGCGCGCGATAACGTCAGTCGAACGCAAGTTCCCATGCTCGTCTGTGATGATCGAGAGCGGAGCCCCTTCTGCACTTGACAAACCAGACGCGATTGAGGAGATCAACTGCATGCGTCCTGGGCACGTGGCCAGGCGAGGACAGTAGAGGCAATGGTCGCCCTTCTCGTAATTTCTCCCGTCCCAGAAGGCTTTGTATTTAATGAACCGCAGCATGAAGTCGCGCAGCTCGTCGCGTGTAAATTCGACGGTGACGACGTTGCGGTCACGTAGCCAGACGAAAGAAACCTTGACTGTCCGGATCGTCTTGAACTTCGCAGCGACAATGAACGCCGTCGCCCACATCTGCTGCAGCGGTGCGATGGCTTTGTCTCTGTCACCTGACTTCCAATCGATGAGCGCGGCCGAGGTTGGCATTTCTGTGGCGGTTGGAGCTGAGAACGCCAACACATCGGCCTTGCCTGCGAATCGGAAACGGTACGTCCGACCTGTTGCGGGATCCATTGCAAGGATCGTATGTTCTAGCTTCTTCTCACAGATTGGGCTCGGGAAGTATTGCGACAAGCCCGGCTCTCCCTTGTATCCGCTCCACGCCTGGCTCAAGAAGAGGGACGGGAAGAAGACATCATCCCGGCTTTTCTCGATGTCGTATTCCAGCAAGTACGGTTCAAGGTCAGGAACACTGGTGAGCTTTTGCTCCACGATGTCTTGCCCGATTTTATGGACGCAGGATCCGATGGTCGCAGGCAGGCCAGTTGACTTGACCACGACGGGGTCGTTGTCTCCCCATGCGGCACCTGGGCAGGCATCAATAATGGCGAGGCCTGATGGCCAGATGGAGCGTGTTTCGATGTCGTCTGTTTGGTCCTTCGGCGCGGTTGAGACAGTCGGTGACACACGCGATGCCTCCACTGCCGCCTGTTGCTGCGCTGCTTGCTCGGGCGTTGGCACTTGCCGCGCGACCACTTCTGCTTCTGCCTCGATGTCTCCCGGCTGTGGCCGTGGCTCTGTCGACGGTGCCTCGGTTCCTGGTACGATGTGACAGGCGGAGCCCGACACGTCTAGCGGGGAGCGGATTTCGGGTTGTGGCGTGTCTGCCTCTTGGCCTTCCAGCTTGGGCATCTTCTCCCGAATCAAGTACGCGGCATGCACGCACGGTTTGATCGGCTCCTCGTGTTCCGAGAGCTTCGTGAATCCAGAGCATGAGCATTTGGCGAACCACTCGCCCTCTTGCTTCAGGACGGTTGTACGGTATTCCATAGGTCGCCCTGTGAAGCTAGGAACGACCATTTCGTTAGAGTCCACACCACCAAGGGGGCGAAGTACCGCAGAACCTCGCGCGGGGCATTTCACAAGCACTTTCGATAGTTCGTCTAGACTGATTCGTTTCATTTTGTCCGATCCTCCTTCACATCATGTTTGATCTGTGCAATCATCGCGTCCATGTCGGCGAAGTTCCTCAGGTAGTACCACTTGTTCAGCGACCCAACCCAGGCCTGGGTTGCGAGTGCTGCGTCATCCCCCAAAGACCGGAAGCGGTCGGAAGATATCTGAATTGATGTGTAGATCTTCGTTCCGTTAAAGAGCGTGTTTAGTGCCTGCTCAAGCTGAGTGAGTGCGGCTGCATGTTTCTTCACGTACTTTGTCAGTTCCATGGTTGTCTGTCCTCCGTTCCTGCTTTGCTGCTCTCGATTTCCTTTGCCTCAATCATGCCGCTGAGCGTGTCATAGGTTTTGTGGATCTCCTTACACGTCCAACAGATTTTGTGCCCGTTAACGATGGCGCACGGCATGAAGTTACTGTTAAACTTCTCACTGCAGAGAAAACAGTTGTAGTAAACTGGTTTCCGCTCTTTTCGTGGTCTCCTACTCATAGGGTCGCTCCTTTTCCGTAGCCTCTCGGCAACTTGTCCCAGCGTTTCAAAATCCTGAACAGCGCTTCGACCACGTTGGGCTCCAGCATGATCCTATCGGTGGGGTTCTCGTGATCGTTGGCTCTCAGCTCGATGGCGTAGCCAAAGTTGATCACGTACACGCCATCGCCTGCGTAGTCTGCAACGTTTGTATCTTTGTAGTTGAGTGGTTCGTTCGGGAATGGCATTAGCTTTTCTTCGCCTCCTCTTCAAGCTCGCCATACCAGACGTTGAGGTTGTTAGCCTCCTCCATCAGCGCTGCCACGGCTGAGTAGTCCTTCACCTCGACCAGTGCCTCTACTTCTGCGGTCAGTCTGCCAATGGCCTTTCTCATGCACTTGATCTTCGTCTTGACGTCCATGGGTGAATCTCCTTTTGCTATCGTGTAGTGACTACCAGTTGATGACCTGGCCAGTGAACGGCAAGCCGTGGGACTCCTCGAATGCTGCGCACATTGTGCGTGGACTCTTGAACCCGCTGGCCAGTGCAAGCGTGCTGGCCTGTGCCTGGGTTAGCTGTCGGCCGGTGACGAAGATCTTGTCTGAACCCGCCATGACGA
>Ga0114918_10004348_pt1 | contig 12326 bp, 9 predicted proteins | sample LantaG_FD_87015 | JGI IMG/M metagenome (GOLD analysis project Ga0114918, IMG submission 87015) | Deep subsurface microbial communities from Baltic Sea to uncover new lineages of life (NeLLi) - Landsort_02402 metaG | ecosystem: Environmental > Aquatic > Marine > Oceanic > Sediment | place: Baltic...
CGGACCCAGGCCCAGCGCTAGCCAGGGGTCGTCGAAGGCGATCGAAGTGGCAGCTGGGAAGGACGGCGTCCCCGGCGGGACGAGGAGGGCGGACCGGGCTGGGGAGGCGGGGCCGTGGCGGCCGGGTGCCCGCAGATCGTAGGACGCCACCCCGCTGTCTGCGTGCGCGACAAACAGGGTGCGCCCATCCCGGGACCCGTCCACGCGCGCACACGGCGCGACCGGCGTGGACAGCGTGTACGGAGCCGCGGCCTGCGCCGTCGAGAAGGGGGGCACCCGCGCCAGGAGGGCCAGAGTCTCGCCGTCCAGAACGGCCGCGCCCCGCCCCTCCGCACACACCACGCGCCCGCCGCGGGGCGCGGCCGACCACACCCAGTCGGCCAGGGCCTTGGCCGCCAGGCAGGGCGAGGCCGCGCCCGCGGCCGACACGTCCCACACCCGCACCGAACAGTCCCAGGAGGCGGAGTAGAGGCGGGGTGGGGTGGCCCCGCCCTCCTCGCCCAGCGCCACGCCCGCGACGGGGCCGGAGTGGCCCTGGAGCGTCGCCGGCCGCCGGCCCACGTCCCATGGCGGGACGGCGCGCCCGCCACAGACGCTCTCCCCGCTCCCTCCAGCCCGCCATAGAGCGATGCGGGCGTCACTCCCGGACGCGGCCGCCAGGGCTGTCCCGCCCGCGGCCAGGCAGCGCACCGCCCAGGGCAGGGGGCGGGAGGTGGAGACAGGGAGGCCGGCGGCCAGGTCAAACAGTCGGACGACCCTGTCCGCGCCGCCTGACGCCACGACTCCGGCGGACGGCAGGAGCGCCACGGCCCGGGCGGGGCCGCGGTGGCCGCCGGCCAGGGAGTCGAGCGCGGGGCGGGCGGAGGCCAGGGCGGCCGCTTCCGCCACGCGCCGGCCGTAGGCGGCGCGCCAGGGGAGGGCTGTGCAAACACCCAAGGTGTCGCCAACGCTCGCGTCCGCCGTCCGCCAGCGGCGGGTGAAGAAGGCCCGCCAAGCCCGGTCGGACGCGGCATCGGAGGCCAGTGCGCCCCACCGGCGGCAGGTCGCGGCCGCGGCGACCAGGTCGCGCGGGCCCAGCAGGTCCAGGATGGTGTGCAGCGCGCCATCGGGCAGGTCGGCGATTGTCGTGGGGATGAAGCGCGGGCCGGCGTGTCGCGGCAAGTGCAGGGCCTCGCCGACCGGCTGGCGAGTGGCGGCGGCGGCCATTGACTGTGGGTGGCGTTCTACCCCTGTGAGAGTTCCGTCCATTCAGTACCCCCTGTCCCCGTGCGTGGCGTCAAAACAGAGGAAACACGAAAATGCATATGCCTGCGCACTTGCCCACTCACTCCTCGCTTGTGCGGCGTCTCCTTTCCGCTCTCCTTTCCGCGCCGCCGCGCTCAACACTACCCCAGCATAACCCTTCCCTGCCACCACCATGGCGACCGATCCTGAGGCGACCAACCGCTTCTGGGGCGGGGGCTCGGACGACTCGACGAGCTCGGAGGACGGGACGTCCAGCTCCAGCTCGGACGACTCTTCCTCGTCTTCCTCCTCCTCGTCCGGCTCCTCCTCGGACGACGACTCTTCCTCCAGCTCCAGCTCTAGCTCCAGCTCTAGCTCCGGCTCCGGCTCCGAGCGGGGCGGGGCCAACCGGTGCGTGGGGGCTGGATAGAGAGAGGAACAGGCAGCGGCGCGGCGCTTCGATGCAGCGGCGGCGGCGCGCCCGACGGCTGATGGGAAGGGACCGCCGCCGCGCCGGCCATCTCCCACGCCGGCTTCTTCCCCTCCGTCTCTGGCCAGGGGAAGAAGAAACCGGTCACGTCCTGTCTGCGACATGCCCCTACCCACCCACCCTTGGCGTGACGCGCGCCATTTTCTCTCGCTGCGCCGATCGCTCTCTCACGACTCTCTCCTTCTCTTCCCTTCTCTCTCTCCCTCCCTCCTTCAGCTTCCTGGTTGGCTCGTCCGACAGCGACAGCGACGATGGCCGTCGCGTGGTCCGGTCCGCCAAGGACAAGGCCCTGGAGGAGCTGCGGGGCGCGTGCGATGAGATCCAGGTAAGGAGACGAGAGAAGGAAGGAGGGGGGCGGGCCCCGCGCCGCCGCCGCGCCCCTGCTGCCGATCCCTCCCCCTCTCTCCTCGCCGCCCGCGCGACCTCTCTCACCTTGATCTCGCCCTCCCTACTCCTCGTCCCTCCCCACAACAGAACAAGATGAACATCAACGACTGGTCCGCCATCCAGACCCTGTTCGACAAGCTGCACAAGCAGGCGGACAAGGCGCACCGCGCGCTCGGCGGCGCGGCCATCGGCCCGCCCCGCCTGTACATCAAGCAGCTGGCGGAACTGGAGGTAAAATTTTACGGGGTAGAGACGGCGAGAGTGGGAGAGGAGGCACCCGTCTGAAACCGAGGGCCGATGGATGGGCGGGCCGTGACCGGGGGCGAGCACACGGGAGAGAAGAACGAGCGCACGCCGCCGCCCGCCCTCTCCCTCTCCACCCGCTCTCCACCCCATCAATCTCATTCCTCTCCCTCCTTCCTTGCTCTCTCCTCTTAGGACTTCCTCACCGCCACCCTGGCCAACGCGGACGCCAAGAAGAAGATGTCGCCCACCAACGCGCGCGCCCTGAACACCATGCGCCAGCGCCTCCGCAAGCACAACGCGGGCTTCGCGGAGGCGATCGCCGCCTGGCGCGCCAACCCGGTCTCGTCCGCGAGCGAGCCGGACGGCGGGCCCGGCGACTCCGACTCGGACGCGGGCCCGGCCACCAAGCGGGGCAAGCGCCGGGGATCTCTGTCCGCGGGCGGCGGCGAGGACGGCGAGGGCGGCTCCGACGACGACGGCGGCGGCGGGTTCGAGAAGGTCAAATCGCGTGCGGACAAGCGGCGCGACCGGATCATGGCCATGGACCCCAAGGACATCACCTTCTCGCTCATCGCGGCCAAGCTGCGGGAGGTGGTGACGGTGCGGGGCAAGAAGGGCGTGGACCGCCAGGAGCAGGTGGACATGCTGCAGTACCTGGCGTCCGTGACCAAGGGCCCCGCCCAACGGACGCAGGCCCTGGTCCACCTGGTGTCCGCCCTCTTCGACGTCAACCCCTCCATGGCCTCCCACATGGCCGCCCCGCTCTGGCGCCGGTGCGTGGCCACCCTGTTCGAGGTGGTGGACCTGCTGGCGGGGCACCCGTACATCGCCATGGACGAGGCCGTCGACGCGGACGAGCTGGGCGGGGTGGAGGAGGCGGCTGGGGGTGGTGGCGGCGCGGGCGCGCCTGCTGCCGGCACTGCTGCTGCCGACGCGGACGCCTCCGCCCCTCCTGCCGGCCCCATCCTCATAGACGAGCCCGTCCCCGGCCCCGGCGACCCGCCCCTGGCCGTCGCGGGCAACCTGGCCGCCTTCGTGGAGCGCCTGGACGACGAGCTCTACAAATCGCTGCAGGCCACCGACCCGCACGCCAACGCCTACCTGGCGCGCCTGCGGGACGAGCCGCCCTTACTGGCGCTCATGGCCAAGTCGCAGGCCTACCTGGCGGGGCGGGGCCAGGCGGCTGCCGCCGCCCGCGTCGCCGCACGCCAGGTGGAGCACTTCTACTACAAGAGCGAGGCCGTGTACGGGGCGATGCAGAAGCTGGTCGCGGCCCAGGCAGCGGAGGCCGCGGCCCGCCCGGCCTCCGCCGCGGCGACCGCGGCCGCGACCGCCACGCCCGCCGCTGCGGACGACGTGGGCGACCTGGGCGCGGAGTCGGAGGCCGGCGACGACGGCGGCCTGGACGCGGGCGATGTCCAGCTGACCATCCCGGCGGATTACGTCATGGACCCCACCGCATCCGGCCTCATGGCCCGCCTCACCCGGGCGGTCTACGCGGATGGGGACGAGCGGGCCAAGGCGCGCGCCGCCCTGTGCGCCGTCTACTTCGCCGCCCTGCACGACGACTTCTACGCCGCCCGGGACGGCCTGCTGGCCTCCCACCTGCAGGACGCGGCGCCCTCCCTGGACGTGCCGACCCAGGTCCTGTACAACCGCGCCCTGGCCCAGCTGGGGCTGGCCGCCTTCCGGGCGGGCCTGGTCCCCGAGGCCCAGGCCGCCCTGGGCGACATGTACGCGTCCGGGCGTGTGAAGGAGCTGCTGGCCCAGGGCATGTCCCTGGGGCGGTACCACTCCGACCGGACGCCCGAGCAGGAGAAGCTGGAGCGCCGCCGCCAGGTGCCCTTCCACATGCACATCAACCTGGAGCTCCTGGAGGCGGCCCACCTGGTGGCGGCCATGCTGCTGGAGGTGCCGCTGCTGGCCGGGCCCGCAGGGTCGGACGGCCGCACCCGCCGCCCAATTTCCAAGCCCTTCCGCCGCCTGCTGGAGAATTACGAGCGCCAGACCTTCACGGGCCCGCCCGAGTCGGTGCGGGACCACGTCATGGCCGCGGCCCGGTCCCTGTCCTCGGGCGACTGGGCCGCCGCGGACGGGTACGTCCGCTCCCTGACCTGCTGGTCCCTGCTGGGGTCGGCCGCGCGGGAGGCGGTCCTGGACAAGGTGACGGCCCGCCTCAAAGTGGAGGGCCTGCGCGCCTACCTGGCCGCACACGGCGGGTGCGCGTACGCGTCCGTCTCGCACGACGCGCTGGCGTCCCGGTTTGACCTGCCGGGGCCGGACGTGCACGCCATCGTGTCGGGCATGATCGCGGACGGCGCCCTGGCAGGCTCCTGGGACCAGCCGACCCGGTGCGTGATCATGCACGCGGCCCGCCCCTCCCGCTTGCAGGCGGCGGGGGCTTCGCTCGCCCAGCGGGCGGCCTTCCTGCTGGACCTGAACGAGCGGGCGCTCACCCTGCGCACGGGCGGCCTGCGGGATGAGGAGGGCGCGGAGGACGGGCGTCGCCGGGGCCGGGGTGGTGGCCGCGGCGGAGGCGGCGGTGGTGGGGAGGACGGCGACGATGAGGGTGGCGAGCGCCGGGGCGGGCGCGGTCGCGGGCGGGGCCGGGGCGGCCTGCTGGCGGGGCTGGGCGGCGGGCGTGGCCGCGGTCGGGGCGGCGGTGGCGGCCGCGGCGGTGGCGGCGGCCGCGGCGGCGCTGACGGCGACCGCCGCGGCTACGGTGGCGGCGGCGGCGGCGGCGGCGGCGGCGGCGGCGGCGGCGGCGGCGGCGGCGGCGGCGGCGTCTACGGCGACGGCCGGGAGACCCGCTTCTCCCAGCGCCGCCAGCAGCAGGCCCGGTTCGAGAACATGACCGCGCTGGGGTCCCTGCCGGGGCGGGCTTGAGGAGCAATGGAGAGGAAGAGGAGAGAGAGGGAGGAGGGAGGGAGGGAGAGATGAGATGGGCGGTTGCCTGGAGTGGGGGGGCGGGCGAGAGTTCGTGTGTGTGTGCTGTTTGGGGTTGGGGGTGCCCTGTCGCCCGCGCGCCCACGCCGCGCCTGCCCTGGGCAAGGCGCGCGCGCGCGGGAAAGAGACACAGAAGGGAGAGACGGCGGAGAGCCTGTGTGTGTGTGAGTGTGAGAGGTGAGAAAACTCTGGCTTTTTTTTTCAACCCGCGACCGCGGTCACCTCCACCCGCGCCCCGTCGAGCTGCTCCTTCTCGCCCGTTCCGCTGCCTCTCTCCATGCGGGTGGGCGGCGCCCGAACGCGCAGCCGCCGCCGCCGCCTCGCCCAACTGACGACGGCGCACCATGCGCAGGCCGCCACGCCTGCTCCAGCCGCCAGGCCCAGGCAGGCCAGCCCCGCGACTGTCCCTCCGTCCGCCAGGTCGACCACCCAGGCCCCCACCCGCACCAGGCGCCGCATGCGCCGCTGGCCGGACGGCTCTTCCAGGAGGCTCCGCCCACCCTCGTCCTCCTCGTGCCAGGCCGCGAGAGTGGCACGCACAGCCGGGTGGCCCGGCCTGATCCCTAAGTTGAGCGCGCGCCCAGGCAGGTCCACTCCACCCACCTCCAGCCCCACGTGCCCTACCAGTACCGCCCGCACGCGGCCGTCGGCCGTCCACATGGGCGATCCGGACTGGCCCGTCGTGGAGGGGCAGCCGTGGCGCAGCAGGGGCCCGCACGCGCCGCCCTTGCACTCCGGCACGTCGGCGGTGAAAGCAGCATCCAGGGTCCCGCCGCGGCAGGCCGTGCCCCACTGGGCCAGCAGGTCGGACGCCGGCAGCGGGCCGCCCGTGGCGTTGGCGGCCCCGTCCTTGTCCGCCGGGTAGCCGGCTGTAGTGAGGTTCCAGGCGTCAGGACTGCCCCAGGCGGGCGGGAGGGCGCCCCCGCCGCCGCCATCACCGGGCCACCCTTCCTCCTGCGGCACAGCCAGCCAGCCCGCGGCCGTATTGGCGGGCTTATCCAGGGTCAGCAGGGCGATGTCGGCCGCCATGGACCGCACGGTATACCCGTTCACACCCCCGCGGGAGAAGGGGGCCAGGATTCGGGACCACGCGACGCGCGTGCTGCCGAGCGGCGTCGGAAAGGGCGCCCCACTGCCCGCCTGGCCGGGAGCAAACTCCAGGCCCGCCACGGCGGCCCCCGTTCGCTCATCCCACACGCAGTGCGCGGCGGTGAGGACGTGGCGGGGACCGATGAGGGCGCCGGAACAGGTGACACCCCGGGCTGTGCTCGGGACCCAGCCGGTCAGGGCGCCCGTCGCGGAGAAGGGCCACAGCGCGGTGTTGCCCGTGCGGGCGCGTGTGTCGGTGGGCGGGCAGCCGTCGCACGGTAGGGTGGCCGGGCGGGCCGGGGTTGTCGTGGGGGACGGTGTTGCGGACGTGCCCTGCGTGTCGCCACTCAGGGCGGAGGCGGCGCCGGGCGCGGGCCCGGCCCAGGCGGACCCGTCCGCGGCCAGGAGGATGGTGGACGCGGGGGTGCGGCCTTGACCCACCGCGGACTCCTGAGCCCCAAGGCGAGTGTAGCCTGGTGGGGGGTGCGGGGGCCCTGGACCGCCTGGCGTCCAGGGCCAGGCGGTCGTTGGGACGGTGGCCAGGCCCAGGACGAGGAGGAGGGGGAGTGGGCGGGTCATGAGGGGCTCCGGGCCGCTCCGCCAAGGGTCTGAAGGGTCAATGGAGAGAGTTGAGAGGTTGAGGAGCGCGCGCGTCGCGCACGCGAGCGCGGCCGCGAGTGCCGGCTCACTGCCTCAACGAGAGATAAAACCCTCCCGCTCGCGGCCCACCCCGCCCCACCAGGCCCGCGCCTGAGCCGTGCTTTTACTCTCGACCACATCCACGACTCCATCGGTAACCAGCCAACTGGACGTGAGTGGTTTGACAGCGGGTATTTGGCCAGGGGCCGGTCCCGTAGAGAAGCCCGGCGCCCGCGGACGCCAGCTAATTCCTGCGCACCCCGCGTTTCCCCCTTCCCGCAGCAGCCCCGCCACTGCCGCCCCCTCATCCCCTCCCGTGGCCCTATCTCATTACTAAAGGCGTGCACCCATCCTTCTGTACACATCGGTGTCACAGCAAAAAGAAATGCCCCACCTCCCCCTCTGGCCCTCCGCCGCGGGCACTGGAGGCCACGCCGATGCCACATCCCCCGCCCTGCCCAAACTCGCCCCCCTCATCTCTGCCCCCTCCCTGGCCTACCTGGTCGGCGCGGCCGCGGACGTGGAGATGGGTGATGGCGGCGCCGGAGGCAGTGGCCACCGAACCGCCTCCTCCACTTCCACCTCCAGCGGCGGGTCCAGCGACAGTCTCATCCTGTCCCTGCACCACCCGCCACTGTCCCCCCCGCCCCGGGCCCTGACCTGCTCAATGGCGGGAGCGGGCCCAGCACTGGGCACGCCACCCCCCGGTGCTCCGCCCGCCACCATCGGCGATCTACCGCCCGACGTGCTGCGCACCATCCTGGGCCTGCTGGAGCCGACCGCCGCAAAGCGAGACCTGGCCCGCGTCTCCTCCTCCTGGTGCGCCGCCCTGGCCTCGCCCGCCTCCTGGCCGACCGTCGACCTCCACCCCGTCACCGTCTCCTCCTCCACCTGGCTGGCACGCATGCTGGCGGGACCCGGTGGCGGCCGCGTCGCCGTCACCGTGCGCGCGCCCGCGGATGAGGCGTCGTGCGTCTCTTTCCACGACCTGGTGCTGGCGGGCACCCCGCCCGCCCTCGCCGCTCTCACCGTCCACATCCCCTGGCAGACGTCCTTCCCTTTCTCGCACCTCTGGTGGGCCCTCAAGTCGCAGGCCCGCCTGGCCAGCCTGTCCCTGCGGGGCGGGGCGGTGGATGTGGCGGCCTTGCCGCTCGGACCCGGCTCATCTCTAGCCCACCTCTCCATCGAGTGCACAGCCCTGGCCAACCTGGGCACGCTCGCGTCCGGCGCCCGCCACCTGACGTCGCTTGAACTCTCCATCTGGCCCGCCCTGGGTGGGCCAGCCTCCGCGGCCGCCGCCGCGGCCGGGCGGCCGGGCCCGGGCGGCAGGGTGGCCGTCGAGGCGCCGCCCGCCCTGGGCGGCCTGGACGCGGCCCCGCTCTCCTCCCTCACCGGCCTGTGCGCCCTTGCCCTCAACTCGCACCCCTGGTCGCCCGCGTCCGGGGCGGCCCTGTGGAATGGGGGCCTGCTGGGCATGCGCCACCTGACCAGCCTCACCCTGGCCTCTGCGCCCGGCTTCTCGGCCTGCCTGGCCCTGCCCGACCGGTGCGCCCTGCGCCTGTCCGCTCGCGGGGCGCTCCCGCCGCGCGCGCCCTCCTACTCGTCGCTCGTCGCCCTGTCCCTGCGCGACCTGGCGGCGCCCACCTTTGACGCGGCGCCCCTGACCTTCTGCAGCCGCCTGGCCTCCCTGGACGTCTCCTTCGCGGCGGAGACGGGGTGCGTGGTGGGGCTGGCAGGGCTCACCGGCCTCACCTCGCTCAAGGCGGGCTGTTCCGCCCTGCGCCTCATCCTGCCGCCCCTGCCGGCCCTGCGCGAGCTAGAGTGCGTGGCGTTTGGCGACCTGGAAATCGTGATGGAGCGGGGCGGCGCCCCCAGCGCGGCGGACGTGGTGGCGGCGTCTCTAGCGGCGGCCCGGCGGCGGCCCGGGGCGGACACGGCCACCACAGCCTCCACCTTGGGGTCCGTCTACCTTGCCTCCCTGAACTTTGATGTCGGGGTCATGCAGTTTGTGCACGCGTGCGGCCGGGCGGGCCTAGACCTGCACTTTGCGACCAGCCCTTTGCGGGCCGTGTTCACGGCCGACCAGGTGGAGGGGTGAGAGGAAGGAGAGTGTGTTCTCAAAACGAGAGGAATTTTGCTTTTCCAACCTCTCTCTCGTCTAGTCTCTACAGGCGCCCCCTCCGGGGGCGCAGCCGCCGCGTGGCACGGCTCGCCCGCATCTCTCTGTGTGTCCCTCTCTCCATTCATCGCCCCTTTTTCCAGGCCTCCGAACAGTGCACGCTGTCCCTGGCCTTCCGCTCTTTGCAGCACGCCCGCAGCGCGTCGACCGCGTCGCCGCACGCGTCGGCCCGGAAATCGTTTTTCTTCAGGCAGGTCTGGATGGCGCAGCTCGCCTCCTTGCACACGTCCCGGGCTTCAGGCGAGGGCGGGGGTGGGTTTGCATTTGACCGGCGCCAGTTCCAGGGCCAGGGCATGTTTCGGGTGGGCGGGGCGCGGTCAGGGAGAGAGAGAGATATGCGCGCCGATGCGGAGGCGTGGCTACACACAACCCGGCTGTGTGAAGGAAAACTCGACCTCTCTACAGCCCACCGCCTTCTCTCCATCGCCACCCTTCTCTCCCATTCACACGGGATCTGCCAGCGCTACCCCGCTCAAGGGAGGAAACGGGTCCGCCTTGGACAGGACCAGCACCCCGGACTTGTGCGCCAGGTAGCCTTTGACGTACCGCCTGAAAATGAGGTTGGCGACCAAGCACTCCACTGCGTCCGGGTCGGCGGGCGCGCCCTGCCAGGCCAGGGCGGCCGCCAGGCGGGCGAGCGGCAGCTGGGACGCTTTCGCCGGGTCAGCCTGGGCATGCACCAGCGCCACCCGCTTCAGCAGGCGGCGCGCGACGGAGAAGCGCAGCTTGTCCAGGAGGAGGTAGGTGCCTGAAGCAATGTAGGCCCACTGGTTTTGGGAGAGGGCCTCATCCAGCCCCCGCACGGACCCTGTCCTCACCGCTTGTACAATTGGCCCATACTCGGCTTCAAGGCCGTAAGCTTTCAGCAGCCCCGCGGAAGGTAGCACCCCCCGGAGGAGGCGGACGGGGGTGAGGAAGTAGGCGCACCGGGCGCGGTTGGCGCGCGCAGACGGGGGGCACCCGTCAAAGGCGGCGCCCAGGGCCGCGTCCGCGGCCGCGTAGTCCTCGTCAAAGAGCGCCAGCCGGCCCGTGAAGTACTGGTACGCCACCACCTGCCCGCGCGGAAAAGCGTCCAGGGGCGGGAACTGGCGGGAGTTGACGGCGGCGATGAGGTTCTTCGACAGGCGCAGTGTGTTGAGCGCGAAATAGACGCGGAACAGGGTGACGACGATGGGTAGGGCGGCGCCTTTTTTGCCCGGGCCGCCACCACCACCTCCAGGCGGCCCGCCGCCCTGCATGGACGCGGCAAAGCAGCGCTGCAGGACGGCACCACACGATTCCAGGGCCTTCGTCGACGCGCCGCCCGACCCGTTACCCGCGCTGGCCGGCCGCCCGCCGCCTGCCTGCCCTCCTCCACCACTGGCCGCCGCATCCGCCGCCGCGGCGGACAGGCGCAGCGAGGTGGCCAGCCCCACCAGCGGCTCCACCATCCACGCGTCCGGCGCCTCCCGGAAGAGTTTCAAAAGCGGGGAGACGGCCTCGACCAGCGAGTCATACGCGTCGCGCGCCCGCCCCTCTCCCGTCGCGGCCAGGGCGGCCACGTGCAGGGCCAGGGCGTCCAACCAGTCGGAGGAGACGTGGGAGCGGCCCAGAGCGGACCGGACGTCCGGGGTGGGGTCCCAGGACGCGCCCCGGCCAGCCGTGCGCTGTTGAGTAAGGAGAGGGAGGAGGGGGGGCGAGGTTGAGTGGGGAAGGAGTGTCGCCACGTCTCTCTATGACGTCCTCTCTGCACCTGGCGCACCGCCTGTACCTGGAGCACCGCCGTGATGGCAGCCTGGTTGCGGATGTCCATCAGCTGGCGCAGGGCGCGGCCTGTGTGTGGGGGAGGGGCGAGAGGGTGAGCAGCGTGGAGAAGACTGTAATTCCCCGCCGCCGTCGGCGTAGGAACGACGACCTCTCTCTCTATCTGTCTCTCTCGCGTCCTTTCACTCACCATCCTGGCGGGTGATAGCGGCCACGATCTCGGCCAGGAAAGCCGGCAGGGACATGTGGGCGGTGTGGGGCAGCTGTGTGGCCGCGTTATGTTTTCGTGTCGCCAGGCGGCGAAATAGAAAATGAGGAGCACGCGGACGGCCCAGACACTACTCTCTCTTCAATCCTGTTTCCCTCCGGCAGCAGCAGGCCTGCCGGTACCCGCCATGCCAGCGTCCGGAACGGTCGTTGCTCACGCACGCCATGCGGCCATGCTGCGCGCATGTCCCCTGCCGGCTACAGGTAGCTTCCGTGTCAAATCCAGCCGTCCCCGCCAGCCGTCCCCCCCATTCCTCCACCACCACCACCCCACCCTGGCCACCCCTCGCAAAGCCACGCCCGGCGGCGGCGACATGGTCCCCCTGGACACTACCACAGGCATGCCGGGCTCCGAGGACTGCGCCGACGCCCTTTTCGGGCCCACAGCCATGCTGCTGATCGGCTTTTCGGAGGCTGAAACCGCGGCCGTCGCCTTTTGGCTGGACAGCGCGCTGGGCGCGGCCGAACACGTCGACCTGGTCACCGCGACGGCCGCCACCCTGGCGGGCACGCTCGCGGACGCCCTGCAGGGCGATTCCGGCGCCCTGGACCCGTCCCAACCCCACCCGCCGCCCCCGCGGACGGTCATCCTCAGTGGCATGTACAGCGCGGAGGTGGTGGAGGTGATCGCCGCGTGGCGGGCCGACCTGGCGGAGACGGGGACCGTGCCTGAGCCTGTCTGGGCGGCGGCGGTGCCCAACAACTGGGGCCGGATCGTGAGCGACCTGGTTGAGGCGATTGCGGCGGATGATGCCGCCATGCGCGCGGCCAAGGCGGGCGGCGGAGAGCAGAGAGAGGTTTTCTAAAGAAAATTTTTTTTTTTTGCCGTTTACACTCACACCGCCGCCGAGGCGGCCGCCGCCGGCGGTGCCGCCATCAGGGCCGCCCACTTCTCCTTCTCGTACTGCTCCGGCGTCTTGAAGTCCGGGTCCGCGTAGGAGCGCCTAAAAAAAAGGAAGAAAGGGAGCATGAGTGATGAGTGAGTTTGACTGGAGAGTCTCTCTATGTCTCTTCTCTCTCTCCCCCCCGTTCCACCCCTACCGCACTCACCACGTGAAGGCCAGGCAGTCCATGCACAGGGACTCCGCCTCCCACGTCTTCTTGCCCCGGCACCAG
>Ga0114918_10004349_pt1 | contig 12325 bp, 20 predicted proteins | sample LantaG_FD_87015 | JGI IMG/M metagenome (GOLD analysis project Ga0114918, IMG submission 87015) | Deep subsurface microbial communities from Baltic Sea to uncover new lineages of life (NeLLi) - Landsort_02402 metaG | ecosystem: Environmental > Aquatic > Marine > Oceanic > Sediment | place...
ATGGCAGGCGGCAGAGCCCGCAGGGGAGCCCCGCGGAAGGACCCGCCGACTCTCACTCGGACACCCAGATGCGAACACGCACGCAGCCGCGGGCCGTGCATGTAGTCCGGATTTCCCAGCGGCCCGGCGGCCCGCCTCGCATGCCGCGCGGCCACTCGGGGCTGGCCGGCGAGTCCCGCACCCGATCGGCCACCAGGATTGTCGCGTACCAGATCCCATTCGATCCCCGCGCCATCCCCGCGCCCCATGCCGCGTGCGACGTCGAGGCCACGGACCAGTGGCCCGGCGACTGCCGCCAGGCCTCGTACTGGCTCCGCGCGATCACCTCCACCGGCTTGCCGGCGTCATGCCGCCATGACTCGGCACAGATCTCCACCGCCCCGAGGCCCAGCGTCTTGCGGACCCGATCGTAGCGGGCCTGAAACTGCTGGTGGCCTTGCCGCCGCATGCGGGCCTGGTACGCGGCGTGCTCGCCGGCCAATTGATCGAGCAGGGCCTGCTGCCGGCCCTCGAAGCACCGCACATCGGGAAACTCCCGGCCGGCGGCGATCAGGGCAGCCGCCGGGGTCAACGGGACCGAGTCCCAGATCGGCACCGGTGCCGACTCCCGGAACGACGGCGCCGGCACGAACTGCGGGAGCGGGGTCGGCGAGACCGCCAGCGCGACGGCGAGGACCAGGGCACTCATGGGTCAGGCCTCCGACGACACGCGTACGGCCCAGGCGCCGTATTGCCAGTTGATCGCGCGATACGAGGCCCAGACCCCGAATCCACCGTCGCCCCACTCGGGGCCCCAGGAGTTCAGGTCCTCTCCTTGATCCTCGTTAAGGTGCCGCACTTTGCAGACGGCGTGACCGTTCGCGCCGTAGACGACCGGGTAGCCTTGGAGCAGAGCCGAGACCATTTCGTCGATCGACGAAATGTCGTAGAACTCCTCGATCCTGAAGGCCAACGCCGCGGCCATCGCCTCCTCGCTGGGCTCGGCCCTCCAGCCCTTCGACCTCGGCCAGACGCTCTCCGGGGCGAGGCCGTGCTCCCGGATGAACTCGAGGTTCTCGTCGATGCTCGACCCCCGATCCACGCCATGGCAGGTGAAGTGGTAGCCGGAGAGCGGGTTGAGCAAGATGTGATCGAGCCCGCGAAACACGCGGGAGACCATCACGCTACCCGCCGACGACTCCATACCGCACGACCCGACGCTGGCCTGGTCCAGGACATCACGGACAAACGGCTTCAGCCCCTTGCCGACGGCGAGCTGGCTCGCAAGATCACTCCACTCGGCGCGGGGGATCACCTTGATCCGGTCGGCCGCCATCGGGCAGATTGCCCCTGGCCGACTCAGCCGCGGCAGGCAGCCAGCGACGCGTCCGGGAGGGAACTGGATCTGGTAGTTCGTCGAGTCGATCATGGGACCTTTCCGAGTATGGTACGGATCAGGGTCGACATCACCGCGGGGGTCGCCGGGAGATCGCCCTCGTAGTGAACCGTGCCCTCCGGCGCGACGAGGAAGAGGGCCGGGAGCTTCATGCCTTCGTCCTTGGCTCGGCGGACGTAGGACCGCATGTCGGCCGCCGCCTCATCCTGGTCGACAATCCGAAACCGGCTCGATCTGAAGAGGGCTCGGACCTCGGGGTCGGCCAGGACAATCGCCTGCTGGGCGGTTCGCTCGCCACTCTCCTCGACGACGATCCCCCACAGCTCCGCCGGCGGGTCAGGATCGGGCTCGGGCTCAGGGGATGGATCGGGGTCGGGCTCGGGGCCGTCCTGGCGGATCACGCGGTAGCGGACTACCTCGATGTCCTGCCCCTTCACATAGTGGACGGTCAGCGTGGTCCTGCCCGCGTCATCGACCGTTATCTCAGCCCGGTTGATCGTGAGCTGCCCGTCGACGGCAAAGGGCACCTTGAAGACGACGTCCGTCCGAATCCCATCGGCCGCCATGCACACGGCCGACGGCAGCAACGAGGCCATCAACATCGCACAGAATCGCGACATGTCGCTCTCCTCTCCATCCGGCCCCGCGGAAAGACGCTACACGATGGGCGGCTCGGGCTCAGGGTTCGGCTCCAGGAAAAACGGCAGGATCTGCAACAAGAACGGCAGCAGCTTCTTGAACAACTCCCGCCACTTTCCATCCGCCCGCGGCAGACCCTCGTCATCGGTGCCCAACGCCTGGCCCAGTCGCACTTGATGTTCATCCGACATCCGGGCCACGCCGTCGAGGCCCAGGACAATCTGCGCCACCTCGCCCGTCGGCAGGATGACATCGACAAACCCATCCGCCTGCAGTTGGGTGGCGATCAAGGTGATCAGGTCGGCCAGCGGATCGCCGAGCGGGTCCAGCCAGGCCAGCACGGCCTCCTTGTCGCCGAACGCGGGCAAGGGCAGTGCGGCCGATACGATCGTCAACAGTCGTTGAAACAGCTCCATAGTACAGCTCCTCGCTTGAATTGGGGATCGTACAGAATCGCGACATTGTCGCTCTCCTCTCAGTCCGGCCCCGGGCGAGCAAGCTCAGACGACCGGCGGCTCGGGCTCGGGAGACGGCTCGGGCGACGGCTCGGGCGACGGCTCCAAAAAGAACGGGAGAATCTGGAGGATGAACGGCAACAGCTTCATAAAGAGGTCCAGCCACTTCCCGCGGGCCTGCGGCAGGCCCGATTCGTCCACACTCAACGCCAGGGCCAATCGTTCTCGATGGTCCTCCGTCATACATGCCACGCCGCCCCCGATGACGATCGTCGCCACGTCTCCGGTGGGCAGCTCGATGTCGACAAACCCCTCGGCCTGGAGCTCACCGGCAATCGACGCAATCAGCTCCGCCAGCGGCTCATCGAGTCGGCCGAGCCACGCGAGGACCGCCGCCTTGTCGGCGAAGGCCGGGAGGGGCAAGGCAGCCGAGATGATCGCCAACAGCTTCCGAAACAGGTCCATTGCTGAACTCCTCGATTGGATTGGGGGGGGGTGACGTCTGCTCGCCGATGCCCTACCACACCACACCAACTGGCCCAAAAGCAAGCGGACTCTCGGGGGGGCAAGCGTGAAAATCAAATGACGAATGACGAATGTCGAAGAGAGGCCACCCCGCCAGGCTTCGTCATTCGTCATTTGATTTTCGACATTCCTTCTCCCTCACTCAGTCCAGGTGAGCCAGGTCCTCGTCGGGCGGCCAGAGCGAGTCCTCGTCCCAAACCTCCTCGTCCCCTTCGTCGGCCTCTCGCGGGTCAAGCGGCTCGCCGACGACCGCCCGGCGTTGTTTCTCGGCCACCGCGTCCTCGTCCAGCAGCTCCGCCGCCGTGCGGATGATCCCGTGCCGATCGAGCACTCTCCGTCGCAACCGCGCGAAACGGGCCGCCGCATCGCCCCGCAGGTCGAGCCGGGCCGGCGTCACCTCGTCGGCGATCGCCAGCCGGATGTCGGCCCCCTCCTCGGCCGCGCAGGCCAGGCATCGCTGGGCACCGTTCGGCAAGCGGATCAGCCGCCCGCAGCCGGGGCACCGCGTGGGGAGCGGCCCCAACCCCGCCGGGTCGTCGGCCGGCGGCCGGCCCGCCCGCTCGGCCTGCAACCGGACCAGCTTGAACCGATCGCGCCGTCCGCTGGCGATGGCCGCGACCGAGCCTCGCGAGACGCCCGTCGCCCAGGCGATCTTCCGCTGGCTCCATCGGCCCTCGGCCAACAACCGCTTGATCTGGTCGACGAGTGTCGGCTCCAGCATCACGGCCACCCCATAAAAACACGGACGCCGAGAGGGCGGCCAGGTGGCCACCAATCCCGACGTCCGCGCGGACGGGTTTTCCCTCACTCAGTCTACGGCATTTATCCCAGCTTGCCCAGACTAAATTCCAGCCGTCAAGCGATCCTTGAACTCCGCGGCCGTCATCTTGGGAAATCGAGCCTTACATCGCCGGCAGCGGCCGAAGAGCCGCTCAGGCTCGTCCAGCAACCGGATCTCGCATTGCGAGTCGGTTCCCGCGTAGCGGATCCGCGCGACCAGCCGATAGGGCATCCCACACCCCGGACAGATATAGAGGAAGCCGATCCGCTCCGATCGATCCGGCCGCACGGTCAGTCGCAGCAAGGGTGCCATGCCCCAGGCTACTTTGACCGCCGGGCCTCGATCCAGGTCAAGATTTGGGCCACGGCCAGGTAACAGACGGTCGGGCCGGCGACCGCGATTGTGGCGAGGAGGATGCAGGCGGGGAGGGTCATGGGGGCATTTCGTGAGAAATGACGAATGACGAAAATCAAATGTCGAAGGGCTTAGGGCCGTCGCTCCCCGCGTGCCAGGCACTCGAAAGGATGCATTGCTCCAGTTCGCGTCGATCGACCAGCACCTTTCCGGGCACCGGCTTATAGCAGGTCAGCCGGCCGGCTTGCATCTGGTCATGCGGTTACCCCCGCGCCGAACTGCGGAAATTCGCTGTGCTCCCGGCCGTCCAACAGCCGGCCGGCTTGCTTCTTGCCGACGCGATACGAAACCGTGCCATCCGGCCAGTGATACGCCTGTTCAGAACGAGGCCGCTTTGGTTGAAGCCCGACAGACCAGCTCTCGGCCGCCGTGTCGGACTTCACTGGCGACTCCCCCCACTCCCCCCACTGCTTGAAGAAGAAGGGCACGCCCGCCGCCTGGCATTGATCCCGCAGCGACCGTGCCCACTCGGGATTCATCGGCCGTGCCCCCGGGCCGGTCTCGCCGCCGGCGATTGCCCAATCAAGCAAGCCTCTGGCCTCGGGGCAATGAATCCCGCCATGGGCAGACAAATCCACTTCCCCCAGCATCGGTTCAATCGATACGAACCGCATCGCCGCCGGGATCTTCAAGAGGATTGGTATTCGCTCGGTCGCGCGCTGCTGGTCTTCGGCCGTCACGCCAAGGCCGAAACTTGGACAAACACCCCCTAGCATCTCCCGCCGAGTCAGCCCCGACAAACCGGGCCGGCCGCGATACCACGCCTCAAATACGGCAGCCATTCTCTCCGGCCGTTTTGTCAAAAAGAGGACGCGATGTTTTTCTGAACTAAATGCCAGTGCGTCCAGGATCGCTTGTTGCCACAAGCCCGGCACCCGCGGGCCGAACAAATCGGTCATCGAACACACGAACACCGTCCGGGGATTCCGCCAATGCAGGGGCCTCTCCAGCACCTCTTGGTCGAGGAGGTACACTTCCGCCGGGCTGCCATCGTACTTTGCCCGAATCGGGTTCAGCGTCTCCCCGATCGTGTCGGGGAAATGCGTCCACTCGATGAGCGTTGTCATGGTTCACCCCCGCTCTCGTCCTCGTCGGCGTAGTCGAGAAAGTCCGGCAATTCGCGGCGGGGGATACGGCTGGAGGGCAGCCCGACCATACCCAGCGGCCGGACCGCGAAACACTCGGCCGCCCGCACCGCGGCCTCCTTCGTGCAGGGCGTTATGGCGAAGATCGCCGTGTTCCCCAAGAGCTTCTCGAAGGTCGGCCGCTCGCCGACTGCCGGGACCTCGACCCGCAACAGGGCCGGGCCCAGGCCGGTGTATTCGCTCAACCGGCCGGCGTACTTCGAGTGGCCCATCACCTCCACAATCCCCCAGACCTCACCCGCCTTCGGCTGGCTCATTCTTGTACTCCTTTCAACGCCCGGAACTTCTGATTCGCCCGCTTTGCCTTCAGGATCTCCTTGGGCATCGCCAGCGGCTTCTTGGGATGCAAGAGGGCCTTGACCAGGGCCGCCTTCGTCGCCGACTTGTCGACCGCGACGAGGCCCAGCTCCACGCTCAGCGCGACGAGCTGCTGCTTGGTGTGCAGGTTCCAAAAGCTCTCCCAGAGCGGCCCGGATTGGTCGCGCTGCGTCCACGCCTTTTGCAGATCGACGCAGAGGTGGTCGGCGATCGCCTCGACGTCCGCGTCTGGCACGCTGGAACTCGGCCCGTCCTTTGCGGTCCAGAACTGGCGGGCCAGCCACTGGGTCACCAGCTCGTCGATCCGGTTGGGCAGCTCGGCCAACGCCGGCCAGACGGGAAAATAATCCCATCCATCGCGTTTCATCCGCACGCCCCGCTCCCGGCAGAGGTCTTCCAGATTCTTCTCCCGCTTCGAGAAGTCACGCGACGCACCGAAGTAGACCAGCAGCCGCAGCGTGTTGTCCGGCTCGATCCCCTCGGCGGCAATCTGCCGGGCGATCAGCATCTTCAGCGTCCCGACCTTCCACCCGTAGACACGCTTGGCGTGCTGCCGGGCCGCCTCCGCCTGGCGGGCCCGCTCGGCCGCCTGCTCGGCCTTCCGCTCGGCGGCCGTCGGCGGCTTGGCGGCCTTGCCCTTGCCGGCCCCCTTTGCCTTGCCCTTCGACTTGCCGCCCCTCGACTCGGCCGCCCGCTTGGCAAGGAACTCCTTGGCATGCGCCGCTTGCAGCTTCGCCCAGAATTTCCGGTTGACGGCCCACCGCTCGGGTTTGAAAGGCCCACCTCTGTCCACCTCGACGATCCGAAGCCGTTGCTCTTGCTCGGGCGTCGGCGTGAAGATGGGCACCTCGCACATCGCCTTCGTGTTCCATCGGTGGCCCGACATCGGATCGCACGCGACCCGTACCGCATACTCGACCACGCCTTCAAAATGGGCGACCGATCCCAGGGTCTGGCCCTTGCGAAACGATCTCTGCTCGACCGCGGCCAGGACCTCGGGGTGATCCTTGAACGACACCAACGCCCGGGCATGCGTCGGCGGCAGGACGCCGGAGTCGATCCGATCGACCCACTTCGCCGGCAGCTCGAGCAGCCGCAGCCGATTCGACACGTGGCCTTGCGAGAGGCCCAGCGTCCGGGCCAACTCGGTCGGGCCCGGGTAGTCGCCCGCGTCGAGCATGGCCCGATACTGCCGGGCCTCTTCAATCGCCGTCAGGTCCTTTCGCTGGGCGTTCTCCACCGCCCGCAGCTCCCGAGCCTCGGCGTCGGAGAGCGTGCGGATCACGCAGGGGATCTTCCTCAAGCCGGCCACCTTGGCCGCCCGGAACCGCCGCTCCCCGGCGATCAGCTCGTAATAGGGCGTGCGGATCGTCGACGGCAGTTCCTCCGGCTTGTACCCCGGCCGGGGCCGGACCAGGATCGGCGACAACAGCCCGTCCCGCTGGATCGTGGCGGCCAGCTCGCGGATCTCGTCCTCGGGAAAATCCTTCCGCGGATTGTCCGAGCTGGTAGCGATCGCCTCCAACGGCAGGTCCCGCGCCTCGCCGCGGAGCCCGTTGTCGACGTACGCATCGGCCGGCAACGGCGTCCCGCCCAGCAAGTCACCCGGCACGGGGACCTTGCCGTTGCCCTTCCCCCTCCGCTTTCCGCTTTTCCGCTTTTGTATCGCCGTGCTCATGACTCGTCTCTCCCTTTCGGTTTCGGTTACTCCGTGGCGTCGACCGTTAGATCAACCCCCTGCCACGCCGGCGCCGCGTCACGGATGGCGTCGACCTCCTTGAGCACGCCGGCGGCCAGAATCTCGTAGACGTGCAACTGGCTCCGCAGCCGTCTGAAGCTCGGCCTGGTTGGGTTCGCTCGCCCGGACCTCGTCAATGGCAACCTCGAGCACGCGATCCGTGCTACCCAGCGACTCCCTCAACAGCGATTCATACCCCATCGGATTTCCCTTCGTCATTGGTCGGCCAGCCCGACCCGAGTAGGACGTCGCCCATGATCGCGTCCAGGGCCGGGATCTCTGCGGGGAACTGTGCCCGCAGCGTGGCGGCGAACTTCCGCGTTACCGCCGCCGCGGGGCCGGAATTCACCGGATGGGCCAGGGCGATCCCGAGCTGGGCGAGGACGGCCATGGCTGTGCCGGGCGAGATCTCCCCGCGGATCGCGAAGCTCGACATCTCGACCAGATCCTCGGCCGATTCGTATCGCGTCGGCAAGAAGCAAGCCGGCGGCGCCGGCCATGTCGGGTCGCGGGCCGAGAGTGCCTCAATCAGCCGCCGGAACTGCAAGGGCACGCTCCGGACGAGGCCGTCGACAAACGAGGCCGCGCGCCGGGCGGCGCCCGAGCGGCCGGCAACCGGGTGCCCGGCGGCAAAGCGGAGCTCGACAATTAGGGTGAACGCCGTGGCCAAGTCGCAGTCGAATGTCACGGGCCCCATTCGGCGGATCACGTCGGCCGCCGCCCAGTTCTTCCGGTCGGCGTCGCCTCGTTCGGTCACTCTCATCGCGTCACTCCTGGGTCGGGGGCTCGGGTCGGGGCGATGGACGGGCCGCCAATGAGGACGGGCCGCGCGGCCTTGATGGTGGATACCAGCCCCGGGCCGAGGACTTCGAGCTGCTCGGCGTCGAAGGTGATACTCTCGATCGGCTTGCCATCGTGCAGTCCTCGGGGTTGCACGGTGACCCGCTGGCATCCGGCCAGCCAATTCGTGATTGCCACCGCGATCCCACGAAAGTCGGTGATCGTGTCTCGCACCTCGTTGCCCAAGTCGATATCGGGTCGTGTCGTGTTCATAGTCTTGTCCTCCGGGAATTGAACCTCGAATTATTCCTCGGGCAGCCTCATCCCCGCGGCTGTGGCGGCAACCAGCTCGTCGTCGGCCGGCGGACGGCGGAGCAGCCGCCGGGCCCAGGCCCAGGCCTGCTCGCCGGCCCAGGAGAGTTTTCCGCTGGCGGTCCGCCAGATCAGCGATCCGGCCGGCGAGCGGCCGTGCATCGCGCAGTCGTAGACCGTGGCCAGCCAGCGGAGCTTGTGGTCGTCGTCGTCGGCCACCAGCCCGCAGACGACCGCCGCCCGGAAGGCGGCTCGCAGCTTCTCCAGCGGCGGCGTGCACCGCCGGCCGGCGTCGTCGGCGAAGTCGCCCGCTTGGAGGGCCTGCCAGGCCGGCGAGCGATTTAAGAGGGCCCGCGGCCCGCGGGCGTCGGCCCCGGTGCAGCCTGGTGCAGCCTGGTGCGGTGCGGTGCAGTCTGGTGCGGCGCCCCTCGGTTCGGTCTCGGTAAGGTACTCGGGGTTCTTTCTTGTTTCTTGTTTCTCGGATCGGTTTCGCGCGTGCGCGCTCCCTCTTGACGCACCAGTCTGCACCACGTTGCACCGCTCTGCACCGCTCTGCACCACGTTGCACCGCTCTGCACCGCTGTGCACCACGTTGCACCGCTCTGCACCAGGCTCCGATTCGGCCGGCGCGGCCCCCGGACGCCAGCCACGAGCGAAGGTCGGGGCCTCCCGCTCGGTCGCTCTGGCCTCGGAGAGGTCGCAACACCGTGTGAGGTTTAGGCAGATCCGTCCTGCCGGCCGAATCGCGAGCCGGGCGCGTTCCAGTTCCCGCAGTCCGCGGGAGATCGACGAGTGGTGGCGGCCGAGCTTGTCGGCCAGTTTCCGGGTCGGCGGCAGCGGGGCCGACAGGCCCGAGTTGATCTCGTCGGGGCCATCGTCGGGGCCGCCGTCGGCCGGGATGCGGATCACCAGCTTCTCGCCGATCTCGACCACCCAGAGGGCGATCTTCGTGGCCGACGGCGAGAGCCCACACCCGGCGATCGCGGCGGCGTAGGCCTCGCGCGACGTCTCGGCCTGGGCGATCGGCAGATCCCGCTGGTGGCCGTCCATGGTTGCAGAGGGCTCCTATTGCTGCTGCCGGCGTGCCTTGCGGTGCAGCGTGATGTGTTCCTTGAGTCGCGTCCAGATTCGGATCGACGCCGCCTGGTCCTCGGGCCGGATCTTGATCCAATAGCGGCCGTTGATCTTCTCGATGCCCAGGAATTCGCCGCGGACCAGGAGCTTTGGGGCCAACGGCAGCATCCGATAGATCAGCGTGATCCGGTCGCCCGGGTTCAGGTCGTCCAGCGGTTTCGAGCGGCATCGTGCCATCGCAGTGGTCAGTGGTCAGTGGTTAGTGGTTAGTGGCCAGTTCCATCTCGGCGTGCTTCCGGCACGACGCCTCGGCCGGGCCGCGCTTGCGGTGCCGGCCCGGGACCAAAAGGTCCCAGGTGCACGTCGGCAGATCGACTCGCCGCTGGGCGTAGTACACCGTGGGCAGCCCGAAGAGGCTCACTGCCTCGACGACCCGGTATCGGCCGCAGACGGATTGCCACACCCGCCGCCGGCTGGTCTCCGTGACCTCGCGTCGGGCCCGCCGGCGGAACTCCACCCCGGTCATTAATGCTTGCTCATTGCTCATAGCTCATAGCTCACTCGGCAAGGGCGGCCAATCGGCGTTCGCCGTCGGCGGCCTCGCAGTGTGTGAGGATCGGGGCGTGCTCGTCGGCCAGGGACGCGATGCGGGCCCACGAGATCAGGCGGCCGGCTCGCCGGCGGTATCCGCGCAGGACCAGGCCGTCGGGGGTCAGCGTGATCACCAGGCGGCCGGCGGGCCGGTCGAGAAGTCGGCGGAGCGGGCGGCTGAGTCGGGTTAGGCTGGTCATCATCATTCCTCGTTGGACCCCAACCCGTGCGACGACGGATCGCCGACGAGTTGGTTGATGGACTCGGCCGGCGGATCGGCGATCGGCTCGCCGTCCTCGGGCTCGGTCCATTTTCCGCGGGCCCGCAGTTCGTGTTCCCAGTGCGCTTTCATCTCCGCCGTGCAATGGGCCACGGCGTCGGCCCAAGTCGGCCAGCGGCCACGCACGCCGAGGAAGTGGTATTGGTAGTACATGGTCGTCGCATTGTGCGGCAACTCGGGCGGGTGATCGGTCGCACGTCAGGTGATGGCGGTAACAACTGCATTGGGAGTCACTCCTTTCTGGTCTCCGATCCTGGTCCCGCTCGCCGGAGTCCCAGTCGTCGCGCCTTCTTCTTGCTGGTCGCTTCGCCCCGATACCAGGCGCGGCCATCGCTGCCGACCTCGTAGACCGCCCAGCGGGCACGGGCCAGGTGGAAGCTGATAATATCTCCCTCCTGGAACCGATCGTGCCGCCGGCCGTTGAACGGCCCGCCCACACACACCTGTAGGTTGCGTTGGCGGCTACAGGCCAAGTGCGTTTCGATGGCCGGCTCGTACTCCCGGAGCGCACAAATCAATTCCTCCGCAGAAATGTCCCGCGCTTGGATGTCCCACGTCTCGCACTCGGGTTCGGCGTAGCCAATCCGCACGCCGAACCGTTCCAGAAAATCGAGCGTGCACGGAAGGAACCGGGGCTGGCGTGGCTCGGTCATGATTCAGACCATGTGTTCCTGCTCATCGGCGAAGTCGAATTGCAACTGGTTGGTTTGTGTCCGCCGCGCACGTTGCGGATCGCTGGTCCTGGCCGGAATCCTGATGGACCGGCGTTTGCGGCGTGTCGCTCGCCGCGGTCGCTGCGGGTACGGGCCGAACATGTCGCGGAAAATCCTGCCGACCTCCGTTTCAAGCCGGTCGGCCTTCTTGCTTCCGTTCTCTGCCATCCTTTGTTTCTCCGTCTACCTTTCCAAAAAAGCCCGGCGGCCGACCGCGGGAATGTGGCGGGGCAGGGACCACACCCGCGGCCGGCCGCGATCGCGGCGGCCACGGCCACCGGGGGTGACAAGTGACCGCACCTCTCGGCCCGCCGAGCGAGGGAGTAAGAGGGGGGCGTTAACCCAGATTGGCTCGGGGCCGGTCGTCGTGGCCGCCGATTTCCCCGTAGAAGATCGGCGGCAAGCGGACCGATTCCACCGCGCGACGCAACTCCCCGCTGACGTTGACGTACTGCTCGGCCGTCACGATCGAGGCGTGGTCCAGCAGCTCGCGGATGACGTGCGTCGACGTGCCGGCCGCGGCGTGCATCGTGCCGCAGGTCCTTTTTAGATCGTGGAGCTTGTAGTGCTGGTCGCGGGGCACGCCGGCCCGCCGCTGGATGCGGTGCCACTCCCGGTAGAACGTCCGCTCCGAGTGGGGCCAGGCCAGGATCAGGGCCCGCTCGCCGCGGATCCGCAGCAAGTGCCGGACGACAACCTCGGTCATCGGCTTCGAGCGGTCCCAGCCCGTCTTGTCGAATTCGCCGTCCAGCCAGATCGATTGGTTCTGCCAGTCGACCCGATCCCAGCGGAGCGACAACAGGGCCCCGCGGCGGAAGCCGCACGATACGGCGATCGCCAAGAGGGCCTGCCACCAGTCCGCGGCGGAGACGCCCGGGATCCGCGGATAACCCGCGTGATCGCAGGCCGTGTAGATCGCCTCCAACTGCTCCTCCGGGATCGGCCGCGGCCGGTGGTGCACGATCCGGTTGTACTTGATGATCGGGACCCGGGCGATCAGCGCGACTTCCCAGGCCTCCGTTAAGAGGTGGTGCAGATTCCGCAGATGCTTGTTGGCCGTCGCCGGCCGCAGCGCATCCGAGCGACTCGGGGCGGCCTCCTCCATCCCCGGCAAAAATCGCTGGGGGCAGATCCGCTGGAGGGAGCCGGCCAGGAGCTTGCCGTTGAACTCCTCGATCCAGGCCC
>Ga0114918_10004351_pt1 | contig 12321 bp, 10 predicted proteins | sample LantaG_FD_87015 | JGI IMG/M metagenome (GOLD analysis project Ga0114918, IMG submission 87015) | Deep subsurface microbial communities from Baltic Sea to uncover new lineages of life (NeLLi) - Landsort_02402 metaG | ecosystem: Environmental > Aquatic > Marine > Oceanic > Sediment | place...
CTCTCTCTCTCTCTCTCTCTCTCTCTCTTGCTCTCTTGCCTCTTGCTCTTGCCTCTCCTTCTCTCTTCCAGAGAAGGCCCCTCCCCCTTCCGCCTCCAACTGCTCCTCTTCCTTGCCTTCGCGATCCGTTCTGCTACGCTCAGCGTCGACGATCGACCCTGTTCTGCGTCCCCGAGGTAGCAGAACTGGTCCCAGGAGCCCGGAAGCGGCTCGCGCGGAGCGGGGAAGATGGGTTGATTGCTCCCCTTCGTTCCATCGTCGTCGATCTCGAGCAACCGTCGTTGTCGTCGTCGTCGTCGTCGTCGCTCTCGCTCTCTCGACCTCTTCCTCTTCAACTCACCACCTTCTCCTTCTCTTCTCCCCCACACCCCACCACCCCACTCCCCTCCATCCAGGTACGCCCTCACCGGCAAGGAGGTCGTCTCCATCCTCATGCAGCGCCTCGTGAAGGTCGACGGGAAGGTCCGCAGCGATGCCACCTACCCTGCGGGCCTGATGGACGTCGTCTCGCTCGACAGGACCGACGAGAGCTTCCGCCTGGTGTACGACACGAAAGGCCGGTTCGTCTGCCACCGCGTCGGCGGGGAGGAGGCCGGCTACAAGCTCCTCAAGGTCAAGAAGCTGCAGGTCGGTGCCGGCGGGGTCCCTTACATCGCCACCCACGACGGCAGGACGCTGCGCTACCCTGACCCGGACATCAAGGTCAACGACACGGTCGTCTTCGAGTTCGAGACCTCGAAAGTGACCAAAGTGCTCAAGTTCGACGTCGGGCAGCTGGCGATGGTCGTCGGAGGGCGCAACCAGGGCCGCGTGGGCACCGTGGTCCACCGCGAGAAGCACAAGGGGTCCTTCGACATCGTGCAGGTGCGCGACGCCGTCGGCCACGAGTTCGCCACGAGGCTCTCGAACGTCTTTGTGATCGGCGACGGCGACAAGCCGATGATCTCCCTGCCCAAGGGGAAAGGAGTCAGGCTCAACATCCTGGAGGAGGCGGCGAAGCGCGAGGCTGCTGCCGCCTGAGAGGGAGTTTTTCTATGGTGGAGAGAGACAAGAGAGAGAGAGGGAGAGATCACGTTTCTTTTTTCTTGGGGAAGAACAAAGGAGAGAGAGAGAGAGAGAAAGTCAGCTTTTTCTTTCTTTCTTTTTTCTCGCTGCTCTGGCCCCTTCTGTGTTAAAAAAAAAAGAATCTGTTTGCTTTGGCTTTTATCAATCTCTCTGTGTCTCTTTAATGGCGCGTTTCGAAGTTGAAAGAGAAGTTGAGGGGCGGGGCGCGAGGTTCGGTTCTTTTTTAAGTTTTTTTCCATTTTTTTCTCTCTTTCTCTCTCCTCACAGTTTTTTCGCTCGTCGAATTCCAAAGGCGACGAACGATCCTCTTCTTTCTCGCTCTCTCTCCTACTCTTCCCTCTCTTCTCCCGTGCTAGTCCCCTCCTCACAGCGGCAGCAGCCATGGCGAAGGGCGACCCCTCGGGGCCCAAGGCGGTGCGTTGAAACGGAGACGAAGCGCGGAGAAAGAGAGAGATGAAAGGGATGCCTTTCGATTCGTTTCGTTCCTTTTTTTTTCCCTCGAAACCTCGACCTCGACCTCAACCTCTTCTCCTCCACCCTCCACCCACCCCTCCTACCACCTATCCACCCACTCCACCCACCCAACACAGATCGCCAACCGCCAGAAGCAAAAGGGCCTCCAGCGCCTCCGCTGGTACTGCCAGATGTGCTCCAAGCAGTGCCGCGACGAGAACGGCTTCAAGTGCCATTTGAGTTCCGAATCGCACGCGCGGCAGATGGCGCTGTTCGGCGACGCTCCCGCCGCCGTCGTCGACGAATTTTCAAAACTCTTCGAAGAAGCCTGGCTCGACCACATGCGGCGGGCGCACCCCACGACGAGGATGCGCGCTGATGTGGTCTACAACGAGCTGATCCAGCAGAGGGACCACGTGCACATGAACGCGACCAGGTGGCACACGCTGACCGAGTTCGTGTCCCATTTGGGCAAATCCGGCTTATGTAAAGTCGACGAGGACGAGAGGGGTTTGCACGTGACGCTGGCTGCCGCGGACGCGAGGGTCGCGGGCGCCGAGGAGGCGAGGGCGAGGAGGGTGAAGCTGGCGGCGGAGGCGGAGGCGAGGAGGGCCGCGGCGCTGGCGGCGCAGGCGGAGAGGGCTCGCGCAGAGGAGGTGCGGGTGCTCGGTTTCGACGCCGCGGCGAGGGCGAAAGGCGGAGAATTGGTGAGGAAGGAAGGGGACGTGCCCGTGAGGCTGAGCGTCGTTGGAGGAGGTGGGATTGGAGGTGGGGGAGCGAGCAACAACAACGGCGCTGCTGCTGCTCCTCTCGTTCCGATTTTCTCCGAAACCGCGACAGCAACAGCAACAACAGCAACAGCAGCAACAATACTAGCAACAGCAGCAGCGTCGCGCCCAAAATCCAAGCTCGAGCTGATGATGGAGCAGGAGCAGGCGGCGAAGCGGAAGCGCGAGGAAGCCGAGGCGGAAGAAGAAGAAGAAGAGGCAAAGGCAAAGGCAGCGGCGGCGGAGAAGAAGCAAAGGGCCCAAAACGAAGCTCCCGCTCCCACGGCTCTCGTCCCCGCCTCCCACGCCCCCTGGCTCTCCCGCGGGCTCGTCGTCAAGATCATGGCGCGCGAGCTCAGGGAGTCTGGCCACTACAAGCGCAAGGCGGTGGTCGTCTCGCTCGTCGGCGGTGAAGAAGAAGAAGACGAAGACGAAAAGGCGAAGAAGATGAAAAAGTCTTCCAACTCTTCTTCTCTTCCATCCCTTGGCTTCGTCGGCGAGCTCGAGACGCTCGACGACGACCGCGACGTGCTCCGCGTCGACCAGGCGCAGCTCGAGACGGTGCTTCCCGGGGTAGGAGGCACTGTTCGCGTCGTGGCCTGTTCTGCGACGAATAGAGTCAACCTCAAGAAAGGAGGAAAAGGCGAAAGAAGCGACGACGTCTCTCGCTTTGTCGGGAGGGAAGGGAAGCTCTCCAAGGTGGACACGGAGAGGTACAGGGCCCGGGTGACCTTTGAGGAGGGAAGCGGGGAAGAAGGCGGAAGGGAAACCAGCGGGAAGTCCGAAGAGTGGTTTGAGTACGAGGACATCTGCAAGGTCGTCCCGGTCTGATTTTTCCTCTTTTTTTAAACCTTTTTTCCCATCCATCTTTAGCTCCGAAATTCGTCTTTTCTAAGGTTACAGGCGCACGCGGCAGCGCGTGCGCGGCTTTCTGGGAATGTAAAAAAACAAGCAATGCAAAAGCATACTGAAACTGAACAACAACAACAATTCTTCTTCTCAACTCTTCTTTCTTTCTTTCTTTCTTCTCAACTTTTTTTCTTCTCAACCTCCGAAGCGCAGCCTCCTACCCCGCAGAGGCGAGCCCGACTTCCCGTCTCCTTTTCCCCCTCCTCCTCCTCCTCCTCCTCCTTCCCAGTCGAACGGCTCGTCCCTGGGAGGGGCAGCCAGCGGCGACGGCGAGGGAACGGCGGAGGAGGAGAACAGCGACGACGGAGTGAAAGGGGACAGAAGCGAGGGGCGAGCGGCGGCGGCAACAGCGGGGGAAGCGGCGGCGGCAGCGGCGTTCTTGTTATTATTGGCCTCCGAGCCCTTCTCTCCACTTCCACCCCCACCACCGACCGAGCTGGGCCTCCTCTGCCTCAAAAGCGCCGCCGAGGCCGCGTCGGTGAGCCACGAGGGGGCTCCCACGGCGCTCCCCAGCCTCGAGGCCGCCGCCGTCGCGACCGCAGCGGCGGCCGCGGCCCGGACCCTCTCGCCGGCGGCGGCGGCCGCCGCGGCCGGAAGTTCCCGCGCGGCGGAGGCCCAGTCTATGGCCGGGTTGGAGGCCGGGCCCACAATCCGAAGGGCGACGACGTCCTCGTCCTCTTCGTCTTCCTTTTCTTCGGAGGAGGAAGGAGCAGATTCGACGTCGACCTCTCCGTCGCCGCTCGCCTTTTTCTTCTCCTTCTCTTTCGACTTTTTCTTCCTCCTCCTTCCTCCTCCACCTCCTCCTCCTCTCAGCGCCCCACGGGGATCCCAACTCGCGCGTCCAACGCGTCGTTGGCGCCCGCATCGGCAGAGCCCCAGAGAGCGAGGCGGAGCGGGGCGGTCTGCTCCTCCTCCTCCTCCTCCTCCTCCTCCTCCTCGAAGTCTCCTCCGCTTCCGCCGCCGCCGTCGTCGCCGCTTCCGTCGCTCTCGTCGTCGCCTTTGCCGTCGTCGGCCTTCTTCGCCCCGGGGAAGAGGCCCCCGCCTTCCCCCGAGAGCACGCTGGAGAACCACGCCTGAGCCGCCGCCAGGGGGTCCGCGGCGGCGGCGTCGAACGCGGAGGTCGGGCGGGGGAGCTGAGCAGCTTTGTCTCTGTCTCTGTCTTTGTCTTTGCCAGTTTCGCTCGTCTTTTTCCTCTTTGTCTGTACCTTCTTCTTCCTCGCCACGGCCGCGATCTCGACGTCGAGCCTCTTGGCCCGCACGCGCCCGCCGCGGTAGACCGTCGCCCTGAGCTTCCCGGTCTTCAGGCGAGCCCCTCCACCGCCGTTGTTGGCTGCTGCCGCAGTTGTGGCCATCAGCCCCAGCGCGGCGACGAGCGACGAGGCCGGGCCCGTGGGCGCCAGGGAGAGCGAGAGAGGCTGCACGACGATGTCGAGCGACCCGGCGGGTAAATGCCCGCCGCTGGGCCAGAGCGAGGCCCTGACCGGTGGCGGGAGGGGGATCGAAGAGGAGACCAGAGGGGAAGAAAGGACAGCAGCAGCAGGAGGAGGCGAGGACGACGAAAGAACAGCAGCAGCAGCAGCAGCAGCACTAGCTTTCGCTCGTTCTTTCCCTTTCGCTCCTCCACTTCCACCTTCGCCCGCGGCAGAGACGGAGACCGCCGACGCCAGAAAGGGGTGCACTCTCGCCAGCAGCGCCCTCGCCAGGTCGTCGCCCAGGGATGCCTGTGCCAGCACGGGCCGTTCCAGAGCCAAACCCGTGGGAACCCGCCAGCCCCGGACCGAGACGGCGCCCCTCGCGGCGCCGATGGAGAGCGCGAAGGGGAACGCCGCGGCCCGCGGGGGCTGCTTCGAAGAAGAAGAAGGGAGCCACCACCGCCGATCATTTTCTTCTCCTTCTTCGTCTTCTTCTTCCTCTTCTCGTTCTCCTTCTTCCTTCTCTTTCTTTTGCCAGAGAGCCTCGAGGGCCCTGGTGCCCAGAGCGACCTCCATCCTCAGATGCCCCCCGAGAGCTCGCCCTATCAGCTCGGGCAGAAGGAGCCTTCCCGGTGGGCTCAGCGAGACGGAGAGCCCAGCCACCGCCGCGGTGCCTTCCAGGCCGGCCGCGCAGGCCTCGAGCGTGCGGAGGACGCCGCGGGCCTTTGGGAGGCCCGAAGAGCCCCGAGGTTGAGCGGGAAGAGCTGCTTTGTTTGCTGTTGCTGTTGCTGCCGCCGTCGTCGTCGTCGCTCCTCCTGCTCCTTCCTCGGAAGACCTCGAAGGAGGACGAGGAGGAGGCCGCGTCGCCGAGAGCTCGGGTTCGGGAGCGAGGCCTTTGGCGGCCTCGTCCTGCACGGCACCGACAGACTTTAGAAGAGAGACGAGCTTGAGGCAGCCTGATAGAGAGGGAAAGAAAAGAAAAGAAGGGGTGAGTTTTTGTTTTTTTTCTCTCGCGGGAAAAAAAAAACCGAAACCTCTAAAAAAAAACCCTTTTCTCTTTCTCTCTTCCTTACCGTCTTCCCCGTGCGTCCAATCAACGAAAACGTCCCCGACGGACACAGCCAGAGCAGGCGGAGACGAAGAAGGGCTCGAAGAATGCGACGAATTCCCTTGCCGCCACCACAACAAAAACCCAGCAAGCGCGTGAGCGGCCAGCGACCGCAGCGCCGCGAGCGGCGTCGCCTCGACGACGACGGCGCCGCAGCCTGCCAGCCTGTTCCCGTTTGAATCGTTCAGCTCCGCCCCGGCGATCCTGGGCGTGGGCCTCAGGGCGATCCCCGTGACGCTGACGTGCCCGCGGGCGAGCAGTCTGAAGGCCGCGGCGACGGTCCCGGCGCCGAGCTTGTCGTCCACGAGGTCGAGCAGCGCGAGCGGGAGGCCGAGCGAAAACAAAAAGAGGACGACAAGGCCGATCATTTTGTGGTGATGACGGAACGGAACGGACTGTGCCCTCTTTCCCCACCTCTTTCAGAGCGCCCTTCGTCCTTCGAGAGTGTCGAGGCAGTCAGTGGCTTGCTGTCGACACGCGGCGAGGTAGAGAGAACGAGCGTGCTCGCCCCTCTTGCTGAGGCGAGGCACGCGAGAATGGGCGACGAAAAAAAAACGAAAAAATGAAAAGTTCAACATCTCGATTAGGAAATTTTTTCACCACAAATCATCGACGTTTCGCGCGCAGCTTCTGCCGCGTCAAAAGCGGTCGCGGTTTCACTCTTCGCGAATCTAGACGGATTTTTCTTTTGATACTTTCAGCTGACCCTGAAAGAGAGACCACAAGTCCTGTTCCCTGAGGAGAAAGAGAGACAAAAGAAAGGACCACCTCGAAGCGATCTCTCTTTCTCTTTCTCTTTTTTTTCTTCTTCTTCTTTTCAACCCCGACTCCCCCCAACCCGTCGAGAAGATGCCGCGAGAGGAAGAGCGAACAACTTCCTCAGTCACCGCGGGCTGGCAGCGACGCATCCTGTCCAAAGTCGGAGGGTCAGCGGCCGTCGGCCTCGCTGCGGGGGCGCTCCTGTCGCTGCTCTCGCGGGGCCGAGCAGCAAACGCTTCTTCCGCTTCTGCCCTCCCTCGCGTCGCTCCGTGGGCCCTCCGCACGGCGGGATCCTGCGCGCTCTGCGCCGCGACCTTTGCCCTTCCGCTGGAAGGGGTGCGAGCGGTCCGAGGGGAGCACTCCCCTCTCAACTCCGCGGTCGCCGGAGGGCTCGCCGTCGGCGTCCTCTCTTCGGTCCATCGGAGTGGTGGGAGTGGGAGCGGCAGAGCTAGTGCTGCTGCTTTGCCTCTCCCTCTGCTGTTCGCCATGGTCCTCGGCGCTGCCGCGGCCGCCTCCTCGGTCCACGCCGCGGGGGACTGGGCCACGGACGGGAGGGGTCTCGCGAGGCCCCTTTTAGAGAATTTGGGCCTGCTCGACCCCCCGAAGAGGCTCGTGAGGGAGAGTGAAGCCAAGGCGGCGGCGGCGGCCGAGGTCGAGCGGCAACAGGCCGAGGAACGGGAGCGGCTTCGACGAGAGAGCTCGAGCTCCTCCCCGGCGTCTATCGTGGGCGTTCCCTTGCACCCCTGGCTCGAGTGGCTCCCCATCCGCAAGCTCACGCCGGAAGAGGCGGCCCTGAGGAAGGTGCTGAAGGAGGAGGAGTTTCGGGAAAACGCGCGCTTGGCGGCACAAGGGGGGATGCCTGTCGCTGCTGCTGTTGATGCTGCCGCTGCTGCTACTTCCGAGAAGGAGAAGAGGAACTGAATTTTTATTCAAACACCGCTGTACGTTAGAATGAATGAATGAAAGAAAGCATCGAGAAAGAGAAGAAAGAAAAGAAAGACTGAAACTTGTTTAACACTCGAACGAACGAAATCAAAAAAGAAGCAAATATCTCTCTCTCCCTTTTACAAAGAAAAAAACCCATTTCTACTCCATGTTCGAGTTCAAGAAAGCGCTCAGGTCGTCCGGGGAGCCGTCGTCGACCCCAAGCATGGCCTCCACGGTCTTGGTGACGAAGATCCCGAGCACCAGCGCCACGACGACGACGCCGGCGGCCGAGGCCGGTGAGCGCCGAAGCGCCGCGACGACCGGCCTCGCCGCGGTGGCCGCCGTGCCCAGGAGCACGGAGAAGTAGAAGGAGACGTAGCGGAGGAGGTTAGACCAGAAGTCCTCGGAGTCGGCGAGGTCGCTGATGGCGGGCTGCGGGAGGAGGTGGTCGAGGTGGTGGAGGTGGTGGAGGCCGGCGAGCGATGATGATGATGGTGTCATCGTCGACGCATCCCATCCCGCGGCGTCGATCAGCGCCGCCGCCGCGGCGTGAGGGGCAGCTGCTCCCCCGACAGCCACGAGGCCGGTCACTGCTGCCACCAGGACCGCGAAGTTGACCGCCGGAGAGCGCGTGTGGGTCGCGAAGGAGCTCGAAGAGAAAGAAGAAGTCGAAGAGGTCGAGGCATTGTCGGAGGAGGCGACTCGGGCGGCGATCGAGGAGCAGAGGTCCTGCCTTTGCTTGGAAGTCGCCGCCGCTGCAACGGTCGGAGCCCGAGCTCGCACGGACGACGACACTGAAGACAGAGGCGCCGTCGCCGAGCGCGCGGAGAGCGAGGACGAGGCGCGAAGCATAGTAGTTGCTGGAAGAAGAGAGAAAAAAAAGAGAAAAAGAGTGAACTCTTCATTTTTTCGAAAGAAATTCGAGCGGTCCCATCATCGCCTTTGCATTCGCTTCGGCTCTCCAGCGCTACTTCCACGTCCTTCTCCTACTTTTATCCAGCATCAATAGCATCAGCAGAATACCACTCTCATGACGACCGAAGCGGAGCCAGAACGCCCCGGGGCGGCTGCAGCAGCAGGAGAGAACGCCAACGCCGCTGTTCCTTCGGGCGCCGAGGCCGCCGCGACATTCGCGATCGAAGGGGAGGACCACACGCTGGCCAACGCGCTGCGGTTTCACCTGAACAAAAAGTGAGCAGTTGTAGTTTGATGAGGGCTCGCTGTTCTTGAGGAGAGATGAGGAATCGGAGGAGCGCAAAGACGGGGAATTGGAGTCTGCGAAGAAGAAGAGCGAGAGAGGCATTTGAAAAAACTTGGACGGCGACGCTCACCCTCTCTCCCTCTCTTTCTCTCAACCCCGACCTCCTCCCCCTCTCTTTCCCCAACCCAACCCGCAACTCAACTCCAACAGCCCGCACGTCGCCTTCTGCGGCTACTCCATTCCGCACCCTTCCGAGGCCGTGGTCAACCTCAGGATCCAGACCACGGGGGAGGTCTCGGCGGCGCAGGCCCTGCGGCAGGCGGCGGCTGACCTCAAGGCGGCGTCGGCGACACTGCGCGAGACCTTTGCTGAGGCGTTGGAGAAGGGCGAAGGAGGGGCTCCGATCGCAGGTGCTCCGCCGAAGGTGGTGCTGGCAGCAGCTAATAACAAAGCACGATGAGAAGAGTGAGACCAGAGCAGCAAGACTTGTAATTCAGAAACCCCCGCCTTCGGAACCAGAACTTTTTTTTCACTCGTTTTTTTGGTTTCGTTTTTTGTTTGCATGCAACCTCTCTCTCTGTTTTTTTTATCTCTCTCTGCCTGATTGTTTTGATTCATCACCCAAAAATATAAAAAAAGAAAAATCGCTGTTGTTGTTCTCGCTTGCGCACGCACGCGTCTGATAGAAAAATGGGAAGAAGGAGTAAAAAGGTAATGTTTTTTGTTTTTGTTTTTTAGAATGTCTCGGGGTTTCCCCATCTCTTCCCCCGAGCGCTCCCTCTCTTCCTCCTCTCCAGGGAAGAAGAACGAAAGAGAGAGAACTCAAGAGGCCAAAAAGAGAGAAGGAATAAAAAACGCTCCTCTACTCGCGCTTGCCCACCTCTTCGCCGGAAACGCCCTCCCCGCTCGACCTCGGCAGCGGCGACTTGCTGCCCCCGATCGCCGCGATCGCGATGCTGCCGACCGGCGCCCCTCCTCCGTTTCCGTTGCCGCTCCCCTTCTCGGCCTGCTCCCATTCGTCCGCGTCCGCCTCCGAGTACGCGAACCTCGACGCCGCGGCCCTCGGCCTGAATAAAGCAGCAACGGCGCACGTGACCCCCCAGTCGAGCGCGACCCAGAACCCGGGAAGCACCCAGGCGGAGCGCCACCGCTCGCCCGCGGAGTCGGCGACGCGGGCGTACGCCTCGTAACCCGCCCAGGCCACGCTGGCCCAGACGGAGACCGCGAGCGCGTTCGTGAACTTGCGGTACAGGTCGAGCTTGGCCGTGGCGCGGCGCGCAGCCGCGGCTGCCAGCGTCTTGGAGAGGCTGGAGAAGATCCAGAGCACGAACGCGGCGTCGGCAAGCGCGGCAGGCGCGGCGAGCATCAGCCTGGCGAAGCCGGCCTTGGAAGAAAAAGCGTCGCCGAGGCCTCCCAGGCCCGCGGCGCCTGCCCCGACGCCGCCGAGGCCGACGACGGAGCCCCCACCGGCGGCGTCGTCGACAGCGCCGACGGAAGCGACGCCGGCGGCGGTGGCCGAGGCCAGGGCGTACACGGCGCAGAGGCACGCCACTTTGGCCCTGGTCGCCGGCGCGAGCGAGGGGGTCATCACGCCGTGGCCCAGAGCGACGGCCAGGGCGACGTAGCGTCCCAGGGTGCGCCTGGCGACGCCGGCGGCCAGCGCGACGCCCGTGGTGGCGACGGGCCTCTTGCCCGAGGCGTTGAAGGCCGAGTAATCGGCGAACCAGACCGCGTGCTCTGCCGCTCCGAGCGCGACGACGGCGGCCAGGGCCCCCTGCAGGGTTCCCACGTCGCCCTTCTCTGCCCTGAGGCAGGCCACGAGCCAGAGCCCGCCCACGACGGCGTAGGCAGCGGCGGCGACGGCGGACAGCCTGACCAGCGGGATCATGGCCCCCGGCAGGTACCCGGTGGGGTTCTTCCACTCGGTCGCCCCGTCGACGGTGACCGCGGCGAGGTCGTCGTCGCAGGTCACGAACCAGAGGTAGTACATGCCCGATTTCTCGACCGTGATGGCCTCCTCCCAGCTGTAGGCCTTGGTGTCGTTGTTCTCAAAGTAGATGTCGAGCACCTTCGGCCAGCCGTCCTGCTTCTTCTGGTAGATCAGCCTGTCCTGGTGGCACTTGGTCTTGGAGACGAGCTCTTTGGTGCAGCAGTAGCGGGTGCCCGCTGCGGTGGGGTGGCCGATGAGGTCGCGGTCCCCGACCTCGAAGATGACCGCCTGCGTTGTTGTTGTTGGAGGGGGTTGGAGGGGTTGGGGAGTTGGAAGGGAAGAGAGAAAGAAAGAAAGAGAAAGAAAGAAAGAGAAAGAAAGAGAAAGAAAAAAGGGTGAGTTTTTTTTTTTTTGAAATCGAGGTTCGGGTTTTTCTTTCTTTTCTCTTCATCTCTCTCTTCTCTCTTCCTCCTCCTCCTCTTCTCTCACTCACCTGCACGAGCCCCGTGAACCCCTCGTCGGGCTGGTACTGCGCCGCGACGGCCGCGGGCCTGGAGAACTGCAGCTTGGTGAGCTTGATCTCGGACTGGCCGTTGTCGACCCCGGAGGCGATCTGGCCCCAGGTGCCCCACTTCTCGATGGCCTGAATTTGGAAAAGAGAGGTTGAAGAGGTTGAGGTGTGAGCGACGAGAGCGAGCAAGCGAGCGAGCAAGAGCGTTGTTTTTCGAAATTTTTGCTCGGGCTTGAATATCGGCAAGATGGGCGCCTCGGCGGGCACTCGAACGCGCTTCTCTTGCTCTCTTCTCGACTTGTATCGCAGTGTCACAACGTTTTCTCGCCTTTCCACCGAGATGTGAAGCAAAAGCTCCAGGGGAACAAGGCGGAATACGAGGGCGAAACTTGCGTCATTCGCTTCTTTTCGATCGATCGTTTCGTTCGCGGAGGGAAAAAAAGTTGTTAATCGCGGTCGTTTCGGCGTCGTTTCGCAGGTGCTTCGCGATGAGATGAGCAACTCTTCACCAAAATCTCGCAAGTGGACGCCATTTCCGTCCCCCGCATATCAAAATCGGGTCAAAAAGACGACATCCAAGAGGTTTTTCCAAGCGCGAGAAAAAATGTCGCTCGGACGAGCGACGACGACGACGACGCGCATCTTCATCTTCATTCCCTTCTTTCTCTCCTCTCTCTCTCTCTCCACCACGACCACACCCAGCCAGTCTCCCTCCTTACCTCTTTCGTCGAAGCGTACAACCCTTCGCGCCCGCCGCGGAAGATGTAGGCGTCCCCGACCGAGTAGAAGTAGTCGTTGTCGTACGAGTGGATGGAGGCGTCGACAGCGACGGGCGAGCAGAGGAGCGCCGCGAGCGCGATCGCCGCCGCGAGGAGGGAGGCTGCGTGGAGCTTCATGGCGCGAGCCTTTTTGCCTTTTGGGCTGCCTGTCTGTCTGTCTCACGTGAAACGCGACAGGGTCGTCGAGTAGAAGGAGAAGAGCTCTCTCGCTTTTCTCTCTCGGAGCGAAGAAGAAGAAGAAGGGAAAAGAAGAAAAAGAGGAAGTGAAAGAGAAGAAGAGAGGGGCGACAAAAAAAAACGAAAAGCGGAAGAGAGCTTCAAATTTTCCACAGCTCGAATTTTTCCTACTTCTATTCTCTTTTTTGTGTGTGCGGCAGCTCGCGATCCTTCTCTCTAGCCCGCACTCGCAGGCCGAAAGCTCTCTTCTCGACCCTGCCCCCACCCCTCGCAGGAAAAGCTCCTCACGCACGCACACACACACACACACACACACACACACA
>Ga0114918_10004352_pt1 | contig 12320 bp, 10 predicted proteins | sample LantaG_FD_87015 | JGI IMG/M metagenome (GOLD analysis project Ga0114918, IMG submission 87015) | Deep subsurface microbial communities from Baltic Sea to uncover new lineages of life (NeLLi) - Landsort_02402 metaG | ecosystem: Environmental > Aquatic > Marine > Oceanic > Sediment | place...
TCTTCACCGACGTAGGTAGTTCAAAGCGGCACACGGACGAAACCACACAGTCCGAGAGAGAGATACCCGCTTGGACCAGCTCGTTACGAACAAGCTCACCAACAGAACTTCCAGGGTGCAGTGCCATTCGTTCGTGAATATCACGAGCGTGCGCGGCGCCTGTGATAATCATGTACTTGGTTTCACGCCAACCAAGGCGGGCGCGTGCTTCGCGGTTGCGTATCTCGGGAGTCAGGCCGGGCTGTACGTCGGCACCCAACCATGCACAGGGTAGATGGAAACTATTGCCGACCTTAAACTCCGGTAATACCGCGCCGCTATGGCATACCCACTCTACGAATTCCTCAAGCGACAGGTGGCTGTAGAACTCGTTGAAGTGAGACATATGCTCATCACTCAACGTGGTAAACGTAATCGACTCGGGCATTAAGACACCTCCTCTATAAGCTTCCGCATGACCTTAAAACCCAAGTCTGCCGCGTCCGGCACACTTACGTCCTCCCCATTGTTATGACGGGTAGCCAGCTCCAATACTTCGGCCGGCCACTTAATCTTACGCACAACCGGTATATGCTTGCACAGCAGTTCGTACAGGGGGTCGACAGAGATACGCCCGTACCCGCCCTTGCGGTTGTTGGGGACGAATGTGTCTGGGTCGGTCGCGACGATCACGCTGCGGCAGTGCTTTGCCAACTCTTCTGCTCGGAAGGTATTGAGATCCTTTCCGAAAATGCAGATGCCTTGCGGGCCACTAACTATGGCATTGAGAATACCCTCGTTAAGTACAACCGGCTTGAGCCGGTCAACTCTATCGATGTTGTAGAAACACTTGGTAAATCCCGGCGGTAAAAACCAGCGGGCTCTACTTTCCGCGTTTATAGTACGCCCCTGCCACGCCGTTAGTTGACCGTCTACCGTAATCGGAAAGATGATCCGGTCCTGGGCGGCGGGAAACAGCGGGTCGTATGTCTCGGTAAAGGAGGCGCCGTACATACGACTAACGTAATGCACGCGCTTGAGCGTGCGCAGTGCCGGGTATTTGGTTAGCATAAACCGGATTGCCGGGTGGCTGTCCGGCAGCTCGTGAAGTGGCACGCATCCGGCAGGCATGGGAATAACTCCCTTTTGCGCCCGGGCGGATATCCTACGTTCACTAACTTCAATGTCGTCCAACAGCCCCATCTGAGCGGCCGACAAATCGGTCAGAAACTTTTCGACAAATGACGCCTCCCTGACCTCTTTGCAGTTTTCGTTATAGCAGTTTGCTAAGGCTACTATGCGTGTGGCTGACATGGGCGGCTTAGTCAGCCATAGATAGCTGATCGAAAGTCGCTGCCTCTCGTCGCCGCAAATCGGGCAATCTACACTATAGGCCTCTCCGCGGGCTATTACGCGCCGCCGTGATTGCCCGGGAACGCGCTCCTCCACGCGCTTCTGCCCCTCGTTAGTAACTTTCACTGATCCGAAGTGCTTGACCAACACTCGGTACAGCGCTGGGTTTAAAACCATCACTCCACCTCGTCTTTTGGTGAGCCTCTACTTTTGTTCTCCGACGGTGCTTTATTGGTCGCACCTTCATTATCCCTGTTTGCGGCGAAGCGCTTACCCATCACGCGCCAGCTGTCTGACACGTCGAAAAAGGTAGCCAGTTCACCGCGTAGTTTAACCACCTGTGTCTGGTTAAGCAGGGCGTCGTCGCGTGATTTGACATACCGAAGTAGCTGAAGATCCGTACGTGGATCGCGCTTGTTGACCGCAATAGCAAAGGCCATGGGTGCGGTGAACATTCGGCAGTCGGCGGCGCAGTACATATCAACCTCTGCAAACGGGCCGAGCTTGACATATGTCGGCGACATCTGCTGCGAGATCGCAATGATACAGTCCGTGCGGGCGGCTTCGCTTGTGAGGGCGAATGAGATGCTTTGTATCTCCGCCTCCTTAGAACGGCCAGACACTTTTGACACGGCGTCGGCAATGATACCCGCCCAGTCAACGTAAACGTATGCCGGTTTCTTGTCGGCCGAGATCAGCTGACTGAGTTCAGCCGAAATAGGGTTCACACCCTCTGGCACGAGATTCTTCTGCACCATGTCTAGCACGTGCAGATACTCGTCGATCATCTCGAGTTTCTTCTTTGCCAGCTCACGCGGTATCCCGGCCTCCCCGATGACCTCGGCCAGGTTTGGGTTGGCCGATATCTTGGTGTAGTCAATGCCCAGCGCGCAGCCCAGAATCTTGCTGCGCATTGACTGGTTAAGCCCGATCTCTGCTAGTACCAGAAGAACGTGCTTGCCTAGTAAGGCCTGGCCCACACCGAGCTGGATACCCAGGGTGGTCTTGCCGCCATTCTGCGGCATGATGATGCCAATGGTCGAGCCGTTTGGTGGACCTCCGCCGATGAAACGGCTGTCCAGCCAAGGTACGCCGGTGGACACTCGCATACCAACGTCGCCCAGGTCAAGCCCTACGATGCTGGAGACCGATAGTCCACCCATTAGCGACGCCTGCCGGCCCTCTAGCTCCGTCAGCTGCTTTCCCAGTCCGTCGGTTACACCCGTTCGACTAGGTTCGGCCAACAGCTCTCTGACCGCCGGCTGCATCACGCATATGTCAGCCACGTGCTTGATAATGGCCCGCGCAACCGGCTGGCTACTAAGCCCAACCGTACGTTGCATGATAAGAAAATTAACAATCTTATCCTGCACCTTTTTGCGCTTAGCTTTATCAGCAAAGTATTTAGTGAGAAACGTACGACTGTCCGCGATTAACGTAGCCTCGTCCGGCGCCGTTCCGAACTTGGTGTAATGTCGCTTTATACAGTCAAAGAGAATAGCCTGTGCGGGTGTGCCCCCGATCTCCTTATTGGTTAGGAACATACCTTCTAGTTGCCCAGTCGCTGCCTGTAGGATTACCGGCACGCGCAACATCTGGGCAAGAAGAATGTTAAAGTGGTCCTCGTTATATTCTTCGGTCATAGGAAGCCCAGATGTTCTGAGAAGATTTCCCTAGCGCGAGGAGTGCTCTCTAATTCGACTTTAGCAGCAGCCCTGTAGTGCCCAACCACGTCGTGCATATGGTTAGCGTAGCCCACAGCTGCCCGCATTAGCGGAGTTAGTTGCACCGTCTCGTCCAGTAGTGTCAGGTGCAGACCGTAGATCCTGGTGCGGGCGGCCAGCACTGTCAATTGGCTTTTGTAGTGGCGGTCTGTCTGATCCAACGACTCCTGGTGGGTCATTAGCGACTCCATGAACTTTGGATTCGCAATGCCACTCGGCCAGAACGAGCCGGTTAAGGCCATGCCAGCCAGCTGCTTCGCCACAAACACAGGGGCCGTTAGCTCACGCTCTCGGCACAGCTGTGCTGCCGCATAAAATTTGGGCGCCAGCTTACGCCCCACGTTTACGCGCCCAGGTATATAATTCGGCCGTAGACGCACGTAGGCGTCCACGATCTGGCCAGCCAGCTCGATAAGATCCGGGTCAGGCACATGGTAGCCACCCTGCTCGTCGATGATCTCCAGGCGGTCAAACAGGTTATGCATCGTGTAAATGAGTAATCACAGTTCCCTCACCTCCACGGTATAACCGTTACTGCGGTAGACGGATATACGGTTCTGCGACCTGCGTTGCAAGTTTTTGCTAAACAGGTCTATGAAGTCGATAAGCAAACCGCTTTCTTTAGCCAGGCGGTTGCCCAGTCGGGAAAGTCGCCCAGGGATCTGACCGGAGTCGATGGCACTGGATAACCCGTCAGCCCGGCAGAGCACTGCCAGGTCTCTAAAGTTAACACCCTTCGACCACACCTTCGTTGCAATCGCATACTTCAGCGTGTGGTTTTCGAACTGCTCCTTGTACTCCTGTCGTAGGCTGTTGGAGCAGATAATCTGATCGGCCACCAGCGCTCCGCTCCGCCGCATACTCATTATACGCGTTACCGGCGGCTCGCCCGATACGACCGCGAACTGCGGTAACAGCTGACCAAGTGCGTAAGCGTGCTCAGTCTTATCCACCATTATCAGAAGCTGCTGTTCTGGCCCGATCTCTGCAATGGTCTGCGTGACGACCTCTGCAATCAGCGTGTTACGGCTGCGGTTGAGCCACAGGCTCTTTCTGTCGGCGGCCACGCGATTGGAATCCTTACTGACTTCCGGCCCTACGGTAGAACGATACATCCGTACGTTGATTGGTACGATGTTACCACCAGACACGCCTTGCTGGTATGATATATCAGCAATAATACTACCAAACAAGGCCTCGCCGAATCCCTCGGCTTTATCACTGCGCCCAACAGGTGTGGCGGTCAACCCGAACATACGAGCCCTCCTGAACTTGTTGAACTTTTTGACATAATTTTCAGTCATCAAGGTATGACACTCGTCAGCGAGTATCAGGTTGGCCGACTTTGGGCACTTATGAAGGGACTGGGCGGTACAGATGGTGACGCGTGCTGGGCGATCCTTACCGCCGCCCACAATACCCAGCTGGCTACCGAGATCGTACTTTAGGTCGTCGTAGATATCTCTGACGATATCTGTCGAGTTAACGGTAATAATGATCTCGGCCGTCGGATACACCTTGGCCAGCAGTTTGATAAGAAAGGTCTTACCAAACCCTGTTGGGCAGACGATGATGCCGCGTTTATACGACAGCATCTTAACGAACACCTCTTTTTGGCCCGTACGGAAATGCGTACCCTTAACGTAAGCCAACTCCGGCTGTGGTAGACCGTCTTCAACAAGGTCCGCCACCTCTACTTGCACACCCTTCTTTTTGAAGTGATCCAATATACGTGCGCCGAACCCGGATAAGGCGGCAAATATCTTATTGCCCGCCTTATCCTTGTCGTACCAGAACAGCGGTATCGCCGCCTCGACCCGCCGCCTGACCTGGCGCTTATCACCCGTTATACTATCGGTGACGTAATCCATTTCTTCCGACTGCCGATAAACGGTACACAGTTCCTCCAGATCGGAGCAGGCTTCACCGGGTTGGATGGACAGAGCGCGGCCAAGATAATGAAGGCGAAGCATTGGCTACCTAAAGAGGTTCAAGTGTGGTGATATTGTCCAGGAAGCCTACCAGTGACTCCTCGTGATCAACCAGGATGACCTGCCGCCCGCTTGAACCCGTCAGCTCTTTCAGCTTCAGCATCAACCGCTGTAGGTGCACAATGTTCTCCTTATCCAGATGGTTGGACGGTTCATCCAGGATGAGCAACCCAACTTCTCTGGCGAAGGTCTCGATCATGGCCAACCGGAAGGACGTGGACGCCACAATTTTCTGTCCACCAGAAAGTCTGGCGCCCGTTACGACCATGCCGTCGTCGAAGGTGGCTACGAAAGCCATGTCCTCGTCGAGTGACAGTCGGAACGGTGCTTCCCACATCGCAAGCCAGTAGTCCAGGCGGCGATTCAGGATACCAGCATACTCACGCATGAGCAGCGCTGGTAGACCAGTAACGTGTAGGATCTCTCTCGCCCGCTTGCACAGGTTTACCCACTGCGCGTCCTGCTGTTCGGCCTTCATCTTCTCCTGAAGGGCCAACAGGGACGCCTGGTACTGGTCAATCCGCATTTCACAGCCGACGACGGCCTTGCTGTTCGCCTGCTGCTCCTGCAAAAGACTCGGCATGCGCTGGGCATCCAGGCGGGCCTGCGCCAGTTCTACCTCGCCCGGTAGGTCGGTGAGCTCGCCCAGTGCGGCCAGATCGGCCATGGCGGCTCTGGTTGCTTCCTCCCGGAAAGCCGCAGCCTCCTTAGTTGCACGCAGGTCGCCCGCTGCAGAAGCCTGCGCGGCCACGGCTTTGGCGTGTCGGCCAATCAGCTCACGTAGCTCCAACACCTGCTGGTCATCCAGCGGCTGAGGCACTGACAGACGTAGCTGCTCGCTCAGCATCTCTCGGCGGGAGGTCAGTGTCGCTAGTGTTTCGCTGTAGAGCTTGAAGGCCGTACAACGCTTGCGCAGCTCTGTCACACTGGCTTTAAGTTTGTCACGCGATGCTGTAACCGCAGCGACCGCAGAATCGCGATGCTGTTTAGCCGTTGCCTGAAGGGCCTTAATCCGCTCGGTAAGCGCGGCGGATTTGGCTTGAAACTCACTGTCAAGCTGGCTTGTCAGTCGTTTAAGCCGCGCCTGCAAATCCTCGCACTGCTGCGTTGATTCCGACGGGTCGAAACCGACAACCGCCTGTCCGCAAGTGGGACAGCTGCCCTCGGCGAAGGTCCTAATCTTCTCCTGTAGCCCTTCGATTTTCGAGGCTAGACTATACTCTTCATCCACCCGTGGGCGGGACAGGCCTAGGTTGGCCAGGTCCTTGGACAGCTCAGCCAGCTCGGCGGTAATCGCATCCTCCGGCCCCAGTTTTGGCAGCTCCTGTTTACCCGCCAGCTGTGCTTCTCGTTCGGCCAGCTTGGCCGACTGTGCCTCGATCTTCTGTTCCAACTGATCGAGGTCCTCCACGACTGGGCTGGCGACCAGCTTGTCCAGGCTGGTAGACGTTTCGTCCAGCTGCTTGCGGATGGCCTCTGCGGCCGTGATAGCCATCTTATCTGCCGCGTACTGAGCCAGGGACTCCTGCGCCGACTCAGCCGAACTAGCTAGGGCGCTGACCATTGTGTTTGCCTGCTGGTACTCAGCCTCAGCTTTCTCCTGCTGTGACATAGCTATGGCGGTGTTAGCCGCACATTCGCGTACACGCGCGTTTGCCTGTTGGATGCTGACGTTCGTGCGTGACAACCGGTCGTACTCGTCAAGCAGCGCCACTGACGGTCCCAGATTCATGATCTGCCGTTCAAGCTCTGCTTGCTTGCCCGCCAGTTCAACTTGGTCGGTCTTCGCCTGCTCAAGCCCCTCCTGCATGAGCACGATCTGCTGCTCCAGGCCGGCGGTGACGTTGTAGCGCCCGGCTTCGTTGCCCAGCAGGCGCTCGGCGTCCGCCGCCTGCTGCAACCCAACAGTCTGCTGCATTTCTTTCAGGCGTTTAGTCTTGGTCGAGAACAGGATCGAATCGATCTGACCCTGTGCGACAAACACGTTGTTGAGCAGGGCGTCCATTGACGTACCAAGCAGATTTTCCACGTATTCGCGAATCTCCGCCTGCCGCGTCATAATATGACCGTCCGGACGCTTGAGTTCCTGAGAGGTCTTTTTCCCAAACGTCCGGGTAATCTGGTACGCGGTATCCCCGTGCTCAAAATCAATGATTATGCTGCCGGAGGACTTACCCCAGGTAACGTTGTCGCCAAGCGTCCCATCGCCTACAGATTCACCGGTGACACCGAATCTGATAGCATCCAGCACTGAGCTCTTGCCTGACCCATTAGGGCCGAGGATACCGCAGATACCGCTGCTAAGCGTGACGTCCAGTTCTTCATGACAGCAGAAGTTGGTTGCTCTTACGCGTGTTATTTTCATCGTAACCCTTCAAAGGCGTGAAATGCGAATTGTCTGCCCGGCTTCGACCAAGCTGGTCAGGTCTTCGACTGACGTACCGTTAACGAGAACACGTACGCTAGCGGGTGGCACGTCTGGTCGGATGAGTTGGATAGCCTCCTCTAAAGTGATACCCGCTGGCAGGTCGTACTGCTGCACCATACCGGGCAGAAACCCGAAGAAGATAGTAATCATTGCTCGCCCTGTTCTGCGATAAATCGCGCGCGGAAGTCCCGTAGGACATCCAGTATGCTGTTGCCACTGTCAAGCAGTGCCAAGATGAACGTGTGTAAACGCTCGTCCACCTCCGGGTCAACGAGCTGATTGAGTAGGTCCGGTACCGACAGAAGTGCTTCCCGCTCCTTCTCCTCGCCGTCCAGTTGCAGCTGCATTTCAGCTACGGACGCAACGGTTTCGCTGACGACTATGATATCCTTGTCGGCCACGCTCGCCTTCAGCTGAACTACCCGTTCAAGGCACTCTGGCGTATGCAGCAACCACAGTAGCGGGGGCAAAATCTGCCCGCCGGGTAGGTCGGCCAACCACGCCTCAGCGGCGCTCAGCTGGTCTGGTGCAGTGGCGTTGACTCGCAGAATCTGGCGATATGTGATAGGCAGCCGCTCGCTGCTCAGGTCGGTGTTGACCAGTATGCACGACTTGGGCCCGATCTGGCCGATCTCGCGTGGACTGCTGGGCCCGGTATAATAGGCGTTTTGTCCATCACGAATTTTGGCGTGCCACGGCGTATGTATGTCCGCCATAAGAATCAGTGGAATATCGCTTGGTACGAGTTCGAGGTCGACGTTCCACTTGCCCTCAAAGCGTAAAGCCTGCTTGGCCGCCTGGTGCATCATCAGACACTGCGGGCGCCGTTCCAGCTGAGCGAGCTCCGCAACCTGCTCTTCAATGGTCTCGCGCAGTGCGTAGTCAAAGCCAACACAGTCAACACCATTGATGTGAACGGGTGTGCCGTCACCAATATGACGGACGCCATCGTGACAAGCCACATACCAGGGCACCGGTTGCTTGTCGTGATTACCCTGGATGGCGAAGACGGGTATATTCTCGGCAACGCAGCGATCCATTTGTTTGCGGAAGAATCGCATGACCATCGGCGACGGTTTTACCGTGTCGAAAATGTCACCCAGAAGAACAATCGGCAGATGCAGCTCGATTCCCAGGTCAATGAACGATTCAAAGCCGGCAAACGCATCGCCGACAACGCTTTTGTATTTCGTCCAGATGAACGGCTCCAAGTGGATGTCACCTAGGCAAATAAACGCTGGTAGACTCACGGATTCTCCTTACAGCTTGCGCTGTTGACTCTACACCAGCTTCTGCCCACAGCGGGTCTGAAGTCGGTGATATAGTCGTTAAATGTAGTGTGCTTCTGTAGATCCAGGGGTGAACCAGCTGCTTGAGCCACTCGTCGGCGGCAAAGCGCGGTTCGACTTCTACCCGGTCAAGTATACCAACTGTGACGCTGTCGACCACTATCTCGACCTGCCCATTCCGCGCACCGGTGTGCCGTAATGGGTGATCGGCGAAGAATACGCCGGACATACTGTAAGCCAGCTCACCGTCGAAGGGGTCGGCCTTAACAATAGCCGGTGTTTGCAGCTGGTCGCAGGCGTCGAAGTTGAGGGCATAACCCAGCAGATTATACTTCGACCCGTTGGCTTTTAGTCGTTTCAACACCAGCGGGTGTATGTGGTCGCGCCAGTGAATTAGGTCGGTGGAGCGTATGTACACCACTTTTTTGCAACTCACACGCATAACCGCCGCCAACAGGGAAACGTGATGGACGTGCCAGCAAGACGGGCATAGCGGGTGCCCACACCTGATAGGTCCTCGTCTATGATTTTTCATAAATCGAAGCCCGCGACAGGTTGTTCCGCTGACCTCGCAAAAGCGCTTCTGTTGGCTGGCCATCAACCCAAACAATTTTGACCAATCGAAATCAAGCTGGCCCGTACTTCCGGGGAAAAAGCAATCCCTATAGTATGAAAATATACCAAATGGATCGCGCACTGCGGCCTCCTCGCGCACTGATAGGTAAAGAAAAGGCTAACCCCAGCTGCTGGGGTTAGCCAAGCGGGATGCCTACCGTAGTAAGTCTACAACAACAGCAACCAGGAATATCGCTATAAAAGCGCACACCCCAACCACTGCAAACGGTAGAAGATACAGTAGGCCCTCTAAGAGTAGCGCGGGTACGCCTTCCAAGAGGTAAACGATAGTCGATGCTATCAGAATCCAAAAACCCGCTATCACGCAAACCTCGCCAGCCTTTGCAGGGCCGGTAACCGGTCCCCGACTGACGTTGCTACGGTCCCTTAACGAGGGTCTGCCCATTTTGCGGCTCCAACCCAGCTATATATCCGCGCTGCAGCGCTGGTGTGCAGACGGTCGCGGTAGCACACCGCAAAAGAGTGTCCACGTGGACACTTTCTTGCGAGAAGAGAGATTATTGCCTAACAGGCCAGTACAGCTACTGTTCTAGCCTATGGTTGATCTGGGCTTAACACTTACGTCAGATAGACAACGGAACTTAGCGGCGATCCGGCATCGTATAGACGCCGGCGCGCCGCTAAGCGACGTCCTACCGTGCCTGTTCCGGCTACGTGGCAAGCCCTACTCGCTGGACTGGTCGCACTTCATGTTCGAGCCCATTTTCCAGCTGAGGAACATGCCGCGCCGACAGATCCTTCTTTGCGGACGTCAGGTGAGCAAAAGCACTGGGCTGGCGGCAAGTCAGATAGCAAGAGCCTGGCGGCAACCAAACTACAATATCCTGACGGTAATGCCGCTGTACGAGCAGGTCAGAAAGTTTAGTCAGAACTATGTAAGGCCGTTCATCGTAACCAGCCCCATTAGGTCGCGCCTGATCAGCGAGCTAGGCACCGACTCGGTGCTGCAGCGGCAGATAGGACCGCTGGAACACAACAGCTCCTTGTTCTACAGCTATAGCTCCGGTGACCCATCACGTATCCGTGGTATCCCCGCCGATGAATGCGATTTGGACGAAATTCAGGACTGTGACCACTCAGACATTCCTATTATTGAATCTTGTATGGGTGCCAGCCCATACAAGATTGTTCGGCTAGCGGGCACGCCTAAGACATTTGACAACACGGCCAATCTTCTCTGGGAGGATAGCTCTCAGGCGCACTGGCATATACCCTGTGTCTGCGGATACGAGAACAAGGCGTGCGTCAGCGGCGACATGTTGAACATGATCGGCGACGGTAGCAAGCGCCCAGATGGTAGTGTTCGAACGCTGATCTGCGCCAAGTGCGGGCGCGATCTCAACAGTCGATTGGGTTTCAACGTTCACGACTATCCGGAGAAGCAGCGCGTCTTCGCCGGTTACCACGTTCCGCAGACTATTCTGCCAATGCACTATGAATCACCCAAGGACTGGGCGGTCATTCTGGAGACGATGAACGGGAAAGCGACTTACGTTTTTCACAACGAAGTCCTGGGAGAGTCCTACGACTCGGACTCTAAGATTCTTACGCTAGATCAGCTGGCAGCCGCCTGTAAGGCTGTGCCATGTGAGCCAAACAATATGCACAGGGGTCGCTATATCGCGACGGCCTCTGGCGTTGACTGGGGCGGGCGTGGTAAAGAGAAGACGTCGGATACCGACGACTTCATTTCTAACACCGTTATCGCCCTGGCGGCAATGCGGCCGGACGGGATTATTGAAATCCCGTGGCTGTACAAAGTTCCGTACGCAATTGATATGTCGCATGAATCTCAGATGGCGGCGCGCATATCGATAGACGCTCGCTGCGATTATCTCGCTATGGACTACGGTGGGCAGGGTAATGTTCAGGAAGGCCTGGTCCGCGCCAACGGATTCCCCGTTGAGCGTATGGTGCCGTTTACCTATGCGGTGATGGCCCCTACACGCCCCATCGTTTACTACAGCCCGCCACAGGATCGTGGAGTGCGCTCCAGTTATACGCTGGATAAGCCACGGTCAATTCTGCTTCTAGCAGAGATGATCAAGCGCGGGCTGGTGCTTCTACCAAACGATCCGAAGTACCTTACAAACCATCTACGAGACTTCCTCAATATATACGAGGAAAGCATCGATAGCCCATCGGGCTCGCCCAGGCGCCTGGTCAAGCGCATGAGCCGCCGAACGGACGACACGGTTCATGCTATCAACTTCGCGGTCATGGCGCTGCTGCACTCCACGCAGCGCTGGCCGTCCATGGCCAGCGTCTTTCTCGAGAGCTAGAGCAGCTCGGAGATCGCGGGATCGCAGTGCACCACTTGTGGATCCCAGCTGCCCAGCAGCAGGCCGTCGATGGTACGTGTGCGCGACAGCGCCACGTAGGCCAATCCATGTCGCGACTCACTATCGGGAAACCGCTTCAGGCTTGCCATATCTACCCATGCCTTATCCACCGTCATTCCCTGCGACTTGTGGATCGTACAGGCGTACCCGAGCTTAACCGGTATACCCGTCACAGAATGGATGACGTTTATACCCATTGGGTCTTTGGTCTCCTGCGTAACCATCGTTACATACACGATCTCACCCGTGCGATCCAGACGAATACCCAGCGATGCTGGGTTTACCTCCTTACCGGCCACCAGCTCGTCTTTAAGATCGTTGCCGTACACACCACGAGCCTCAACCAGCTCGCCGGTGTCGCCATTTACATAAGCCCTGCCGGGATGATTGAGCGTGATCAACACTCGACAGCCGAGCGCTAGTGGCTCGCCGTCGGCCAGTGGCGTGGCGTCGATAGCCTGCTGGATAAAGGAATCATCCCGTGGCCGCTCTTTGATTACCCGCGGTTGCCGCTTATCTTCAAACTGTGCGAACAGCCGGAAGCCATTATTACGCGAATCCGACACGTGTTGCCACAA
>Ga0114918_10004353_pt1 | contig 12319 bp, 14 predicted proteins | sample LantaG_FD_87015 | JGI IMG/M metagenome (GOLD analysis project Ga0114918, IMG submission 87015) | Deep subsurface microbial communities from Baltic Sea to uncover new lineages of life (NeLLi) - Landsort_02402 metaG | ecosystem: Environmental > Aquatic > Marine > Oceanic > Sediment | place...
CTTCTACAAATTTTTCTGTAATAGGTAATGCTAATCTATGTTCTCCTTCGTGTCCAGCACCACCAGAATTTGGAGGTGGTAACTGATCTAATATTTCTTGTGGATATGATACATATTCATCTACGAAATCTCTATACAACAGTTCTCTACCTGGGAAACCAAAATGCACTACATAACAATCATTATTATATACATTGTGAATCTCATATCTCAGTTTAGGTGCCCAAGCATGAAGTTCATAAGCAAATTCTCCTATCCAAGGTCCACACAGTACATATTTTTTCATAATTCGTAACCCAATTCTTTGCTATATTCTCTTATCATCTCAGTAAGTTCTTCGTCGGTAGCATATAAATCATCTATAGTTATAACATCGTGTTTTCTAGTATGTATATTTTTAGGCATGCTTTTAATTATTTCAGACTGCTGTTTTATCTTTAATCTGCTGCACCACTCATTATATATATCACCACATTCACACAAATCTTCTACTTTATAAGTCCATTCAGATACACTTTCTGCTAGTTTGTTCCAATGATACCAATATTTCATGCATTGCTTCAAATAGTTATCATCTTTTATTTCTGGTAAAACATAAAAAGCTGAAGTGTATGATACTGTTTTTTTTGAAATCACTTTCCAATTATTCATAGTTCTTATTGAAGATATTGTATCTATTGGATTTCTAACTTGATGCAATATAGAAGTAAAAACTTCCTGCAACCCGTCTACACCAGTAGCATACCAAGACACTATACCGTCTTCACCGATGTGTGTTTCGTGCGGATAGTCATAACCCATTTTCTTTAATAATTCAGAAGTGAATTTAGTAGCAGATCTTCCGCTTCCAGTTATTAAATTTATGTCTTTCATTTTTTATTGTGTGCACCTGTATGGTAAAACCATTTATTATCTCTAGAATCACCGGGTATATATGTAACATTAGTATCAGTTTTCCACATAGAATAATTAAAACTAAGCTGATCTCTTTTTGTATTATATTTAAGTTCTTCCCACCACTTTTCCATAGCTTTTTTGCATACATTATGTCTTCTAGCTACTATCATAGAAACTACTAAACCATTGTTTGCTGGATATCTATCAGCTTCATACTTCTCCATTTGTTTGATTATGAGAGCTGGATCATCTTTATAATTTCTATTAAGCTGACCAAGATACAATATAACTTTAGCTTCTTCATATACACAGTTGCGTGGATCTAATTTGTTTTGGTTGTGATCAAAAACCGCCACATCTGTTTTTTTAAGATATCGATCTATAATTTCATTAACATTGTCTCTTACTATTATATTACCATCAACCCATATACTATATTCATAATCAGGAAACCATCTATGGGGGAGTAACTTATATTTTCTAGCATTTCTAGTGGGATCTTTATATATAGCATTAACTTTTCGCACATTCCATATATCTGATTTTATGTTCTGATCTGTAAACATTATATATTCGACGTTTGGTAACTTAATAGTTGGTTCATGAATTGTATCATAACCACCAAATATAGCAGTGTATACAATAATTCTACTTTTATAATACTTACCTTTTAAAGCTTGTGTCAATCCGTCACTCATATTATTTTATTTTTTTTACTTCATTTATTAAAAAATCTCTCAAACTATGTGTTGGTTCCCAGTTCAGCTGTCTTTTTGTTCTGCTGATGTTTGCTAATGTATTATCAACTTCTGTAAAACCAAACGACGGCGGATTTTCTATAAATCTCTTACCAAGCATGTTGTCGGTCTGTTTTTCGTACTGATCTATAATTATATGAGCTATATCATTAATAGACATATTACTTCCAGCACCCACATTGAAAGTCTCATGAGACATTTCCATATCTTTCATATACTCACCTGCTCTATAAAGTGCAGTCACTATATCTGCTACATTAGTAAAATCTCTAGTTTGATGACCGGTACGATAAATAGTAAGCGGCTCTTTCTTTTTTGCTTGATCTAAAAATTTACCAATAACAGCAGAATAGTCACTACCCAACACTTGACGTTTTCCATATACATTAAAGTATCTTAAACAGATTGTATTAACTCCGCAATATTTACTGTACATCCTACACATCTCTTCACCCATCAATTTTTGATGAGCGTATGGAGTGAGAGGGTTAAGTTTATCTGACTCTCTCAATGCGCTATATTCTTCTGATAATACTTTAGCATTATTCCATTTTGTTTTTTGATGATCACCATAAACAGAAGATGATGAACTATACACAACACCATTAGCTACGTTTGCTTTCTTAGCAGCTTCTAGTACATGTATAGTTGAATTAAGATTGTTGAAATAGTAGAATCCGGATTCTTCTATTGATGGCACCATTCTGACAGCTGCAGCCATGTGGAATATTGTGTCTATTTTATATTCTTTAATAAACTCAACCAATCTTTCTATATAAGTTTGATTCAGACTATAGAATTTAAATATAGCATCTCTATGTACGTTTTCTAACTTACCGTTATATAAGTTATCAACAACTATTACCTTTTCAACTCGAGGTATTAAATAGTCAACTAAATTACTACCTATAAACCCAGCCCCGCCTGTCACCATTACATTTTTCATATTTTTTCCTACAAATAAATTGTATTTTCTATTATGTTTTCTTTTAATTTATTCTGTTCTTTTGGTACTACATATACGTCAGTATATCTCGGTAAAGTATCTAATATACCGCATTGATTTCCAATATTAAACTGAGCTCTCGATCTTATGTACATCTGAATTCTTAAATCAATATGTCTTAAATCAAAAACGTTATTAACAAATTCTAGTCCAAATTCTTTCAATGGTTTAAAACTCCAATTTAAAAATTTAACATTCGGATAATCTTTAAGTTTATTTTTTATCTTCTCTCCGTCACGCTCTTCGTCAAATCCGTTAGATAATAATATTGCTCCAAATTCTGGTGCACCTTCTAAGCCTGACTTGATTATCTCGTTACCATAATGCTTTTCTTTTTGTGTCCAATACATCTCTGGTAAACAATCTTCCATTTCTTTATCATCAAATTGCCAAAACTTAAGCATCTGTTTTATTAGTGGAATTTCTGAATTGTTTGTGTCATATATTCTATAGTGGTCGTGAAATATTTCGCCATGCCATTCATCTACAAACTTATCAACATGTGGATTGTTCGCAAATACATTGTAACAATTACTATATGGTCTAGACCAATTAGTTTTATTGAAGTCACCTACATTACCAAAAACATTTTCTAGCATTTTCTCGCTAGGTAAGTATACTTTACAGTTTGGGTATTTCTCTTTTAGCAATCTCGGCATTGCAGAAATTACTCCCCAATCACCAAAACCATGACATGTTCTCATTATAAAAAACTCACCTTTTTCTAAATACTCGTCTGGTATTTGAAAAGCATTATCAGAAGAGAAGCCAAGCTGTTCGACTTTTTTTATCGAATGCAATTTGTTATTTATTATTCTCCAAAATATCATAGTCTATCTATTATCACCATCACCTTTTAATTTATTCTCTCTCATTCTTTTGTAAAGTTTATCAATATTGTCTTGAGCGACATCATCCATGTCAATGCCTAACTCTTCACACATAGCAGCAATATACCATAATATATCACCAAGCTCTTTACTTATTTCTTTTCTATATTCTTCACTAACGATACCATTATGATCTCGCATTACTTTTTTTACTTTGTTTTGAACCTCACCAGACTCACCCAAACCTAACGCGGGATAATATAAGTTGTTTCCTTTGTTTGGATAAATAGCTGTTACGCTAGCTAGTCTTTGATAGTCTTCGAATTGCATATTATTTTATTCTAAAATTGTTTAATTTACTATTTCTTCTTTTAAGATTACATGTACATATCTTACCTGCCAAAGCACCAATTGGTGTACTGTAATCATGAACTCTTTTTCCGCATTTGTCGCATGCCCAATATAACGTAGATAGATCGTATGGGCTTGAACCTCTAGTTTTTGTAAGGTGTGCCATTATATTGTCTCGTAAAATTTATTCTGGTTTTCTTGTTTTTCAATAGTTTTTGGGTGATATAAACAATACAGCTCTTTACCTGCAGGGTGATTCACTGGAAGCATAGTATACACAGATGCTCCAACTATTTTTTCGTGCACAGCACCTTTCCACTCAACCACTGGTGAATTTAAATAAATTCTTCCTTGAAAATCGGGCCAGTTAACCCAACCCTCTTTGCTTAATTGCCATCCCCACTTATTAATATGTTCTTCTGTTATACTTTCTACAGTATTGATTCTTGGTACAAAATACAATTCTATCTCTCCGTGGTTCAGAGCTAAAATATGCTGAAGTTGAATGAGTAAGTTTTCGTGAGGATATTCGTCTGCATCTATCTGAAATATATAATCTTTTGTGCACAACTTATTTAAAAAGTTTTTATGTTCTCCAAAATTTTTGTTTAAACCGTGATAGTGTATACTTGTATTTGCTAAAACATTTTCTCTAAAATAATCAATCATCGCAATTAAACTATCATGTTTTTTTGATTGCTCTTCCGAATCAATGAGTATTACTAATTCATCATTTTTTCTAATATGTTTTGATAAAACACTAAACAATTGATTCAGTTCGTAAACTTCATCTTTAACTGTAATTGCATACGATATACTTATGTCTTTTCCTTGTAGTTTTTCTTCCATTATACTTTCTTTAATTTTGGAAATTCAATTTTGCCACCGTCTTTCTTCTTCATCTCTGGGAAGCCAGTTATGTCAGCTTCTTTAAAAACAGAAAACTGTGGTATGTATTTTTCGATTAGTTCACTAAATACATCAGTCATTTTATCGAAAGAGAAGTTATCCTTTGTATATTGTATATGTTTTCTAGATTGTTTTAGATAGTCACTATAGTTTTTAAAGACATCTTTCATTGCTCGCGATGCCATGTCATAATCAACATAATACCAACTAGATTCTGGTATTATAATTTCTTTCCAGACAACAGATCTGTGAACTTTCTGTAGTTTACCGTGTAACAGCACAGAATATTCTGGATTTAAAAAATCAACCTGTCCACTCCACTTAGGTGCTATCACGGGTTTGCCAGAGAGCGTTGCTTCTAATATAGGTCTACCAAATCCCTCGCCTTTTGTGAATGTTAAGTGTGCTTTTACTTTAGGGTGGTTATATAAACTACTCATTTCTTCTTGAGTAAGATCACCATGCAGTAAATATACATTTGGTGCATTCTCTGTTCTGTTTTTTACAGACTCTATTTTTCTAGTTATTTCTGCTTTATCTTTCTTTGAAAAAGTAGCACCACTAGTCTTTAATATTAATGCCGGTCTATTGTTAATCTTATTTTTAAATGTCTTGCAAAATATGTCTATCATTTTACCAACATCTTTTCTATCATGTCCAAGCTCACCTTGAAGCCAATGGCCTACAAACAAAAAAGCAAAATCTTCTTCTACTTCTTTCATTGAAGTTATAATAGTTTTACTTAATTCTTTTGGCTTTTTGTACATATCGATATCAACACCTTCAAACAGTACTTCTATAGGTCTTTCTAGTTTTAAAACGCCTATTTTTTTCTTAGTCTGATTATCTATTTTATCGTAATTAGTTCTGGTCAAACAGTCTTTTGAATGCTGAGATGGTACTAAGATCAAGTCCATTTTGTTACATGCTTCCAACCAAGATGGTGCACATGCAGTTGTCTCAATACCAGCAGTAATACCTATATTATATTTACCTACTCTCTGAAATTCAGGAGGTATTGTGACTTGAATCCACAAATCCGGCTGAGTATTAAAAGATTCTTCTGTCATCATGATTGTGATAAGATCCATATCTTTCTCGTCTAATGCATTCATAGGACAACCGCCCCATTTAGTACTTATGAGTTTGATATCATATTTATTCAACTTAGCTAATGATCTGATTAGATCTCTAGAGTGTTCACCATAACCACTTCTAGTTGCAAATGGTGCACTTATAACACATAATGGTTTTTTATTATTCATGTAAATCTTTCTTGTATATTATAGCTGTTGGTTTTTCTACTTTATCAGTTTCAATCTTTGTAAGTGTAAACCTTTTTTGAGGTGTCCATTTTTCGATTATATATCCCATATACTTTATAAACAACTCAGACATTTTTTTTGCCGAAAGCATTGTATCTTCTCTCAACATAAACTCTCTACCTTCTAAACCAAATTTGTCTCTATCTTTTTTACTAGTTTTATACCAATCCATCATAGCTTGAGCTACATCTTCCCAATCAGCTCTGTCATCTAAAATATAGGGTGTAGGTATACTACCTTGTAAACTTCTTGTCATAGCAAATACTGGTTTAACCCACGAACCATGTTTCATATATGTACCAGCGTGATTAGAATACCAATTGTCTTTTCCATATTCGTTGACTGATAATAATTTGTCATCTTTTTTAAAGCCACATTGATCTTGTAATCCACCAGTGACGTTAATGATAACTGGAGTACCAGCCATAAGTGATTCGGCCGTTGTTAAACCAAAACCTTCATTTGAAGCTATGTTGATAGTCACATCTGCTAAGTTATACATCTTGTTCAGCTCTGTAGGTGATAGTTTTTTAATAGATAATACTATTTTCTGTTCAGGTGCCAAATCCTGTATAAGTCTAACTATATCACCACCAGCATCATCTATTGGAGAAGTGTGTAAAACTAAACCTAGTTTTTTGTTACCATCTTTAATAGTATTTGAGAGTTTCTGAAAAGCTAATATGATATCACCTATCATTTTTCTTCTAATGTTTCTATTGTTGAAAAACATAATAAACTCTACATCTTTTGCATCTTCTTTAAACAAATCTTCTTTGAGCTTTACTAACTCTAATTTTTCAATTTGCTCTTTAAGTGGTTTAAAATTATCTTCATCAATTCCATGTGGCACATAAGCAATTGCTGTTTTACCATATTCGTATTCAGTACCTGCTTCTAAATCAACGCAGTTATCTTCACCCAAAACTGTTTTAACCAAGCCGTGCGTTTGCTTACTAATGTTCATTATAAGATCATCACTCATATAAGCAGGTTTGTTATAATATGGTGGAGGTGGACAATCCCATATATTATAATAAAATATAGGTATATGTTGTCTTACTTCATTTTCCATCTGATAAAGCCAATCCCAAAATCTAGGGTCTGTATAGTGCAATATCGCATCGGGCTTGTCTCTCAACATGATATTTCTAATCAAATCTTGAGTGCCATATCCTTTAACGGGATATAGTCTCACTTCTGGATCTTGCACACCAGTTTGTTTTTTCACTTCTTCTGAAATATCTAGATATTTTCCCTTATCTGGGTGTGTCATAGCACCAGCAACTTGAACCCAATTAAATATATGAGATGTACCGAATACTATTTCTTTTGACATAGTACCTATACCAGAAGGAATTCGCATGTCATCTGATAATAATAAGATCTTTTTTCTTTTTGATTTCTCTATGACTTTATAACCATTTCTTATATCACCAACTTGGAGTATTTTTTGCATATGTTTTGTTTATTATATATATTTTTTTTATTTGATTACAAGTACTTTAACACCATACTTTTTTGCATATTTTATCAATCCATTCAGTCTTTTTAGCTCTACTTTTTCACGAATATTTTTGTCATTAAATACAACTAAAACATCTGAGTCTTTTATCATATTAGCCTGGCTTCTATAGAAATTTCTCACATCATATCTTTGTCCGTAATAACCTTCAGCCATTATAGAATATTCATTGTGAAGTGTATGAGCAGCATTGTACTCACAATATTTAAATTTAAAGAAAAGTGCAGCATCTTTTGCATATTTAGATGCACCATAACTCTCACCCGTTCCTGCTATTATAATTTCTTCATTTCTCTCACTAAGATACCACAAAAAATCTTTAACCTTTTTCTCGTTTGTGAACAACTTGCTGCTTATAACACTCACTTTCATTTCTATATGTCTAAATAATTATTTCTCAATCTAGTTTTAGGGTTACAATATTCTGGTTTATCTTTAAAAGGACAAAATGTACAGTTATAGTTTTTCGGACCAGCATGAGCTGGATAACTAGCATCTCTATTGTGCTTACCATTAGGCAAGAAACCGTGACTTACAAACTCTTCCATTCTTTTCATAGCTTTATTGATAGATACTTTACCATTAGCTGGTTCAAACATCTGAATTCTTCTCTGTACAAATTCTGATTGTTCGTATATCTTTCTCTTCAAGATAACATATGTTATTTCTATGTCATCAACTGGGAAGTTATATTTCTCCGAAAAATATTTTTTGTAAAGTAGCAGCTGATCAGTCGAAAGCTTGTCTTTCTTCTTATAGTCGCCCCATCCCTTTTTAGAAGTCTTAAAGTCGTATATGATAAGTGTTTTAGTTTTGTAGTTATATAAAACGACGTCTAACAACAATTTCATTACTACATTGGGATTGTCATTGAGAGCTGGTATTAATATATTGTGTTCTGTATTAATGAGTTGAACGTTCTTCTTTGACAAAACCAAAGATTTCTTTTTCTTGAAATATCTCAAAATGTTAATCCCATCAGCAAGATAATTATAGAATTCTTCTTCAGTTGAAAAATGTTCACCAGCTTTCTGATATCTTTTTTCATATTCATCAACCATCTTTTTAGAAAAGACGTCTTCTATGTCCATTTCGTCTGCAGCTTTAATTGTCTGCTCATAATATACATGAATATATTCTTCTAAAGTATCATGCATAGCAGTACCAAAAACTAATTCTATGGATTCTTGAAACAGTTTTATTTTATCAATATATTTTATTTTCCAAGACAAAGGGCATTTGTTGAATAAATTATACTGAGAAAATGATACTATTGTTTTTCCATTGAAAGGTGGATCTTGTTTGAAAAAGTTATCTTTAAGTTTTTTTGGTTTTATTTCCCGATTTATTGTCTTCATCTTCTTGTATTTTATTTAATGCTTCTTTGTACTCCGATTCTTTCATTAGTTGCTCTACAACCAACTCACAAGTGTCGCATTTAAAATACTTCATTGGGATTAAAACATCTTTGTCTGTTTGTGTTATGATTCTTGAAACTTCTCTAAACGATAAAACTTCTGTAAAATATAACCCACCACATTGTGGGCATACCATTTGTTTAGATTGTTCCATCATACTTGCTGGCATTTGAAATTGACCAGACGGCATTCGGTTTTGCATATTAACATCCTTTCTCTATTGATTCTTTTACTATTTTTATTTCATGTTCACTCTGTGGTATACTTAAATTCATTTGTTCTTCGATTGTATCTGGAATCGTACATGATTCATTGAATGTCGCATACTTTGATTCGTCTGGCCATCTACCACAACCGGCAAATAATACACCAAACATATTACTTAGATAGTCTGATTTTGCATAGTAACATTTACCGGCAATATCACAGCCCGGTAACCACTTTTCAGCCTCTTCTACACCTTCGTCTATCACAAGTTGTCTCAACTTCCAATGCAAACCAACTATAAATTCTTCTTCACAAAAAGCTAGTCTTCTCATCATCTGACCTTTCAGCGAGTCAAAAGTTTGAGTAACTTTGTATTCACAGGCTCTAGTCATCAGATTGTAAGTAGTTTTAAATTTTGTTTTCTTTCTAAGATCTTCTAACTCTGTAAGAGTTTTTGTAACTTTAGCACAAAAAACTGGTGACTCTAGTTTATCATAAACAGCAGTATAAAATATATAATGAGGCTTATCACTAACTTTGTAATCAAAAAACTTCGCTCCGATTCGTGCACGACTGTGCTGATCATACTGGCAAATCGGGGAATTTGAAACTTTATATGTTACTGTTCTACTTTTTTTATCTAACTCTAATATTTCTACTTTTAGAGTTTCAACACCTCTATCGATGTTGACTGATTTTTTTCCAAATCTGTATTCCATAGTTCTATTCTGATAAAAGTAAGTTTAAATCTTTTTCGTCTAAGTCTTCTAATCTAGTATCTGCAATCTCTGCCAAACGCGATTTTTTCGCAGGGTTCATCAAATCTTCACTACTAACTGTCAAATGACTTAAATACAATCCAATAAGTGGATATCTGTCTGTTATAGCTTCTACAACTCTATAATATAACCAACTCATATGATAAAATTCATCTTGGTTTTTTACCGGATATTTCATATTGTACATTGACAATAAGTTTTGTCCAAAATGATATGAATGAGAATAACTTTGTGGTAAAAATGTCCGAGCTGATTGCCAACTACCTCTGTCACCTTCTACAACCATTTCATACAAATCTTTTAGGTCATTAAACACATCTTCATTATCTTCATCAAACTGATCATAATGTAAAAGTATATCTGCATCTAGTTTGTTATTATCTCTACAACCAATACTCATAAAGCTAGTGAAAGGTACCTGAGTATGTATATCAAATAACCATCTCGGCACTCCTTTTACTCGAAATACGAAAGATACCATTTCTCTAGCTTGAGGCAATGTGTTGTTTGTCAAAACGGCTTTGATAACTTCCAATTTCCCCTCTGGAGAAGTTATTGGCCATTTTTGTTCGAATTCGTTATTTCCCCAAGTACTAGTTGCCGTTACAAACATAGTCTTATATGGGTTTCTGTTACTGTCTTCTAAAGTCACTTCACATGAATCTTCAATTTCAGTTATGATTGTTCTTTTTGTTGGCTGTTCAGATGGTAATGTACCTGTAACTTTCCTAAGATTTTCTATCTTAGAGTCATATCTTTTATTGTCCATATTAATATAATTTTTCTATTCTAGTTCTTCTAGCTTTTGTAAAACCATAATTCCCTTTATTCGCTTCTATAAATATAAAATCAGATATATTCAAGTTTGACATATCAGCAGAGTTGAACACTGTTATGAAACATTGTGCTTCATCATCCTCTAGTAATATTTTGTAATATTCTCTACCAGTCTTCTTTGACTTCTTAAGCTGAATATCATTGACGACACCATACATCTTGTGATTCTCTTTATCTATAGGAATTTGATCTGCTTGTTTAGGTGAATATAAATCTTCTAAATACCCAAATGAATTATCATTAATAGTTTTTACATGAGTTACAAATGGATGTTCATTAATATAGAAATCTAAATATTGTTTTTCAAATTTAAACAACTCATTTTGACTATAATCACTTATGTCACCATGTTCATCTAATATCAAGTTGATTTTTTCTTCTAGCGATTCTTTTTTACTAAGCTTCCTACATTCAGTAATTACTTTTTCTAAAAGCTTAGTGTGAGGATATATATCTTTAAAATATTCTAATCTAACAAGTGTTTCATAAGATCTTTTGTTTATTTTGTGTTTTCTAATCTCTCCAACCAATTCATAGATATCGCTAGCTTTCATGTCATTGATAATATCAATATCTTTTGAGCTTATACCTTTTACTATACTTATGCCAACTTTGATAGAATCATTTTCATAATCAATTTCAAACTTGTTAGATGTCTTACCAAATTTAAGTTCATTAAGTTTTAAACCTTGTTGAGTGATCTGTTTTATATACCAACTCAAATCATCATTTGTTGAGAAGTTTAACAGTGCAGTGTAGTATTCTTTTGGATAGTGAACTTTGAGCCACATAGATATATATGCATTCATAGCATATGATAGTGAGTGACTTTTATTAAATGAGTATTCTGAATATTTTGCTAATACATCTAACAGCCATTCTAAGTTTTCCTCTGTTATGTCATTCGCCAATGCATTTTTCTTAAACTTATCAAGCATCTCAAAGAATGCATCTGATTTATCTTGATTTCCTTTGTGTAGTAACTTAAGAATCTTTCTACCCTTATCAGCTTCTGCTAAAGTAAATCCACCCAAGTCCTGCAAGATAAACATAATGTGTTCTTGGAAAACCGGCACACCATAACTTTCAGAAGTAATATCCCACAACTTTGGGTGTATAGCTTTCATTTTCTTTTCAACGGCAGCCGGATTACTTTTGTTTTTAATGTACTCTTTTACACCACCAGCTTGAATAACAGCCGGTCTAAAAAGTGCATTAATAGAAGATAGATCAACAATGTTCTTTGGCTTGATTGTTTTGATAAGCGTTATCATACTATCTGAACCAAACTGAAATATGTCTCTACAATCACCAGACTCAAATCTTGCCCAGACTTCTTCATCGTCAAAATCTGATAATAAAATATCTTTTTCTATATGATCTATACCGTGTTTAGCATGAATATATTTATATGCTTGATTAATTATAGATGCTGTTATTAAACCTAAAATATCTAATTTACAGAACCCAAGCTCAC
>Ga0114918_10004354_pt1 | contig 12319 bp, 6 predicted proteins | sample LantaG_FD_87015 | JGI IMG/M metagenome (GOLD analysis project Ga0114918, IMG submission 87015) | Deep subsurface microbial communities from Baltic Sea to uncover new lineages of life (NeLLi) - Landsort_02402 metaG | ecosystem: Environmental > Aquatic > Marine > Oceanic > Sediment | place: Baltic...
AAAACCTAAACTTTGATTTAAAGGCACTCAACTTTTCTGCCCAAGCAGTAAAATTAAACATAAATGATAACACTTCGTTCTTGGATAGGAACGGATATGGAAAGTACAAGGCTATCTCCGAAGAGACAAATGTGCTTGTTGAAGAACAAAAGAAGATGGAGGAACAGTACAAGCTGATACCAAAGGGATCCCAAGAGGAAAAGCTGTTTATCGATTCATACAATGAGCTAGTAAATAAAATAAACGGAAACGTATCTGCCGTACAAGCAATAGAGGGGAAGCCAGGATTCACTCAGGCACTGGAAGACATAAGCAAACAAGGCAGCGACTTTGACAAAATAGCAGCAAGGGCAAGGACAATCGTACAGGAGAAGTACCCTGAAATATATAAAATACAGCAAGCCGAGGAAGCACAACAGCAACAGCTCGATGCCAAAGGGAAAATTGATCAAGGTTCAATAACATCATTAGAGCAGTCGTATGATGCGTTTGCCGAGGATCTATCAAACAAGGTAATAAACCCTATATTTAATGCTCTCTCTGACATTCCTTCATCAGCTTCAGGACTGGCAGTACAAATTAGTAATATTTTTAGTGATGAGTACGGAGCTGCAAATCGCATACATGACAAGATAAATTACGAGATAGAAAAGTTCAAGGCTCTGAACCCTGAGGCAGGGCACTATGAATACGCTAATGGTAAAAAAACATTCGTCATCGATCTGTTACCACAGGTTGTTGGCGTAGGAACAAATATGGGTGTGATGATAGTAGAGTCACTCCTTGGAGTAAGGGCCCTTTCATTGTTATCGGGAGCAGAAAAAACAACAGCTATGTATAGGGTTGCCACTGTTGCCACTGGATATGTACAGGCTGCACATGGATACTATGACGCTGGAATAGAAGCTGGAATGACAACGGACCAGGCAAACGTATTCGCATTCGCACAGGCTGGCGCATCTTCTTTATTAGAACTAGTAAACCCAGAGGCTGTATTCTTATCTAGGAGTTCTACAGTAGCCAGAAGAAGTGCAGCTGAGTACATGAGAATATTAGCAAAAGGAGGCCCAGAGGCTGCATCGCTAGCGATAGAAGGTTCAACAAAAATTGTGTTAAATACAGTTGGAGAAAACGGACAGGAGATGTCACAGAAAGGATCAGATATGTTAATATCTCATTTTACAAACAAGATTCTTGGAACCAACCTTAAGGTAACTGAAGATCTAGAAAATGACATAAAGAATACCCTTGTTGTAACCACCATAGTGTCTAGTGTTGTTGGTGTTGGAGGGGCTGTAATGCAAGTTAGCGCAAGCAAAAACCAGTTGCTTAATGACGCTATATTTGCCGCTGCAGAAAACCCTGACGTTTACAAGAAATTAATAATAGAGCAGACTCAAGAGGGAAAGCTTTTTGAGAAGGACGCTGCCCAGGTAGCCTACATAGTAAACACAGCAGAGATGGCTATGTCAAGGATTGGCAACATAGACGAGGCATCAAAGAGAGGAACTCTTCCGTACATGATGCAGAAGATAGACCTTGAAGAACAAAAAAAGAAAGTAGATCCAATATACCACCCAGAGATCGACAAGAAGATAGCAGAGCTAGACAAGGCTATGCTCGTTATCTCTAAAACAAAGTCTGACGAGGTAGCACAACTAAGAGCAGACGAGCAGGAGGAACTCAAGTCCTCAATACCAAACATAGAAGACTATAAAGTTGACGGCAACGTAGACAGAAATAAAATTACAGATGAGAAAGTTTTAAAGAAGTTTGATAAAATATACGATAAGTACGACAAGCTAATATCTCCGTTGTTGCCAGCTAAGCCCACCCAAGAAGTAAAGGGTGAAGTAGTAGGTAATGGTAAAGCAAAAGAAGGTAGTGTTGATGCAGATGCTATTGGTGGGAAAAGATTAGTTCAACCAGAAAAGCCTATTTCAGAAATGAATAGTGAGGAACTTTCTGATTATTCAACAATGACAAGAAAAGCCCTGAAAGCACAGGATAAAGAATTTGAAGGTAAGACTGAAAAAGAAAAAGAAGATGCTGGTTATTATGACTATATAGATGATGTCGAAGATTCAAGAGATGCTGCACAACAAGTTAACGATATTGAAAATGCAGAAAACATAAACGATTTGTCGGAGTCAACGGAATCAGCATTGAGGAATTTTGATAAAGACAAGCCATCGGAATATTCTTTAGCTGTTCTTAATGCAGTAAAAAAGAAAACAGCAGAATTAAACATACCAACAGAAAATTTAATAAAAGCGGTTGTAAAAAGAGTTGGTAACAAGTATCAAGATATCGATGATGCAGAAACAATGGTGAGGGCTTATCTTGAAAAACTAATACCCACCCAAGAAGTAAAGGATAAGGTAGTAGGTAGTGGTGTAGGGGGAGATGTGGAATTAAAAAATAAATCTAAGACAGGAATACTTGTTAATACAACAGCACATAAGTTAGTTGGCGTGGGGATGAATTTCTTTAATCGGTCTTTAGGTCAATTCCTTCCTGAATTTATTACAAGAAAAAAAGGAACAGAGAAAAATGCCGAAGCAAAAGATGAATACACGGAACTTACACAGGAACAAGCCAATAAAATTTACGATAATTTATTAAATGCAGCAGACGAGGGTAAAATAAGTGCTGAAAGTTTTGTTACAAGGATAAAAGCAGTAAAATCATATTTAGAAACAGTTGACACTCCAAAGGCAAAAGAACTGTTGTCTAAATTAAACGATGTATTGCCTAATTTAGAAGCAAACATAGAGAAACTACAAAAAGATACAAAGGCACATTTAGACGATAAAGCAAAGGGAGGTAAAGGGGATATTGATAATGTTTGGCAACAAAGAAAACAGTTTGAAAAATTAGATTTGTCTGCATTAAAAACAGATGATTTATTTGAAGCAGTAGAACAATCCCTACCCACCCAAGAAGTAAAGCAAGCAAAGGCAGGCGATCAAGCCAAAGCTAATATAGTAGCCAAAGAGGGTGAAACATTAACAGGAAAGACAACAGACGAGCTACCTGCACTAAGCAAAGAAGAGAGAGAAGTAGACGATGCTATTGAGAATGCTAAAAGGTCACTTGCCTCAACAGGGATAGAGATCGTAACAGATCCAAAGCAGGTAAGGGAGGCTATGGAAAAAGATGGACAGAAATCTTCACACGGTTTATTTGTGGCAAAAGATGGAAAAATATACCTTGACAGAGAGAGGTTCCAGAAGGGTTTTGGCAGGTCTATTGTATGGCACGAGGCAGCCCATCCAGTTATTAATATATTAAGAAATACCAACAGACCTCTTTACGACAAGGTTGTTGCTGGACTTAAAAAAATAAGAGGGAACGAGGGTGTTGACAATGTTATTGAATGGGCTCAAGAGAACTACAAAAAGGAAAGATGGGATGACGAGAGTGTTGTTGAGTCGATAGCTGCCGTTGGAGACGGACGTATCGATCCAAATACGCTACCAAAGTCATTTAGGCAGACTCTTATAAATGCAGTAAACGAGATTGCAAAGATATTTGGCTTTGATCAGGTGCTTGACGATACCGATATAGGGGCGTTTAAGAAACTAGCAGCAAAGGTCTCTGGAGCTATAAAGACAGGCAAGGACATATCATCAATTGTAGGAAAAGATAATGTCAAAAAGCTCGAGTATACCGACTCAAAGGGGAATGTTATAAAAGAGGCACAGTCTAAAAAACAGAGCCTTTCTAATATAGATATAAATAAAGTTAGATCAAAAAACCGTCCAGGCAAAAAAGTATCCAAAGGACTATCTGTTAAAATGGTAGATGGTAAAAAAGTAATTGAGGAAACCGATGACTTATCTTTAGAGTATGTAAAAGAAAATGCTCCACGTATTTTTATCTCTAATGCAAATATAATTGCTAAATATCCATTAGTTGCAGGAAAGAAAAAATTTCAAAAAATTACTACAGTAGCACAAGCTCAAGAAATATATGACATATTTATAAGAGAGGTTGCTAATAATCTAAACTATTTAATGGATGAATTTAAACCTGAGTTTAGAGATATAGCAACTCTTTGGTATGATGGAGCAAATTCTTTAGCAAATGATTTTGCTGATAAATTTGGTATATCATCTGAGCAAGCGTCTGGAATTATTGCATCTATGTCTCCTCAAAAAGATTGGTATCAAAATGTTCGCTTAGCAGAAATGGTTATGATGGCCTATAAAGACAATCCAGTCATGACTCAAAGTATGATTGATTATCAAAAAACAGTTAATCAAAAAGGACTTTATGTTGGAGAAAAATCACCAGATAAAAAATTAAAAAAAGCAGAGAAAGCATATAAAAAATCTAGAACCAAATTAAATAAAGAAGCACTAGAAGAGGCAAAAGTTAAAATGCAAAAAGCTATTGTTGATGCTGATGCTATTATTTCAATGCTAGGTAAATATATAGGTAAAAAATTAAATGATACACCTCAATATGTTCAACCATATATGGTAAGAACATACCATGAACTAAACACTACTAAAGACTATAATATTATAGCTCCTGATGGTAGTGTTCAAGGTGTAGCTAAAAAGAAAGATGGATCAAATGCAAAAGTTGCTTGGGGATCTTATAGTGAGATTGGTAAGGCTGTTTCAATTATAAATGACGGTAGCCAAGAAAATATCACTAAATCCCTTGGTCAAATGCATAAGATTAGAAATTTCCACAATAATATTATCGATCCAATGAGTAAGGATGGTGATGTTACTATGGATACTCATGCTATTGCAGCTGCATTATTATTACCTTTGTCAGGCAATTCTATTCAAGTTGGACAAAACTTTGGAACAGGCACTTCAAATTCAGGTCCTCTTGGGATCAAAGGTTTATATTACGCTTATGCTGAAGGTTATGCATTAGCCGCTAAAGAAGCTGGTCTATTACCAAGACAAATACAAAGTATTACTTGGGAAGCTGTACGTGGACTATACACAGATACTTTTAAAAAGGATAAAAATTCAGTAGAAAAAATTAATAATATTTGGAAAAATTATGAAAATGGAAAAATCACAGTTAACGAAGCAAGAAAACAATCAAAAGAAGCAGCTGGTGGGATCAAAGATCCAACCTGGGCAGGAGGACCTATTCAAGAGGAGTCTGGAGGAAGCGTTGGGCAGGAAGGTATCGGAACGGGAAGCAAAGGAGATGGACGAGATATTGTCGGGGGGAAGCTTGGAGGAGACCTAGAGGAACAATCTCAAGCATCAACAGGAGAAAGAAAACAGTCCCTACCAAAGACCGTTGCAGGGGTAACGTACACCGAACTATCCAAAAAACGTCAAGATTCACTAAGGGAAGATCGTTCAAAGAAAGAGTACTTCGATGACGAGGTTAAAGCGATGAAGAAATCAAAGCTGTCAGACGAGGAACTCAAGAGGATAGTTAAGGACGAAGACTTCGGAATACTTACTGGTCAGAATCCAGACAACACACCGACAAAAGACGATGTAAACGAAAAGCTAAACAAGAAGGCAGAGGAGTGGATATCCGAGAAGGGTTACACCCACCACAAGGTTACGGGCAGGTATAACCAGACAGAGAACAGCTTCCTTGTACCTGGCCTTACAGCCGACCACGCAGTAGAGTTCGCCAAGGAGTTCAACCAGGAGAGTGTCGTGACAAACGAGGGCCTGATATACCAGGACGGAACGATGAACCCAAGGGAAAAGGAAAGCGACTCCTTTGACGTTGACGTGTCACTGCCAGACGCAAACTACGCATCTGCGGTGAGGACGAAGGACGGATCAGTAAAAGGTTTCAGCGTGGGCATTGACTTCGATGGACCTAAGAAAAAGTCTTCGGCAAACAAGCCTAACGAATCCCAAGCATCAAAGGGAGAAAGAAAAAAGACTGAGCCAGACACCAGAGAGGAAAGAGTTAAAAAAATTAATGATAGGTTTGATCAGGCCGAGCAGAACACCATAGAAGCACTTCGCTCATTAAAGCTAGGGCTAGTAACACCAGAGGGATCTAAAGTAACCAAGCAGGGCATGGACCTTGAGGACCTTATCAAGGTGGCATTCACCGTGGCCAGACAGGCTGTTATAATAGGTGGAGACATAAAGGTTGCCATAGAGAAAACCTTGAAGACATTGCGTGACACAAAGGCCTACCAGAACATGGTAACGATTGGAAGCGCACAGGACATCTCCATAGGAGATCGTATAACAGATGAAGTAAATAATATAAGTACAGAGCTCTCAGACCTAAAGATACACGCTGGCGCAAAGAAGGTCCTTGCCGATAAATTTGTTAACCAAGAGATAAAGGATGGATTAATAGAGAAGGGGATAGAGTATCGACCAAAAACGGTAGAGATGCAAAGTGGTGACGCTAAAAAATTTGTTGAGTTCTTTGAATCTCAAGGTAAGCTAGAGGAATTAGAGGAGCTTATATACGATGATAACTCTGGCCTCACACCAACAACAAGGGTTAACATCGCCACAGAGTTACTAAGCAGGTACTCATCAAAGGCTAATGCTATACGGGAGTACATGGAACTATTGGACAAGAACTCCCCAGAGTACAGCTCTCTAAGTAAAGAGTCTAACGACCTATTCAGAAAGGCAGGGGCAATGTTCTCCTTGGCAAACACTAGAATAGGTAGCGAGGCAGGTCGTGCCCTACAGGCTCAGAAGGAACTATACAAGATGCTTGCAGCAGACAGGGTTGACGAGGTGGTGAATATTATACGCATGGACGCAGAGGCTACCATAGACAAGATAGTGGAGGCCAACAAGAAAAAGATTGCCAAGTCAGTTAAGCAGATAAATGATCTATGGGATCAAGGTCTTCGTGGAGACAGTCTCAAGCGTGCCATCAAACGTGTGATAGAAAAGAACTTACTCAAGTCCGACATAGAGGGAGTGGACGGCCTAGTGGACCAGGTCTACGACAAGCTGTCGGGCAAGGGATCGATCAGTGCCACAGAACTCTCCAATAGATACCGTACCGTACTACAGAAGGCTATAATTAGTGACGAGGCCATAGAGGGTATTGCCAAGCACATGGAGGTTGTGAAGCTAAGAGAGGAGCAGAAGAAGTTGGTTGACGAAAAGATAAATGATTACAGGGAAGCACTAGAGGAGGCATCAAGAACAGGAGTACCTCTAACAAAGGAAGAGGTAGCGTTCCATAATCGTACCATATTTAAGGAGTGGAAGGCACTTGAAAAGCTTGACCTGAAGGCACAGGAGGCGATAGAGAAAGCAAGCAAGCCATTCAAGGATCCAAGGGATTTTTACAAAACACTTACTGGAATACTTAAGATGAGGTTGCTATCTCCTTTGTCGTTATTCAAGAACATTTCTGGATACCTTCCATACGTATTCATCCACCCTGTGCTAAAGGTTCCATCAAGTGTGATGGACTGGGCATACACAAATACAACCAACCTATTTAGAGGTGATAAGGTTAGCAGGTCACAGAACTTCCTGTTGGACTCAATAGGATATAAGACATACGGATTCCCATTTGCATTCAGAGAGGCTGTAAGAAGGTTTTGGACGGGTAAGACAAACCCTAACATAGCAGAGCTAGACACCACATCAGGTCTAAACTCAGTGGACGCATGGAAAGATATATTCAGACACAGAAGGGCAGGAGAGAGAGGGTATGTGGAGAACAAAATATCGGCTATATTGGAGGCTATATCACCTGATGCAGATATGATATCAAGGCTATTGGCAGCACCAGACGTACTGGTAAGGAAGATAGCTGAGAGGGGTGCCGTATTCTCTATGGCAAAGAACCAGAACCTTAGTGGTCCAGACCTTTGGGATGCTATCATAAACCCACCAAAGGAGGTCAAGGAGGTTGCCGAAGAGATTGGCGCAAGGGCTGCATATCAAAACAAAAACGATGTAGCAAAGCTACTCGATGACATTGGAAATAAGACAGACAGCAAATACATAGGAAGACACATAAAGTCTCTTGCTAAGTTCCTATTAAAGGAGCCAAACATACCATTTGTAACAACGCCCATAAACATTGTCTCTGCAGGAATAAAACTAACCATGTGGCCAGTGTCACTAGCTGCCGCTGTATGGAACATTAAAAAGAGCCATACAGAGCAAGAGAAAGGCAATAAGGTTAAGTCAGCATACTACAGAGGACGTGCGATAGAGAGCTTCTCTATGATGGGATTTGCCTTAGCTGCAGGAAGCTTTGCGCTAGAGATGCTTCTTGGAGGTGCTCTTACTGGTGCCGCTGACAAGGAGGACAAGGACATTAAGTCAGAGTCATACCAGCACAAGCACCCTAACTCACTAAACTACTCAGCGGTACTAAGGAAGTTCGCTGGCAACAAGGACTGGAGCACCCCTGCGCTTAACTCAAAAGGGGAAAATACAGACACATGGATACACCTAGCAGGACTAGGACCTATAGGAGTGGCGTTCTCGGTACACGCTAACGTGTACCAGTCAATGGACGTGTCTGAACGCAACGATACAAGCCTATCGTGGAATACGCTATCTGGAATTGAGGCTATACCAGCTGCTGTGAGGTCGACATTAGACCAGACATATTTGGCTGGTGCCCACAACTTAATGGACGCAATTTTCTCACAGGATCCTAAGGGTACGTTTATGACAAACTACCTAAAGACGATCAGCACAACCTTCCTTCCAAACACACTATCTGCTATGAGCAGGTCTAGTTCCGAGTACATGAGGGACACAAAGGGAGGATCGGTGGGTGACAGGTTCAAGGCTGGACTCAAGGAGCGTCTCTTTATGGGAGACGAGCTACCAACAAAGGTAACGGTATGGGGAAGCCCTGTTTCAAGCCTACCTCCAGGAACAAATAAGTACGCATACTACTTCCTCGATCCGTTCCAGTCGTATAATGTGAACACACAATCGTTCAAGTACCTACTCTTTGATTTTTATAACAACACAGGAATAAAGACGATCATACCAACGGCACCTGGGAATAAAATAGTTATAAACAAGGAACCTATAGAGCTCTCTCCAAAGGAGTACGAGGAGTACCAGACCATCGTTGGTAAGATGAGAGAGGCAGAGACAGAGAAGTACGTACTAGCAGGAGACTTCAAGACAGACGATCAGGACACAAGGGTGGCAACACTTAACAGTATCTATGACGGAACAAAGGAACAGGCCAAGAGGACGTTCATAATGAACAACGAGAGACTGCTACTCCTTAGCGGTGGTATGGAGTCATCAGATCCACGTGAGATGCTTAATGATATTAGATCAGGATCAGGTGGAGAGATAGACAAGATGCGTGAAGAGATTGACACAGGTGCTCTACTTGAGATGATCAATAGTATTAAAAGATAACTGTACAACTAAGTCAACAAAAAAAAATATTAGATAATACTTTAATAATGAATCAAAATACCTAAATTCGCATCATGGGACTTGTAGCTAAAATTTCTATTGAAGAACGTGTTGGATCATTTGTCATAAAGGATGTAACAGGATTGTGGTCATCTTCATACACATATGGCTATGGACTGCCGAACATAGTTCCTGGCTGGGTAACCTCAGTAAAGGCCTACATAACACCACCAGGGTACGTTAACTCTATCCTAGTGGATCTTGGATCATCGTTCGCTGGTGAGGGTAACGAGTACCAGATAATGCCCTGGGACCTTAGCTCACAAAATACCAAGATAGAATCTGGTCTGTGGATGGTTGAGGTTGTTATACAAGGATCAACCCCATCTGGAGTACCGTTCACCTACAACGCAGTTAATAAGTGCGTGTTCACCAAGGAGGTGGAGTGCTGCATCGACAAGATGATAGCAGGCACACTCAACACACCACTAAACGATGTGTTCAGAGAGGAGAAGTCAAGGACTACAGCCGAGCTGTCTGTACTATTAAACAGAGCCCTTAACGCACTATGCTGTGGGGACATTACATCATCAAACAGAATAATAACATACATAAAGCTACACTGTCAGTGTGGTTGCTAAAACTATAGACCATGTGTAAAAAATGCGGAGAATCTAAATGCTGTTGCCCAAAGACAATACGTGGCCCTCAAGGTCCACAGGGTATGAGAGGACCAGCAGGAGCTACAGGACCAGCAGGTGGTTCTGGACTCATTGCACCACCACTAGAGATAACGTTCACACCAGAGCAAAGCATAACCGAGCTTGATGGAACCACGATGGTACTGTTGGCAACAACACCATCACTAGTCCCTGGCACATACTGCGTATGGGTAGAACACGATTACGCAAACAACCTTGCTGCGAGCGAAAACTTTCTATATAACTCCTTCTACGGAATATATGTCGGAAGTACCCTGTGGAGCAATCAGAGACAGATAGGCGCATTTTCTATTGGACTTATAGTCCCTGCATCAGACCAGGTGTGGCGCAAGGCCTCTATATTTCATATAGTGGAGATCGCAGTAGCAAATACAATAAACCTTAGATACACAATAAATTCAGGGGCCATAACCTGTGGCAACGGAACAATAATATACCAAAAAATAGCTTAAACTATGTGTGACTACAACGATTACTTAACAATGATAGCACAGCTTCAGGACAGGATGAACACTGTAGAGGCCGAACTAGCACCACTATCGTCTGGACACCCACTACTAGCACTACACGATGCAGGCGATATCGCTGCCTTTGACACAGTCACAGGGTTTGGTTCAGGTACATGGGCAGGGTGGGGTATTGCCAATGGAAATACATATGTAATCGGATCGGTAACTGTCATCACTCAGGATATGAGAGACAACGTCCCAGTGGGATCTGGTCTAACGTACACCACAGGGCAGCTACTAGGAGCATCGTCAGTAACACTAGTGACATCCGAGATACCTACACACCTACACCCAGTAACGGATCCTGGACATATACACACATCAACACAGGTAGCTCACTCTCACACTATCACCACAGACTCACAAGGTCTTCATACACACATCACCACCACAGGTGGAGGCGGCGTACTAACGTCATCTGCAACTGCTAACGCTGGACTATTAGCTGGAGGTTTTTCAGCAGATACACTTGCTAGCGACGGGGCTCACATACACTCAGGTACAACAAATACCGCAACACCTGTAATAACTGTAGCTAGCGCATCAACTGGTATCACAACAGGCAACACAGGCGGAAGCCTCGGCCACAACAATATGCAGCCATCAAGGGGTACATTCTGGGTTCAAAAAATATCGTAGATGAATATAGTAGAGTGCTTTGACGAGAGACTTGCAAAGGCTAAGTGCTGTGCACTAACCCTCAGCAGCGACTATGTTGCAATGGCCAACAAGGGCCGTAACACGGAACAGATGTTCAACACACTTATGCTGGTGGATGCCTACATGAACACACTTGAAAAGTACTGCCCCACACCAACGGTATCGTATAAAGATTATTTATTTTATTTGCGCCTTCACAACAAAGAAGTATATTTGCATGATACTGGTAAGTGCGTGTGCATAGATCCAGACCTATTTAACTGTTTAACAACATATGACGTGGAAGCAATATTCGATCAGATCTCAACACTATGTGGGGGTTGTTCTTGTAACTGCAACTAATAAAAAAATATAACTATGGCATTCATAACTTGGACAAACACAAACATTTACACCCAGCCTAACGAAGGTTGCGGATGTGAGGGACCATGCAACTGTAGCGACTCAACCACCTGTGGTGGATGTGAAAGCGGCTGTGACGAATGCAAGAAAGATTGCGGATGTTGCAGAGAGGGATTGGTGGAGATACTTGACGGATCAGGAAGATCTGTCGGATGCCTTACACCAAACGATGCAGAGGGATACGTTCTGAATATAGTAGAGCCCCCTGCTGGATATGTGAAGCTTATAAAAACTGGAATATTCTACGGATTTGTTTCACCTGCGGATTGGATTATAATATACCCATCATTACCTTAAACTATAAAAAATGGCACTCCCTACAACAAATACAAACACAATCACCATATCAACAGCAGCAGCGATAGCGACAACACTACCTATTGGATCGGATGTTACCTACTTCTTTGATTCCAATGACGGAAATCGTCTGTACTACATTGACAGCTCAGGAATAGTGACTCTAGCAACACAGGGCGATATCGCTGACTGTTGCGCCTGTAAGATACTTACAAACTTCTCCACCTCATGGAACAAGGCGTTGCTTACTGGCGTTATACTACCAGCAGATTATGCCACAATACTTGCAGCAGGAGCAACCGTTGTGACACCTAGTGGAACATGGAAAGTTAGTTCATAAACTTAAAAAAAATAAAACATGGCAAACGCATTAGGTCGACCAACA
>Ga0114918_10004355_pt1 | contig 12317 bp, 11 predicted proteins | sample LantaG_FD_87015 | JGI IMG/M metagenome (GOLD analysis project Ga0114918, IMG submission 87015) | Deep subsurface microbial communities from Baltic Sea to uncover new lineages of life (NeLLi) - Landsort_02402 metaG | ecosystem: Environmental > Aquatic > Marine > Oceanic > Sediment | place...
GGGGGGGCGTGGGTGGGGGCCGGCGGGGCGGGGGGGGGGGGGGGGGGGGGGGGGGGGCGGGGGGGGGGGGGGGGGGGGGGGGGGGGGGGGGGGGGGGGGGCCGGCTTTTTTTTTTTTTTTTTTTTTTTTGGTCGAGGTCGAGGAGAAAAAAAAAGAGAAGCCGATCGAGAGAGCTATTGATGATGCGAATTCAGCAACCTCGAAGCGCCCTTTCAACGGCGCCGCGGTTCACGAGCTCTCCCTTCCTTGGAGCGCTGAATGAGCGGCTCGTGGTTAAGCGCTGTGAAGAGAGCGGAGAGAGCGAGCGAGAGAGGGAGAAGGGAAAGCAATTGTGTTTCTCGATAAACTGTGCTTTGATTTTAAAAGCGAAAAAGAGAGAAAGAGGCGAAGCTGCCGAATTTGTCATTCGAGTTTTTCTTCTTCTCTCAACCTCTTCCTCTTCTCTCTCTCTCTCTTCTCCCGCTTTCCTCTTTTTTTTTTCGAAAAGAATGTTGGTTTCAGTTGAGTTCTTGTTGTTTACTAATTTTCAAATGTGTGATTGTGTTTTAAGGAATTCAAAAACAAAAAGAATGGGGCGGCGGAGATAAGGACGAAGAAGAACAAGACTCTCTCTATCTCTCTCTCTCTCATTTTCAAAAAAAAAAAAACCAAAAAAGAAAACTTTTTTCCCTTTCTTTCTCAAACCGCCACCCCCCCGAGCCCAAACGGCAGCACCCCTTTCGCCCTCCTCAGCCCCTCCGCCGCCACCTCCGCGGGCCTGCCGCCCACGACCAGCGCCACGAAGCACGCCAGCGCCGTCAAAACCACGGCGAAGGCGGCCCTCGAAAGAACCACCTTCCACCACAGCTTGCGCTCGAGGACCCGCTTGCCGAATCGCACGATGGCGCGGCTGTAGGGGCCCTCCCTCACGGACCGCACGCTGGGCAGCCAGCCCATCGACTCGACGTGCCGCCTCGCGTTGGCTCCGACGCGGTCGCGCTCCTCCTTCGATTCCACGAGCTTGGAGACGATCTTCTGTAAGGTTTCGTAGTCGTTGGCGGGGTAGAGGAACCCGATATCTCCGTCGCGAGTGACGATGTCGCGGAGCCCCCCCGCGGCGACGCACACGGCCGGCAATTTCGACGCCATTGCCTCGAGCGCCACGAAGCCCAGCGTCTCGTCTCCGACGGCATCACGAAGACGTCGGCCGAGGAATAAGCAGAGGCGAGCTCCTCGCCGCGGAGCATGCCCGTAAAGTGGAAGCGGGACGAGACGCGCGGGTCGAGGGAGAACTCGCGCTCGAGCTCGGCGCGCGCCGGCCCGTCGCCGACGAACGAGATCCGGGCCTTGGCCGGGAGAGACGCCAGCAGCTCCCTGAGCACTCCCAGGTTCTTCTCGGCGCCGATGCGTCCGACGTAGGTGAGGACGACGTCGTCGTCGCTGGTGGCGCCGATCAGCTTGCGGCCCTCGGCGGAGCGGAACCTGGAAATGGGGAGGGGGAAAGGTCGTCGAAGAGCTTGAGTTTCTTTTTCAACTTTTTCTCTTTCTTTCTCTTCTCTTTCTCCTTCTCTTTTCTCTTCTTCTCCCCATCCTCTCTCTCTCTCTCTCTCACACACACACACACACCTGGGGTTGAAGAACTCAGTGTCGACCGCCTGGCGCCACACGTCGATCGGCTGCCCGCACCCCTCGCCTGTTTTTTTTTTTTTTTTTTTTTTTTGTGGTTTTTGGTTTTGGAAGAAAGAAAGTTTGTTAGAGAGAGTTTTGCTTTTTTTTCTTCCCTTTTTCTTGTCAACAGAAGACGAAGAAAAGAGAAAAAGAGAAAAAAACGCTACTCTCACCGGACAGCGTCGCCTTCATCGTCGCGCTCGGGACCAGCGTCAGGTCGGCGGCCCTCGTGAACGCTCGGATGACTGACCACATCGGCTTGACGAGGCCCTTCCAGGTGTACTTGGGGATGTACCTTTTGAAAGCAGGAAAGAGAAAGAAGAGAAAAGAGAGGAGAAGAAAAGAAAAAGTGAGAAGAGTTTTTTGATCGAGAGAGAGAAAAAAATCGACTTTCGAAAAAAAAAAAAAAGTTCGAAAAAAAAACTCACTCCGGGATGTGCGTGTGGTACGACACGACCAGCGGGATCCTCAGCAGGCGCGCGTACAGGATCGCGGCGAACACCATCATGCCCGGCGCGCTGACGTGGATCACATCGGGCCTGCGCGCGACCAGGCGGGCAAGGACGCGGAGCGACACCCCGAGCGACAGCAGCAGCGTCGGCGAGTTGTACAGCGGGAGCGGGAAGCCCAAAACCTTGTGGACTTTGGCGCCGTGGAAGGTCGCCGGGGGGTCGACGCAGGGGGTGAAGACGTCGACGTCGTCGCCGAGCTCGCGGAGGCCCTTGATGAGGTTGGCGAAGCGGATCTTCATGCCCGAGACGTGCGAGAAGGGGGAGGGCTCTGTTGTTTGGTATTTTGAGTTTTTTTTTTGAGATTTGTTTGATTTTTCTCATAGCGGTCGAAAGGATGAGAGAGAGAATCTTTCTTTCTCTTCTTTCTTTCTCTTTTTCTCTTCTTTTCTCTTCTTTCTGCTCTTGAACTCCTCGCGCCTTTCCAATTCCCACTCACCGACGAAGATGGCGACCTTACGGGCCGGGGAAGAGACCTCGATGGCGGGCTCGATGGGCGCCGGGGCCTCGGCGTTGAGGGCGACGGCCTGAGGTGTTGTTGAGGTTTTGAAGAAAGAAGAAGCACGAGGTCGAAAAAAGTCCAAGAAAAAAAGAAAAAGAGCGAGCGTGAGTGCGAAGAAGATCGAGAGAGAGCGAATCTGTTTCTCTTCTTCTTCTTCTTTCCTCCAGTTTCTCCTTCCCCATATGAACTCACCTTGATTGCTTCGGACGCACGCCTCTTGGTGGCCAGAGAGCGCGTGCCCATGGTGTGCACCGAGAAGGCCGCCGGGGCCCCGCCGTGCGCCGCGGCGATGAATCCCTGCGCCGAGCGGAACCCGGCAGACTTGGTCGTCTTGGAGATGCACATCCTGGGGCTGCCTGTGTGGTCAGAGAGCCGAGATCGGAGGGTTGGTCGTGGTGGGGTGCGTGAGGAGAGGGGGGAGGGCATCGGGGTCGCGCTGGAGGTGGCGACGGAGGCCCTCATCACCGCAACGTCTGCGGAAAAAGGAAAGAAACGACAAGTGAAGGAAGAAGGAACGAAGAGCAGCGAATTGGCCGCGCGTCGCCGAGAGAGAACCGAAACTGCAAAACTTCCAATGCAGGCGGTCCCGTCCAGCGCTCTCCCCGACCGCTAACGCACCTTCCTATTGCCTGGACGTGTCGAGTCTTCGAAGCGGACGAGCTAGGAGATTGGAGAGGGAGGAGGGAGAGGGCTTGGGGACGACAGAGAGGGAGAGACAGGGATGAGTTTTTTTTGTGGCAAATTGCTCGGTTGTGAGGCGTCAAACTTCGGGGTATCTTCGCTTCCCTCACAACGATGAAAAGAAACAATTCGACGTCTTTCTCTTTCTCTCTTTTCTTTTACACTCTGGCGACTCTCTGGTTTTATTGCCTGGGAGTAATTCCAGGCAGCAGCCCCCAGCCAGCCAGCACGAAAAAACAGAAACCGAAAAACAAACAAACGGATTCAACGACTCAAGCAGCGGCAGCCCTGGAGGAAGAAGAGGGCGGCGGCGGAAGAGGATTCGGCCGCTGCTGCGAGCTCGGAGGCGGAGGCGGAGACGGAGGCGGCGGAGGCGCCGACGCCTTGGCAAGCAGCTCGCTCGCCGGCCGGAGCAGAGGCCCCGTGCTTCCTCCTCCTCCTCCATTACCATCTCCTCCGAACACCCGCCGTCGCGCCTCCATCCCCTCCCAGACGCCCTCCAGCCTTCGCGCGCTGGACTCCATGTCGAGCTCCCTCAGCGCGCCCAGCGCCTCTTCCCTGCTGCTGCCGCTCCCGCTCCCGCTTCCACTTTCTCCACTGCCGGAGGAGGGGCTCTTGAGCTCCAGGCTCTCCCAGGGCAGGGCCGCGGGAGGGAGGTCGAGGTCGGTCCGTATCTCCAACAGCCTGCGGGACAGCCTCGCGGCCCGCACCCCTTCCTCGCTCTGCAGGGCCGCCCTCGCCGACGGCCTCCCGATCTCCGCGGCGCGCTCGATGGTCTCTTCCAAAGAGCCAAACTTTTTGATCAGAGTCAAGGCTGTTTTCGCTCCGATGCCGGCGACTCCGGGGATGTTGTCGCTGGGGTCCCCGGCCAGCGCTCTCGCGTCGGCCCACTGGGAGGGAAGCAGCCCTTCCTGTTCGGCGATGAAGGTGGACTCGGTGTAAGGGACCAGGCCGGCGACCGTGACGACAGAGAGAGGAGAAGAAGAGTTACTAGAAGAGCTTTTGGAGGAGGAGCTAGCCGAAAAACTGGAAGAAGTCGTCGGCACGGGCCGCAGCAGCTGCAGCCCCGGCCGCAAAAGCTGGTAAAAGTCCTTGTCCGGGCTGACCACGGCGACCCGCAGCCCCTCCTCGACGCCGCGGACCGCGAGCGTGCCGATCAAGTCGTCGGCCTCGACTCCAGGGGCCGAAAGATCTGCGACTCCCAGGGCCTCGCGCAAGAGCGTCCGGACCAAGGGGGCGGCGGCAGCCACCGCCGGGGGGCTCGGAGGCCTCTGCCCTTTGTATTCCGGGTACAGAGCGTGCCTGAAGGTCTTTCCGGGTGCGTCGAAGACGGCGGCGGCGTGCGTCGGCGCCGGGTCGAGCTCCAAGAGGCGGAGCAGCTGCGAGGCAAAGCCGTGCGCGACAGAGGTGTCTTGTCCGGTGAGCGCCGAAGTCAGCTTGGCGCCGCCGCCGGCCCCTCCGGCGCCCAGGGAGAAGTAGCAGCGGTAGAGCAGGGCGGTGCCGTCGATGAGGATGAGGCTGTGGTGTTTTTTGGTCGTTGTTGGGGACGGGGTTAGAGAAGAGAGAGAGAGAGAGAGAGAAAGAGAGGGAAGCGGGGGAAAAAAAATCAAAGAAAGAAAAAAAAAGACGCACCGTCGCTCGCCGTCGGCGTCGGCGCTGTCGCCGCCGAGCCCGGCCGAGGAGCCCAGCCCGCGGCTCCCGGTCGGAGGGGAGGACCGGGACGACGCCGGCTCCATCCTTCCGCGGGGGCTCGGCTCGATCGGCGGCGGTAGAGAAGGAAGAGAAGAAGAAGAAGACGAAGGAGGAGGAGGCATTGACGCCGCCGACGCCGCCGAAGCGATGGATCGATGGCCGCGATTCACCGCGACAGACGACGATGCTTGCAGTGCTGCGGCTGGCCTCCAGCAGTAGCAGCTCCTGATCCCCGTCCCTCCGGCACCTCGGGCCACAGCGCACGCCCTTGCAACAAGCGTGGTCGTCGTCGCGTGCCCCCCACGGGTGGAGGCCAGGGCGAAGCGGCGCATTTCGAATGAGAGGAGAAAAAGTTTCAAACGAAAAATGATAAAAACTTCACTCTTTTTTGATTTTTTCTTCAAAGTTTTTAAAAAACCATGACGACCCCACCGGCCATCGACGCCGTGGCCCTGTGCGCGGAGCGCGCCGTCGGCATTGAGGAGTACGCCAACGCGTGCGCCGGCTTCGACGCCGTGCTCAAGCACCGGTGAGGAGGAGAGGAGCCGATAGTTAGGGGGGGGGAGCAAAAAGAGAAGGAGAAGTTTTGAATGCTTTTGCTTAATTCCACTAGCCGCCGCCGCTCCTCCTCCTTTGCTCCTCACCTCCTTCTTTCCCCCTCCGCTTCCCCAACACACTCAAAACAGCTACTCCGACTTTGTCGTCAACGAGATCGACGGCAGGGGGAAGGTCGTCCTTCTTCGGAGAATCGGCCACGCGAGCGCCGCGGCCGCCGACGCCGCCGCGGCCGAGGCGGCCGCGAGGGCCGACGCCTCCGCCGTCGAGGTCGCCCTCTCTTCGAAAGGCGGCGGAGGAGCAGCAAGAGAAACGAGTAACGGCGCTCCCGCTTCAACGTCGTCGTCGTCGTCGTCTCTGGAGACGCTGTTCGCCAATCTCGTCGCGCTGACCTCGGAGGAGGACGCCGCGATGGTGAGAGAGTTCCTCGACTCTTTGACCTCCAGAGGCGACGGCGGCAACGGCGAAGGACAAAACAAAAACCAAAACCAAAACCAAAAGAGGCTCGTGCTCTCCCCTTCGAGCGACAAGGCCTCCCGCGGCGCCGTCCACGCGTGGTTCCGCGAGGCCGCGCGGGCGCTGGGGGCCGGGCTGGCGTCCAAGGGATCCCTGGAGACGACGACGACGACGACGGTGACCAGCTCCGAAGGAGGAGGGGCAGGGAGCGGCGGCGGCCAGCCCTCTTCTTCTCTCTCTTCTTCCGTCTGCGTCGTTTTCACCCCCGGCAGGAGTGGTGGAGGTGGAGGCAGAGGCAACGGCGGCAGGGGGGGAAGGGTCGGCGGGAGCAACAGCAACAAGCGCGGCCGCGACGGCGAAGGAGGAGGAGGAGGAGGGAACCGAACCGGCAGCAGGCAGCGCCCGCCTCTCCCTGGAGCCTTCTGCCACTTCACGCTCGAGAAGACCAACCTCGACACGGCCGCGGCCCTGCAGGAGATCGCGCTGCGGTGCTACGGAGGAGGCGGCGGAGGCGGCGGAAACAGGGGCGTTGGGAGAGGAGGCGGGAGAGGGAGAGGGAACGATTCTCGGCGCCCGGTCTCGTCGTCGGCGCTCTCGGTCGCTGGCACCAAGGACAAGAGGGGCGTCACCACGCAGAGGGTTTCCGCGCGAAGGACCGCCGCCAGGAGGCTCGCCGCCGCCGCGGCCGGCGTGCGAGGGGTCCGCGTTGGGGATTTTGCCTACGAGGACGAGGGGCTGAGGCTGGGAGACGGGCGCGGGAACAGGTTCACGGTGGCTCTCCGCGGGCTGAAAGCGCCGGAAGGAAGTGAAGAAAAAGAGGGAAAAGCAGAAACCGAAAGCAGCTCGGCGCTCGCCGCCGCGGCCGCCGCCGCGGCCTTCGGCGCGCGCGGCTTCGTCAACTATTTCGGCAGGCAGCGCTTCGGCGTGGGTGGCGGCGCGGCCCCCACGCACGTCGTCGGGGCCCTGCTGGCGCGCGGCGAGTGGGAGGAGGCGGCGAGGGCGATAATGAGCCCTCGCGGCGGCGGCGGAGGTGGAGGAGGCGGAGGAAACGACGGCGACGAGAAAAGCGCCGGCAACACCACCAGGAACAACAACAACTTCCCCCACTCCAGCTCCCGCCACGAGGCCGAGGACGCCGCCCGCAGGGCCTGGCTCCGCGGCGAGTGCCTCGACCACCGCCGGACCCTGCGCTCCTTACCTCGGGGGGCTGTGGCCGAGCGCGCGCTTTTGGCGTCCCTCGCCGACGCCGAGGAGCGGGACTCACCGCCGAAGCCGCTCTCCTCGCTGTCGCCGGGCGCGCGCGCCGCGCGCTTCTCGGCCGCGCTGTCCCGCGTCCCTCGCAACCTGCGCACGATGTACATCCACGCCCTGCAGTCGAGGCTGTGGAACGCGGCGGCGTCGGCGCGCGTGCGGGAGAGCCGCGGAGGCGGAAGTGAAGGCGAAGGCGGCGGAAGTGGATTCGGCGCCGAGGCGGGAGTCATAGAGGGAGATGTCATCCTGGTTTCGGAGGAGGAGGAGGCGAGCGACGACGGCGACAACGACGACGAAGACAACGCCGAAGACTCTGCTCTCGCTGCAGACGACGAAGGCGACAACAACGACGAAGAGCAACAGCCCGAGAAGGAGAAAGAGAAGACGACGACGACGACGACCTCGACCTCCTCGAAGAAGCGCCTGCCGCCCGCGGTGCGACTCGCGACGCGCGAGGACCGGGGGCTGCCTCTGACCCGCGTCGTCCTCCCGATGCTCGCCCCCGGGATCCTGCTCCCGGCCAACAGCTCCGGCGACGCCCTGAGGCGCGCGGCTAGGGAGCTGGGCGTGGACGCGGGCACGTGCGGCGCAGCGGCAGCACCTGCGGAGAACGGAAAGTGCGGAGATAAAGGAGAAATCGCGGCGACCAAGTCTCACCTCGGCCTCGCCGCCGCCGCGGGCGGTTACAGGAGGCTCCTCGCGTCCCCGAGCCGGGTCAGGCACTGCTTCGTGGCGCACTCTTGCCCGGACGACGACCTGCCCATGGGCGAGCTGTTCGGGGAGGACGAGGACGAGGAAGGCGGAGGACGAGAGGAAACGGCGGCGAAGAAGAAACCGAAACCTTCGTCGTCGACTTCGTCGTCGTCGGTCGAGCTCTGGGAGCCCGGGCAGCCTCTCCCCCCCGGCAAGGGGCACCTCGCGCTGCTGCTCCGGTTCAGGCTGCCCCGGTCGAGCTACGCGACGATGGCCGTGCGGGAGCTGACGAAGAGGCCCGGGTGGGACTCGGGGTCTGCCGGCGGCGGCGGTGGCGGGGCGGCAGTGGTGAGAAGGGAGGTGGAGGAAGAGGAGGCGAAGAAGGAGAAGAGAGAAGAGAAGGAGGCGAAAGAGGGAGGAGAAGAGGCGGGGGTTGAAGTCGAGGAAGCTGCCGCTGCTGCTGCTCCTGTTCCTGCTGCTCCTGCTGTTCCTGCTCCTCCTGCTCCTCCGAAAGCAGAATGAAAAAAATTGTAAGATAAAAAGGGAAGCGGTTCTCAAGTATAGTTTACAAAATGCGTTTTTTTCTTCTTCGTTTTTCCTTCTTCTACCTCGAAACGACGACGGCAGCTGCCGCTGTCGCGTCGCCAGAGCCGTCCCAGCTGCCGCTGCCTCTTTCGCTGTCGCCGCCGCCGCTCTGCCTCTTGTTCCCCCCCGCCTTCGCCGCGAGCCTGCGGAGGAAGAGCCAGCTTGACTTTTCTGCGGACGTGGAAGAGGAAGAAGGAGAAGGAGAGGAAGGAGAAGAGGGAACAGCCGCCGCCGCCGCCGTCGCCGTCGCTTCTGCTCTCTCGTCGGTGGGCAAGGCTCTTCCACAGCCGCCGCCGCCGCTTTCGCTGCTGCTCTCGTCGCCGCTGCAGCCGCCGCCGCCGCTGCTGCTCGTCGTCCTCCTGCATTTCCCGCCGCGGCAGCCACACTCGCCACAGACGAAGCAGGAGCTCCCTCCTCCGTTTCCGTTCCCGATGCCTCTCGCCACGCCCTCGACCGCCGCCGCCGCGGGGCCGACGAAGCAGCCGAGGAGCTTCGAGCTCGGCCCGGGGACCGCGGCGGCTCTCCTGACGCGCCTCGAGGCCCAGAAGCGGCGCCAGCGGCGCGAGTGGGGTCCCCCTCCCGTGGTTGCCGCGGGGGCTTCCGGGAACCAGAGCGCCGGGGGGCCAGGAGGAGGAAGTGGCAGCGGCGGCGCGGAGGAGGCCGAAGCCGAAACCGACGACAAAGGAGAAACCTCGACCTCGACCTCCGTTTCTCTTTCCTTTCCTTGCTCCTCGAGCCGCGCGCCGCTCGGGTCCGCACGCCGCAGCGACGACGCCTCCAGGGCAGTGAGAGGCGTCGGATGCGTCGGCTGCGCCGGCTGCGTCGGTGACGGCGACGGCGGGAGGAGGAGGAAGGAGGAGAGGAAAGGGTCAGCCGCTGCCGCAGCGGCGAGCGAGGAGGCGGCGCGGGCGAAGAGCGCTGAAGTCGGGCGTTGCATCGGAGGAGGGAGCGTCGTCGTCGCCGTCATTTCTTCTTCTTCTTCCTCGAAAGCCGCAACCTCCTCCTTCGCGTCGAAAAACGTCTCCACCTCGCTCTTCGCGCGGACGGCAGAAACAGAAGCAGAAGCAGAAACAGAAGCAGCAGAAGAAGAAACAGAACAACAGGAACCGCAGAGCTCCTCGACTCTCCTCGCCAGGAACGGAGCGCCCGCGGTCAGCGGCCTGCCCGCCAGCAGTAGCTCCGCGCCCCGAGGCAGCGCCAGCGCTTCTTTCCTGAACTCGGCCCAGGCCCGTACGATCCCGGGCAGGGCCCCGTAGACTTTCACGAGGTTGTCCACGACGAGGGACTCGATCAATCGCCCCAAACCCGGTAAAGCCCTGACCCGAAACTCGACGACGCCCTCCAAGGTCTGAATGCAGCTTTGGCAGTTCGCATCGAAAGGATCAGAGCTCTCTATGGTGAGCATGGACTCGATCCTGGCGCTGGAGGCGAAGACGGGAGGGGTGGAGACGACGCGGAGGCGGAAGGGGCCTGAGCCGGGGCAGCGGCGGCGGTGGCGTTTTTGGAGGTGGCTGTTGTTGTCGTTCTCGTTGCCGCCGCTGTCGTTTTCTTTTTCTTCTTCTCCGTTTCCTTCTTCTTCTTCTTCTTCTTCTTCTCCTCCCCCTCCGTCGAGCTCCGCCGGGTCGTAGTAGATCACGTCGACGTACTCCAGCGCGCCGCCGGCCAGTAAAGCGCGGAGCCTGAGTTGAATTTTTTTAAAGAAAAAGAAAGGGGAAAAGAAGAAGAGGTGGTGAGAGAGAAAGGGGAAGAGAAGACAAGAGAGAGAAGGAATGAAAAGGAAAAAAAAAGAGTTCGTTCTCTTTGTTCTCTCTCTCCTTACCTCGCCCTTGCTCTTTCCGGGACAAAGTCGAAGATGTTTGGACGCGTCACGAATCTGTAGGCCTCTACAGGAGGGGAAGAAGAAGAAGAGGAAGAAGAAATGGAAGCGGAAGCTGTTGCCTGTGCTTCTGCTGCCGCCGCGGCCACAGCCGCTGCCGCCGCTGCTGCTCTCGCCCTTTTCGACCTCCCCCCGCCGCCGCCACTCCCCCCCGCCGCCGCCGCCGTCGCGGTCAGGAGGCCCAGCCTCTCCTTGGCCTGCTCCTCGCGATCCCTGGAGGGATCGACGCGCCAGCCGTCGACGATCTCGAGCGTGCCTATCCGCAGGGACTGAAAGGTTTTGTGTAAAGTTTTTTTTTGAGTTTTGAAAAAAGATGAGCCTTTGACCGAAGTTTTTTTCCTTCTTTTTTTAGACCTCGCTTCTATCTCTCTCTTTCCTCTTCTTTCTCCTCCATCGACACACTCACCCGCGCCAGCAGCGCCCTAAAGGCCGCGCTGTCCCTCTCGAGGAAGTAGACGTCGGCAGGGAGAGGCAGCGTCGCCTGGACGCGGAACTTCATTTCGGTTTTTCTTTTTTTTTCTTCTTCTTCTTCTTCGTTCGTTTGACCGCCCGCAGAAGAAGAAAGAAGAAAAGAAAAGAGGTGCACGTCAAAGAAGAGAGAGAGAAAAAAAACAAGCGACGTCGCTCGCTTTTGATGCTCTTTCTTTCCCTCGACCCCCCGCGCCACCTCTCTCTTCGCCGCTCTCTGACACTGGCGCAGGCGAGCGGAGAGTGAGCTATCTCCGTGGCAAGGTTGAAAGGTCGCCAGAGCCCGGTCTTTCCTCTCTGCGCGAGCTCACGCGGAACGGAGATTGAAGAGGAAGAAAGAAAAAAGACGAAAAGTGACGTTCACTTCCTCTTCCTCGTCGCTTGCTCGCCGCTCGCTCAGCAGCCCCCCCCTCGCTGAATAAAAAATCATGCCCTCGTCCCCTCGCTCGCCCATGCGGAGGAACGCAGCACACAGCGGCGACTTCTCCCCTGCCGCTGGACCCTCTTCAGATGCTGCCGCTGTTGCTGCGGCCGGGGCCAACGGAGGAGGAGAGGGCAGCGCGTCCAAGAGCGGGAGGAGAAACAACTCGGCGGGGACGACGACTGCCGCCGCTGCCGGTTTGCTGGTCCCCCAATCCCTGCCGGCGCTCGCCGCCCGGACGCTGCTAGGTTTCGCGCTGGGCTCCCTGGGCGTCCTCGCGTTCCTGTGGCTCTCGTCGCTGGCCACGACGGCGGACGGCGTCCCCTCGACGCTGCTGCTGGCGAGGCAGCGATACGACAGGGAGGTGAGATGAAGAGGAAGAATTTGGAGATTTTCCGTCGATCGCCTAGCCCACCTCGCGAAAATTCTCGACCTCAACCTTTTTCCCCCCTTCTCTCAACCCCTCTCTCTCTCTCTCTAAAAAAAAAATTCCCACGCAGCTCTCCCGCGTCCGCGTCCAGGAGGGCACCTCCTCCGAGGACGCCGGCTGGGGCGACGGCTGCTCGGATCCCACGAAGTGGATTCTCTGGGGAAAAGACTGGAGCGACCTGGAAGGTGGGGGCCCGCCGGGGGGCATCTGCAAGCCGCAAGCGCAGAGCGCTTCGTCGTCGTCTTCGACGGAGAAACCGGCGGATTGCGCTTCGACAATCGGGGCGCCCAAGGTGGCGCTGATGTTCCTGACTGCGGGGACGCTGCCGCACGCCGAGGCTTGGGTGAGTTAGTTTCGGAATAAGGAGGAGGGGTCCCCCCCCCCCCTTTTTCCCCTCGAGGTCGACGGAAACTCTCGCTCACACCTCTTTCTCTCTTTCTCTCTTTTCGAAAACCAATTCTTCCCCCCCACCCCCCCCCCCCCACCCCCGCGCGCACCCGCCCCCCCGCCCCCCCGCCTCCCTCCCCCCCAGCCGCGCACGCCTGAACCAC
>Ga0114918_10004356_pt1 | contig 12316 bp, 8 predicted proteins | sample LantaG_FD_87015 | JGI IMG/M metagenome (GOLD analysis project Ga0114918, IMG submission 87015) | Deep subsurface microbial communities from Baltic Sea to uncover new lineages of life (NeLLi) - Landsort_02402 metaG | ecosystem: Environmental > Aquatic > Marine > Oceanic > Sediment | place: Baltic...
TGGAGAAACTGCGTTGATATGGGCAGCTAGGAACGGAAAAGAAAAGATTGTGAAAAAGCTGCTGGGCGCAGGGGCTAATATCAATGCTGCTAGCGAATATGGAGAAACTGCATTGATGCACGCAGCTCTGGGCGGACAAGAAGAGGTTGTGAAAATTCTGCTGGATGCAGGGCTTGATATCAATGCTGCTGGCCACTATGGAAATACTGAATTGATGCAGGCAGCTCTGCGCGGACAAAAAAATATTGTGGAAATGCTGCTGAAGGCAGGGGCTAATATCAATGCTATTGACGACTTTAAAGGTACTGCGTTGATGAACGCAGCTCTGAGCGGACAAGAAGAGGTTGTGAAAATTCTGCTGGATGCAGGGGCTAATATCAATGCTATTGACCAACGTGGAAATACTGCGTTGATAGTGGCAGCTAGGCGCGGATTTAAAGAGATTGTGGAAATCCTGCTGGGGCAGCCTGGTATTATTCGTGAGGGTGCCGCAGAAGCTGCGAGAGAAGAAGAGCATGAAGAAATTACTGCAATGATTGAGGGGTCTTCTGGGGTTTTTATCAAATCGGCAAGCAAGCGATAGCAGCTTTTTAAGTAAACAGTTTATAAGCGGGGAGCGATCCCCGCTTTCTTATGCCAATTTTTTATTTCTTCATTAAGGATCCATCGAAAAAAATGGAGATGGATTAAGAGTAATCCCCGCTTTTTTATGCCAAAGGATTCGGGCTAAAAGAAAGCAGGCTTGTGATACGTACTGATGCAGCTGCCTTATAGACGTCCAAAAGTTCCGTCATTGAATCAGCTTTTAAATAGATCAGTCGATAGTGCCAATTTTTTACTTTATGCACGGGTGGTAGCGCAGGGCCTAATACCTGCATGGAAAGATTACTACGCTGCACAATGGTATGCAATGTAGCAGCAAGAAGTTGTGCGTCGGAATTGAGCGTAGCTTCATTAGTGTGCTTTAATTCTAATTCCACTAATCTTCTGCAGGGTGGATAGCCAAGAATCGATCGTGTCTGCATTTCATCGTTATAAAACGAGAGATAACTTTCTTCTTTTAAGAATGAAAATATCGGATGGTTATCCATTGCTTGTACAATTACCAAGCTTTCATCCGATTGCCGGCCTGCACGGCCAGCTACTTGAATGAGCTGCTGGAGCGTGGTTTCAGCGGCGTTATATTTTGGAAAATGCAAATTCAAATCGGCCCACAAAATGCCTACGAGTGTAACGCGTGGAAAGTGATAGCCTTTGGTGATTGTTTGTGTGCCAATCAAAATATCGATCGTACCTTCATGCATTCCTTGCACGGTTTCATGCCATTCTTTTTTCTTTTTCGTGGTATCCAAATCGGCTCGTGCAATGCGTGCTTGTGGGAATAGTTTTTGCAGAATTGTTACTACTTGCTGCGTGCCAATCCCTTTTTTAATAAATTCTTTTTTGCGGCATGCGGGGCATTCTTTAGGGAATTGCATGCAATAGTCACAATAGTGGCAGCGCAATATATTGTCACTATGGAGTGTGAGGCTCACTGAGCAGGATGGGCACATCAAAATATTGCTGCAATCTTTGCATTGCACAAAAAAACTATGGCCACGCCGATTTAAAAAGAGAATTGTTTGTTCTTTTTTTGCAATACGATCACCGATCGCCTGATGGAGCTGCGTGCTGATCCAGAAGTTTTTGCGCTGTTTGCCATCACTTAAAAGTACGGTTTGCACGGTAGGAAATGCGCCTGCAAATCGCTTTAAGAGTTGGAAAAATTTCCAATTGCGCTCTTTCACGTTACGCAATGAACTGAGTGATGGCGTGGCTGATCCGAGAATAATTGGGATACCTAATTGCTTGGCGCGCATAAGCGCCGCTTCTTTACTATTAATTTTGGGATGTTTTTTTTCTTGGTAGCCCACATCATGCTCTTCATCAACTATGATGAGGCCTAAATTAGGGATAGGAAGCAAAATTGGTAAATGCACGCCGACAATAATAAGCGGTTTCTTTTCAAGAAGCATCTGCCAAATTAATTTTTTTTGTTTTACTGATGTGGCTGAATGGAATCCTAAAATGGGCAAATGCGGCAGCTCTTTTTGCAATCGCTGTTCAAAAGCGAGTGAGAGCGTTACTTCCGGAAGTAAAAATAAACTGTTCTTTTTTTGAGCGTATGCTTTTTTAATAAGTTCTTTATAGACTTCTGTTTTTCCCGATCCGGTAACGCCATGCAAAACGGTTGGTGTAAAGGTTGGCTCAGATACATGTGGTAACAGTGTATCAACAATGGTTTGTTGCTCAGGAGTGAGTGTAACATCGGGTAGCTCTTGCGCAGTAATCGGATCGATTTTTACAGTTTTCATTTCTTTTTGATACAAAAACTGCTTGATTCGTTTCACAAGCATGGTCTGCGGAGTTTGATAATAGATACTGAGCATTGAAATGAATCGATAAAAATCTGGATCATCAGGGACGGGTTCAAGCCCAACAGCATCACGTAACTCAAATGGGACGTCTGGTTTGTAAAATTGTTTTGCGAGTATAAGCGCAGGTACGTTTTGCTTGCGCAATGGTACGCGCACGAGCGAACCAATCAAAGATTGATTGTCCCATTCTGGCGGGCAGCTGTACCATAAATATTCTCGAAATCCGGTGAGCAGTTGCACTCGTATAAACATATATTCTTTGCGTTTAAAGTAGGGCATTTCCCGAGTTATAAATATATGGTAAAGTGTATGCTCATATTCTTCAATAGCAACTTATTGATTTATCAACCGAGGGATACACATGAAACAGTTTTTTAATCGATTGGTTATTTTTTTGTGTATAGCACTTTCTGGAGTTACTCAACTTCAAGCAAACTATCCAAAAGCAATTAAGAATGTTTTTAATGGGTATCGAGACTATCTCGCTCGGATTCCTGAGATATCAGTCGCGCATCCATTTGCCGTCTTGAATATTGGAAGCCATGATCCAGATGAGGATCAGTTGCTAAAAGCTGATACGTATAAAAAACTGATTCGTTCTTTACGTTCTTCTCTTGCAGATGCACGGCGGGGTGCACTCAAAGTCACAGCATTTTTCAAAACAAAAACAGGTAAACGTGTATTGTATGAGACCGGGCTTTTCTCTCTGCTAATGGCGGGTGGTTACAAAGTGTGGCTGCAAAATCAGCAGACGCAAGAGCGTATTGATACGTTGCAGGGAGCGTTTGTTCAGCATGCGGCAGATTCTTTGAGCTATCATGTAATTGCTCAAAGCCGGCATGAACAACTACAGGCTGACATTGCAGCAGTGGACGCAAATACGAAGCGGCGAGTGAATCAAGTTCGTGATGATTTTGAATATGAAATAGGGGGCGCAAAAGAGGCCATGCGTATTCTTGCAGCAGAGGTGCGTGCTCCAAATAGAGTGCAAGCGGCAGCTTCAACAGTACGGAGTGGATTTGCAGGAATATTTCAGGGTGCTCGAGAAAGGGTACAGGCTGCTCGTCAATGGAAAGCAGACTGGGATACTCGCTTAGAGCAGGAAGAACGTGATTTTAATGCTCAGCTTGCAGCTGAAGGCTCTGATGATGAGGATGATTTGGGGTCTGATAGATCGGGCGCGAGTGCTGATGAAGGTGAGCTGCGTGGCATTGAAAAACGTATCGATGCATATTCAGGTGAGGAATATTGGCGAGTTATTCCCAGAGCAACTCTCTGGTCAGGATACAGTTAAAGGTGTATAGCTACGAGCCGTGCGCCTTTCTCTTTTTGTGTCATCTGGTATTCTAAAAGAAGATAAAAATCCTCTTTTAGCTTTGGTGCATACTGCATGAAATTTGATTCTAAAAAAACACTTTTCTTAATTGATGGCTCTTCATTTCTATATCGCGCGTATTATGGCACGCGTCCACTACATACCTCTCGAGGCGAGCCGGTTAATGCCGTCTATACGTTTTGTCGTATGATTAAACGACTGATAGAAAAATTTGGTCCCCAATCGATTGCGCTTGTCTGGGATAGTAAAGGTCCAACGACTCGGCATGAACTATTTGAAGAGTATAAAGCAACGCGCCAAGCGCCGCCGAGTGATCTGTTTGATCAAAAAGTTCACATTCAAGAATTTGCTGATTTAATTGGATTGCATCAGCTTTCTCGCTCTGGCTATGAAGCGGATGATTTAATGTATTCACTTGCACGAGAGCAGGAAGGGAATGGCAAAAACGTAATATACGTTACTTCCGATAAAGATATGGGCCAAGCGCTCGATCAAGAGCATGCGTATATGTATGACTTTTTTAAAGATGAGCTTCTTTCAAAAGAAACTATTGGAGAAAAATTTGGTTTTCCGGTAGAAAAACTGCCCTTTTATTTTTCTCTTTTGGGTGATGCTTCCGATAATATTCCGGGCGTTAAAGGTGTTGGTAAAAAGGGCGCACAAGATTTAGTGATTCAATTTCATTCACTTGAAGATATGTATGCCCGTATTGATGAAGTTAAAAAACCTCGCACTAAAACAGCACTTGAGGTCGGCAAAGACAATGCCTTTTTGAGCCGCACTCTTTTTCTATTGCAACGAGTGCCAACCAACGTAACTGATCAGGATTTGCAATTTGATCTGCGTAATTGGATTAAGGCGCAGCCACTATTTCGTAAGCTTGAATTAAAAAGCTTAATGGCTGAAATCGCTGCCACTAAAGAGCAAAAAGAAGAAATGCTTGCAAAAAAGCGTGCTGATATAAAAAAGAAAAATTTTCAATGCATTACCACTCTTGAGGCGCTTGAGCGAGTTGCAAAAGAGATAGAAGCTGCAGGTGAATGCGCGCTTGATACTGAGTGCGATAGTGTTAAACCATTGCAAACGAACATGGTTGGCATATCGATTTGTACCACAGAATCCGTTGCATATTATATTCCGTTTGGGCATCAAACCATTGAGCAGCAGCTTTCTTATGATGAAGTAAAGGTGGTGCTTAAACCGGTACTTGAAAATCCAAACATTAAGCAGTACATGCACAATGCAAAGTTTGATATGCACGTACTTGCATCGCATGGCATTGAAGTGGGCAACATTGCATTTGATACATTGCTAGCGGCATCGCTCGTAACAAAAGATTGGCAGCGTATCGGTCTGAAGCATTTAACCGCATTTTATTTTGATGAGTATATGCTGACCTTTGATGAAGTGGTGAAAGCATACAAGCTACCGGATTTTTCTCACGTGCAGTTAGAACTTGCAACTGACTATTCTGCAAATGATGCGTATCAAACATTGCGATTACAAAAGATTTTTGAAAAAGAATTAGAAAAAGAAAACATGACATCGCTTTTTTATGATATTGAAATGCCAATGCTACGTATTTTGTATCAGATGGAAAAACGAGGAATTTTTGCAGACCAAGCATTATTAATGAGCTTGGATTTGCAAGTGAGTAATGCCCTTTCAAAAATTGAAACTGAGATTTTAGCGATGCTTGAACAAAAGCATGAAAAAATTAATCTCAATTCCCCAAAGCAGGTTGAGCAGCTTCTTTTTTATGATCTAAAATTGCCGCCGCAAAAAAAGAGCTCAAAGGGAACGGGATATTCTACCGATCAAGAAGTGCTTGAAGCGCTTTCTGAGTTACATCCAGTGCCAGCGCTTATTTTAAAATATCGTGAGCTTTTTAAATTAAAGAGCACGTATATTGAAGCGCTTCCAACCTATATAAATCCAAAAGATAATCGTATTCATACTACCTTTAGCCAAACGCGTGCAGCAACGGGGCGCCTTTCAAGTCTGGATCCTAACTTGCAAAATGTGCCGGTTTCGGGTGCTGGTTTGGCAGTGCGATCCGCATTTAAGCCAATAGAAGGGCATCAGTTTATTTCGGGCGATTATTCGCAAATTGAGCTACGAGTGCTTGCGTATCTTTCAAAAGATGCAGCGTTATTGAAGGCGTTTGCAAGTGGCAGCGATATTCATGCCGAGACGGCAGCGCGTCTTTTTGACGTACCGCTCGATCAGGTAACGACTTCCCAGCGACAAATTGGTAAACGAATTAATTTCAGTATTCTGTATGGGCTTACTCCGTATGGCCTTTCAAAAGATTTAAAAATTTCGTTTAAAGAGGCAAAACAGTATATCGATACTTATTTTGCGCAATATCCAGGTGTGCGAGCATGGATGGACAGTGTTGTTGAGGGTGCTGAGCGTGATGGTTACGTAACCACTCTCTGGGGGCGTCGCAGATATGTGCCGGCCATTTATGAAAAAAATCGGATGTTATATGAAGAGGCAAAGCGAATAGCCATTAATACGGTAGCGCAGGGGACTGCTGCTGAAATCGTTAAAAAGGGTATGATTGCGCTTTCGGCTCGCCTTAAAGAAGAATTTCCTGAAGCTCAAATGCTTCTTCAAATACATGATGAACTTTTGATTTCTGCTCCAGAAGAGCAATCTGAGCGTGTTGAGGCTACACTCAAGCAGGTACTTGAAAATGTAGTCGATTGGGATGTGCCTCTTGTGGTGACCACCCGTATCGGCACTGATTGGGCGCAAGTCTCGAAATAAGGGCTTTTTAAGGCTGTTGCTCTTTTTCCCCCTTTATCTATGATGAGTATAAGAACTATATTTTATAGGGTTTATCTCGATATATTGGGGTTTTTATGGGGTTCACGTCCCGCATTTCACTTTCTTTTTTGCTGATCTCATCTTTTGCCTGTGCGCAAGTAGATGATTTGCGTTTTTTTGAGCCGAAAAAAGATGGTATTACGTTTCCTGCCGGCTTTCTAAAAGGAGTTGGGGAATCGACGTATCAAAATGGTGGGCATAACTATTGGCCATCTCTTGGCTATCGTCCGCGCAGTAACTGGACGTGGCATGAGGAAGAATGCAAAACGCATTTTACTCTTTATCGTCAGCGTAAGGGTGGATGGGCATTTCTTTGTATGAAAAAATCATCTCCGATTGATCGTGGCGAGCGCGTTGGTATTTCTGCCGATGTATGGAATCGTATGTTTGATGATATCAAATTGATGAAAAAGTTAGGTGTAAATGCGATTCGATTTGAGCTGCCGTGGACTGATATTAATCCCGAAAAAGGTTTTTTTAACGAAGAAGCTCTTGCATACTTTGATAGGTATCTTGATGCGTTGATTGAAAATGGTATTACTCCATTTATTCAGCTTTTCTGGCTGGTTGAGCCGAAATGGTTTTTTGATCTCGGCGGATTTTCAAAAGAAGAAAATATAAAATATTACGTTGAGTATGCCAAAAAGGTATTTGGTCGGTATGGCCATAAAGTGCATCATTGGTGCTCACTGAGTGAGCCGGGTGTTGTCAGTGCGTGTGGCTATATACTTGGTACGCATCCGCCTGCAAAGCGAGCATGTTTTCGGCAAGCAGGGCATGTACTTGCTAACTTATTTAAAACACACATTCAGACGTATGAAACGCTCAAGGCGATGCCGCATGGTGATAAAGCGCAGATCGGTATTGTGCATCAAATTATGCACTTTGAGCCGAAAAGCAAAAAAAACAGATTACACAGAAGCACTGCAAACTTCATGAACTATGTATTTTGTCATGATGTCATAATGAAGTTTTTCAAGGATGGTGAGTTTGAATTCAAGCCGATGCGCGGCAAACCAATTCGTTTTACTGATACACGTGCGCCAAACAGCTTTGATTTTTTTGGCATGAGTATCTACTCTCGTATGACTATGGGCCCTGCGCCAACCTGTCGTAAAGGGGAAATTATGCAGGATATGGTATGGTCTATTAATCCACAAAGTATGTACGATGCGATTAAAGAAGCGGCTACGCTTGGCAAACCAATCTACGTCACAGAAAATGGATTTGCTGATGCAAAAGATGATCGTCGTCCCATTGGTATTGTTTCATACTTGAACGCCTTAAAGCAGGCAATGGATGATGGCTATGATGTACGTGGGTACTTCCATTGGTCGCTCCTTGATAACTATGAATGGAATATGGGGCACGATAAGAAATTCGGCCTGTTTGAAGTAAATACGGGTAGCCCAAATCCTGAAGACAAAGAGCGCAAAGCGCGTCCGAGTGCAAAACTCTATAAAGAATACGTAAAAATAGCTCCAGCGGCTTAAAGATCGGGAAGGTCTTTGATGCGCCAGAGGGTCAGCACTTTGTTATCAAATCCTTCGTCAATAGCTACAAGCGGTTTTGGGAAATTGAATGGTGCAAGCAAGAGGTTGCGATAGGTGATCCGTGCGGTGCTATAAATTTGATCGATATCATTGTTTTCGCTGCTTTGGGGGTAATTGCTTATCAAAAGGTAGCGAGCATTACTTCGTTTGATATTGGCCAATAGCTTAAAGACATCATGATCAGTAAGATGCTGTATACAGTCTCTGCAGATGAGTAAATCCACGCATGGAAGCGGGTGATTTACAATATCAATAGTAAAGAAAAAACGGTTAGGAGAGCTATAAAGCTCTGCGTTTTTTGCAATGAGCTGACTTACAATATCAAGGCCGATATAGCAGTCGATACCAGAAAGATTGAGTTCTTTCATCCAATTGAAATCTCCACAGGGAGCATCGAGAATCGTATGTATATCCCATTCTTTAATTATACGTGGAAGATGTGCTCGAATAGCAGCAGTTTGATGAATAGTTGATCCTGATCCAGATCGAGATTCTTGAGATCCCCACGAGTTATGCTCGTATATTTGAGTGAAAAGCCGCTTATTTAAGGCAGCGTGATCGGTGGAATGTGCGGATTGAATAGTGAGGATACTGAGAAGGAAGGTTAGTAAAAATCTACTATTAGAGGGCATATTTTCTCCTTGATTAATGCAAGCGAAGCATAGAATGGGGGTGCAATTCGTCAAGCGGGGTGTAATGAGGAGTAAAGCGTTGGAGGATATTGACTTTTAGGGGCTGAATTGTCATAATTGATGATGTATATGGGAATATACCAGTCTTTCTAAGACTCTTCTTTTAGAGAAAATTCAATAAATTATGCCTCTTTTTAAAGGAAACGATTATGGCAACGAGTAAATCCGGTGGTAGTACACAGAATAATCGCGATAGTCAAAGTAAACGGTTAGGCGTTAAGCTTTTTGATGGACACCTAGTAAATGGTGGCGAAATCATCGTGCGTCAACGAGGTACTCGTGTGCATGCTGGCCAGAACGTTGGAAAAGGTGGTGACGATACTTTGTTTGCTAAAGTCGCTGGTTCCGTTAAATTCCATCACGGCAATAAAGGCCGAAAATACGTTTCAGTTTTTCCGGTACAGTCGTAAGCGTAACTTGCGTTACGGTTCATTACGTGGTAAAACCTGCGTAACGTCAACCTTATAATTGTTCTGCACGCATATCCTTTCTGGAGAGACCTTCTATGATTAATTTCGTTAAATATCGCATGACAACGGCTTTAGTATCTGTACTTTTAATTGGTAGCTTTTTTGGTTTTGCCATCTATAAAAAACAGACAACCGGTGAGGTATTTAGGTATAGCGTAGATTTCACGGGGGGTGCGCAAGTGCTTCTCAGATTTTCACAACCAGTTAGTATGCTTGCAGTAAAAGACATCCTTGATAAAGCAGGATGGGATGGCGCGGCGCTTCGTGAATTTAGTTCAGATGAAATTTTAGTTCGTATTAAATTAGACCAGGTAAGTAAAGAGCTTGGCCAAGTTGGAGAGTTGGTACAGTCAGCTGTTCAAGCCGGACTTCCTGATACGCAAGTAACTGTTTTACAAAGTGAAAGCGTTGGGCCAGAAGTGGGTGAAACGCTTCGGGGTAAATCGTTAAAAGCGGTATTGCTCGCACTGCTTGCGATGCTTGCATATATTGCATTGCGATTTTGGTCTTTTGGGTTTGCATTGGGTGCGGTTGTGGCATTATTCCACGACGCAATTTTAATGCTTGCTGTGTTTCTTTTATTCGATAGAGAAATTTCTGTAAATGTAATTGGTGCGATATTGGCGGTGATGGGATATTCGATTAACGATACCATTGTGATTTTTTCGCAAATTAGGGACAACGCGAAAAAAATGTCGCATGATTCATTGAACAAGGTAGTTAATGTGAGTTTAAATCAAACATTACGCCGTACGTTACTTACGAGTATTTCAACAGGACTTACTGTAGGTGCGATGTTTGTACTTGGTGGCGAAGCGTTACGTGACTTCTCTCTCGCTTTGTTGGTTGGTATCGTTGTAGGTACCTACTCTTCTATCTATATTGCTAGTCCAGTAATGATGCTTTTAAATCGAGAAAGTAGAGCTTAAAAAAGCTCAATAATTGTGGTTAGAGTAGTGAAAGCGTATTCTGAATTGAATTATACGTGCATTAAGCGCTCTCGTACTTTTGCGTGAACTATTTGTTTTTGAGCATGCATACAAAGATCTACTGAGCTATCTAACTCACATACAAGAAAATGATAACCGTCTTAAAGGTTTTAAAATTATGATATACATGTCTTTCCAGGGGGGTCTTGAATGAAAGAGCAGAAAAAATCTGAATCGATAGAGGCGAAAGCTACTGAAAAAAAAGTAGCCGCTGTGCCAAAAGAATCAAAAGAAAAAAAACCAGTTCGCGCGCCAAAAAAAGCAAAAGAGCCTGCAGCTGCTGAATTACCAAAAAAAGCGGATGTAGTATCTCCTAAAGCACCTTCTGCGCCAGTAAAAACTACACCAGTAAAAAATACTGAAAAAGTAGTAGAGCAAAAAAGTTCACCAGAGCCTGCGCGAGAGCAAAGCAAGCCGGTTCAAAAACCGTCTCATACTGCTCAGCCTCACCCTCAAAGAGGATCGCAGAGCAATCAGCATCATAATCGTCCGCAACAATCACAGCATCAAAGACACGATAGAAACGATGGGCATCGCCAGCATGGCAGGTCTCGTAATGGAGGCTCTCAGTATCAATCGCCACTTGATCGACTTACATTAGACGAGATGACGCTTGCAGAATTGAATCAATTTGCTCGTCGGTATGGAATTGTTGGTGCGGGATTGATGAGTAAGCCTATTTTAATTGATCGCATCAAGTTTGCCCAAGCGAATCCTGAAGAAGAGATGGAAGTGAGTGGTGTACTTGAGAAACTACCTGATGGGTTTGGTTTTTTACGTTCCGCTCTCTATGATTATGTGAGTGGTCCTGATGATGTATACGTTTCTCCATCACAAATTCGTCGTTTTGGATTGAGAACTGGTGATAGTGTGGTTGGCGTGATTCGTAAACCAAAAGATGGCGAAAAATATTTTGCTCTTTTAAAAATTAAAAGCGTGAATGAATCTGATCCGCTTATTATGGCAGATCGTCTTTCATTTGAGCGCCTTACTCCGCAACATCCACAAGATAAATTTAGTTTGGAATTTGAGCAAGCTGCTATTGGCACTCGAATTATGGATATTTTTACGCCGATTGGTAAAGGGCAGCGTGGACTTATTGTTGCACCTCCAAAAGTGGGTAAAACGTTACTCTTAAAAGAGTTGACTCGAAGTTTGATTGCAAATCATCCAGAAGCGCATTTAATTATTTTGCTGATTGATGAGCGTCCTGAAGAGGTTGCTGATATGCGTCGTACTGTTAAAGGTACTGGCGCGCAAGTGATCAGTTCTACCTTTGATGAGCCTGCAGAACGGCACGTGCAAGTAGCTGAGCTTGTACTTGAAAAAGCAAAGCGTATGGTTGAATCTGGTAAGGATGTAGTAATCCTGCTTGATTCTATTACTCGTTTAGCGCGTGCATATAATACAACAGCTCCAGCTTCTGGAAAAATTTTAACGGGTGGTATCGATGCGAATGCATTGCAATGGCCGAAGCGTTTCTTTGGTGCTGCGCGATCAACCGAAGAGGGCGGTTCTCTGACTATTATTGCAACAGCAATGGTTGATACCGGTTCTCGTATGGATGAAGTAATTTACGAGGAATTTAAAGGTACGGGTAATATGGAAATGCATATGACTCGTAAGCTTTCTAACCGTCGTATTTACCCAGCATTTGATCTGCTTACTTCTGGAACCCGTCGAGAAGATCTTCTTCATTCTCCTGAGGATCTGAACAAAGTATGGGTATTACAGAAATTCTTGAGCACGATGAATACTGTTGAGGGCATGGAGTTCTTGATTGATAAAATGCGTCGGCATAAGACCAATCAGGACTTTGTAGAGTCTATCAATAGAAAGCCGTCAGGCGGCCAATAATCAAGCAATATATTGATCTATAGATGATATTGAAGGGGGTGCCATACCAGGCACCCCCTTTTGACAAAAAATGCCTATATATTACAATAAGAAATAAATAGTAAATAGATAAATGGTACAGGCTCGTCTACGTTACGCTTTGCTAACTACGACGTGATATCACGCCA
>Ga0114918_10004358_pt1 | contig 12314 bp, 28 predicted proteins | sample LantaG_FD_87015 | JGI IMG/M metagenome (GOLD analysis project Ga0114918, IMG submission 87015) | Deep subsurface microbial communities from Baltic Sea to uncover new lineages of life (NeLLi) - Landsort_02402 metaG | ecosystem: Environmental > Aquatic > Marine > Oceanic > Sediment | place...
ATTTGCTCTCTTGTTTCTATCATCTTTCCTGCGTCTCTTACACTCATTCTGACACCTCAAATCCTTCGAGCTGCATCTTCGTCGTAAAATGACCCCAATACCCTTCAGTCACTGGAACGGCCAGCTCGTCATCATCCATAATGATCATCACATCATGAGTGAGTGTCTTGTAGGTATCCTCATCCATCTTATCCTTTGCGGATATCAAAAATCCGTAAATGTTCTTAGCAACATCATAAGTGTTCTTAACACTTATTTGACACTCCTCAATCTTTTCGTAATCTCTTATCGCTCTCATGACGCTATAATTATAAGTAAGTTCCCAATTCTATTCAAGAATAAACTTCTTCACATCCGACCTCTGCCAACCAAACCCATGACCGATCGCGATTCGAGGCTTCTTTCACTTTGGACTCTCCTAACTCCAAATCTAATACCATTTTGGTACACATCTCTTCCAATTTCATCTCAGAATGCTCTAATAATGCAGTCATCTTATATGGGTTCTTCATTTTCTTTATTTTCCAATGCATAGATTGTAATTCTTTCAAATGATCTTCCATCGCTTCCAAGACCATAGCCATATGAAAATCCAATTCATCCATATCCATATCATCTTCGAACTCGGTTGCAGCTACTTCAATTTTTCTCTTCTCCATGCTTGTCATTCTCATGATGCTATAATTATAGGGTAGTTCCCTACTCTGATCAATTACTTTCTGAAGATATTCTTTATGTAATACCAAATGAAGTCTAATAAATTAAAAATTATCTCATATATTATAAAAGGAGAGAATATTATATAGACTGCTATCGTTTCTAATATTCTCATGGATCGTGTGGAGACTTACCAGCGGGGGCTCTATCTGGATTAGAGACCGTAGGACTTGAAGTAGGGGGTCTAGAAGGTCTAGAAGAAGGTCCAGAAGATTTTGGAGCTTTTGAAGCTTTTGAGTGGTGTCTGTGATGATCATGATTGTAATAACCGTAATAAGGTGTATGATACCAAGACGAGTCTCTTTCTATGTAAATGTATCTAGTACGATCAGAATAATCCCCTGAGGTGCAGGAGGAACATAAAACTATCATGATACTTAAAAAATATATCTGGTAAGTTCTTTCTTTCATTACATTATTTAATCTTGCCAAGGCTTGTCAAATATAGTATTGGGTCCGAATTTAGTTAACTTCTCCGGTAGTTTACCACTTAATGACGATTCCTCCTCTATATCTTTACAACTAGTTGGGAGAGCCAGCGGATCTAATGTTAAACTACCTTCTCTTTCGTTTTTTACTATAATATTTTCCTTTCCTGACTGCATATAACCATAACCGAAAAAGAGAATGGAAAATACCAGCCAAAACACCCATACACGTTTCATGAAAGTATTTACGCTTCGGTTGTGTCCTATTGAGCATATTGTTTATTTCATGAAGTGATTCTTTATCAGCTGACCAACGCTCGTCTTTCCAAGACCATACCGTTATCTTTACTTTAGGGCCACTTGCGCTTTCTTCTCTACTACTTGTTTTGTTAGCCATTTTGCTTCTGGCCCTCTACCAATCTTTAGCAGCTTCCCTTCTTTAGTCAACTCCCTAAGCGCTGTATTAGCATACACATCACTTATATTATAAGTCTCAACAAGATCATTAACAGAGATCTTCTTATCAGATTTAACAATATCCTTCTTGATCTGATTCTTCTTATTGGCTTTACCAGAAAACTTCTTTTCGTTATCCACAATAATCTTCGCGCTCATATCAAACCCAGTCGACGTCATATACAAGTCAACATTATTGGTCGGACCAAATCGATTCTTAGAAAACCAAATCGTTCGAGCATCATCATCGATGTCTGGATTAGGAGCAATATTCAAATTAGCATCAACTGTATGAGGTACAACAGTCGAGCCTTTCAGCTTACCACCTTTAGTCAAATGCATCACAAATGCAATGCAGCACTCATTTCTCTGAGCAGCCTTCACAAGAGTCTGTACTGCATAACGCTCTTTTTCCATACTATTCATCTTCTTCTTCGTAGTCAAAGCCTGAAAGCTGTCAATTACCAAAAAGTCGAGATTTTGTGTAAGCTTTGCCAGCTCATCAATATCACTCATGTTTGCAATGCTCAATGTATTACACCTAATCCGATTACATGTAAATGTAAGCTGATAGACGTTTTCCTCTCCAGAGCAATACCCTACCTTGTAACCATTCTTGGCCAAACCATCCAACAACTGCACCATAAAGGTAGTCTTACCACAACCTGCCTGTGCAGTTAATGTCATGGTCGATCCTGGGAGGAATCCTTCATGCAATAGATCGTTATCAATTGTATTGATACCCGTCATCATTCTGCGATAGAAAATATCAGGTACAACAATATCACTTACCTGCCGCAATTCCGTTTGTTTGAAGTCTAAGTTCATCATAATTTAACTCTCTTAATTATAGTTTCGTTCCTTATTTCGTCAAGTGGATTACTCCTCCTGTCAAAAGATATTCTAATTCAATTCCTTTATCGTGCTCTTCAGTAGTATAAACTACTCCTTGCTTTTTATACTCATTATCTTTTTTTAGATATACTGTACATCTCTCCATATCTATCTTCCAGCTCTCATCATCTCCTCCATTAACTTTTTCAACATATGTAATAAAAGGCTCTTCAACTCCTGTTTGGTTTGTGTATTTCAAACTCTTCTTCACTCTCACCATGCTATAATTATATGCTCGTTCCTAATCCTCCTCCACTAGAATTTCTGAACGATTCTAAAGAAGCATTTCTGTGGAGGTAGCTGAAACCAATGAAAAAGAGGAGATGTGGTATTAGTTCCAAAGCTTCCAAAATTATATAAATCTTCCCATTTTGTAAAATCATAAGAATACTGAACCCAATAAGGTAAAAAAGGATCCATACCCGTAAATTCGAAATAGATCCCTCCAGGGGAGCCATATGGTTTACCCGTGGCAGTTACCTTCTGATGAACTACCTTAATCTCCATCTTCAACGGATCAGCATTTACAATTGCTGCTGATAACAATAAAAGGGATAGTGTTCTTAACATTTTTCTATTTTGTTTTAGGAGAAACAACATGTACTCCAGACCCTCTTCCAGAATATTTTCCGTAAGGGTTAAGTCGCCTGTAATCTTTGAAATTGTCTTCGCTTACAATTTGACAATCGCCAGCAGTTTTATTACCGTATACCATTATTCCTTTTCGTTTACTTTGACCTCGACCCACATGAGCACATACTTTGCATACTTTTAGATTAATTTTATTCGTTCTATTTCTATAGGACGACCACAAATACATATCATATTTTTACCTTATTGTAAAAGTTGTCATGTATAATTTCTCCCCAAGTAGTACAGTATCCAGATTCCCATTCCTCTTCAATAAATTTCTCTACCTTATCCCAATCAATTGGCAAATTCAAATCTTCCAATTCTTGCATATAAAAAAATGCTTTTATCTTATATGTCTTTTTGTCCATCCTTGACTCTGCCTCCATCTCATCTCTCCAAATCTTATGAAATGTTCCGTCAATTATCTCCTTTGCTTTATCACTTAGCATGCTTTAATTATATGTGCGTTCCCTATTCAGTTCAATTAAAATGGACGCGAGAGACGGAATCGAACCGTCAATTGCTCTTTTGCAGAGAGCCGTCTTACCGTTTGACCACCTCGCGGATTCATTATGCCCACCCTAGCGGATTCTTATCCGATACTTTAACATAAATTCCTTCTTCAGCTAACAACTCATCATACTCCTCTTCTTTTGGCCTGAAGTTTAAATTCATTTGAGGGTCTGGTTCCAAGCTGGGTGGCTCAGTTGCATTTGCACCCCTTCCTCTCAAATATGCCAAATCAAATAATTGCCTCATCATATCGTCGAGCTTGTCTTTGTCGACCGTGACTTGATTGTACATTATCAAATCATACTCCCAATTCCTCTTGATGCCATTCTTCTCTTTGAGAATTTCAACCAGCTCACTGTAATGCTTCTTCTCAGCTTCTAAAACCTCTCCTACTGTTATGCCATTTAACATGCTAAAATTATATGGTAGTTCCTAATTCTGGTCAACTAATTACTCCCATGCCTTCAAACTTTAGCATGCAATTGGTTGCGATCTCATCAAGCTTTTGTTTAGATTGACAATTGCCAATATCCATCAACAGCCTTCTCTTCTTGAGCTCACTATTCATTATTTGAGAACTCATCAGATCTCTCAGCTTTATTTTTGATTCATTAAGATCAATTGATTCCCAAATAGCTTCAATTGTCTTCCTTAATATAGATGTCTTATTCATAACCATCACATCTATTATATGGTAGTTCCTAACTCATGTCAATACAAAAGGTAATGCTTTGATTCACAAAGAGTTACGATAAAGGGGGTTATTTTTCTGTAACCCCTTGATGATCAAAGAGTTATTGCTGTGGATACTCCACTAGTCTCAGAAAAAGCAAGCCCTTGATTGATGTGTTTATTCTTTTTGAAGAATTTACTAAAGCAATGCCCCATCTCTACGCATTCTGTGTAAAGATCATTCCTGTATGCTGATATCAACAAATCGAACAAATTATTAAACTCCTCAGCAAATTTAATTTCTTTTTCACAGCAAGTCCTCTTTAATCCCCAATACCTCTCAATTGGAAAAATTATCTGATCTTTTTCATTTTTCATAAACTGTAATTCAAAGCCTAGATTTCTAATTTGTCTAACTCTTTTGAATGTATGCTCCTCTATGTCTTCTTCTTTGTCGTAAGTATGGCAAAGTTCATGATAAAACCCTTCTTGATTAAACACAACATCAAACAACTCATTATAGAGATGTGCTAGCATATCACAATCTACGTAGAAAAGAAAGTCGTTCATATCTAGATAGAGGGCTTCTATAAAAGCGCGAACTTTTATGCAATCGTTTTTCTTATAATCTTTTTCTTCTATCTTATAGTGGTCAAGTATTGGAGCGAAATTAATTGTTTGAATATCGAGAGGGCTTTCTTTAAACTTTTCTTTACAATACTCCTCGTGGTTTGTTGCTATCCAAATTTTGGTCTCTTTAGGTAAAGATAGTTTCTCGTAACTTTTTATTACCTTACTAAAATAATTTATGTATGGTTTTCCTACACAGACAGTAACAAAAGAGAGAGATTGCATTCAAATATTTAGAAAGAAAAGGAAGGATGTCTATTAAACCTACCCTTCCTTTTGAATGATCCTTTACCTTTTCTAGGTGTTTGAATCCTCGTGCCTATATTAAACCTAATCAGGAACCTTGCTTTTATTATCTTTTTCATCTCTTACCTTCTTATTTTCTTCACTCCATGTATTATAGGAAAGATCCGAATCAAAGTCAAGATCTTCCTCACAATCACAAGAAGGGCATCGTGGGTGTTTACCGCGGATAGGTTTTGTGTGTCTGTATTCTTGTTTCATAAAATTATTTAACCAAATGATTTACTCTCTTTTCTTTCTCATCTCGTCATATTGACGACGTCTTTCATTCTGATCAATGTCAGTTTTTATTTGATGCTGTCCAGATTGTAAGCTTTCTACCCTTTTAAGTAAAGCCTCTCTCTTGTCACTATCTTCCATTTTACTTAGATATTCTAAACTCTTTTCTATAATTCTAGGATCAACTTGTGACCGTCTCGAAGGCACTTGTCTAATTACGCTAGCGGATTTTTGTGCTATAGACCTTTTGTAGTCTTTCTTATCATCCTTTTTTTCACTCCTCCCTCTTTCATCCTTTTTAACGACAGTTGCCTTTCCTTTTACCGGACTGGAAAAAACAGTAGGTGCTCTATGAGTTGTAAATGACAAAAGCTCTACTATTCCGTTATTGTTTACTTCTACTATTCCTTTGTCAACTCCCATTAAAGTTATGCCTTCGTCTGTATTCTTTTTGGCATTTAGAGTCACAAATCTTTTTTCGATATCTTTTGAATACAAATAAACGTTAGTAATGTTTTGATGTACCATAATGCCGGTCAAGAACAATTTTTTAGGTGGATTATCTACAAGGGCAAGAATCTCACTAGCAGGGGGTAATGCTTCTGTTAACTCAAATGCGTTTCTTTCTACGATTACCCCATAAGGGTTATCAGCAGGATAAGCATAATTTACTAAATGAAAATACATTATGGTTGCTACAAATCCTACAAATATTCTTTTTTCTAATTTCATGTCTTATATTTTATCAATGATACATCATATCCCGAATCTTTAACCATCTTCTTTATTTCATCAGATTTAATTCGCGTACCACTAACATGTTTCAAATATACATTTTGTGTTTTAATGTCAATGAAAAACTTTTTCACTAAAAAATGTCTCTTAAATTTGTTCTTTAAACCAATTCCGCAACTAGAGCAAACTAACCCCTTGACGGTAATAATTGTATCAAACTCTTTCTTATCAATTGCTAATGAACTAGTTATAAAACATAACGATAATAATAATAAAACGGTGCGTTTTTTCATAAAATTATTTAACCAAATGTTTAACGAATTTACATTTCGTTAACGGAAGATATACTCCCAATGCTTTGTTTGTATCTTTTCTAGAAGCTCGTCTAAGTGAACGGCCCTTTAAATAATCTCTCATCTCTCCTAGAGGGTAAACAAATATATCATCTGTGTCTTTGTTTACTGCCCAAATTTCCTCCGCGGAAGACGAAACGGCCCACCCTTCACTCCCTTTATGGCTAACCATCTCTACAAAATGCATATCGTGAGGGTAATCTCCAAAGACATTTGTTTTTACATCAACGAGTTTACCATCTATTTTTGCATCCACTTTTAATATACACTGACTAGCTCTGTCATTTAGATCTTCGTGAAGTAATCCTTTTTCTTTACAATAAGATTGAACGTGAAGTTCTCCCTTATCTCCTTTTTCTCCAAGTTTGCCGTGTCTGAATTCAGAGTTTGGTCCCCACCCTGATATGCTTCTTCTCTTGTTCATTTTTGTTTGACCAAATGATATTCCATATCGATTGGTTCTAGACTTGGTGCGTTAATCTGCTCTTCAAATACTCTTTTAGCATCTTTGTCATCTACAGCCCAAAAATACATATAGCTCCAATCGTTTGTTCCCTTGCGTCGATATTTCTTCGCGTACCTTTGATTAGCTTGTGGTAATACAATTGCCATATCTATATTATAGCTCCTCCGCGCGATCAGTCAAGTCTGAATTTCGATTTTGAATGAAACTTAAAACATCCATGCACGCATATTTGTACTCGCAATCAATTCCATCCATTACAATTAATTTTTTAGATATTTTTTCTACCACTTTTTCTAATTTATGCAGCCTGTCTGCATACAAATCTGTCAATAGTTTTTCATCGCTCATTTTCTATACTTTCTTGGCTTTTTTCTTGTCGGACTATATTTCAAAACATCTTTTCTATTAAGTTTAGGTTTGAGAATATTGATTAGAGTCTGTTCAATAGCCACATAAGGGTTAATTGTTACACTTTCCGATATGCATATTTGTTCTGGCATATGAATAAATGTACAAATATCGGAGGTAGGTTTCCTCTTAAACTGTTCGTTGAAATATTTTCTTACTCTAACATTTGTCATACCTACATGACTACAATAATAATTCATTCTCCTTTTTAAGATGTCAGAACTCTCTCCAATGTACACTAATTCATCTTCAACATAATGAGCATAAATGTAAAGTCTGCTAGTCCCGTCCATTCTTTCTTCCTCATTAGGGGTAATTTTACAACGTAAATGATTACCTTCATCTTTATAGAACTCTACCAGCCGATAAAAATCTAATCCCTCTATGTATCTTTTTTGAACACTCATAGGCAAAAGTCTTGAAGAAATTTTGCAGGTACTCTCATCACTTTGTCTTCATCACATACAGTATATACTAGTTCTCTGCGATTGTTTCTCATTCTTTCATCGATGTCAATCAAGTCGACATATCTATTTTTGAAACGAGCAGTTCTGTACAAAGCTCTTTTTCCATACTTCTTCTTTTTATTCCCCCACTCGTAACTATTCCATGGCAGGTCAAAATTTTCCTCTACGTTTGGTTCAAGTACATTGAACAATTTGTCGTTTCTACTAACCTCAACCTCCGGCTTAAGCTTGCTAGGCTTAAACCGTAAGGTTGTGTTATTCTTCTTAAATGAATAAGACATTTTAATTAAACACCACTTCTGGCTTTTCAATCCTCTGAAATGACGGTTCGTTTAACAACTTTATGAAAGCTCGGTGCTTCAGATTGTTGTTAATACCACCAGTCATGTTACTAATAAAACGCCTCTCAAAAGTCTTGCGATTGTCTCGCTTCTCGACTTTGTCCGACTCCATCGACTTCGTAATTCGTTTCGAACCCTGATGGTGATCAAGGTACTCAGTAACTGCATTGAATGCATCCCAACGCGTCTCTCCACGATTACCAAGACCTCTATGAAAAAGATTTACAACCTCTTCCCGCTTCTTCTCTTGACTCGTAGCGTGCTCACGATAATCGTCAATCTTACGAATGTCTGGAAAGATTACATTTGTGAATCCTCTCACTTCCTTCTCAGCAATCTTCCATGTAGTCAGCGCCTCAGCCTTCTTCATGAAGACTTCATTACCAGCAATCGCATTCTTAAATGCCTCACGAACAATCTCAAGACGCTCCTTCCAATTACTTCTGTGTCGAATCGACAACCCGTGCTTACGTGCTGCTGATGTAAACGAAAAGAATTGATTGTTGCATGCTGCTCTGCTCGTGTAAGGGAACATTGCATTACACCCTGTACCGGTATGGTCTATCATAAGCATAATGTAGCTAGCCATAACGTCGTTGGTAAAGTCTGGATTATTGAATTGCAATTTCTCTGGCAATTCAGCTTGAACCCAAATCTTTCCACCATCCCACAAAGTACCCGCGTTGGTGTACTTAGCCCCATAATCTTTAACAATCTCGTCAAATGGGTCTAACGTTTCACGAGTTTGAATTACTTGGTAATTATTCCTAACGATATTGAATACCTTCTCAGTATCGTTCCGTTTTATGGCATAAAACCCGTCAAGGTTACCATCGTGCTTAGACAAATCATCCTTGTAGACGTCAAAGTCGAGACCTGCTCGCCTTACAATTTGATCTGGTCCGTTTAATCCGTCACAGTCTTTGATACCGATCAGGTCTTCTAGATTATGGATTGTATCTCCAATTTTCATAATTTTTCCTCTTCGTTGTTAGTATAAAATGTTTCTCCGTTTATTTTTTCCTTCTTTAAAATACCTTCTTCTACCATCGTCTCCAACATTCTTTCAAACATCTTATATTCATTTTTCTTATTACGTTCTATGTCTTTTATCAATTGTTCTTGATTGTCGGTTACATGTTCCAGTAACTCATCAATTGACCCTGTAAATACATCTTCATTCATAACTCCAATTATTATAGTAACAATCCCTAAATAGTCAACTTATTTTCTTCAATATGGGAAGTTTACATCTTGCTGCAGAGTCGACCCTTCCTCTAGCTTTAATTGACACCCTAAATGCATTGTCGGGCTAACCAAATAATCGTGATCGGTTTCAAATGTGCTCTTTTCGCACTCCGTACAAACCCATTTTGCCTTTTCCTCTTCTATTTCACGTTCCTGTTTACTCATACGCATTTTATCAACATGACTAAAGATTTTATCCAACTGATTTTGATAATGTTGTCTTGTCCAACCATCATTGTACCAGCTTTTTGCTTCAATTCTCCAATTGGTCAGTTCACTAATAATTGACTCCGGAGCTATTTTTGTAATTCCTCCACTCATAATTTTATTTCCTTTTTGCCACTTAACATGCTTTAATTATAGGCACGTTCCTTATTCTAATCAACTGGATTTTTTCTTTATATATTCAGCAAAAGGTATAAATTTTTTATCTTTCTCAGGAATATCTAAGTTCTTAGGTTTAAAATCTTTTTTTGAAGTAATTTTTCCTCGCACAGGTTTTTTAACAACTTTTATTTTCTTCATAATATTATTTAATCTATGGGATATGGACCGGGGTCTGAACTGTAGTATATTATTTCATCCCAAGTCAATTCGTTATCTTCAATATCGTTCATGACCACTTCTTTTATTTTCTTTAAGTGTGGAAGTAGTTCAGATGCAACATGTTCCAGATTATCAAATTCTCTTAGTAAGCCTTCAGACCATGTTCTTATACCACAAAGAACATGAATACATTCTCGGATTTCTTCTGATTCCTTATCTTGTTTCACTGAATAGTTAAAACTTGGTGTTAACAATTTTTTAATATCTCGTGGTACTGACTCAACCTATCAAAAGTATACTCAGTATTAGTAATAGTCTCTCTCATGTTATTCAAAATATTAAGCCTGTTTTTATCTTCTGGACAAACCTCTTCTGTGGCTCTAGTTAAAAATTCTCTGTAGTACCCTAGAGCTCTACTGTGATTCGCCAGCGCTTTTCTTTTTAATTTATATGTTTCTGGTTTCATTTCTTAGATAATTCCTGATTAGGAAACTTTAAGTTCACAGGAATCTTTGCAATCTTTGAATACTTAAGCGGGTATCTCGTCCTATTCACCCATTCCTCATACAACTCATAAGTATCAAATATATAGATATTAGGGTTCATATCAGGGAATGCTACAGTAACTTCCCAATCGTATGTTTCGTTTGAAGCTTTTGCCCTTTTAACTGCTTTTCTTATGTCACTTGCTCCAAACGTTTTAACCGCATGCTGAAACGACACCCCATCCCTTCCTAGCTTACCATACTCCCCACAATGATAATGATCATGCCACAGTCTTCCATCGGGGGTGACAAATAAAATAGTGTACTGACCATTAGAAAAATCATCTATTTTATAAACATTATTGCGTGCACCAAATGCATGCTCCGGAACATCACCACCTCCAACAATATTAACATATACCTTTTTGTCTTCTTTTTTTGCTTTTGATATAGCTTTCTTTGTCTCTGTAAATAACGCTTTGTTGTAATAATTCAATGACTTGAGAAAGTATTCCATTGCTTTATCCATTGGAACATAAACGGTCACTTTATAAACAATGTCATGAATAGGAAAATACTCTTGTCCTGATCTAGACATTGCTATTTCTTCTCTTGTCAACCCAGCATGTTGAATAACCTTCGAAGGCTTTTTCATTACTGCGTGTGGAGGGGGACCATTATCTTCTGCTAAAACAGAACCTGCGATTAAAAAAGGTAATATGTATCGTACCATGCAATTAGGATAAGAACTCTCGCCAGGAAGTCAAGACTTCTTTTTCAGTGAAGACTTTTGCTGGGAGTGTTTCTTTACCTAATTTTGCAGCCTTAGCTATTCTGTGGCTACCATCTACAATATGGGATGGTTTTCCGCTATCATCTACTACAATGATAATTGGATACTTTAAATCTGCTGCGTCTACTTCCTTTGATGTACGTGCTTTATATTCTTCTTTTTCTTCATCAGTTAACTCAGAAAGTTTTTTCCATAGATTATTTACCTTATACATGTCGGAGTCTTTGGGGACATAATCAGGAGTAAAAAATGACAAACGTTTTACTGAGTCTACCGAAATTTTTTGTACTGGAGAATCTGCAGTCTTTTTTATTAAATCTTTTACTTTCCCTTCATAATCAGCACCACCTATTTTTATTCCCCAAGACCCTTCATGCCATTCTTCCCCAGGTTGTTTAAAAGGAAATGCATCCGATGAATATTGTTCCCAAATCAGTTGTGTGTCTTTATTCATGAAAACATTTGTTGATACTCTTCCGGAGCTTCGTCTAAGTTAAGTACTCTAACACTAACAGGTAATCTTTCTTGTAATGCTTTCATTAATCGGTGTTGTCCATCTAGTATCTTTGTATATTGTCCGCCCTTAGTTGTAACTAAAAGAGGGAATGAAAGATCGGCTGATTGAATTCTAGCTGGATCGCGAGCAGTTTGAATTAATAAATGCTTTAGTTCCTTTGGATGTACCGGCTTTGGTTTACCGGCTATTTCAATTACGTCTTTAATTGAGATCTTGACATCCCCATCTTGCCAATAGGTTTCTTCGTCCCAAAAAGCTTCCCATATCAGTTGTGTGTCTTTATTCATGATTGGTGTGGAATAAACGTTAAAATGGTACCGGCTACATACTTCCAGCTGGGATTTGAATGGTTGCTTAAAGTCTTGAGCAAGTCAATAACAGCCTTTTGTACATCGTGATCCTTTGAATTAAATATATCTCTTATTTGTTTTACCAGTACAGCCTCTTCAGTATCCATCTTATTACCAGCCTGAAAAGCAGCAGCCAATTC
>Ga0114918_10004360_pt1 | contig 12312 bp, 14 predicted proteins | sample LantaG_FD_87015 | JGI IMG/M metagenome (GOLD analysis project Ga0114918, IMG submission 87015) | Deep subsurface microbial communities from Baltic Sea to uncover new lineages of life (NeLLi) - Landsort_02402 metaG | ecosystem: Environmental > Aquatic > Marine > Oceanic > Sediment | place...
AGCGGAGGCTTCAGGTCCGCTGGCAGAGGTGATTCGTATGTACGTTCTGCGAGGCGCTCCGTCCATTCATTCTGTACCTTCTTCAGCAGGTCAGGGTTGATCAATAAGTCGAGGCCACAGGCTGCGTAGACCTTGGAGGCGAAGATGAGGCTCTTGTGGCCGATGCTCACCCCGTTTTGGGCGACCACCTGCCAACTATGACTGGAGGTGCCCAAGATCCAGGTGGCAGTGTTGAACTCTATTGTGGGGGCGACCCAGCTTACATCTGAGACGTCGGTTGAGCCTCCACCAACTTTTCTTTCGTCGTATGCGTCTAGGATCCTCTCATCAAAGAGTTCGTCTATCATATTCTCCCATCCAGGGCGCCCATCTCTGCGGAGGCTCTCCTTCTTCATCTCTGGTGGAATAGACTTGTTCCGCTCTTGGGCGAACTCCAACTCTTCCTCTGCCGCCTCCAGAAAGACACAGATCTCTGAACACCCTCGGTCATAGTCACAAGATCCAGAAAACTTTAGTTTACATTAAACTAGCTCTTTTTAATATGGTTTCAACGTCTTTATAGCCTTCTTCTGCCTCTAATCTTACTCCTTCTAAACAGGATTTGAACATTTTTTCATCGAATCTTAGGGTTCCTAAAACTTCCAGGCCCATTTCCTTTGTCTTTCTGTTTATTATGTCTACTATGTCTGGCGTAACTTTATTTACAACAAGCCAGAATCTTTTCCCCATCTCCACCACATGTTCTTCAAGAATTTTAGCCAATTCCAGTGATTCAGCCGTAGGGTCAGCAACCGCAAGAACAGCGTCACAGCCTTCCTCGACTCCTCTACCCAGGTGTTCTATGCCGGCATCCGTATCCACGAGCACCACCTCGCCGTTTATAAGATTCAGGTTTTTAAGCAGTGTTCTGAGTAGGAAGTTGAAGGGACATGCGCATCCCTCACCAAACTCTCTCACTTTTCCTATCGTCAGCAACCTGATTCCTTCTGGAGACGACGAGGAGTATTCGCTGGGTAGCTCATCTAGCCTTATACCCTCCCCCGCCTTTGCTAGGGCCTTAGTTATGTTGACCTCTCCCTTCTCGAATATGGTTCCCTTTCCACCTAGGTACTCAACTATTGCTTTCGGGGGTTCCGCATCGAGTATATTGGGCAGTAACGTATTGGATTCGTCAGAATCAATCACGTAAACCTTGTGATCCTTGGACAGGGCTCTTGCTGCTAGAACCGTGATAGAGGATTTACCCGCGCCGCCTTTCCCACATACCATTATCTTCATTGTGATGCCCCTAAAGTTTTGGATTTAATCAACATAGTGGAGTTAAGTGTATCTATAAGGGAGATGTCGACGCCTTCTAGTGCGGATATATCCTTGAACTCCAAACTACGAAGTATAATATTATCTCCATCCTTAATTACGAAGGCAATATCTTCTGCGACTAGTTCTTTACTGTCCCCTTTTTCCATGTAAACCTTTATCAAACACATATGTATTCAACCCAGAAAACGTATAAACCATCCATTCCAATCAGAGTCTATAAACTTAAAGATTTGCTCTGAGCATGTATTCGAGAGAGGGCGGCTAAGAACCCCGCTGCCCCATCTGTGCAGTTTGGTTCAGCTTCTCCCCGTCTTGAATGCCTTAAATGCTTTCCCGTGCGTGCGAAGAGGATAAGGAAGCCGAGACTATTATGCCAACAAATCACCATATAAACCCCAGACATCAATTCCGCCGTGATGTGAAAGAGATTAGTCCATAATAACCGCTAGTTCCACCTCCCCATGGACACACATGTTGTTCCATTAACCTATGTAAGCAGTTGTATACTGTAATAAATAACAAATCACTCACTTACTAAAGGATAGATTTATGATACATACACGCAGGCGAACGTTTATTGCCCAGAAATGTTTTCATGGCTTGTTTGGTATGTTCTGTCGATCGTTAGCTCCGCGATGTCCGCCGTCAAGTTACTGATCCTCATGATATTCTCCCTGATGGTCACGATATTAGTAAGTGTGGATACATCATCGGCATCTCCATGAATCGGTAGAGGCGTTATCTCCGAGTAAAGATCCCTGATTTTACCCTGTGTATCGATAACATCATTCGTCGGCCCAACGTCCATACATAGAAAACAAGAAATGAGGTTCTCAAACGTTAGCTAGTTTTATACTATATAATAATGAATGACTTTTTCTATTCTTTTTGGAGGTGATTCTTTTTTAGCAATGTAAAGAGAATATAATATGTTTATTAATGTTGGTTCAATTCTTGCTATGTCAGTTAATGTTACCAATCCTACGAGTTTATTTTTCTTTCCCTCTCCACTGACTACAATTAGTTTCTTTATATTATGTTTGAACATTTGTCTAATGGCATCTTCGAGGCTATGTTCTGGTTTTACTATCACCGGTGGAGTGGACATAACATCTTTAACCTTTGTTTCCTCAGGATTCTTACCTGCAGCGATCACTTTTTTAATTAGATCGCTTTCAGTAACCATCCCTATTATTTCATCGTTTTCTTCAACTACAAGACAACCAATTTCGTTTATTCCCATCACATATGCTGATTTCTTAACATTTTCTATGGATTCGATGGTTATTACGTTTTCAGTCATCACGTCTTTGACAGTTAAAGTATGAGAAGGTCGTTCATCTTTCATATGAAATTCACTCTAATGTTCCATGGTAGTGATTTGGAGTTAAACATTGTAGCGCATTTTAGACGACGCATTATTATCATTAAATAATAACAGATTAGCTAATATGGATTCCTGTAAAAGAAATCCATTCATTAATATTTTAATTATATTAAGAGAGTATTTTTTTTAGACATGGAAAAGGGTTAGGAAGAGGCGGCAGGCGCAGGGCGTATGTGGCTCCAATGAATGCGTTTGCTCTAACTGAGGAGCTAGGGTTCCCAGCAGAAGGTATGAGCTTAAAATTATATTCTGTTAGTATTCGATATTGTATATTTATTGTAAGAGGGGTGGGGTTCGAACCTGCCTAATCCAGAAATCTCCAGACACGAATCTTTTTTGCATAAAGAAGCAGACGTATCTTTGATCAAGTGTTTTAATGAAACCACCTTGGAGCCTGGGGCCTCTCATCTTTAACTGAAGTTAGAATCCTGAGTGAGGCTGCTTTTGCCTACTATAAGGCAGTTAGCCAACAATGATAAACGTGGGCTCAACAAACGCTATATCGGTAAAAAGCCGTTTCAAACACTTAACCGATATTTCAGTTACGGAAAAAACGCTTATCATAAGTAACCAATTATAAGGGAAATGCCAAGTCGCAGGTTCACGGCGCCGCCTCTGCGACCTCCCTACACAGATGACCGTGAGGCAATGTATGACGGTGAACCCGCAAACTATGGCGTCAACTGAACACCCTAAATACCAGTCGAATTGTGGACTGGGGGGGATTTGAACCCCCGACCTCCTGGTTGCAAACCAGGCATTCATACCCCTGAACTACCAGCCCTCACCCATCAACATCCCCAGCCTACTCATTAAAAGTTATTGGAACGCTTCATAAGCCACAACCACCGGAAAATAAGCCATGCGCCCCGTGAAGGCAGTGGTATTCGACCTAGACGGGACCCTCATGGACAGCAAGATAGACTACGAGAAGATGGGCAACAGGATCAGGGAGCTACTGGTCTCCCGGGGGCTCCCCGAGCCCCTGGAGGACCGCCGCAAGGTATACCGGGTCATAAGTGGCGGAGCCGCCACCCTCCGGGAGTACGGGCTCCCCGAGGCGAGCCTGGAGGCTACCTTGACAGAGATGGAGACCATAATGAACGACATCGAGCTGGAGGCCCTCGACGCCATGGAGCTGAAGCCCTACGCCAGGGAGGTCGTCGCGGAGCTCCACGGGGCGGGGCTCGGCCTCGGGGTCGCCACGAGGAGCCACCGGGAGTACACTCTCCGCGGACTGAAGAGGTACGACATGCTGCGTTTCTTCCACCAGGTCGTTGCACGGGACGACGTTCCCTACCCGAAGCCCGACCCCAGGCACCTCCTATACACCATCAGGCTCCTCGGCGTGGACCCGGGGGACACGTTGTTCATAGGAGACACCACGACGGATCTCCAGACCGCGGACGCGGCGGGAGTGGAGTTCATAGGCTACTGGCGTGACGAATCGTGGGCCCAACGGCTCATGGAAGGCGGATGCAGCAGAATAGTCAAGGATCTGAGAGAGATACCGAGACTGGTGAAGGAGAGGGCCTAGAGGGACAGTATCTTCTTCAGGGCGCGTGGGAACTCCCCGATGCAAGGTATGGCCACGGTCGTGTCTCCGTAGTACTTCTGCTGGTTGCCGTATATGTCGACGAGCACGCTGTACATGCCCATGTTGTTGGCGCCGACCACGTCAGCCTCGTAGGTGTCGCCCACCATGACGCAGTTCTCCGGCCTCGACCCCGTCTCCCTGAGCGCCTGCTCGAAGATGACCCTGGCCGGCTTCCTGTACCCCACCTCGGCCGAGACGACGAGGGCGTCGAACAGCTCCCTGTACCCCAGCTTGTCGAAGACCAGCTGGCACGTGTAGCCCTCCATGTAGTTGGTGATGACGCCCAGCTTGTACCTGCCCATCAGGGACTCCAGTATGCCGGGTGTCTCGGGGAAGAACTCGGTCTGTCTGGGCCACTCGTCGAGGTACTCCCTCCAAGCACCTTTCGCTAGCTCCTCTGCGGCCTCCAGCCCCAGCTCGGCGAAGACGTTCTCGATCCGTTTCTCGTAGTCGAGCTCCCTGTAGCCGTCCGCGTCGGCTTCCTGCGCATGCCTCCTTGCGATGGGCCTGTACACCTCGACGAAGAGCCCGTAGGGCACGTCGACGCCCCGGCTCTCCAGGTACCTGTGGAACCTCTCCGTGCTGCCGCCTCGCCTCATGAGGTCGGGCGCCTGGACCAGGGTGTTCCAGTTGTCGAAGTAGATGGTGTCGATCATCTCGGCTCTATCTTGCCTTTCTCGACGCGATCCTCGGCCCCAGCAGCACCCAGAGCCAGTCCACGAACTCCCGCAGGTTCTTGGTCTGTATGTAGACCTCTCCCGGTCCCTCGATGTGGGTGACGAAGCCCTCGCCGCTGAGGATGGTCTCCTTCCAGTTACCGAACTTCCTGACCTCGTACTCGCATGTGTCGCTGAAAGCCACCAGGTGGAAGTTGTCCACTATCAGCTGCTCCCCGGGAGCCAGCTCGTGCCTGTCTATGGCGCCGAAGGTGTTGATGAACAGGTCGCCGTCGCCTGTGGTCTTCACCATGAACAGACCCTGCCCGAATATGCCGCGGCTGAACCCCTCCCACCGGACGTCGAGGTTGATGTCCTGCGTGGAGGCGAGGTACGCCGACTTCTGTATGATCCACCCCTTGCTCGGGTTTACCTCGAGCTTGGTGATGTCTCCTATGGGCGCCGCGACGAGGGCTAGTTTGCCGGGGGAGCCCTGCGCGGTGAAGTCCGTCACGAAGAGGCTCTGGCCGCCTAGGAGGCTTGTCTTGAGGGTGCCGAATATGCTTTGCTCTCTTCTCCTTGTGCGGACGTCGATGCTGGGGGTCATGTAGGTCAGGGCGCCCGCCTCGCCTGTGATCCTCTCGTTCGTGTCGAGCTCCACCTCCAGCATGCTGTAGGCGGGCTGGTACTTGATCTCGTATCTCATCTTGTCTTCAATTCCATTGAGTACTTCCTCGGATTTAAAGAATGTAATCTATGAGCTACGCCGTCAACCTTGGGCACGGGACAGGAGGTACGCGTCGTAGGCCGAGAACAACGCGAAGAGCAAGCCTATGAACATGACTTGATCGTAGGTGAAGTATAGGCTGGCGACGCCGCCGACGGCCAGCGTAGTGATGAATATGGTTAGCCCTCTCCTCCGCCTACCCAGGTACAAGTGGCCTAGCCCGGTGACGAGTAACGACAGCAGGACGGCGATCCAAGTCTTCTTAACAGGTTTCCTGCTTGCCGCTTCGAGGACCGGCTGCGGCTCCCCGCAAGCTGGGCAGGACGCCTCGTCGTAGGGTATCATGGCCCCGCAGTGGGGGCAGAACTTTGTGCGCTCCTCGGACATTATCCTTAGAGGATATCCGAGTCGTCCCTATTGATATAGTATATTATCTCGCGGACGATCCTGTACAGGAAGTAGACGCTCGGTATTATAGCGACCATATAAGCAAATATCTGCAATGTGCCGACGGACTCGCTCATCTCTTTCACACCCTCATATCTTTCTGCTGTTTTAAAACGTTATGATTCTGGGCCTCGGAGCGTTTTCAGCCATAGCTCGTGATACTCTATGGTGTACAGTGAACCTCTGGGGACATAGAACAACGGGTTTTCGAGATAGTGTGGACGCGTGTAAGCAACATGGAGTATGTGTCAGTCGTCGTCCACGAGGTCGGTCCTGAACACGGCGTACACCGGGTAATGGTCTGAGACGTCCTCTGTCAGCTCCTGGCCGAGGCCGTAGACAGTGTCGAAGTAGAAGACTTCGCAGGAGCCCGTCACGTACTCGCCGCCGAGGGTGCCGTCTAGGAGCACTATGCGGTCGTAGGTCCAGTCCGTCCGGGTCATCGTGTCGTAACTGTTCTCGACTATCCAGTGGTAGCCTTCGCCGATGAGGGGGCTGGGCCCGTCCTCGTCGAAGTAGCCGCCGTCCGCGTTGAAGTCCCCCATGACGATGACGTCGCCCTCGGTGGGGTCGGACGCGAGTACGCTGGCGACCATGGCTGTGAGGTTGCCGATCTCGTTATCGGCGTCGTCGGGCTTTACGTGGATGCCCACGAGGGTGAAGTCGAAGCCGCCCGATCTGAACGACGCCACGTAGGGCTCCCTCTCGAAGATGTCGCCGGTGTCGTTGTACACGTACGCCGTGCCTTCCAGGTACTCCACGGTCTCAGTGTTCCAGTAGTAGGCGTAGGACTCCTTGCTCGTGGTCCTGCCGAGCCTCTCGCTCTCGATGTAGGCGTAGCTCGCGCCTTCGCCGTTGATATGCTCGAGGTACGCTGGGGCGGTCTCGCCGCTGCTGTCCCGTATCTCTTGGACCAGCATGACGTCGAACTCCCTGGCCACGTCCATGAGAACCTCCATCACCTCGGGTTTACTCCGCTTCGACTGACCGAAGATCTGGATGTTGAACGCCGCGATCTTTATGGGTCCAGCTTCCGCCGTTGGCTCAAGCGTGTCGTCGGAATCGCCGTTACCCCCGTTATTTGGGTATAGGATCGGATCTAGGATGCCCTGCTGGTACGAGAAGAACGCTGCAACGAGCATGATGGCGATGAACGTGATTAGGGGGCCACTCTTCTTGGCCAACTACTTCTTCTCCATCTGGTCCAGCTCCAGCTTCCTGAAGATGCTGCGCAGCTGCCTCCTCATGCTGGTCCTGTCCTGGCTGAGCCCTACGTTGTCCGCGAAGTCCTGGGTGGTCCGGACGATCCTGGTTCGGCCGTGCTTCTCCCTCTTTATGAGGCCCATCCGCTCGAGCTGCTTCAGATGCCTGTACGCCTGGCTGCCCCGGGCCTGCGCCACCTCCTTCTGCTCCACCGGCTGATAGTACGCGATGTAGGACAGTGTCCTCAGCGGCCCTGCCGTGAGGAGCGGCTTCATGCTGTACTTGCTCGCAGGCTTGGTGAAGTCCGACTTGAGCTGAAGAACCACCTTCTCCTGGGGGAGCCGTTTGATCTCAAGGGCCGTGGGCTCTGCCTCATAGGTCTCGCTCAGCTTGTCCACCAGCCTGGAAGCCTCCAGCTCGTCCTCCAGCTTGAGCATGGCCACTATGTTGGTCAGGTTCATGGGTCGCCCCGCGGCGTACAGCAGGGCCTCTAGCTCCGCCAGCTTAGTGTCTTGGGCTACCAGGGTCTCTCCCCCAAACATATGTTTTAGGTATGGTTCTTAAAAGCTTAGATACGTCGGCGCGGCGATGTCGGTGCGGTAGTGGAGCCTACCCTTGATGTTTCCGACGTCGGAGTAGACCTTCTCCCGTGCCTCCGAGACTGTTCCTCCTCTACCTAGGAGGGCGATGGAGCGGCTCCCCGTGGTCTTAACGACGCCGTTGTCGTCGTAGACCGACGCGTAGTAGATCTCGGAGTGCCTCGTCTCCCCCACCTCTATGGGCTGGTCTCTCAACGGGTTGACGGGGTACCCCTCCGGGGTCAGGTAGACGCAAACAGTCGCCTCCTCGGCGAACCTGGTCTCGGGGAGCCTTCCCTCGACTATGCCGTAGCCGACCTCCGATAGGGGCGTCTCCAGCAGCGCCAGCACGTTTATCGCCTCGGGGTCCCCGAAGCGGGCGTTGTACTCGATCAGGTAGACCCCCCTCTCGGTGTTCATGAAGCCGCCGTACAGCACACCCTGGTAGAGGCCCACGCTCCCGGACAAGGCTTCCACCGTCCTCTCCATGATCTCGATCCCTTTTTCCACGGCCTCCAGCGGCATATCCGGCATCCCATGGTCGGGGCAGCTGAAGCTCCCCATGCTCCCGGTGTTGGGCCCTTTGTCCCCGTCGTAGGCCCTCTTGAAGTCCCGGACCAGAGGCATGACCTCGACCCGTTTGCCGTCGGTGAACGCCTGCAGGGTGAACTCCCGTCCCTTCAGCTTCTCTTCGATCACCACCAGCCCATCCTGTTTCACCCGCTCCAACGCGTAGCCTCTGGTCTCCTCCACGCTGTTCAGGTGGTCTCCCGTGACCCTGACACCCTTCCCGCCGGTCAACACGTCGGGCTTCACAGCCACCTCCTCGTGGTCCTTCAGGAAGGCGTCCACTTCTTCGGCGCTTCTGCATATCGCGAACTCGGGGTTCCCGGAGATGCCGTGCTCCTGGACCACCTGCCGAGTGTACGCCTTGCTCCACTCCAGCCTGGCCAGAGCCTTCCTCGCCCCCACCACCGGTACCCCTAGCTCCCAGAGCCTGTCGGATACCCCCATGGCCAGGGGGGCCTCGGGCCCCACGAAGGCCAGGTCCACGTCCCTGAACCTCTCGTACTCCGCCGGATCGTTTATGTCGAATACCTCGACCCTCTCGGAGAGGGCGGCTATCCCCGGGTTGAGACGGGACATGGCGGCGACCAGCTCCAGGTCTTCCTGGGCCAGCTTCTTGGCGATGGCGTGCTCACGGGCTCCATGACCTACGACAAGGACTTTCATGGGCGTCACAACAGCAGAATATTCCTTAACTCAGCATATAAGCTGGGGCTATGCGGGTTTTAGGCGAAGAAAGAAAGTTAACTGGAACCTGAAAACGCTAGACGTGCCTCCTCAGCAACTTGATTATCTATAAATGATGGCGTCTACACCGCTTTTATCATTTTCAAACCCGAGAATATGGAACACGCATCCCTATCATTAATAACTTCTTCAAGTTAATCTTCCATGTTGGAAGGCGAAGACATTGGCGCGCAGACTAGAACTTGACGACCTCACCAAGTTCAACATGATCAGTAGCCCCGAGCTAAGCCCAGACTCCTCAAAGCTTGCGTTCGTGGTCACGAAGCCGCTGGACGACGAATACCCCACCACGATATGGGTCATAGACAGCGGCAACGGCTACCCTATCAGGTACTACAGCGGGGGAAACCCAGCCGACCCCAGGTGGAGCCCCAACGGCCAGCAGATACTCTTCACGAGCCGCCGCGAGATGGAGAAGGACGAGAAGGGTAAAGGGCTCTGGGTCACCCAGGTCTGGGGAGGGGAGCCGAGGCTCATAGCGAAGATCAGGGGAGGCATATCCCAGCCCACCTGGAACATGTACGGCACCAAGGTCTACTTCGTCTCAGAGGTCGGCGAGGAGGACCCGGAGGTCAGGGTCATCGACAGGATACCCATCTGGTATAACGCCGAGGGGTGGACCTACTACCGTACGAAGCAGCTCCACGTCGTGGACGTCAACAGCGGCATCGTCACGCAGCTCACAGACGGCGACGAGAGCGTCCAGTGCTACGCGCCAGGGAACCTCGGCGGCAAGGTAGCGTACGCCAAGTCGGCGAGCCAGCTCAGGCCAAGCGAGTCAGACCTCTACGTATACGATATCGCCACCGGGAAACACGAGCGAGTCCTCGGCGGTTACTCCATCTCGGCCATATGCTGGTCGGTGGACGACAGCCAGATAGCGTTTATGGGACACGACGGCAGCCACGGGTACCCCACCCACTGGGGGGTACACGTCCTCTCGCTGAAGAAAATCGAGGTCACCAACCTCACGGAGAGCCTGGACCGTGGGTGCAGCCGTCGCCACTACTACGACCTACGCAGCCCCCACACGGGCATGCCGGCCCCTGTCTGGGAGGGCCCCATGATCTACTTCCCTGTCTCGGACAGCAGCAGGTACGGCGTCTACAGGGTCCAGGTGGAGCAAGGCCACATCGACCCCGTGGTCTCCGGGGACTTCAGCGTGGAGGAGTTCAGCGTCAGAAAGGGGAAGGTGGCCTACACCCGCGTGAAGACCAATAAGCCCACGGAGATGTGGATCCACGACGAGAAGGAGGCGTGCCTCACACGGTTCAACGACCACCTCCTGGCCAACGTCGAGCTCAGCAAGGCGGAGCGCTTCGAGTTCACCCAGAAGGACGACACCACCGTAGAGGGGTGGGTGCTGAGGCCCCACGGCTGGAAGAAGGGCAGGAAGTACCCCGCCATACTAGACATACACGGAGGTCCCCGCAGCAAGTTCGGTGACGCCATGATGTTCGAGCACCAGCTCTACGCCGCCGAAGGCTACGCGGTGCTATACATCAACATCAGGGGCAGCGACGGCTACGACCAGCGGTTCTGCGACATCCGCGGCGAGTGGGGCATATGGGACTACGAGGACCTCAAGAAGGGCGTGGAGCACGCCCTCAAGGAGTTCCCCTGGATCGACAAGGACCGTCTCGGCGTAACCGGCCTCAGCTACGGCGGCTTCATGACCAACTGGGTCATCACCCACACGGACATGTTCAAGGCCGCGATAAGCCAGAACGGGATAAGCAGCTGGACTGCTTTCTTTGGCACCAGCGACATCGGGTTCCACTTCGCGCCGGAGCAGATAGGCGGCAGCCCGTGGAGCAACCTCGACGTCTACGTGGACAAGTCGCCCATCACCTACGCGACGGACGTGAACACGCCAGTGCTCTTCGTCCACAGCTGGAACGACTACAGGTGCTGGGTGGACCAGAGCATAGAGTTCTACACGGCCCTCAAGCACCTGGGCAAGGAGACCCGGCTGGCCATGTTCATGGAGGGCAGCCACGTCTTCAGGAGCAACGCCCGGCCCAGCATACGGAAGAGGCGGCTCCAGATCATGCTGGACTGGTTCGACAAATACCTCAAGGCTTAGACTCATTCTCCTCGGCTTCCTTCCTCCTCTTCTCCTGAAGCTCCCTCAGCTTCAGTATGTCGGGGTGAAGCCACTCCCTCTCTATCGTCATGTCGGTGTAGTAGTCTAGGCTAGACCTCGTGGGTCCATACACCGGCGCCTCTGCGAGTGGGCCGTCTATCTTGAACTCCCCGAACCTCTCGGAGGGCGTAGGCTTCACGGAGGGGTCGGGATAGGTGCCTTCCTGGTACCCCGCCTTCTCCCCTCTGAACGCTATCCAGGTGGCGGGCACGCCGATGAAGGCCGTTACGACCATCAACGCGAACCTGAAGACCCCGCTGAAGGTGGGGGAGAATATGATCGTAAGCATCACCACGATGAAAGCGGCTCCCACCGCCTTATCGTTCACATCCCTATCCGGGATGAACTCGGCTGCGCTCTCATACCCGGGGCACCACCCCATATACCTGTCAGCCAATGTACGAGGATTCAACTTAATCATTCACCTTCAATTCGGTACCTTGATGTCCCGTGTATTGATTCTGTACACTTCGTTGCTGATGGGGGAATAGAAGTAGTAGTAATAGTCTCCCTGCTTATCGTATATCTTCTCCACGTTTAGTTGGCGGGCTACCTGTATGAACTGTTCAAAGTCGTGTATTGTTAACCACTTTATGTAAGTCTCTGAATCCCCGGATGATGGCGGATCCTTCGTTTCGACTACCTCGAAGCCGGAGAAGCTCTCTTTAAGGTATGCCTGTTTAACCAGGTGGTATTGTCTGAACATTATGCAGCAGGAGACGCCAATGAGCACTGCTACAACCAGAACCGTGTACACTGTTCTTCTGTTGATTCTCATCCTTTCCTGCCGCTCATGAACCTGTTCAGCTGTCACACCCTCACGCCTTCTCTTCTGCTCCCTGTAGTACTCGACTTTTCTGCGATACTCCTCGATATCCGGTGTCCTCAGTTCCCCGGGCGTGTAGTAGCCGTCTCCATCAGCCCTCAGCCCTGGACC
>Ga0114918_10004361_pt1 | contig 12311 bp, 6 predicted proteins | sample LantaG_FD_87015 | JGI IMG/M metagenome (GOLD analysis project Ga0114918, IMG submission 87015) | Deep subsurface microbial communities from Baltic Sea to uncover new lineages of life (NeLLi) - Landsort_02402 metaG | ecosystem: Environmental > Aquatic > Marine > Oceanic > Sediment | place: Baltic...
AGGGGAAAAGCCCCCCCGTGGGGGTGGTGGGCGGCGCCCCCCCCCCCCCCCCCCCCTCTCAGCCTGTCAAGGCGGGCTGACAGACCCACGTCGGTCAGACCAGCCGAACGAGTGAGACCCGCCGGGCCCCACTCAAAAACTCAAAAAAATCTTTCTGTCTGTCTTCCCACCCCGCCCAACTGCCACCCTCTCTCCCTCACGCCCTCCTGCCTCGCATACGCCCTGTCGCGCTCCTGCCGGACCCCTCCCTGTCGGAGACCTGTCAAAGCTGGCAGCTTTTTTAAGGGCGAAAGGAGAAGGAAGGGCCGGCCGGTGGATGAGCGAGGCGAGCAGGGCACACTGGTTGGAAAAAAACGAGCGCGCCGCTCTCTCTCGCTCTCTCTCGCTCTCTGTCTCCACTCTCGCCTCTCCACTCCCGACCCCTGCCCCACGCCTCACCTCCCCCCCTCCTGAATGCGCCAGGCCGTCCGCCTGCTCCGCACCAGCCGCCCCCACCCACCCACCACCATCACCCGCAACGTGCGCCCGCGCCTGGCCGCGACGAACATGGCCGCAGCGCCGCCCGCGTCCGCCGACGCCAACCCGCTCGCCGGGCCCAGCCACAAGACCATCGCCACCCACTCCGGCTCCTTCCACTGCGATGAGGCGCTGGGCTGCTGGCTGCTGCGCCAGACAGCCGAGTTTGGTGGGGCGACCATCGTGCGGTCGCGCGACCCGGCCGTGTACGGCGCGGCCGACGTCGTGATTGACGTCGGCGGCGTGTACGACCCCGGTGCGTCGTGGCGATTTTTAGGAGGGGGTGTGGCGCGTGCGTGTGTGTGTGCGTGTCTCTGTGGCATGTGCGGACCCTGGGCTCAGCCCTGGGCGAGGAAAGAGGGGGGGAGAGAGAGGGGAGGCGCCAGGGCGCCGGCGTGGCGAATCGGCGGGCCGCCGCCGCCGCCTGCTCTCTCAACCTCGCCGCTATCTCATCCTCTCTCCTCTCTCTCTTCACAGCCACCCACCGGTACGACCACCACCAGAAAGAGTTCCAGGACGGCTTCGGCCACGGCTTCACCACCCGCCTGTCCTCGGCCGGGCTGGTATACAAGCACTTTGGGCGCGAAGTCGTGGAGAAGCTGCTCAACGCGGACACGCACCCCAAGGCCACGCCCAGGCCCGCGCCCGGAGCAGTGATCGAGGCCGTCTACCTGGCCACCTACCGCTCCTTCATGGAGGCCGTGGACGCCATCGACAACGGTGTCAACCGGTTCCCCGGGGCGGGCCCGCCCGTGTACGCCTCGTCCACCGACCTGGCCGCCCGCGTGGGCGGCCTCAACCCGGCCTGGAATGACGACCAGTCTGACTCCGCCGCCAACGCGGGCTTCGCTCGGGCCGTCGCCATGACGGGCGAGGCCTTTTCGGACGCCGTCCTGTACACGGCCCGCTCCTGGCTCCCCGCGCGCAAGCTGGTGGAGGAGGCGGTGGCGGGCCGGTTCGGTGTCGACCCGTCGGGCGGGGTGATGCTGCTCTCCCACTTCTGCCCCTGGAAGTCGCACCTCTTCGAGATGGAGGCCGAGGACGGGGCCTTGGCGGCCAACCCGGTCAAGTTTTGCCTGTTCCAGGATGACCGGGAGGGCGCGTGGCGGGTGCAGACGGTGCCGGTGACGCCCGCCTCCTTCGAGAACCGGGTCTCCCTGCCCACGCCCCTGTGCGGGCTGCGGGGGGAGGAGCTCGACGCCGCGGCGGCGGCTGGGGTGGCGGGCGTCACGCCGCCGGCGGGGGGCATCTTCATCCATGTGTCCGGCTTCACGGGTGGGCACAAGAGCCGAGAGGGCGCGCTGGCGTACGCGCAGGCCGCGCTGGCGGCGGAGAAGGCCGGCGGGCAGTGAGGGAGGGAGTGAGGAGACAGGTGGAAGAAAGTAGAAAAGAAAAACGGGGTGCTGAGCTCAATCTTCACATCTTCATCCCGCCGGCCGCGCCCATCGCCGCCTTGACCTTGCGCCGGTACGCGGCGAAGCCGCCGTCAAAGGGCGTGACCCGACCGCCCTCCACGCACCACAGCCGCCCCGGCGGCGCGCCGCCCGACCCGTCCTCGCCCCCCCCACCCCCTCGCCCGCCCGCGACCACAGAGTCAATCAGGTGGCCGTCGTGCGAGATGAGGACCAGGCCGCCCTCGTACGCGACCAGGCCGTCCACCAGGGCCTCCACCGCCTCCGCGGACAGGTGGTTGGTCGGCTCATCCAGGAACAGGACGTGCGGCTTGGTGAACGTGGCGGCGGCCAAGGCCACACGCACTTTCTGGCCCCCACTCATCGTGTACATGCGCTGGAGGGCCAGGGGGCCAGAGACGCCAAACCGCCCCAAGTGGGCCCGCATGTCCTGCTCCTTCACGTTGGAGGCCGCGAACTTGCGGCATAGGGCGTCCAGGGGGGAGAGCGCCAGGTCCAGGCCGTCGACAGCGTGCTGCGAAAAAGTGGCGACCCGGGCTTTGGGGTTGCGGGTGACGGTGCCGCCGCTCGGCTCCAGGCCGCCCGTCATGAGTTTGAGCAGGGTCGACTTGCCGGACCCGTTGGCGCCGACGAGGGCGACCCGGGTGCGGGAGTCCACCCCAAAGTTGAGCCCCGTCAGGAGCGGGGGCCCCGGCGCGGGCGCGTCGCCCGCTTTGCCGGCCTCCCCGTCCGCGGACCGGGCAGGGTAGGAGAAGGACGCGTCGTTGAGTTGGACCATCGGCCCAGCCACCGGGTCGGGCGGGGGCGGGAAGGCGAAGACCAGGTCGGAATCGTCGTCGGCCTCGCCCAGGGGCGGCCCGCCGTCCGCCCCGCCCTCGCCCAGGCGGGCGATGGCCTTCAGCCGGCTCTGCACCAGGGCCGCCCGGTTGGCGTTGAACCGGAACCGGTCGACAAAGGCCTGCATGTGCGCCTTTTGGCGCTCCACGCCGGCCGCGGCGGCCGCCTCGCACTGCGCGCGCTCGGCCGCCGCCTCCACGAACGCGTCGAAGTTGCCCTTGTAGGCCGTCAGCCGCTTGTGGGCCAGGTGGATGATGCCGTCCGTTACCGCGTTCAGGAAGTCGCGGGCGTGCGAGACGATGAGGACGGTTTTGGGGTAGGCCAGAAGGAAGTCCTCCAGCCACAGCACAGCGTGCAGGTCCAGGTGGTTGGTGGGCTCGTCCAGGAGCAGGACGTCGGGGGAGATGAAGAGCGCGCGCGCCAGGGCCACCCGCATGCGCCAGCCGCCCGAGAATTCTTTGGTCGGCCGGGACAGGGACCGGGCCTCGAAGCCCAGGCCCGCCAGGATGGAGGCCGCCCGGGCCTCCGCGCCCGCCGCGTCGATGCCCGCCAGGCGCGCCGCGACGGCCGCCAGCCGCCCGGAGATGGCCGCGGACGACCCGTCGCCGCCGCCGCCGCCGCCGCCGCCGTCGCCGCACCCGCCCTCCAGGCGCCCCATCAGGTCCGCCTCCTCCGCCAGCAGGGCGGTCCGCTCCGTGTCCGTCGCCAGGACGGCCTGCAGGACGGGCGTGGCGTCCGCCACGATCTCCTGCTCGACGTGCAGGATCTGCATGGTCGGGGGGATGCCGGCCAGGGACCGGGAGGCCAGCGCCCGCAACAGCGTCGTCTTGCCGGCCCCGTTGCGCCCGACCAGGCCGTACGTCCGCCCCGCCGCCAGCAGGAGGGCCGCGTCCTCGATGAGGTTGGCGCCGCCGTTGGACAGCGCGATGCCCTCCAGCTTCAGGTCGCGCTGGCCGCCCCCGCCCGCGTTGCGGACGACGGTGGGCGCGTCGCCCGCGGCCGCGGCGGCGGCGGCCGCCACGTGCGCGTCCGCGGCCGCCCGGGCCTTCACCTCCTCCGCCTCCGCCCGCTTGGCCAGGCGGGCGCGGTCCTTGTCCGTGACGGCGAGCGAGGCCGCAGACACGACGCCGGCCGCCTCCGGGAACGCCGTCCGCAGCGCGTCCTTGGCGGTCAGCACCTCCGACGCGTGCAGGGAGATGCGGGAGATGTCGTCGAGGACGACGGGGCCGCGGGTGGTGGGGTCGGAGGGGGTGCCGCCGGCCGCTGGCGCCTTCTTGGGCCCGCCCAGGCGTGCAGCTAGCGCAGCGCAGGCGGCCTGGGCGGACGCCCCGTCCGGGCAACAGCCCGCCGAGACGAGCATGTCTCCAAAGGCCTCCTCCACGGCCTCGGGGTCGCCCCAGTCCTCGCCCTCCTCGTCCGCAAGGCAGGAGGCGATGTAGTCGCGCACGGTCGCGTCGCCGGCGGCGCCGAGGACAGCTGTGACGGCCGCAGCCGCGGCGGTCGCGGCGGCGGCGACGGCGGCGTCGGGGGCCGTCATTGTGTGTGTGCGTGTGCTTTCGGCTTGCTCTTCTCGCTCTTGGGGTGAGAGAGAGAGAGGTTGTGGTGGTCGTGGTCAGGGTCGGGCGTGTGAGCGCCCGGGGTGATGGCGCTGCGAGAGGACCGAGACGAGAGAGACACTACTCTTCCAGTCGATCGGCCCTGTGCGGCACAGACGTTTGCACACTCGCCTCTCCATTTTTTGTTTTTCCTTCTCTTTGCTGGGGGCGCGCTGGGAGAGCGGACGGCCCTCACTCAATCAAACAGCGTCACTGCCCATGTCTGCCCCTCCCACTCGCGCCCTGCTGGCCCTGCTGGCCCGGCGCGGCCTGGCGACGGGCGGGCCCAAGGTAAAAGCAGGAGAAGAGAGAGGAGGGGCCATTCGCGCGTCAGCTGGGCGTGGCGCAGCCTGCCTCCTCCCCTGTCCCCTCACATGCTGACAGGCCAGGGCGGTGTGTGTGTGTGCGCTCATCGCCTGACCTGGATTGAAGCGACGGAAGCCCGGGGCCTGGGGCCCGTCGCTTTTGCTGAGAGAAAGCGAAAGGCGGGCGCGCGTTCCGCCCCCTCTCTCTCTCTCTCTCTCTCTCCGCGACTGCCTCGTTTCTCTCACACTCCGCCCCTACCTCACAGGGCACCACGACCACGCCCTCCACGACCCCCCCGGCGCCCAAGCGCAAGACCAAGAAGGCGCTGCGGGAGGAGGCGGCGCTCGCCGCCGCCGCGGCCGCCGCCAAGGCGGCCGTGGCCGAGCGGGCGGCCGCCCGCGCCGCGGCCGAGGCCGTGCTGGACGGGTGGAAGGCGAGCCCCGAGCCGCCGCCGCCGCCGCCGCCGCGTCCGGCGGCGCGGCCCAGCGTCACTGCCGCCCAGCTGCCGGGCGGGCCCTTCGTGGCCAGCGCGCCGGGCGGGGCGGCGCGGGCGGCGGCGCCCGAGCCGGCGTCGCCGCCTAGCCAAGTCGCCCCCGGCGTCGGGTGGCCACCGACCCGCCCGCCGCCGCCTCCCCCTCCCTTTGTCCCCGCCTCGGCCGGCGGGGGGGGCGCGCCGGCCGCCTCGCCTCCACCGCCGCCGCCCGCCGCGGGCAGTGACGCGTCCGTCTGGTGGCTGACGGCGGCGGGGCTGGCGGCGGGCGGGGCGGCCGCATATCACTGGGGGTTTGGGGCCGGGCGGGGCGGGGGCGGCCCTGCCAAGAAAGTCGACGAGGACGTGCGTGCGCCGGCCGACCCCGCCACGCCCTGGAGCGGGGAACTGGCGCCCCCGCCTGCCGAGGATACAGAGGAGGAGGAGGAGACTGAGGCCCTCATCGGCGCGGCACGGGCCGCGGCCGAGGGGGCGGCCGAAGCCGCCGCGGAGGTTCGTGCTGCGGCCGAGGAGGCGGCGTCCGCGGCGGCGGACGCCCTGGAGGCCGCCGCCGCCTCGGTCGCGCCGTTGGACGACCCAGCCCTGGACACCGGCCCCGTCGCCGACCTGCTGAATGAGGTGTTGAAGGGGCACTGGACGGACGGGGCGGCGGCAGGCGAGGAGGAGGGGGCGGGAGTGGCGGGCGCCGCCCGCGCGCACTCGCCTGCCCTCTCCGCCGCCGCCGGCGGCAGGCACGGCCTCCTGCCGGAGCCCGGCATCGCGGCCGCCCGACCGACCGCGCGGGCGGGCGCCAAGCCGCGTCCGGCCGGGCGCGGGCGGGGCGGCCTGCTGCCCGGGGCGGACGCGGACGAGGCCCCTGCCCCCGCTTCCCCTCAGTCCTCCTCGCCCTCCACCACCCCGCCCCTCGTCGATCGGGCGGCCGACCTGACGGGGCGGGCTCTGGGCGGCCTGGGCGCGGCTGTGAGCTCGGCGGGGGCGGGGCTGGGGCGCCTGTTTGGTGGCGGGCGCGGCGGCGGTGAGGCGGCGGCGGCGGCCCCGGCTGAGGAGGGCGCGGCCGCGGCGGCCGTGCGCGCGGCCGCCGCGGATGTCGCCGCGGACGCGGTCAACGAGGCCGCTTCCGAGGCCGTCGAACAGGTGGCCCACGCCCTGGACGGCGCGGGCGAGGCGGTCGCGCACGCGGTGGTGACGGCGGGGCGGGCGGTGGAGGAGGGCGTGCGGGCGGGCCGGGCGGCGGGGCGGGAGGCCCGGGCCGCGGCGGGCGCGGCGGGGGAGGCGGTGGGCGAGGCGGTTGGGGCCGCCCTGGCGGCGGCGAGCCAGCGCCACCACGCCGCGCCGCCGCCACCGGCCGAGGCTGCCGCCGACGGCGGGCGGGGCGACGACCGCCGTGGCCCCGCCCCCCCCACCGGCGATGACAATGACGCTCCCCCCCCCGCCCCCCCTCGCTCCTCCTCCGCGCCCGCCGCGGTCACGGCGGCGGCCACCACCGCTCTCTCCGCCCCGCCCGCCTGGGGCGACGAGTACTACGCCGCCCGCCGCCGCGCGGAGGCGGCGGAGGCGGAGGCGGCGGGGCTGCGGGAGGAGCTGGCGGCGGCGAGGGCGGAGGCGTCCGAGGCCGGCGCCGCCGCGGCCGAGGCGCGGGCCGCGTCCGCGTCCGCCGTCGACTCCCTGCTGGACACGCTCGCCGCCTCGTCGTCCGAGGCGGAGGCGGTGCGGCAGGCGGACCTGGCCCGCCAGGCGGCGTTCCTGACGACCGCCGCGGCGGAGGCGGCCGCGGCGGAGCGGGCGGGCCGCGCGCGCGCGCTCGACGGGGTGCGGGTCGAGGTGGAAGCCCTCGGCGCCGCCCTGGCCGCCCGGGGCGCGGAGCGGGCGACGGGGCTGACCGCCCAACGCCTGGCCGCGGGCGCGGCGGCGTTCAGTGCGGCCTTGGGCGCGGGCGCCCCGCTCGCCACGGAAGCCGCCGCCATGGCCGCGGCCGCGCCCGGGGACGCGCTGGTGCAGGCCGCGGTGCGGGCGCTGCCCCGGACCGCCCTGGAGGCGGGCGCGCCCACGCCCGCGGCCCTGCGGGCCCGCTGGCCGGCCGTCGAGGACACAGCCCGCCAGCTGATGCTGCTGCCGGTGGGCGGGGGCGGCTTCTTCTCGCTGGCCCTGGCCCGCTTGGCGGCCTGGCTCAAGGTGAGAGCAGAGCACGAGAGAGAGGAGTGGAGAGAGGAGAGGGAGGGAGGGAGGGGGCATGGAGGGGGATGGAGGGGAGGGGCGGAAACCCGCCGCTCTCCCCTCACCCTCATCAGCCCCGCCCCCCGACCCCTCCCGCTCCACCGCCCGCACTCCCTCTCTCTCTCTCTCTCTCTCTCACTCACTCACTCACTCGCTCTCACTCTCTCCTCTTTCTCAGGTCTCCGAACCCGGTGACGTGACCGGCCCCCGCCACGCCCGCCTGGCCGCCGCGGCGGAAGCGGCCGCCCAGGGCCGGTTTGGGGACGCGGCGGACGGCGTCGCGGCCGCGGCTGCGGGCACGGCCGCGGCAGGCGCGGTGGGGCCCTGGGTGGAGGCGGCCCGGGCGCGGGGGGCGGCGGAGGCGGTGGCCCGGGCGCTGGCGGCGCGGGGGGCGGCCCTGGCGCTGGCGGTGGCCGGCCAAGGGGAGTAGTGTGGGGGTGGGGGTGTGGGAGTGATTTTGTGAGGCGGAGGGCGGGCGTGAGGTGGAGGGGGTGAGTTGAAAGCGAGGCCCGGGCCGCACCTACCCTCACACACCCCCGTCTCTCCCCCCCCCGGCTGCGCCCTCAACGTGCGCGCCTCCCCCCCCCCGCCCTCACACCCTCCCCCAACACACCCAAAGGTGAGTCCTTGGCCTGCGGGTCGATCGATCAGGGGCGCGTCATCGGGGGTAGAGCGCCGCCGCGGGCCAGGGGCGCGGCCGCATCGCCGCCGTTTTCGCGCTCGGCCCGGCCCCCCCTCGCCTTGCTCGCGAGTGGTCGTGGGACCGGGGACCGCGGGCCGCGGCCCTTGCCGCGCCCCGGCCGCGCGCCCCGGCCCTTTCTCGCCCCCCAGACCGATAGTCTGAACCGCTTGATAGCCATTTTGTGCAATGGCGGGGTGTTTGAGGGGGCGGGCCGGCGGGGGCGGGCGCCTGATTGGCCTCCGCAAGGCGCGCGCCGCTCTCGCCGCCGCTTTTTTTTTGTTCGTTTCGGCGGCTCCCCTCGGTGCCCTCGCTCCGCCCCCCCAGGCCCGGCCTGGTCCGCCCCCTTCCCCCTCCCGCGACGCGCGCGCTGTTATGTTGACGTCGCGGCCCAGCCCTTTGGGGGGTTGGTGGCGGGTGTGGAGGGGCGGAAGGCACGCGCCTGGATGGCGGAACGGGCGGGAACGAGCGCGGCCGCGCCTCCCCATCCGGCGGCAGCGCCCCCACCGTGGCGCGGCCCCCCCCCGACTCCCGACGCGCGGAGAGCCCCGCGTGTCCCCGCTTTTGGCGGCCTTCTGCCCGGCCTCCGTCCCCGGCCACCCCTCCAAGGGGCGGGCATGGTCATGCCGCACCGCCCTGCGGGGCGACTGGGGGCGGCCTGTGACGGCTTGACCGCCCGGCGGGTGCGGGGGCTCAAGGGGAGGGGATGCCCACCCCGGGAAGCCGCTCGACGCCGCCGCGCCCCGCGCCGAGGGGGCCACACTCGAAACGCTCCCGCCCGCTCCTCTCCCTCTCCCTCCCCTTTTCCCGCCCTCTCACTCTCCCCTCCCTCCCTCCCTCCCTCCCTCCCCTCCCCTCCCCTCAGCCAACCAACAAGATGTGCCCCACCGCCGTCACATCCGTCCCCGTCCCGGCCCCCGCCGTCGACAAGGCGGCCGCCGCCGTCGCGGCCGTCAACCTGGCCTCCCAGGCGCCGCCCGCCGCTGCGGCCGCCCCGGTCGCTGCCTCCAAGAAGACGCCCGTCCAGGCCGCGGCTGACGCCGTGACCTCGGTGGACGCCTCCACCACCCGGGACGCCCGCCTGGCCGCGGCGGCCGACCTGGTCAAGCTGGCCCTGGCCGGCCCGGCCGACGGTGCCGCGGCCGTCGCGGCCCTGGTCGCCGCCGCGGGCGCGCCCGACGCGTCGCCGCAGGCCAAGGAGGGCGCCGCCCTGGGCCTGGGTGCCCTGGCGTCTGCGGGCGGCCCGGCCCTGGAGGCGCACACCGCCACCCAGGGCCTGCCCGCCCTGTTCACGCTGGCGGGCGACAAGGCGGCGGCCGTGCGCGAGGCGGCGGCGGAGGGCGTGACCACGGTCATCTCCGCCATCACCCCGGCCGGCCTGCGCCACGTCCTGCCCTCCATCCTGGACGCGACCGACCACGCCAAGGCGTGGCAGACCAAGGTGGCCGCCCTGCGCGCCCTGGGCGAGCTGTCGGCCGCCCAGCCAGCCGCCGTGGCCGCCCTGGTGCCCGTCATCATCCCCGCCGCGTCCTACGCGGTCTCGGACGCCAAGCCCGACGTGAAGGCCGCCGCCATGGCCGCCCTGGACGCGGTCGCCAAGACGATCGGCAACGCCGACCTGGACGCCTTCATCCCGGCCCTCGTCTCCTGCATCGCCCGCCCGGACGAGGTCCCGGAGTGCGTGCACAAGCTGGGCGCGACGACGTTCGTCCAGGCCGTGGAGGCGCCCACGCTGGCGCTGATGGTGCCCCTCCTCCTGCGCGGCCTGCGCGAGCGCCAGACGGCCGTCCGCCGCAAGGCCGCCCTGATCACGGACAACATGGCCAAGCTGGTGGACTCCCCCCTGGACGCGGCCGTCTTCCTGCCCCGCCTGCTGCCGGACGTCCGCAAGATGGCGGCCGAGGTCTCTGACCCGGAGGCGCGCAACGTGGCGGAGCGCACCGTCAAGACGCTCGTCTCCGTCGGCGCGGAGGGCGACATCTCCCAGCTGGCCGACAAGTACAAGCCGGCCGACCCGGTCGCGACCAAGGCCGCCCTGGTCAAGGCCCTGGCGGACGCGGGCGTGGACGCGGCGGCCTGCCCGGGCGTCGCGGCCGTCGTCGAGTACGCGGCCGCGGCCGGCACCTCCCTGGCCGACGCGAAGGCCTTCCTGGCCGACGAGTGGGCGCCCATCACGCCCTTCCTGGCCCCCGTCTTTGGCGGGGACGCCGCCAAGGCGGGCGCCGTCACCAAGGCCTTCCTCCGCGCGTGCGAGGTCGCCGCCGAGGAGCGGGTCGAGGAGGCGGACGACGACGAGGGCGAGGACCTGTGCAACTGCGAGTTCTCTCTCGCGTACGGCGGCCTCATCCTGCTGAACAACGCCCGCCTGCGCCTGAAGCGGGGCAAGCGGTACGGCCTGTGCGGCCCCAACGGCGTGGGCAAGTCGACCCTGATGCGCGCGATCGCCAACGGCCAGCTGGACGGCTTCCCGCCCGCCGACCAGCTGCGGACGGTATACGTGGAGCACGACATCGACGCGTCCCAGGCCGAGACGCCCGTCCTGGACTTCATCGTGTCGGACGCGTCCGTCGTCGCGACGACCGCCCCCTCCAAGGAGGAGGTCGCCACCGTCCTGGGCTCGGTCGGCTTCACGGCCGACATGCAGGCCGCGCCCGTCGCCTCCCTGTCGGGCGGGTGGAAGATGAAGCTGGCCCTGGCGCGCGCCATGCTCATGAAGGCGGACATCCTGCTCCTGGACGAGCCGACCAACCACCTGGACGTCCACAACGTCGCCTGGCTGGAGGCGTACCTGACCTCCCTGACCGACGTCACCTCCATGATCGTCTCCCACGACTCGGGCTTCCTGGACAACGTGTGCACGCACGTCATCCACTACGAGTCGCGCAAGCTGCGCCGGTACCGGGGCAACCTGTCCGAGTTTGTCAAGCAGGTGCCGTCCGCCAAGGCCTACTACGAGCTGGGCGCGTCCTCCATCAAGTTCATCCTGCCGGAGCCGTCCTTCCTGGAGGGCGTCAAGTCCAAGGACCGGGCCATCCTCAAGATGAAGGACGTCTCCTTCGCGTACCCGGGCACGGAGCGGACGGTCCTGACCGGCGTCACCGTCCAGTACTGCCTCAACTCGCGCGTCGCGGTCACGGGCGCCAACGGGGCGGGCAAGTCGACCATGATCAAGCTGCTGACGGGCGAGATGGAGCCGGTCGGGGGCGACGTGTGGAAGCACCCCAACCTGCGCATCGCCTACGTTGCCCAGCACGCCTTCCACCACCTGGAGATGCACCTGGAGAAGACGCCCAACGAGTACATTCGGTGGCGGTACGCCATCGGGGAGGACCGGGAGAACCTGTCCAAGGTCGACCGCGTCCTGACGGAGGAGGAGGAGGAGGCCCTGCGCCAGCCCTTCAAAATGGAGGACGGCTCCAAGCGGGTCGTCGACAAGCTGGTCGGCCGCCGCAAGCTCAAGCGGGACTACGAGTACGAGGTCCAGTGGCAGGGCCACCGCCCGGAGGACAACACCTGGATGCCGCGCGACGTGCTGGAGCGCCGCGGCTTCTCCAAGCTGGTGACGGAGGTGGATGTGAAGGAGGCCGCCCGCCTGGGCCTGCACGCCCGCCCCCTGACCACCGCCCAGGTGGAGAAGCACCTCGCCGACCTGGGCGTGGACCCGGAGTTCGGGACGCACTCCCACATCCGGGGCCTGTCCGGCGGCCAGAAGGTCAAGGTCGTCATCGCGGCCGCCATGTGGCAGTCGCCCCACATGCTGATTCTGGACGAGCCGACCAACTATCTGGACCGGGAGTCCCTGGGCGCCCTGGCGGACGCCATCAAGGACTACGGCGGCGGCGTCGTCATGATCACGCACTCCCGCGAGTTTGCGGGCGCGCTGTGCCCGGAGAAGTGGCACGTCGAGGGCGGCACCCTGGCCGCGACGGGCCAGCCGGCCGCCCTGCTGGAGGCCGCCAAGCTCGAGTGGAAGCGGCAGGAGGAGACGGTCGACGCGTTCGGCAACACCGTCAAGATCAAGGCCCCCAAGAAGACGCTGTCCAACAAGGACAAGAAGAAGCAGGCCAAGGCGCGCCAGATGCGGCGGGACCGGGGCGAGGAGGTGACGGACTCGGACGAGGACGCGTGGTAAAGGGAGCAGGGTTGAGGCTGGTGTGTGGCGTGGGCGCGGGGTCGGTCGGGGTGGGGGGGAGCCACGCGAGGAGGGAAAAACGGGGGAGCGGGTGCGCGGGTCCGCCCGCCGCGCTCCCTCCCCTCCCCCC